>Ga0172362_10006467_pt1 | contig 10063 bp, 12 predicted proteins | sample LakKivs1_kivu2a2_FD_114534 | JGI IMG/M metagenome (GOLD analysis project Ga0172362, IMG submission 114534) | Sediment microbial communities from Lake Kivu, Rwanda - Sediment s1_kivu2a2 | ecosystem: Environmental > Aquatic > Freshwater > Lake > Sediment | place: Rwanda: Western Province, Lake... | reverse complement strand
CCCCAATCACAATCGGAGCTATAATTTTTCACCAAATCTTTTCGAATTTCCAGCACCATGTTGGCAAAAGCAACTCCACCCAAATCGTGAACGGCTGCAAGAATAGCACTATATTTTACAACCGTTCCTAGTTTAGTAGTATCCCCTAAAACAAATTGCTCTGCAACGGCTGCCTCCACATCTGCTTGAGTCTGGGATAAAGAATGTCCTGTTGTTACTTTTATATCCAAGACGGGTATAGCATTCAAAAACACTGGTGTTACAAAAACATACCTAACAGTCATAGTAGATTTATTATACAAATATTCAGACAAAGTATTTTTGAAAGTACTATCCGGAAGCCCCCATTCCTGAAGGACCAAACAAATCTTAGCTACCCCGCGCATTTCTTCAACAGCTTCCACCCCAGCAGCTTCGGCCTCCTCCTTCTCTCCCCAAACATTTGCGCTAGCAACCCCAGAATAATTCTCAAGAATGGCAATAAGATCAGTTCTGCTTACCCCCCTATCACCGGTTTTAAAAACTCTTGGAGCTTCGTAACGAATCTCTTCTATATCCTCTGCATCATCTCCACCTAGAAAAGAACTAATGTTGGTTACCGAAACAGAAACCGAACCCCCATCCTCATCATAAATTGTGTCATTCAAAGTGGTTATTTTGTCCAAGTAGGTAACATTACCAGAAAGACCAGCAGACTTTATATATTGGATTTGTATTGTCCACCCGGATTCTGGAGATTTTCCATTTGTGTCATCACCAAACAAAACTGTTACTTTGCCATCCTTCTCATTCATTATCCTATAATGCTGAGAAGTGCTGCCACTATCAATAAATGACGTTACTAAAGACCACAAAACCCCGTTCACAACAACTCGCAATGTTGGGTTAGTTGTGTCGGCCGAGTTCTCTACTTCTGTACTATTTATAAGATATTCTTGAGAAGGTAATCCGTTGGCGGTTATCTCCATTCTCGAAAGCTCACCCTGTATAGAAGATACTGTTACAGAAGTTTGTCCTTTTTGAATTGCAGCATCTTCATTCGTCAAAAACTTAACACCTTCAACCGATTGACATTCTGTATACTTGGGGATATAAATTATTTTTGTGGTCGGAGAATCTACAGAAAACTGCAAATTCCCAGCAGAGGAAGTCTTACGTTTGGGCTGATAATTCAGCAATGAAACGATATTGATAATGCTAGAACGATTTTGGGCCGTAGAAAGATAAGACTCTTCTGCTCTCCTCTCTGCATAAAACATCACTAAGTTAAGAACAGCTGCCAAAAACTCAATCAATCTTTCGCCACTAGAAGAACGGTATATATCTTTCCAAGCAGAACTCTTTTTAAGACTATTTTGCAACTGAATAACTATTTGTTCAAAGCTGTAATTTGCATAATTTAGTTGATTACTCATAACGAAAGGCCCTTCAAGTTACCTTCATACCTAAAAATACCAGCAAGTCCTTTAATAACAAATTGTACAACAACCGTTACTGATAATTTTTCTGGGTTAGAATCAAACCCCACGTCCACAACAGAAACCCGATTGTCCCAAGCTTCAATCTTGTCTTTAATTTCATTTGATAAAAGCTTAGCCAAAGTTGGAGTTATGTTCTCAAAGACCATCCCTTGTATACCACAACCAAGTTGAGGCAAAAACACACACTCTCCCGGAGATATACGGAGGATATTATCAATTGAAGACATAACAGCAGCTACATCGGTAACTATTTTCAGTCGACCTTGTGCATCTTGTATTAAACCAGGATGTAAATCACTCCAAGTCTCGGACATAATCAACCCATGTACACTTTTCTGTCGGGGGGTTTAATAAAACTTCCACAACCGGTCGTTGCTCCTTCGGTAACAACCAGTTTTCCATTTTGCCTTGTTTTCTTAATAATAGATGCTACAGTAGTGATTCCGTGTATAGGGCAATTAAAGGAGGCCCCATCTACAGCCACAACCAAACCATTAACTCTCAAAGTCCCATCTTGATTTGAATCGATTATTGCTCCACCATGAGTTGATGTGTCACCTAAACAAGCCACTCTTCTGGCTTTGTAAATGAGTCTGCGTAGAAATTCTGTAGCTGCAAAAAGTGATGTCCCAAAGCGTCCTAACAATTAAAATCTCCTATCATTCGTAATACGCATTGAAGGGATCAACTCGTAATCTTTGTGTGGCTTAAATCCAATATAGATCCCGAACTTCTTATAACACACTGAAAGAAATGGACCAATAATAAATGGAATTCTGATCTTAAACTGTTCCACAAGCGGGTTCTTTAAAGGATTTAGTAAATTCTTCCACAAATCCCCAAGCCCATACTTCCAAAATTTTGGCCATTCCCAAGACATTGGCCCGTAATAAACAGCTACCTTTATTCCCCACCCAGTAAAATCACGGTGTCTTTCATCATCATCGAACCAAAGCCCCTGTTCGAAGTTACTAACAACAAGCTGTACTCCACCAAGTTTCATTTAATTTTGCTCTCTTAAACTACTCTCCAACCACAAAAATCGGCAAATGTAACATTGCGTCCTGATGTACTTGAATGATAAATGTAAAGTTCAACATAATCATTTTGATTTAATTGTATCATAGTTCTCATAGATTGTGTCCAATATGTATTAACAGCTTCTCTCTAATTTCTTCCATTTCTTTACCTCTGCTCATAAGCCGGATATATCTAACAAAGATCATGCAACTTTATAGCCGGCAAAAAATGACATTTTTAGATAGCAAGATGCAGTACCTGCCTGATATACATAGAGCTCAACATAATCATTCTGTGATAAATAAAGAATACAAGATCCAGAAGCGCACCAATAAGTGGACGCTGCTGGTAAATCCGCTATTCTATAAAATTCAGTGCCATTCTTAAAAAACGCCAACAAAACTCTTGCTCCACTTGAAGGCTCTAAGCTCGCTTTTCCAAAGAATATATAATACCCAGCTGATGGAGCCGTAAACTGATAATTTACAGAATTATCGTAGACAGTATCAGGGTCAAAATGTTCTTGGTTGTTTTGTACTTTAGTCCAAGTAGCCTTATTTATACTTTGATTAGTATCTCGATACGAAGAAAATTGACAGGATATTCCTCCACCCGAAGTAGCCCATCCAAGATTCCCATTTCCATCTGTTTTAAGGTATTGATTTGCACTCCCATCGACATTCGGTAAAACCCAAATCTTATTTACTGATAAAGACGGAGCTTTAAACCCCACATAATTACTATTATCAGCATCATATAACCTTAACTCTGTTCCAGATTTGATCTCAACATTTCCATTATCATCAATCAATATTGAACTATTCTGGATTGTCGTTCCACTAGTTCCATCAAATCTGGCAATGGCGTTGTCCGTTGAGGATATGGGTCCTGTTACATCCCCTCCTCCCGCTGGAGTAGCAAATTCCAAACCGGTTAAATCAGCTTTTACTCTTACAAACCTTAAAGCATCAATTGAGTCATAGCTATCCGGTGTATCAGTAAGCTGTAAGAAAGTTGTAGCTCCTCCTCCACCTGGAAGATTATTTAAAAGGACCTTTTTATGCATCCCTGCACTTACATCCCAAGTTGCTACATAATCTGTAGTGCCGTTCGGAGATAAATCTTCGGTTAGTCCATTTATGTTCAAAGATAGAGTTCTGGTCGCGGTTAAGTCACCACCTCCAGTTAATCCTGATCCCGCTGTAATTGAGACTCCAGAATGATTTATATGTTCATTTACAATGTAGTTCTGCAAAGCATTATGATTAACTCCAGCAGGCAGGACTACAGCAGTAATTTGAGGGGTAGCATCATCATATGTAAAGTCTACTGAAGTTGTATCTACAAGGATTGTCCCAACTGCATCCTGGGCTTGTTCATCACTATACCCGCCTGCAGATGACCAGCTCAGAACCCCTGACCCATTTGTGGTAAGAACTTGTCCATTTGTTCCATCTGTAAGGGGAAGGGTATAAACGGTGTCCACCTCAGGGGATCCAGCTAGTAGGGTTGTTTTGAATCTTGTTGGAGATACATCATAGTACTGCCCTTCACGAAGGTATGCGTTTTTGCTCTCTGCACCTGTTCTCCTAAACTCAACCTTAAACTTAGTTACATTTGAAACAACATCCCCTCCAGAGAGAACAACTTCATACCACGTGGGGGTATTAGAAATAAGAATGTCTGTTTGAGCAATATGCCAGGATCCATCATAGTATGAAACTCGAATGTACACATTACTCAGCGCAGTTGCATTAACCTGGACTTTGGTACAATAACAAGAAGGAAATGTCCAGATAAAAGGAATACCATAACTTCCTGACACTTGGAGAGGCCCAGCTTTCGTTGCCTCATCCCCATCATACGCATTAGCTGGGTTAGTCCAGCTTCCGGGTTCACAACCAGTGGGGGTCGTCCAAGTTCCAACATCTTCTACAAGCTCGCCTAAGAATTGGATTCCTGTCTCGTAAGTTCGAATCTCTCCAGTATCAAGAACTAATGGTAAACTATCCTGGATTGCCTTTCCTGTAGTTCCATCAAATCTGACAATAGCATTGTCTGCTGAAGATCCTGGACCAGATACATCACCAGTACCACCACTGGGAAGGTCTTCGAGCAACACCTTTTTATGCGTACCGGCAGAAGCATCATAAGTCATTACATAATCAGCGGCTTTATCAGGAGAACTATCAGCAGTTAGACCATTTATATCTGCTTTCAAGTTGGTAGTACTTATTTGAACTCCCTCTGTTGCTGTAAGCCATTTACAAGCATCAGGAGCAGATTCATCCCAAAACAAAATTCTATCTGCTGTAGGATCAGTAAGAGATTCGATACCAAGATGAGATAATGCCAATGATCTTGTTGCCGATATATCCCCGCCGCCTGTCAAACCAGTTCCGGCAGTAATACTAACAGCAGTGTGGTCAATGTGTTTGTTGGCTGAATAATCTGCAAAAGAATTATGACTAAGAGAATAAATACTCGAAGGAGCAGATAAAATCAAATCTACAAAAGTAGGAGACGCATCTGTATTCACATCCTGATGAACATTTAGTAAAAGGTCATGGTTTATCTCTCCAGGAATTAAGCTTAACAGACCGCCACTCCCATAATCTAGACCGTCCCCGAGAGAGACTGACTCCAATTTCTTGTTAGCATCCGAAGCCACCAAGCTTAAAGGAGTCAGTCCGTCTACTGGAGCAACCAAGGCTATCTTATGTGTCGCCATATTATGCTATCGTCATCAAAATACAACCCAAACCTGCATCATAAGAACCTCGCCTATCGTAGGCTTCCTTTATCCCAGCAGGAGATGTAGCATTAGTTCCATCTGTAACATTTCCAGCAGCTACAAGATCATTGCCCTTTATATTAGCATAAGCATCATCCGCAGCATTGCGGGACTCTACCACACCAGCATTATTCTTGAGCTTTGCTCCTTCACTACCACTTTGTAGTTGAAAAGTTTGAGAGGTTGTTCCTGTATCTGTGTTTTGTGTATGAATCTTGGTATGATCATAATTTGCTTCGTGGGTAGCTACTGCTCCAGCGTCTTCAAAATCAGATGGACTCTTACCACTGTCTTCCAAGTTACCGCTAGAATCCAAAGAAGCAAAATCACCAGCCATAGCTCCTACAACTTTATCAGCTTTTGCATCAAGGTCTGAAAGAATCCAAGCAGACCCGTTATAACAGTAATACTCATTTACATCCTGAACCCAACACTGCCACCCCTCAGCAGGAACATCAAACTTCCAATCTGCTCCGTCATACCAAGTAATATCATTGTCTTTACCAGACCAAGCACCAGTCCCAACACCAACAATATAACGATCACCTTTTGCTGGCCCTCCTGGTGGATCATTAAGAATATCTTTTACTGGTCTTTGCCAACTAAATGTTTCTTCAACTGGAATTCTGTACTGAGCCATAAAACTTCTCCTTTCCTTAGACCGTAGCAATTAATACAGCCAAACCAGAATCGTACTCAAGTATCTTCTTATAAACTAAGTTACTCCCGGAAACAACAGGGACCATATCATTTCCAATTCCCGCTTCATTCACCTTTTTAGAACCTAACCAATCCAAATCATCCTCTGACACCCCAGCCGTATAATGCAGAGCCACTTCTGATCCAACTGCATGTGTTACTTGCAAAGTGTCTTCTTGTGCTCTTACAATGTTGTAAATATTAGGCACCCCAGAGTATGAAGCAGTAACTACTTCCGCGTCCGGGTCATCGGCTGGATTTGGAAAAGCAACCATATTCCAAATTACTACTCTGAAGCTGCCAGCATCTGTTGGAAGAGTGTGGCCAGCGTTCAAGGTCATTTGGGTAGCTATAGCCGTTAATTGAACGGCCAAAGAACCGTGAGCAAAGTTTTTTCTAAGAAAAGCCGCCATTGTTATCTTAAGATTTCCTCTCCAGTAAATAGATCATATTCCGTTTCTTGTACAGGAATCTTGAAAGTTTTAATCAATTCTGCTACACAATCATCACATAAATCAAACTTCAGAATTGAGCCATCAAATTGCGAACCATACCCAGCACGAATTTTAGCTCTTAATCCCTCCATATTGAAACAAGTATGTTCAGCATCTATAAGGACCTTACAAGATTGACCACATTTGTTGCAAAGAATATCATTTTCTATTTTCATAAATCAAATCCTATGGATTTATGTCCACCTGGTCACCGGTTATCGTTATGTGAGCTCCAACTATATGTATATTACCATTCCCATCCATTTCTAAATACTTACCAGTAGGGTGAGTTAATCTTACAACTTTTGCTTGATCGTCTATATACACCATAATACCGTTCTTTGTTTTCTGAACTTTTCGATAGGGATAATTTGTTGTCCTTTCCAAAGGAAGCCCATGAACACTATCAGGGGCTTCCAAAAAATATACCGGTTGATAAAAATCCCCCGCCTCGAAAAACACAAAAACATTTGTACCAACTTCTGGAACAGCAAAATATCCAAATCCATTTCCAGAGCCAGTAAAAATCGGGAAAGCTGGGATGGCCCAAGGCAAATTTGCTATCGGAATGGCTTTAGAAAATATTCCAAAAACTCGAACTTTTATCCTTCCTAATTTGCTCGGGTCAGAGTTAGAAACAACTTCCCCTCTGTAAAACATGGGGTACTTTAAATCATCTTTACGAAAAACACTATTCATCTTCTTACTCTGTTAGGAGATTTCAGCAAAGTATTCTCTACATTTGTGTCCACACCAGCTCTTACCAACAAAAGGTTGGTCATAAATGTGTGGGATATAATATGAACCACCCTGTGAACCAACCACAAACCAGAATGTTGATACACAAACAAATCTCCACGATTTAATGCTTCTGCAAAAACAACCTTTACAATATCTCCAGGAACAATATTTTCCAAACCTTGGGTAACAGCCCACATATGAACAAAATTAGAAACCCTAGAAAAGTAATTATTCTGCACCCGACCGGCAAAATCTTTAGTAAAATCATTGGACCTACCTGTTTGGATAAAAAGCACGCTACTAGTACTTCTATCACTGTCGATAAGATAGAACTCGGACAGGGTAGGACATTCAGTAATATCAACATCCCCTTCCTCATAAACCCCAGTATCATAATCAAAGTATCTAAAAGACTGTGTCCTTGCACCCAAATCCGCAAGCAATTGAGAGTCATCATATATCTGGTACTGTCCAATAGGAACACAATCTTCATACGGCTCGGGACCAACTATAAAATTGTAACAAACTTCCCCAGCTAAATGTTCATTCAAACTATGAAAACCAAAGATTGGTTTCCCTTTGACAACCTTTACATAACAATCGTATCCAGCTTCCCCGTGCTTACCTATCAAATTCATCTTAAGGTAATTCAAAAGCTTAGCATCCGTCCAATTAGGCTGGATAAAGTCCTTGTTGTAATCCAGAGAAGCTCCCACGTCCGTGTCAGCAATTTCCATATCTTCGTGTACCATCCGCTCCAAACTGTTCTTAAGATTGCCAGTAAAAGCACGACTAAACCTGTTAGTAAGAACTCTTGGAATATTCAAAGTTCCTTCTAAAGCCACCCTTTCTCCAGGATATATGGATGTGCGCCTTTTAACAAAAAGATCAAACATGTTCAAGTTCGAAGAATTCTCAGTTCTCCCAATCTCTATCTTAATTCTGTTGGAATCTTTATCATACGGAATTGTATCCGAAAGCAACCTTGTAGCGTCCGCCACAACCAATTTAAATGTTGGTAAAAGTCTTTCCATATCTTGAGTTATTGTCAGTTCCTCAATCATTTGTGGAGAAAGGGGGACCACAACATCTCCGATATAAACATTACAAGTATAATTACCAACTATTTCCATTAACGGCTTCTCCGAACCCGATATTTCTGTTGAAAATTGTAGATATCAAGCTTATTTGGAATCGTCAAAATTTGCCCTTCCACCAAATCGGTCAGAGGATTCTGAACACCATTAACTAAAAGAATAACCCACCAAAAATCAACATTACTGTAACATTTAAAGCTAATCAAATCTGGGCGCATCAAGTCCCCAGCTATAACCTTATAGTAAGTTGGGGCATATTGCATCTGGAAATCAGAAAGTGAATTCCAAAGAAAATCTAATTCTGAAACACCATTCACTTCCACTACATTGTAAAAATCAAGTCTATTCACACTTAGCCTTTGTACATAGTACCAGTAGGATCATATCCTATCTACCCCGCCGTTATCTCCTAATCACTAGTTTTCTTATCAAAACAATTCCCCAGATCCTCGACTGTCATCATTTCATAGGTCTCAAACCCAACATTTACTGTCGCACTAATTGGCCAACCAGAAGGAGCAAACTTTATGGGCACAGTAGAATTAACTTCTTGTATAATTACATTGTAAAAGGTTATAAAATCTCCTAGCTCTATCATTATTTTGTCACCACCCACTAAAGAATCAAAAATGCTTGTGCCAGCTTCTACAACAACTGTGGGCAAAACACTGCTGGCAGCTCTTAGATCCAAAATGGTCTGCGTACTAAATGGTGAAGGGCCTGGAGGACAAAGAAGAGGAATAATTCCTCCAAGAGTAGCAATATCTTCTGCTTTTTCTGACAAATTTTTCAAACCTTTGCCAATCAAACCACCAATCTTTAAGCCAAGAGAACCATTAACTGAAGCGTTCATTTCCTTCTCAGTCAAGTTCCTTTGGCTAGGTAATGCCATAGCACTAAGATAATATAATGGAAAAGCTACTTCCTTTATCTCGTCCTCAACAGCTTCAAAACGCATCTTTAATGACAACCTCATCGGAGAAGACCCAGTCCAAATCCTGCGGGTAGTAGCCTTCGTAATAAATGATCTTCTTCCCAGTGTTGTTGCTTGAACAAGGAGATTTGCAGTCGTTAAAAGATTGTGTGGAAGAAGAGGAACCCACTGAGAATTTACTTTTAAATGAATATCTTCTTGCAAAGGAGACTTAATAGTAACCCTATTACGAAGACTAGTAACCCTTACAAGATACTCCGGTGGCAATTCCCTACCATCCGGTTTGTATCCATATTCATCCAAAATTGCCATTTAGCTCTTTCTATCAAAATGTTTGTAAGTATAAAAATTGTACAAAAAATAATCAATCCAAAAATCTCTTCTGGAGTTGACTTTGGTATTACAACTTCTGCATAAAGTGACAAACTCATAAGGATTCACACATTCGTTATCTTTATCATAATAGATATGATGAACATTCAAGTTCCGACCGTCTTGCTCTTCAGTTTTGCTGCAAAGTTGGCAGGTATTGCCGTCACGGTCACGAATTACTTGCTTAAAAGCTTCATTGAATTTGTAAGAATATGGAAGATATGACCGGACATCTATCCAACTAGAATTATTCTTACCATAATGCTTGGCTTTAAATTCGGGGGTATTCCAAATTTTCTTTTGAATAACTTTCATTTTAGCTCTAAGTTTGGGGTTACTCCAAATTTTCTTTTGAATAGCTTTATTTTTAGCCCTTACCACGGGGTTTTCAAATTGCTTTAACATCGCAAAACGCAATCTTACTTTTACTT
>Ga0172362_10006464_pt1 | contig 10064 bp, 6 predicted proteins | sample LakKivs1_kivu2a2_FD_114534 | JGI IMG/M metagenome (GOLD analysis project Ga0172362, IMG submission 114534) | Sediment microbial communities from Lake Kivu, Rwanda - Sediment s1_kivu2a2 | ecosystem: Environmental > Aquatic > Freshwater > Lake > Sediment | place: Rwanda: Western Province, Lake... | reverse complement strand
TTTTTTGATCTTTTCAGCCAACGCTTTTCCTTCAACCACTTTGGCATCCGTTGTAATTACAACTTTAGCTCCCTCTTTAGCAAACAGCTCTGCATCTCCCTTCCCAATACCTGAAGCACCTCCAGTTATGATCGCCACCTTGCCCTCCAATCTCCTCATTGCCACGCCTCCTTTATATTTCATATACTTTATTTTCCAATTTCGCCAACTACGAGATATATGCTTTCCTTGAAACCGTTTCGTGAAACTTCACAGGCCAGCCTGTATCAGCCATCGTCTTCAGAAATTTTATGGGGTCGAGGCACTCAGGAGCAATCACTCCTCTATCTGCCTCGCCTGCCGCGCACATCTTCGCTCCTGTGATTGCCGGCAAAGCCACAGCAACATTAGTGGTGCCAAATTTCTTATACATCTTCATCTTTTCTTCCACAGTTGTATAAAGATGATAAGGCCAGGATAGCTTATATGAGACATTTTCCCTCGCTTTAGCTCCTTTTACTTCCATTACTATGGCCCCAACAGATTCGAGTGGCAGTTTGACAACGTCCTCAGTCTCCTCCAGGAATTCATTAACCGGGGTTTCGATCAGTTTTACCAAAACCTCTCTGGGAACGACTTTCACACCCCTGACATCTATAGGTTTTCCGCTGGTCAATCCTAATTGAACAAAGGCGCCTGCTATCGGGTCATACGGATACCTGAAAGCACAATTCTTGATGCCCTTTCCTATGAAGTGGGGTAGCGTTATGGCTTCTTCATGGGTATGCCCGGTAACTAAGACCGTACCAATCGGCTCAGGAAATTTATATTCACCGGGACAGTAAAAGGCAGGATATCTCTTGTATTTTCCATTTTCAAATACATCCACCTCGTCTTCATAGTTTTCCAGTGCTTCATCAACACACCATCCCGGACCCCAGGTACTTGCCACGCCTTTGGGTTCTTCCAGAGATCTGCCGCCAGCTACAATGAGTATTTCATCCACACGGTCCAGCTTATCGCAAACATATCTTGCCAGTACATTGGTCACTCCCGGAGTTCCACCACAAGCAATCAAGGCCGTCAAGCCAGCCTTCCTAAATTCGTCATCAAGCTCAAGCGATGTTCCCTCTATCAACCACAGCCAGACAGGGTCATCCTTAGACCGGGCCGAATCTACATAATGCGCCCCGCTCTTCATAGCGGCTTTCATTACGTTGATATCGAACCGAGGCAAAGTCAGGTTAATAATAACATCCACTCCCTTCGCTGCTCTTTCAAGATCCTCGACCCTGCCCGCATCCAACTTCACGGTGGTGATCTTATCGCTCTTTATCTTGTTCTTAGCCTTATTGGCTACCTCCAAATCTATATCGCCTAAGACTATCTCTGTTACATCTTTGTCCCTGGCTAGAATCGAGGCACAGGGTCCACCCTGCCCACCAGCCCCTACTATTAATACCTTCTTCATTCTTGTTCCTCCTTAACACCAGAACTCATTTTATCTTCTATTGCTCTATAATAACTCTGCTTCGGCTCTCTGCAAAATATGAGATATTTCCTTCTCAACATCTTCAGGAAGAGGCACAACTACGTGTGTAGATAGGATCTCTCTCACTTTTTCCCTGGCTACCTCATCGATCAACCTGGACCCTTGTTTCTCCCAGGTCTCGAAACTGCTTATATCACTGAGCCGGGATATCCATCTCTCCCGGAAATGCTGGACCGTATGCTTTTCTCCCAAGAATATACCCCCAGGACCAACTTTGTCAATAATATCCACGGCCAGGGTATCATCATTCACCTCAAATCCTTCTACGAACCTCAACGCATAATCTATAATCTCGTTGTCAATAAATAACGCCTCAAGAGACATAAGGAGCGCTCTGTCCAGGCATCCCAAGCCGAGAGCAATATCAGGAAATGTTAATACATGGGTAAGAATTGTCCTTGCCCGTTCATAGCCGGCTTGTGTATCCAGAACCTTAGCGGTAGTGCCACCTACAATCCCTATCTCACTGGGTAAATCGTAATAGTGGGCCATCTGGCTCAAACCAAGATGCACCAGACCGCCCTCAGGTGAGTCAATTTCGGACCCCGTTTTGAAATCCACGATCCCGACGCCAGGTGAATATACCACCGGCGCACCAGGGCTAGCAAACTCCTGCATAACCAGACTACCGAGGAATTCAGCGTTATTAACCACCATTGCGCCAGCCAGCGTAGCCGGGCCCGTTGTCCCTGCCATAGGCATAGGCATGACAACAACGGGAATGCCAGCCTTAGCATACTCTATCGCTCCTTCACTTATCCCTTTGTCATATGTGAGGGGAGAGATAGTACACGCAACCGCTGAAATGATAGGTCTCTTTTTAAGTTCCTCTCTGCCACCAACAATAGCAGCGGCAATTTCAATCTGATTCTGAGCATCACGAGCATTCAACGCTTCATGTTCCAGATGCTTTGTCGTGTTTCTTGTCACAGTGATGAACTCCATCATACATTGCATGGGCTCCGGCACCTCAGTGGTCACCACCGCCGGCCAAATCACATCTACATGATCCAGATAATCAGCCACTACCGAGAATGAAGCAAGGTCCTCGGTCGTTGAATTTCTCCGCCTGCCTGTTTCAACATCTAATACAAAAGGAGGCATTCCTGCCACACAGAAATGTGCCTCCTGTTTATTCAATAGAAAATCATGCTCTGGATTTCGGGCACCATATGTTATGGTCTTGGGCGCCACCTTTAAAGCTTCTTCAACTGCATTTCGAGGAATGCTGGCATGATTCGTCTCGTAATCCACCTTCGCTCCCGCCTTCTTTAAGATGTCGAGAGCCGGCTTGCTCATCACCTTAATGCCCGTCTTCTCCAATACCTTTAATGACGCATTATGAATGGCTTCCATTTCCTCTTGCGTCAGAAAACTTATCCTGGGTTTACTCATCTCTCCTTTCGCTCCTTCGGCTTGAATTTAATTCTTATCGCCACTAATAGTACAATAGATGAAACTCGATATCATTCCCATAAAACATCTTTCCCTTATTCCCCTTGCACAGAGGATAAAGTGCCCCTTCAAAGCTCCTTCAGGTCCGGTAAAATCAGGATTCATATGCCTTTCTATAGAGCTCAAGATACTCTTCTTCGCCTGCTTTCCTCGCGTTACTATCGGCGGAAACATTTTGGGCGGCTCTTCTTGCCAGTTCTGGGAAATCAGCTTCCTTCACATATCCCAGGTCTTTTAACCTGGGGATTTTCAGATTAGCATAAAGCTTACGCATCGCTTCGACGCCCTTCATAGCACCTTCTTCCGGGCTCAGTCCGAGCATGTCCACGCCCATAGCACTGGCAACATCACCGTGCTTTTGTGGATTAGTAGGTACGTTGAATTCGGTGACGAATGGTAGGAATATGGAGCAGGCTATGCCATGGGGTGTATCATAAAAACCCCCCAGCGATTCTGCCATGCAATGTACGCCGCTTGTATCAGCATTTGAAAAGGCATATCCGGCCAACAGGCATCCCAATGACATCTGGGTTCGTGCTTCGACATCACCTCCATTTGCGTAAGCAGCCTCTAGCCACCTGGTGATGATAGAAATAGCCTTCAGGGCAAAAACATCCGTCAGCGGGTTTGCCAAAGTACAGGTATATGCCTCCACGGCATGGCACAAGGCATCCATTCCTGTCGCCGCTGTAAGCAACGGAGGTACCGATAGTGTCATCTCGGGGTCGACCAGAGCAACGCTGGGCGCTAACTTGGCATCTTGAATACACTCCTTAATCCTGGTGGCGGAATTGGTGACTACGGCACAAGTAGTCACCTCGCTTCCAGTTCCCGCTGTGGTGGGAATAGCTATAAGCGGCGCCGGATATTTCTTAAGCTTGTCAAACCCATACCAATCTCCAGGTTGTCCTCCATTGGTCAGGATTGTCGCAATGCACTTGGCAGTATCAATTACTGAACCTCCACCCACAGCTACCAGCACATTTGCACTAAAATCTCTTGCCGCTTCCACACCTCTTTCACAGTCAACATCCCTGGGATTGGGAGTAATCTGACTAAAAAGTATTGTTTCTCCTAGCTTGGCTCCGATATCTTTCCTGATCGGCTCTACAAGGCCCGCCTTAACTACGCCAGGGTCAGAAACAACCAATACTCTCCTGCCCAACGCCATTGCTTCATTCCCCACCAACCCGGAAACACCGACTCCAAACACGGTTTTCCTTGGAGGCAAGAAACTGAATTCCTGCATCTTATTTCTTCACACTAATTAATACCAGGGTATTTCAGCTATGGCTGTAAACTCCATGACCTGCGTTCCCTCGCACTTTGCAGTATGGACAAAGAGGTAAGCTCAACAAATTGGGCAACTAAATTTGTTTTCGGAGGGGCGAGACCGCCCCCTATTAAATACGAGGCTCGCCTGATATCTTTCAACACTCTCAAGCATTATAACTCATTCCCTTGGAAAATTTCACCTGGTTACAGTTAATTGCATAAACCACTACCACCTTCTCTCCCACCAGATTTAATTCTTAACCAGTTCCCTGATCTTGCCCACGGCAGAAGAAGCGTCAGGTGCATATCCATCAGTCCCTATCTTATCGGTAAATTATTGCGTGACCGAGATTTCCCGCTCCGCGCTACTTACATCTTGAAAGAGACCTGTTTGGTGAATTTGAATCCCCTTTTCTGGTATTCATTGAACAGTTTCTTTGCAGACACATCACTTGTTTCTACGTGGAATGCGCCTTTCTGTGTTATTTCCCCATGCGTCAACATCTGAATTGATACAGACCCTGCTACTCCTACGAATGAGCCGTATTCCATTGACGCAGTGGCAGGTTTACCATCAAAGAATGGGTATTTTGGTTCACAGTGATATATAATCCTGTTAGCCATGCCACCCTTGAAGCCTATTATCTCTACGGACAATATATCTTGAGGCTTGAACCCCAGTTTCTTTGCTATCGTATAGGAGTCTTCCCATTTCTCTGCAGCATGACGCTCTATATGTTTCATAATGACTTCGTAAGGCGATACCTTAACCCCGTTTATCTCTATTGGCTCCGCTTCGAAAATGCCATTCTCAAGCAAAACCCTTCCCAGTTGCGTCCATCCATAATGGAATACCCCTCTGCATATTACGCGCTTCAATCCTTTTTTCCTTATGGCGGGAATGAAAGGAGGCATTGGTTCCCCGTGTTCGATAATGTGAGTTTCCTGCTTCCCTATGGGCTCTGGAAATTCCCAGTCTTTAGGTAAAGCAAACGGAGGAAGATTACGGATATATTTTCCATTTTCCCAATAGACTCTACCACTAGATCTAGGATCGAATTGTATAGCCGCGTATATGAGGCCTGGCGTGGCTTGAGTAATTGGCCTCCACAGTGACCAGTATTCGTTAATTTCTTCTACCTCATCCAATTCCTCACACCCCAATATATCCATTACGCTGGTAATCGTACCTCCACCGCTATTGAGCAAAACCGTATTCCCCTTGTCTTTGAGGGCAGCTGAGTACTTATCAAGCCGTACATCCGTCATCCCTATAGTAGATAGGGTAACACCATTGATACCTATTTCACTGGCCACATCCATAAAATTGAATACAAATTGGTCGGGTAAACCGTCGTACACACAATCAGCCCCTTTTAGCACTTTGGCTATTTCCTCTTTCTTCGTTGCATCTAGCTTGACGAACGAAAATCTCTTATCGCCATCCATCAAATTCAAAACTCGCCTTGCATTTCCCTCATCAAAATCAGCAATAACTATTTCATCAAAATCGCTTGTTTTATGTAGGTCGTACAGAAATGAGGAAGCCATGGCACCGGCTCCTCCCAAACAAACCACTTTCATTTTTAACACCTCCTATTCATATTTTGGTTCGACTGTCACATTATCATACCTTCTCCAATTTTTCACCCTCTTCCTTTCGAAATCTCATGTTAATTCTACTTCGGCTCGCTTCAAAACACGTGCTATCTCCTTTTCAACATCCCCAGGTAGAGGCTCAACTTTGTGCGTCGCCAGAATTTCCTTCGTCTTTTCTTTGGCTACCCTAGCAATCGCTTTAGATCCGTGCTTCTGCCATACTTCGAACGTATCCATATCGCTAATCTCAGGCACCCAACCCTCTCGGAAATGCTGCAATGTATGTTTTTCACCCAGAAAATGGCCGCCAGGGCCAACTTTGTCAATAACATCCACAGCTAAGCCCTCATCATCTACTTCCAGCCCCAGTATATATCTCAGAGCGTAATCAATAATCTCATTATCAATAATGAGAGTTTCTGCAGACATGCATCCGCCTAAACCTCCCAGACCGAGAGCAATATCAGGTGTCATTAGCAAGGCTGATATGATTGAGATAGCTTTTTGATAACCTGCCTGTGCATCAAGCAGCTTCGAACCACCTCCCATAACTCCTATCTCACTTGGTAATCCGTAATGGCGCGCCAACTGGGTCAAGCCAAGGTGCATAAGGCTAGACTCTGGAGCCCACCTATTGTACCCAGTTTTGAAATTCGCGACACCAACGCCAGGTGAATACAACACCGTCGCTCCAGGGTTGGCCAACTCCAGTATTACCAGGTCGCCCAGAAATTCAGCATTATTAAGTGCCATAGTACCCGCCGGTGTAACAGGTCCAGTTGTTCCAGCCAGGGGCATCGGCATTACGACGACCGGAACTCCAGACCGGGCATACTCAATTGCGCCCTCTATCAAGCCCTTTTCGTATGTCAGAGGGGAAAAAACACACTGCACCGCCGAAATAATGGGCCTTTTCTTAAGTTGTTCCTTACTGCCAACGATGGCAGTGGCGATTTCAATCTGGTATTGAGCATCCCGAACGTTCAATGCTTCATGCTCCAAATGCTTTGCCGTGTTTCTTGCCACGGTAGCGAATTCCGTCAGGCATTGCAGAGGCCCCGGTACGTCGGTGGTTACCACCATTGGCCAGACGGAATGCACATTCTTTAGGTAGTCAGCTATCCTGGTAAAACATGCCAGGTCTGCAGTCAGTGAATTCCGCCGTTCCCCCGTTTCTCCATCCAGTACGAAAGCGGGCATTCCCGTGGTGGTAAAGTGTGGTGTTCGCTTATCCAGTACGAAGTCGTTTTTAGGATTCCTAGCACCGTACGTTATAGTCTTCGGCACTTTCTTTAGCGCCTCTTCCACCAGGGCTCCGGGAATTGTTGCATGGTTTGCTCCATAATCCACCTTCGCTCCTGCCTTCTTTAAGATGTCCAAAGCCACCTTGCTCGTCACCTTCATGCCCGTCTTCTCCAGCACCTGCAGCGAAGCATTATGAATAGCCTCTATTTCACTATCAGATAAAAAACCTATCCTGGGTTTACTCATTCTCTCTTATCCTCCATTCTATATATCCGTTATTAAGACGCTAGCGGACCGACACTTCCTTTGAACATATCTCTTCAAACTGCACCGGCGCACCCGCATCGGCCATCATCTTCAGAAATCTCTTTGCATCCAGACACTCCGGAGCAATTACTCCTCTCTCTGCCTCACCTGCCACACACATCTTCGCTCCTACAATCGCCGGTAGAGCAACACCAATTCTTGCTGTGCCAAATCGTTTGTATAAGCGCAGATTTTCTTCAGCAGTTGCAGAAGGTTTTATTAGCTTATAGGTGACATCTTCTCCCGCTTTGGCTCCTTTTATCTCCATCACAATAAACCCAACCGCTTCAGGTGGAAGTTTGACAACGTTTTCATCCTCGCCAAGAAATGTATCCACCGGATGATGCACCAGCTTCATTACAACATCTAGCGGCGCAACTTTGACACCTTTCACATCTATAGCTTTCCGTTCGGCAAATCCCATCTTCACCAGAGCACCCGCTATGGAATCTATCGGGTATTTGAAATCACAATACTTGATGCCCTTGCCTATAAATCGGGACAGCGTTACTGATTCCTCATGCGCATGGTGAGTAACCAAAATTGGACCCACCGGATCGGGAAAAACATACTCCTCACAACCGCTGAAAATTGGATAAACCTGATGCTTCCCATTTTCAAAGACCCCCGGGGGAAGCGCATAATCTGTAAGCGCTACTTCAGGAGCCCACCCCGGGTCCCAAGCTCTTACCACTTCCTCGGATTCTTTCAGACTTTTACGACCTGCTCTAATTCGTATTCCATCCACGCGGTCTAGCTTGTCACAGGCATATCTTATTAATACATTGGTCACTCCTGGAGTTCCTCCACAGGCGATCAGGGCTGTCAAACCAGCCTTCCTAAATTCGTTGTCAAGCTCAAGTGGCTGTCCTTTCGTTAGCTGCGTCCAGACAGGATCGCCAGTAGCGGTATCTACATAGTGTGCCCCGCTTTCTACAGCGGCTTTCATTATATTGGCATTGAATTGAATCAAGGCCAGGTTGATAATGACATCCGTTCCCTTGGCTGCGTTTTTTATCTCCTCCACCTTTCCCGCATCCAACTTAACAGCAGTTATCTTGTCGCTCTTTACTTTGTTCTTGACCTTGTTGGCTAACTCGATGTCTATATCCCCTAACACTATCTCAGGTACATCTTTGTCCCTGGCTAGAATCGAGGCACAGGGCCCTCCCTGCCCACCAGACCCTACTATTAATACTTTCTTCATTTTTGTTCCTCCTTTATACTAGAATTTGTTTTCACTTCAACTGCCCTACAATAGTTCTGTCTCTGCTCTCTTCAAAATGCGGGATATCTCCCTGTCAATATCCTCAGGGATAGGCGCAACTTTGTGTGTTGCTAGAATTTCCTTCGTTTTTGCCTTAGCCACCTGAGCAATTGATTTGGACCCTTTCTGCTGCCATACTTCGAAAGTGTCCATGTCAGTAATCTCAGGTACCCAGCCCTCCCTGAAATGTTGCAATGTATGTTTTTCACCCAAGAAATGGCCACCAGGGCCAACCTTATCAATGACATCTAGCGCTAAGGTTTCATCGTTTACCTTCAGTCCCTGAACATACTGCAGTGCATAATCGATAATCTCAATATCGACAACCATACTCTCTATGCAGCTGCCTGGTCCTAAACTTGCTATACCGCCTGCGATATCAGGCGCAAACAACAAGCTCGGAATGAGCGAAATAGCCTTTTGATAGCCTGCTTGTGCATCGAGGAGCTTGGAGCCGCTGCCAACCCCTCCCGCTTGAGTCGGCAAGCCGTAGTGCTGAGCTAGCTGTACCAAACCCATGCCCATCAGATTGCTCTCCGGCCCCCACTTGCGTCGCCCTGTTTTGAAATCTATTGTGCCGCACGAAGGTGCCCAGACCACAGGTGCTCCGGGACTAGCAAGTTCCTGAATAACGAGGCCACCGAGAAATTCGACGGTGTTCATAACCATAGTGCCAGCTAGAGTAGCTGGACTTAGCTGTCCCGCTGCGGGCATGGGGTATATAACAACCGGAACACCAGCTCTGGCATATTCTATGCTTGCCTCTGTCATGCCCCCATCAAACACTAGTGGAGAAATAGTGCAGATGACCGTTGAAATGATTGGCCGTCTCTTGAGTTCTTTCCGGCCACCAACAATGGCAGCGGCAATTTCAATCTGATAATGGGCTTCCCTTGCTGTTACAGCGTCACCTTCAAAGTGCTTTCCCGCCTTGTTCAACGCTATATACGTATCCATTATATGTAACATCGGTCCCGGGACATTCAGATCGGTGCCAAATGGCCAGACAATGTCAACATGCTTAAGATAATCTGCTACCACCAAACATTGCTCAATATCTTTCGCGGTAGTGTATCTACACTTACCAGTTTCTCCATCAATAATTAACGGCGGATTGCCAGTTGCACAGAAATGCGTCTCCTGCTTATCCAATACAAAGTCATATTCTGGATTCCGGGCACAGTATTTCAAGGTCTTAGGAGCCATCTCTAAGGCTTCTTCAACCAAATTTCGATGAAGAGTAACATGGTTAGTCTTGTAATCCACCTTCGCTCCCGCCTTCTTTAAGATGTCCAGAGCTACCTTGCTCGTCACCCTAATCCCCGTCTTCTCCAGCACCCGCAGCGAAGCATCGTGAATAGCCTCTATTTCACTCTCCGATAAAAA
>Ga0172362_10006461_pt1 | contig 10066 bp, 25 predicted proteins | sample LakKivs1_kivu2a2_FD_114534 | JGI IMG/M metagenome (GOLD analysis project Ga0172362, IMG submission 114534) | Sediment microbial communities from Lake Kivu, Rwanda - Sediment s1_kivu2a2 | ecosystem: Environmental > Aquatic > Freshwater > Lake > Sediment | place: Rwanda: Western Province, Lake... | reverse complement strand
TTTTCCAAATACCTCTTATTTAAATATATTATACCTATTTATTAATATTATGTTCCTCTGACGGCCAATACATAATATATTACAAGCGGCACCTGGCTTAATATTTGGGCGGTGATTACCACTGGGTCATTAATGCCCACTAGGAATTTCTTATAATAAAAAACTACTGCCCGTTCGTAGACACTGAGGCCACTCATCGTCCTCCCCCTTCTTTGGGTAAATTCTACTTACCTGCTTCAGCACCTTTCTTAAATGCGGCGTTTTACACCACTTTAGTTTCAAATTTTCTACCTCATTATTCGCTCTGCTCGTTTAACTTGTTGGGGCGTATAAGCTAACTTATCCTTATTTTTCACAATCTTCTTTGCAATTCTCTTATTCATTTCTACCACCGCCTCCTCCTTTTATCTATTTTTAAAACTTAGAGTGCGAGAGAAAGTTTGGGCATTCAATCGTCGTCAAAGTAAGGAGCCACAAGCACACCTATTACAAAGCCAATGGTTCCACTTAATAGACTGAATGCGATTGTAATCCAAATGCAATCCATTTCTTTCCCCTTATTTACTCAATGTTGTCATTCCTAATTTCTGCATTATCAGCCCTGTATATTGCGCGACAACAAAAAATAATTCATCGTCGCTGAAGTTCGAAACTTTCACCAGCTCCATTATATCCCCAACAGTGTGCAACTCTCCGCCAGCAAAATCATATTCGGTCAGAATGTTAGCCAACTTTGCTGACACGCCGTGGGACAATTCAATTACCTCTTGTTTGCTTTTATAATCCATTTTCCATACCTCTCTATATCAAACCCGCCCTTTTCAAGGCGTTCACATAATTTGTGACCCTCACTTTTGCTTTTTCATCATACTTCGCTAAATACAAATAATCCTCAAGCATCTCATATCCCCGCCATTTTAATCCTCCATAGCCTCGTCATTCCATCCAGTCAAAGTATTAAGCGTGCGCACTGCGTGCGATAATGAGTCGTGCGTATATAATGCCTCCTTTGTTGCGTACTTGCATATCTGATACGGGCGCACATCCCCTTCCTTGTAAAGTAGCGTGAATTTACCACTATCCACTTCGACCCCACATCTTAAATCTCTTGCACTTATTATCATTTTAATCCCATAACTTGCGCCATCAAACTAAGCGTTGTTTCTTTCCGCGCCGCGTTTTCTGCATCTTTTAATATACAAAATATTTCAATCATTTTTGCGGACGTCGGCCCATCAGCTTCCCTATTTTTTATTTCATTCAACGTGTCCAAATCCCTGTCAAATTGTTGGCATACCATTCTCAGAACACCAGGCATTACCTTTTTATCTAAGGTTTCATGGCCTGTATCCTGAACTTCATATTCTATAATGCAATGTTTTCCAACATACTTTGCCTTCACCTTTCATACCTCCTTTTATTTATTTATTACCTTATGCAATATAAAAGAAGAGTTACCAATTTATATAATGTTTGTGCATCAAACTTTTACTATGCCATATATACAGCCGAACCACTCACTGATTTCGCTGATATCCCAACGCCTTGCCTCACGTATTCTGTCTCTAATATTATAATAGTCTTCAACCTCCTCCTCTTCTGATAATTCGCTAAGCTCCTCCTCTAAACAATCCACAACTTTCTCTCTAAGTGCCTTTAATGCTTGTGTGTGCGTATTATAAGTGCCGACGACATGCATTTCATTTGTATATTCGTCAACATATATTGCGACGAAACTTCCCCGTGGCTTCAATGACAATTCGAAACGACCATATTTAATTTCATCAGCCGCAATACGAAGCATTTCATTTTTATCTTGCACATCGTTCGATACATCTACCTCAAGGTATACTTTCATTTAAACCCTCCATTTCAGGTAAAAATTTGGTCGTGCGCCTGGTAGTTGCTCCCCCGTGTTATCCTACTTAAGGGCCCCTCGAGCCTGTGACACACTCTAACCCTTTTACCCAAATGACATTTTGACAAAATAAAGATATGTTACCAATTTATATATTGTAGGTTCATTAACCTTCCTTATAATGTTCCACACAATAATCATACCACATATAACCTTTCTTGATATGACATGTTGCAGGCTTGCCACATACGCAGCAAATTTTTCCATATGACATGCGCTAATATAATACTTTGCACCTTTATTATTCTGTTCGACCTACCTAATCATCGTAATACGGAACATGAACAATTGCAGTATGCTTCTTGCCACAATAGGGACACACTACCTCAAACTTTCGCTCAATATGTGTCACAACTGCCATGATTTTCCTCCTATTTAAAAAATAAAACTGGAGAGAAAGTTTACCACCTTATCTCCAACGTAATTTCTTTTGGGACATCAGAACCGAAAATCGATTTGGGCAAATAATGCACACCAAAACCGCTTTCTTCATCAGCCTTGTAACGAACCATATTTTTCGTTAACTTCTCGAACGTCATTCTCACGCTCGTTGCGTTCATTCATCTCACCTCTTGTAAGAATAAGATAATGTGCCAATTTATAAATGTTTTTATCCACAAACTGCCAAACCGGGTGAGTCGGATTTATGAACAAACAATATTTAAATTGGTATGTATTCTCAAATTGTGACAATAAATTAGGTTGTCGAATAAAAGTTGGAAGGCGGTCTATTGAACAAACATTATTTAAATAGGCACGTGTTACTAACTTTGTAATTAAAATAATAACGGGATGAGCGGAAATCTCATCGAACAAACCTAAGGAGGCAGAAACGTGAGCAAAAAGAAAAACAAACAGAAGAAACAACCTGAAGCGGTTGTCGAAACAAAACTCGAAGAGCCTATACAAACAAACGCCACTGATTTCATAAAATCAAACAGCAGACAAGCAAAATTGAGACCAAACAGCACAAAAAGACTCCGATATATTGACGAAATCGCCTTTGTCAACACCTTTACAGAGATGTACGTAACAGGCGAATTGTCTAAAGAGGACATAAAAATCCTTGCAGACACGAAAGCGTACTTACTTGCTTTGCCAGGGAATCCTTACAATCTAAAGGAAGGCGAAGCAAATGCAATGATATGCTCCGACATGAAACACCTTTGTGCAGTCGGTGAAATCATTGACAACGAGCGCGTAAAACTTGAAGCCAAAGAGTTGTCAGCAAATCGTGTTACATACTGGAACCCAGTATTAGCACAACAAATAATGCAGAAAGAACAAGACGAAGCAAAAAAAGCCGAAATGCAAGAAAGATACAAAATTCTTCGAGATTTGCAAACGCGCACAGGCTACGGGCATTAAGACCGAGCATCCCCTCGGTCTTTCTTTTTTTCTTTATTTTTACAAAAAATTCTAATCAAAACTCCATACTAACAAAAAAACTTACGCTCTTAAAATGTAAGAGAGAAGGCTTTTGGCCCCCTCTCTGTGGGATGAGATATGGTGTTAGGTTTGTTGTCGAATAATTCTTAACGTTTCACGAACATGATAAGGTACGGGAACGCCTAATTCCGCGTATTTTCCCTCTTCTATTTCCATGAAGGCATTTATTTGTCGTAAGGTTTCAAGCATGATTTTATGATGTTTCTCCAGATTTTTCACCCATATTAAAGATATGTTACCAATTTATATATTTTTGGTTCAGTTATCTGACCACACAGTTAACATTATCAAATTTCCGCCGCCATGATTTTAACATATTTAAAACAATAAACCCGAGAGAAAGTTTATGCTAATTCCACACTATCAACTTCTGCGTCCTGAATATCAAGCTGATTGTAAGCCTCTTCAATTGCCGCGTCTTCATCTATCGCTTCTATAATCATCGGCGCAATTCTAAAATGCACAACAAATTCTGCCATTTAGTTTCACCTCTCACTATCAATGATATAAAATGCCAGTTTATATACATTTGGTTCAATTATTCATTATATGAGCTTTTCGAACTAATTTTCGAACACAACGAACATGGACAAATTCAACCCAGTTGTTTTTTCTGCCCGAATAATTGCTTTTTTCAGGCCCGCCGCGTGTTTCGAAATGATATTCTCTTGCCTGTATGGTGCAACCACACTCACAGCAAGTTCGATTTCGCTTCGATTTTGCTATTTTTATCATTCTGTTCCTCTTCAATCTTGATTACCACATCATGGTAGAACTCACCATCTTTATGAGGACTTCTACCAGACATCTTTTTGAAATTTTTGACCGTAATAGCGTCCACGAATATTATTTCATCTGTGGCACTATCAACCCAGTAGATTGCTATATACTCATTTCCAGACATATGCGAGGAGTAGGTCTTGAACCTACTCTGCCGTGTACTTTGGCTTCACCCCAGGGTTAATTGTATACCCCCTTCCTCGCTAATCCCAATCGCATATATATTGTTCATAAATAGGTTCAATGCGCTGACTGCAACAAGCAATACATTCCCAAATTTGTGTCATTGGGTCGTAAATAATAATCTCATTCTTCTCCTTTACATTCGAGTACTGGTAACAGTCTTTGCAATAATAACCTATTATTGTGCCCTCGCTTGTAGGCAATCTCCCATTGATATGCAAACTTTTTATCGTAAGTTCGTCTTTATCTATTATACCATCAATAGGAACTCTCACATCAACAATAATTTCCTGTGGCTCTCTCAGCACTATGATGCCATAGCCATTCAACTCCTCATATATAGCGCGTCTATCGCGCTTCGACAGAGCGTCGTCGCTGTTTAGTCGTGCAATGAGATAATCAATACGCGGCCTGAGGAGTAACTTAGTCTCCGTATCCATAATTATCTCCGTAGTCCCAGCCATACAGGCGCTTATCGCGTTTCCAACCGCCCTTCTTATATATGTCCCTAGTTGTCTTTGTTTCTTCAATTGTATCTGGTTCTTCTGCGATGTTTTTTCTCGCCTCTTTCAAAAATTCTTCTACATCAGACTCGGGAAATTCGATACTAACGTCAGCATCAACAACTGATAGCGTTTTACAAGGCAAAGTTTTACGAACTATCGCCTTGCTTTCACCACTTTGATTGACAACGATGCTGAAATCATGGTTTTCATTCAAGTAGTCATCATCGGTTGAGCTAAAAAAGACACCCATATTTACATGGCTGTGAACGACTCCTTCAGAACTATGAGTTTCTGTTGGTTTCACCGTGGCTCCTGTTACTTCTTGTTTCGGAACTGTTATATCAGTTACTTTCCAGTTTCCGTCTTGTAGATGGGAGCCATGAAGATAACCGAGCCATTCTGTGTCGAGCTCTCTCGTCAGCTTCATTATTTTGTTCCATATCTCAAACGGAACAATAATTGTTGGCTTGTGGTCATCAGACATATAAGGACATTTATCATCCTTAGATATCTCCAAATCACTTTTCCAACATGTTTCTTTAGCGCTTTTTACGCCCATCTTGTTTTTCTCCTATATAATCGTTTATTAACATTAATGTGTTCGTATCAACTGAAATATGACCTCGCGTTCCCGGTCTGCAAATCATATGTGTCACGAATGCTGCTGCAATCTGCGGTGTAACTACCCAAGAGTCAATTATCGTATAACCCGTTGTTCCTGAATCATCGTCCCAAACTTTAGACACATCCGGTGTTTTTGGATGGAATCCGTCACTCACGGTCATATGAAATCCATCATATCCTAAGCGATAGTAAGGAATACTGCGAGTTTTGCAATAAGTGTATATTGATTTTTGTGTATCAACTTTATCGGTGCAATCAACAACGCAGTTTGATAATAAAGGTTGTGTTATATTTGTTATTTTCCCGTATTGATACACAGCTGTTTCTGGTCTTATTCTTTTAATAAAACCTTTTAAAACTGCGGTTTTTCTCCTTCCAGCATCTTCCGGACGGAATGGAACTCTGTTAATATTATGTATTTCTACAGTATCGTCATCAAATAACTTTAATTTTCGAGCTCCAACCATTGCAAGGTCGATTGCAACCCAAGCTCCAACTCCACCACAACCCACAATGCAAACTTCATCGGGCTGATGGATGTCCAAATTCTGTTGACGTTGATAAATTAAGTCGTCCAAATTGTGCCTCCTTCTTCTTTTGTTTTTACTATTTTTGCAATATCATCATAGTCATAATCATCAACTGTCTCCGTTTCACCCGTTTCTGGGTCTTTCCATTTGAATCGTTCTGTCGGTGCATCGCAAAGATAGTCATTCAATTTTGACTCTTTTGTCCTGTCGCGCATATTATGAGACCCTAACGATTCCATATTAATTGTCTGATACATCACTTGTAACTCATCTCTGATTTTAATAATATCATGAATGGTCTTCATACTAAACTGAAAAGACCCGAAACATAACGTTCCACCAGCATAATGGAACTGTGAAACCGTATCCTCAAACTTATCTGATAATATTCTGCATCGTCGGAATTTCAGATTTTTATCCACAACAACTTCCAACATACATTTTTTATTGTCAATCTGCCATTCTTCCTTCAATTCCCAAACTCTATAATACGTTGCGACATATTTGATATTCAATTTAAACGGAATAAAGAACCTATAATACGTGTTTTCTACTGTAAAAATGACCCCATGTTGTGCCATCCAAATATCAATTTGCGGACATGGTATCATTTTTTCCATTTGTGACTTCATCGTTGCCATGTCCTTTTCATATTGCTTTTGCATCATTACCAAATTATTTCCATACTCTGCCTCAAATGATTTCACTTGTGTATCTGCTGCGGTTTGAATTTCTCTCTTTGCATTCGTCAACATCGCTGTTTCTGAGGCCATTTCCTCAACTTGTATTGCTTGGTATACTTTTGTTCCAACTTTAAATTGTATCGTCTTCCCTGTCAAATCAACAAGTTCTAATTGTGCGGTCGATTGAACGGGCTGTTCTAAACTATCAACAACAGATACTTTTTTTGACGGCGTTACAAGCAGTTTAATTCTATTTGAAACTAAAACTGCAATGCGTTTTAAGATTGCGTCTCTGTCCTCTGATGTTTCAATAACACGTAAAAATCTTACCCAACCTGCACTGTCTCGATTAAAATAAGTCCAATCAGGTTGAAAAGAACGGTAATTCGAAATGCCTACCTCACGGTAGAACGCTCCTTGTGAATCAAAACATTGTCTCATTAAGTCTCTGACTGAATATCCAGCACTAGGTAAGTAAATATGGTGTTCGAGCAATGTTTTTTGCTCGCTTTCAGTTGTGACAATGTTTACATCTAACCCACGGGAGCCATAGTCATCCATCGGGCTAATTCCAACTGTAATTTTCATATTATCAACTCGTAAACCTGAAGAAAGAAAAAAGAGGGCTATGCGCCCTCATCGTACTTTTTAAGTTCGACTTCTTCAATATCTTCGAAGTCGTCTGGAGCTTCAGAAGAGTCAATCTCATCTTCATCAACAAAAACAGTAAATTTCGAGAGTCGAGCCGCGCGGGCTATATCTCTTATTGTTCTTGCAAATGGTGCATCAGATTCTACTTTCTTCTCAGTTCCATCTGGTAGTATAACTACCGGTTGTCCATTGCCGTTTTCATCGGCGCTGTTCCAAGCCATAGTATCTCTCCTTTGGTTCAATTTTTAAATGTGTTACCATTTTATTAAGTTTTTGTTCAATTAACTTCCCAATTTCCCCGAGCGTTGTCGGAAGTGACATAAATATAGCCTTTCGCACCTTACTGAAGTCCGCGGCTAGTGCGCGATGCACAGCGTTGAGACCTGCTGAAGGGGTTTTATGTACTCAGCAGTCATCATGTCAAAACGCCCCTTAGAGTTGGGCGTAACACATTTATTCGGATTATGCAAATTCTGGATGTCTATTATCCAGCATTCTCAGGTCTAATGTTCCGTCTTTGTATGCGTGTAGTTGCACAATTCTTCCCACGACAAAACCAACATAGAATGTTTCTGCTGGTGTTTTTCCGCGTGTTTTCATACCGCTTATAAATTTTGCGACATGATTTTTATTTGATTTTCCTGACTGTATTTGTTCAATTAAATCAAAACATTCATCTATGATTTCTTCTGCCTTTTTTCTATCTACACCAATTATGGCGGCTACATCATTTTTCCTATTCTCCATTATGAGCACTCCTATGAACGTAAAGTATATATATGTCTATTTATAGGTATCTATTCCACGACTTCCCACATCGCGTCAATACATTTGAATCCTTGCCAATGGATGTTAAGCGTTGCAGTCTCTCCGCATTTCGGGCATAATATATCTTTTATGAGCTTACGTGGTGCAAGCTCAAACATTAAGCCCACATTGTATCCAGTTGTAACTGATAGTATTTCCGCTGTATAAACTTTTCCTGGATTCAACGAATCTGTTACTGTAATCTCTTCCGCTTTTCCATCATACCAAGGAAATGCCCTTATCCATTGTTGGCGCATTCGTAATTTCTTACTTGCGCGGGCTGTTTGACGAAACGAATCAGTAAACTTACCCATGGTATCTCTCCTATAGTTTATAATAAAAAGATAATTTACCGATTTATATTATTTTTGTGCAAGTATCTCACTAACTAACTTATCCCCGAGTGCCTCTCTGACCCACTCTTCCCCTTCTTCTTCAACCATCTTGCTATAAATGTATTGAGCCATCTCACGTCCATGATGGTTAAGAAAATTCCACAGTTCATAGCGGAGTTCTAGATGACCGTAATATAATCCTCGTCGCTCCTTTTGGCAATTTTGACAATGTGTCTGATTCTTCTGAGGATTCTCGAGCGGGGCTCCGCACTCCTTGCATGTTTCTCCCATTTTCTTTCCTCCTTAATCCATTACAATCTTTTGCATGTTCGGCCTTATTACCTCGACCTCTAACATAACTATAACATTTGCGGCACCAAACCATATTATTCCTCCTTTCTGCCACGTCCAAAGTCAAAAGGCAAGCCAAGGCGAAGTTTTACAGCTTCAAACTTATCTTTCAAGACAAGTTTACATATCTGCGAGCCTCTCCCCACGCTGTGCTTATGACAAAATCTGCGTTTTTTTGTGTTGCATTCTTTACACGTGTCCATTATGTCACCTTATTTAATAATACCTAAAAAAATCAAGATGATGACAACAACTGAAAATCCAATCAGAAGACCCCAGTCATCAAGTGTTTTTCTAAAATCAGACTTTGGAGCACGCTTTTGCTTATAATCAACATCATCAATACAAACATATTTCTTCTCATCAACCTTATATCGCGTGCTTTTTACGATATCCGCTGCACTTAATATTTCAACCATTTTTCACCTCCATGAATAACAATTAAACTCATTATATTAAACAGTTTGTGTCGAAAAAGAAATACTGTACCAATTTAAATATTTTTGGTGCATAAAAATAACATTTGATAAATAATATCCAACATGAGTAAAAAATACGGGGAGGTCACGCGTAGACACCCCCCACAAACGTGTTTTCAGCCCTACGTCATTATTTCTTCAATTGGTCTAACTTATGGGCTAGCCAAAAGAATAATCCGATTAATATGACGTAATAAATGCTGATTTCACCTATTGGTGCTGTGTCAAACATTTAGGCCTTTCACCTCCGTATCTTTTAATAAAGCCCATCCTTTTTAATAATTGTGGCAAATTTTCCCCCTTTTCTCATAAACGCAGTTTAAACGCGTTATCTCTTTCATTCATGAAATACTATTAATAATCTTTTTTCGCGCGTTATACGCGAGTTTAGAGCGGTTTAATGCGAAAATATAATACTATCTCTGTTTTTTAAGTGGATTTGCATTCGCCCCACATTCAGGACATGGTTTTGTTGGGTACCCATCTTTTGCGTCTATTGGCCCCATTGGCGCCACTGTACCGAAACCCCAAAACCCGTAGCCGTAGCAAGTTTTACATTTCTTTTTTATATCGGTCGTGATTTCACCTTCTTTACTTTACATTTTTTATTACACTGTTTGCAAGGATAAACAGTTTTAACCTTTGGTGATTGTTCAAGTTCATCATTTCCTATAGCAAAGTAGTTATGATTCGTTTCTTTTTGTTCGCCGCTGTTGTGATACACATCTTTGCCATCAATACCAACAAGATACATTAAATCACAAACATTA
>Ga0172362_10006459_pt1 | contig 10066 bp, 10 predicted proteins | sample LakKivs1_kivu2a2_FD_114534 | JGI IMG/M metagenome (GOLD analysis project Ga0172362, IMG submission 114534) | Sediment microbial communities from Lake Kivu, Rwanda - Sediment s1_kivu2a2 | ecosystem: Environmental > Aquatic > Freshwater > Lake > Sediment | place: Rwanda: Western Province, Lake... | reverse complement strand
GTCTGCTGAAGCCAATCGGGAATGATCTGAGTTGCTGGCTGGTTATCCATGCCCGCCTCCTGAGGCGTGTTCTCAACCTACCCGCTGGAAGCCAACTCTTTTAACTGACAACGACGCGGTGATAGCGCTTCTTTCCGGCACGCAAGAGCAGGGAACCGCCCTGCACGTCGGCAAGGCTGACGACCTGATCCACCGAAGTCACCTGCGCTTCGTTGATGTACGCCCCGCCCTGCTGGATGAGCCGCCTGGCCTCGCTGCGCGTCTTGACCAAGCCCACGCGCTGGAAAAGCTCGGCTACGGGAATACCCCCACCTAGCTGGGTAGCCGAAAGCGTCGTCGAGGGCACAGCCTCACTGGTCCCGCCGCTACCGAAGAGGCTGCGCGAGGCCTCGCGGGCCTGCTCGGCCTGGGCGTCGCCATGCGTCAACCGAGTGACCTCAAAGGCCAGTACTTCCTTGGCAGAGCGGATGTCTGCCCCTTTAGCCCGGCAAAGCTCTCCGATCCTCTCCAGCGGCAGGAAGGTGTATATCTTCAGAAAGCGCTCCACATCCGCGTCCTCGGTGTTGATCCAGTACTGGTAAAAGCCGTAAGGCGAAAGGAGCTCAGAATCCAGCCACACAGCGCCCTCGGCAGTCTTGCCCATCTTGGCCCCGGAGGAGGTGGTCAAGAGCGGGAAGGTTAGAGCAAAAGCCTCTCCCCCCTCGACGCGGCGGATAAGCTCCACCCCGGCCAGGATGTTGCCCCACTGGTCGTTGCCCCCCATCTGTAGGATACACCCATACTGCCGATAAAGATGCAGGTAATCATAAGCCTGCAACATCTGGTAGTTGAACTCGAGGAAACTCAGCCCCGTCTCCATGCGCAGGCGATAGGCTTCGGCGGCCAACATGCGGTTGACGCTAAAGTGTCGCCCAATGTCACGCAAGAAGGCGATGTAATTGAGCGGCAGCAGCCAGTCGGCGTTGTTGAGCATCAAGGCTTTGCCGTCGCTGTAATCCAGATAACGCGAGAACTGCTTCTTCTGGGCCTCCCCGTTGGCCTGGATCTTTTCCGGGGTGAGCAGTTGACGCATCTCGGTTTTGCCACTCGGATCGCCGACCATGCCCGTCCCCCCGCCAACGAGGGTGATCGGCCGATGACCGTGCCGCTGTATATGGGCCAGGGCCATGATCGTCAGCAAGTTGCCGACATGGAAGCTGGAGGCGGAAGGATCATAGCCAATGTAGCAAGTGATGGGCCGCTCCAGGGCTGCTCGCAGGCCCTGTTCATCAGAGACCTGCTCCACAAATCCCCGCTCTTTCAGCACATCGTACACGTTGGCCATGATCATCTCACTCCTCGATTTGACGCCAGCCATCAACCTGCTTAGGATGGCGTGGTCGGCGCAGTGGTCCGCGCCGATTGATGGTATGCGGTGGGGGATACTTTGTCAAATGGGGTAGCGGGAATTGTTTGATCTTTGGGCGCTGGTGGCTGTTGTGGCTTCGGGCCTCATCACGGGCATCACAGGCTTTGGTTTTGGGCTGATCTCGATGGGCCTCCTGGTGACGATGATGCCCGTCACCCGGGCCACGGCGATGGTGGCCATCATCACCCTCGTAGTGACCTTGCTGAACCTGTGGACCGTCCGCCGCGAGGTGCGCTGGCGCGAGACGTTGCCCATCCTGGTCACGGCCCTGCCGGCCATCGCCGCGGGGGTCTGGCTGTTGACCGTGCTGGATGCGCGAGTCCTGAGCATCGGCGTGGGAGTGATGATCCTGGCCGGCTGTCTGGGGATGATCTGGACGCCCAAAGGGGCCACCATCCACCGCGCTTTTCCCTGGGCAACGCTTGCCGGGCTGATCGGCGGCCTCTTTGGAGGAGCCTTGGGGACGGGCGGCCCGCCGGTGGTGTTCTATGAGCTGTTGCGCGGCTGGGATAAATCCCAATCCAAAAGCACCCTCTGCGCCTATTTCACCGTCACCAGCATTTGGCGGGTCGCACTCCTTACAACCCGAGGCGTGATCACCCTGGAGATAGCGCGAGCAAGTGCTCTCCTGCTCATTCCCGCGCTTGCGGCCACGTATCTGGGCATCCTCGTTTTTCGCCGCATGAGCACGCCCGTATTCCGCTACACGACGCTGGCCCTCCTGGTTGGCCTGGCCGCCAAGCTGCTCATTGGCTGAGCAGAGGGAAAGGAGCTCACCGCCCGTAAACCGGGTCCACGCCCACCCAACGTCCCGAGGGCACGGCGAGGATGGCGGCGCGCTCCTCCGGCGTGAGAGTGATCTTGAGGCCCTCTATCGTCTCGTTGAGCTGCTCCAGATTGCGCGCACCCAGGATGGGGCACGTCACGCGCGGCTCGGCCAGCACCCAGGCCAGGGCCAGTTGCGCCGGGGTCACGCCCCGCTGGGTGGCTGCCTGAGTAAAGTGCTCCACGATGCCCAGAGCGTCTTCGGTAAAGTAGCGCTCATAATACATGCGGAAAGCCTCGAGGCGCGCCCCCGTAGGCATGGCTTCGCCGCGCTTGTACTTGCCGGTTAACATCCCCCCGGCCAGGGGGTTATAGGTGATCACCCCCAGCCCCTCCTCCGCGCATAGGGGCAGCAGCTCCAGCTCGATGCCCCGGTTAAGGGCGTTGTAGATCGGTTGGATGCTGACAAAGCGGCTCCAATAACGCCGCTCGGCGAGGTGTAGATAGCGGGCAAGCTGGCGAGCGGCCAGGTTAGAGCAGCCAAGATAGCGCACCTTGCCCTGGCGCACCAGGTCGTTGAGCGCCTCCAGGGTCTCCTCGATAGGCACGTTGGGATCCCAGCGGTGGATCTGATAGAGGTCAATGACCTCAGTTTGCAGGCGCTTGAGGCTGGCCTCCACGGCGCGTTGGATATGTAGGCGCGACAGTCCCCCATCGTTAGGGCCGGGGCCCATGACCCCGAACACCTTGGTGGCCAGCACGACGTGGTCGCGCGCGCCGCGCTGCTTGAGCCAGCGCCCCACAATCTCCTCGGAGGCCCCCGTGGAATAGGCATCGGCAGTGTCAATGAAGTTGCCCCCCAACTCCACATAGCGATCCATCAGCTTGAAGGACATGCCCTCATCGGCCTCGCGGCCAAAGGTCATTGTCCCCAAGCAGACCCGTGCTACCTTCAACCCCGATTGGCCCAGTCTGGTATAGTCCATGATACAGCCCCCCTACTAAGCTGTTCGTAGTATGCCCGTCAGGGCATCAGCGCCTCGCAGCGCCACTACTAGCATTCGTGTTATGTACTCTACCTGGCGTGCAACCCCAGCAACTTGCGCAGATTGCCACCCAGGATGGCCGCCTCCGCGCTGGGCACAAGGCCCATGCCACGAATGATGGCCAGGTCAGAGGCAATGTTCTCCGCTGAGTTATACGGGAAATCCGTGCCATAGATCAGACGGTCGGCGCCAACCTGCCAGGCCAGGTCGGCCACACCCTCAGGTCCCAGATACCAGCCAGGGATTCGCTCGCGATCGAGCACGCTGGCGATCCCTGCGTAGATCGGCTCCTCATTGTTTGCCTGGCGATTGGCCGCCACTGCCACCGCATCGCGCACAAAGTGCCAGCCACCCATGTGCTCAAAGATCATAGAGAGCTCGGGGAAGCGATGCGCAACCTCATCCAGCAGCAGAGGATGGTAGTCCTTGAGGCGATAACCATGCACCCCTAGATGGAAATCGGCCACAAGCCCCACCCGCTCCATCTGCTCATAGGCATCCATGATCCAATCGCAATTCAGGGGAAAGTGCTGAGCAGGGCCGTGAATCTTGATTCCTCGCAGGCCCAAATCCGAAATGCGCATCACCTGATCGCGCGCCGGCTTCTCCGGGTCCAGCGTGCCATAGCCCACATAACCCCGGAAGCGATAGAGCTGGCGCGACAGCCAACCATTCGGGTCGCCATTGGGCCATTGATAGCTGAAAGGCGCGAAGAAAACAGCACCCTGGATTCCTAATGCGGCGGCGATCTCCGCAAAGGTCTCTGGCGTACCATCCCTACGGACTCTGGCCGGAAATACGTGTACATGGTTGACGAAAAGCCCTGGCATTCCCTTATCCTCCAAGTCCCAACATGGCCTCCAACTGCTCCATGGAGGGCTCGGTGAGGCGCAGAGCAAGGTCTAGGGTGGGCACGGAGCGAAACCCTTTGTTCCAGGCCTGTACCCGATCCGCCGCCTTCGCATCCGAGTCAATGTCAATGGTAGTGCAAGGGATGTGCTGCTCGCTCAGCCAGGCCAGGGTCCTACGGCAGTCAGGGCACCATTGGGTTACATAGGCAGTGCAATCTATCAGGCGGGCACAGCTCTTGAGGAGAATGCGCTCCAGGTCGGAATCAGGCGGCTCGACGACGATCAAGCGAGTGAGGATGGTGGGCACGGAGCGATACCCATTATTCCAGGACTCGACTTGTTTCGCGGCCACTGTATCGCGCTCGATGTCAACGTCTTGATAAGGAATGTGGTAGCTCTCCAGCAAGGCCTTGGCCCGACGCGAATGGGGGCACCAATCCGTGCAATAGACCGTCACTTGGCGTTCACGCACCGATTCCATGTGTTCTATCCCTCGCTCGCGCGCTCCATGGCGGACAGGGTTGCGGCCACCTGTTCAATGGCGACACGCTGCTTGCGGTAAAAGTCCGACTCGCTCAGCGCCAACCTCCGGGCCGCATCGCGAATACGCAGATCCTGGACGAACCGCAGGTCAAGGATGTTGTACACCGTCCACTCACTGGCCGTCATGCTGCGCTCACCGGCGGGCCTGAGCCGCTCAATGGCCTCCTGGAACACGGCCCGGAGCGCTTTGACGGGCACGCCATCGTGCTCAGCCAGCCTATCGCGCACGATGTGCATCCCTAGAAGGGGGCTCCGGCTCAACTTGGGGCCGCCCCAGAACTGGCTAAGGGCATCCTTCACCATTTGCGCGAAACCGGCCGAACTGGTCGGGCTCGCCTCCAGGCTCTGGATAGCGCTCTCGCCCGCGTAGCGCGGGATGGAGCGCCACTCTTGGATCTGGTCTAGCTCGGTGCCCAGCCCTTGGAGGACGGCAAAAACTTGCTGCTGAAGCTGCATATCCTCCAGGGCCATCTCGGCGCGGCGCACCAGGCCATGAGCGACTCTGAGATCGTGGATGCTGAACTCTGCAGCGGGTCCAGGGGCGGCAACGCCCAGGATGCCCAGCGTAGTCTTGTCTTTGCGGCTGCGCAACGGGAGCAGCCAATGCCCATCAGCAGGGATAAAGTCAGCATTGCGGATCATCTCATCTTGGCGACTCTTGCAGAGAGCTTCGAGTAGCTCAGCCAGCGATGCCTTGGATAAGAAGGCCACTGCGGCCTCTCTAGGGCCACAGAAAACTCGTATGGAGAGCGTGGAATCGCGCATGGTCACCACAAATCCTGAGGGGATGCGCAATAGATCGCAGAAGGCGATGAGGGTATTCTCCAGAAGCTGCTCCAGGTCAGTCGTGGTGAGCAGGCGCTGATCAAGAGTTTGGATCCAGGAGATCTCCCTGCGGTCCTTACGGTAGATGAGCCGGTCAATGGCCGGCTTGGCAACGTTAATGAGCAATTGCAGGATGACCACGCTCCCGGCCACAGCGACAATGAGCACTGTATCACGAGGCAAGCCCAGGATATGCTCGACCCGTGGGATGACCAGCATGAGCACGATGACCAGGATACCCACCACCGGACCGCGCAACAAAAAGTGCATTAGGCTGTGCTTCACCACGCGGTCAGGGAGGAACACTCCCTGGTAGGCCACACTATAGCCGATGACCACGTTCATCATGGCGACGCCCACGCCGGCCACAAGGGCGATGAAAGAGATAGTATTTGCACTAAAGTATTGGGCCGTGGTGGGCACCAGTAGGAAGGGGAAAGCGCCAATGCCCGGGGCAACAAAGGCCCACATCATGTACGACATGCGCCGACGCGAGGTGGAGGTAAGGCTCCGCGCCCGCGCGCGGCGGATATTCCACCACCCGGCGATGCTGGCCAGAGCATAATAAAGCGCAAAGGCCCAGAACAACGGCCCAGCCTCCAGATGATAGATAGTCTCCTTTTGGCTGACGCCATCAACGAGGGCGTTGGTGAAAGCGGCTGCGGCGAAGGAGATGCAGCCCAGCAAATAGCCAACGATCATCCAGGCACGACGCCAACGCGATAGCGACCCCGTGGCGCGCAACACGGAATCCGAAAAGTGGAAATAGGCGGCAGGCACAAAGGCGATCCCCACCCACTGGAAGCGCAGCCAAAGGTTCGCCGCCTCGGGCGTGGCCACATCCGCGACGCTGACATCGGCCAGGTGCACCGCGGTGACAAAGGCCATCAGGGCGCAGAACGCCCGCGCCACCGGGCTGCGAAAGTTGTGCGTCAGCACATAGGCGAAAAGCGAAAAGCCGATGATGACGTTGATGGAGGAGAGAATCAGGTTGCCAAATGTCAGAATTGAGGCAATCGTCACCGAACTCATCTGCTGTCTGCTTCCCCGCCAGCCCTGTAAGGTAATCCTCTCCCACGGGCTGCTCGCCCAGGCTCGTGGGAGGGCCAGACTCGATTATGATGCCAGGCGCGTGATAACGCTGGCGAAATAATACACCAAGGGCACGGCCAGCAGCAGGCTATCAATGCGGTCTAGCATGCCGCCATGCCCCGGAATAAGGTTGCTCGAGTCTTTGACCCCCACCTGGCGCTTGATGACCGATTCCGCCAGGTCCCCAAAGGTCGCGCCGAAAACCACCAGCAAACCCAGGACAATCCCCCAGCCAACTCCCAGCCCCAACATATAGTACCCCAAGAGCACCACGGCTACAACTCCTGAGATAAGCCCACCGATAGCCCCCTCCAGGGTCTTTTTCGGGCTGACCTTGGGAAAGAAACGATGCCTGCCCAGACCCTTACCCACGAAATAGGCCCCGGTATCGCAGATCCAGGTCCCCAGGAGGGCCAGGAGGAGCCACAGGAAGCCCCGATCCATGGCCCGCAGACGCACAAAGTGACTCAGTGACAGGCCAATGTACACCCCCCCAGCGATGGTCAGCCCCCAATTGACCAGCGCCCCTGGCGCATTGCCCCGGAATACCTCGACGATCAGCAGTGCAAGAGGAAGGAGAGTCACTCCCCAGAGCAACAATCCCAACTGAGGCCACTGGGCATCAAGAACAAGCAGGGCAATGAGAAGCAACCCAAACAGGTATGAGGGAGTGAGGGCCTTCTCGCGCATCATCTTCAGATACTCATACCCGGCCAAGAGGGCGGCGAGGAGAATCACGCCGAGGAAGTAGAAGCCACCCAGGTAGACCGCCGCCAAAACAATAGGGATCATGACCGCTGCGCTGACGACGCGTTTCCCCAGCACGTGGCCTCCGCGAGGTGGTGTCGGGGGGAAGCACTCACGCTAGTCACCCCCTGATACAGTTGTCTACGCCCGCAAGAGCTTCTCCCCCACTACGACGTCTCAGGACTCAGCCGTCCGTAACGACGCTGGCGCTGCTGGTAGGCAAGAAGCGCCTTATAGAGCTCTTGCCGGTCGAAATCGGGCCAGTAGGTCGGCGTGCTATAATACTCAGCATAGGCCGCCTGCCAGATCAAATAGTTGCTCAAGCGCATCTCGCCGGCAGTGCGGATGATCAGGTCAGGATCAGGCAGCTCCCTGGTATACAGGCGGTGGCTGATGGTCTCCTCATCAATCTGCGCAGGGGGAATGCCCTCGGCCACGATCTGGCGCACCGCATCAACGATCTCCGCCCGTCCACCATAGTTGAAGGCCACATTGAGCGCCAGGCGGGTATTATGCTGTGTGAGCACCTCCGCGGCGCGGATCTTGTCCACAAGGCGCGGGGCCAGCCCTTGCTCGCGCCCGATATGCCGAATCCTGACTCCGTTCTTGTGCAACTCGGCTACCTCACTATCGAGCACGCGCTCAAGAAGCCCCAATAGCACATTGACCTCTGGCGCAGGGCGCTCCCAATTCTCCGTGGAGAAAGCATAGATGGTCAACATATCAATGCCGAAATCTACGGCCGCGGGGAGGATGCGGCGCAGGTTCTCGGTGCCGGCGCGATGACCCGCCGCACGGGGCAGACCACGCGCCTGCGCCCAGCGCCCGTTGCCATCCATGATGATGGCCACATGCTGGGGCACCTTAACGAGTTTAGGCTCCGGGGTTCCTATCCCTGCCGAGGCTTCGCGCATCAGACTTCCATGATCTCGGCCTGCTTGAGCTCTCCGAGCTCATCTACCTTCTTGATATAGTCATCGGTCAGCTTCTGCAGGTCATCCTTGGCCTTGTAAAAGTCATCTTCCGAGATCTCTTTGTCCTTCTGCAGATCGCCCAAGTCCTTCAGACCATCGCGGCGGAGGTTCCTGATGGCCACACGCGCCTCTTCGACGCGCCGGTTCACCATCTTGGATAGGTCCCGGCGACGCTCGTCAGTCAGGGCGGGTATGGGCAGACGGATGATCTTGCCGTCATTGTGAGGCGTCAGGCCCAACTCGGACTTGAGAATGGCCTTCTCGATACTGCCGATGACGCTGAGGTCCCAGGGCCTGATGGTGAGCAAGCGTGGCTCGGGAACGGCGATGGTGGCCACTTGATTGAGAGGCATGGTGCTGCCGTAGCATTCAACTACCAATCTCTCCACCAGAGCCGGTGATGCGCGTCCCGTGCGGATGACGAGCAGATCACTGCGCAGTGCAGCGACCGTCTTATCCATCTTGTCCTCGGTTTCCAAGAGAACGTCATCAATCACGGGATCACCTCCTTGAGTCACGGGGAACTTGGCGGCGGACGTCCCCTACCGCCCTGCTGCCTCTACTTGCAGACGATAGTGCCTATTGGCTCGCCCAAGATGGCCCTGACCAGGCTATCCGGCGGAGTCAGCTTAAAGACCATCAAGGGCAGGTTATTATCCATACAGAGCGACAACGCTGTGCTGTCCATCACCTTGAGGCCCATGTTGAGCGCCTCGATGTAGGAGAGGCGCTCAAAACGCTTGGCGGCCGAGTTCTTCAGGGGGTCATCGTCATAGACCCCATCTACTTTGGTGGCCTTGAGCAGGATCTCGGCGTTGATCTCCATAGCGCGCAGCGCGGCGGCCGTGTCGGTGGTAAAGTAGGGGTTACCGGTGCCCGCGCCGAAGATGACCAGGCGTCCTTTTTCCAGGTGGCGGATGGCCCGGCGGCGGATATAAGGCTCGGCCACCTGGCGCATCTCGATGGCCGTCTGCGCCCGGGTGATGATCCCCATCCGTTCGAGCGAGTCCTGAAGGGCCATCACGTTGATCACTGTGGCCACCATGCCCATATAGTCGGCCGTGGCGCGGTCCATCCCTCGGGCGAGCGCGCCCGATCCGCGCCAGATGTTGCCCCCTCCAATGACGACAGCCATCTCTACGCCAAATGCCAGGGCTTGCTTGACCTGGTCGGCAACTTCATCAACTGCTACGGGATCAATCCCAAACCCCGATTCTCCGGCCATGAAATCGCCGCTCAGCTTCAGCAGCACCCTCTTGTACTTGGCAGTCGCCATGGGGACCTCCGTGATCTGGGACTAACCCCCTCGGCCCACAAATCGTGTCACTCGATCTGGAAGCGGGCGAAACGCTTGATGACTATGTTCTCGCCCAGCTTGGCGATCGTCTCGATGAGCAACTGCTGGATCGTCTTGGTGTCGTCCTTGATGAAGGGCTGCTCCAGGAGGCAACTCTCCTGATAGAACTTGGCCAGTTTGCCCTCCATGATGCGCTCCCAGAGCGCCTGGGGCTTGTTCTCCGCAGCCATCTGCTCACGATACTCTTCCTTCTGCGCTTCCAGGTCTGCGGCAGAAATATCCTCACGAGAGACCCAGCGTGGATTCTGGGCGGCCACTTGCATCGCCAAATCATGGCAGAAGGCGATGAATTGCTCAGTGCGGGCAACGAAATCGGTCTCGCAGTTGACCTCCACAATCGTGGCTAGCTTGTTGCCAGAGTGCACGTAAGCCTCCACGCGACCATCGGCCGCTTTACGGTCGGCCTTCTTGGCCGCGGCCGCCAGGCCCTTCTCGCGCAGGATGATTGCCGCCTTCTC
>Ga0172362_10006458_pt1 | contig 10067 bp, 18 predicted proteins | sample LakKivs1_kivu2a2_FD_114534 | JGI IMG/M metagenome (GOLD analysis project Ga0172362, IMG submission 114534) | Sediment microbial communities from Lake Kivu, Rwanda - Sediment s1_kivu2a2 | ecosystem: Environmental > Aquatic > Freshwater > Lake > Sediment | place: Rwanda: Western Province, Lake... | reverse complement strand
TGATTGCCTTCTAAAAATACTAATTTTTTGGTGGGCACCTTCGTGATTAGCTCATCTAGCGCGCCCCGGGCCTCTGCCATTTCATCCTTCCAGGTTTTCCAATCCATCAGGGGGTCTTTTGCGTGGCGAGATACCGAATAGAAATCAAAGAAGTCGCCATGAATTACTACTTCATGTGGTTTTAAATCTTTGCCAATATCGAGGAGGATTTTCCAAGCGGCTTTCGATATAAATGGATGGTGACAATCCGAAACGTGCAACACTCGTTTAAGTGTACTCAAGTCTCACCGCCAGGAAAGGAAGTTTAGGGATTTGATAATTGTAAACTAAAAATCAGAAGAATAATAATTCTCCTCGTCATCTTCTGCCCTGCGTTGTCTTTCCCAGGCTTGGTTATACATTTCGTCTTGCTGCTCTTTATACCATTTATCAGTATAAGGTTTGGTTACAGCTTTAGGTTCTTCGTGTAACCAATGCAATGCTTCCCTAAACGCATAAAGAACCGCGTCACATATATCTGAATGGAATGTGTCTTTTATCTTTGGTTTTCCATCTGGGTTTGGATTGTCCCTATCCCATTCCACCAAACGGCAATCTTCTGCGAAGCGGGATGATTTTCGGGCAAAAAATCTTCTTGTCCTGAGTGCGTCATTGAGGATTTCGATATACTCAAACTTTCTTGCCTTTTCTGCGGGGCTGATTGGCAGTGCGTATCGCTTGCGAATTTCCTCCGCAATTTTTTGACCAAGTCCACCTGTGTCCATGACAACACGCAAGGGATTGTATCGTTTGATGAACCCTTCAAGTTGAGTAGCAAGTTCCGTAATCCCTTGTTTGTGGGTGACCAATTCGTCAATGAGGTAAGCTTCTTTTGTTTGTTCGTTCCAGCCAATGACACAAATTGCATCGGCATCAGTGAATCCGATATCGCAGCCAATAACATAAGTCCATTCTCCTTTAGTTTGCGGTAATTGTTCAAAATGATTTAATTCGGCGTTGTATCTAAAAACAAGGGAATTAGGATCGAACGCCCATCTTCCGAAACATTCACGCTGTATGCTAGGGTCTTCTCTTGTGACCCCTTTCCGGTCAAGTTCTCTTTGCAGGATTTCTTCGTGTGACATTCCTGATTTGATTGGTAGCCAAGGGTTGTCGAACATTGTCCAGTAGTGGTGCGACCAACGATTTGATTGACTACAGTCATAGAAATATCCAACTGGGACTGGACCGGGAGTTCCAATAAGTCGAAGACGGCCAGCGTAGTCAAAGAGTCGTTTAGCGATAACTTCATCAACGAGCTCTTGGATGTAGCTCCTAAAAGCCTGGCATTCATCAATATAGCAAAGCGCCAAAGCCAAACCCCTAAATTTCTCAATTTCTGACTTATCTTTAGCGCCAGACACATAAATCCTTGAACCATTCTGAAGTGAAATTGAAAGTTCAGATTCATTTATCTTCGCTCCTAAGTTGTATTCCCTACATATTTTAACTAAGTCGGGCCAAATAATTCTTTTAGCAGAAAGTCGATTAAGCGTGATGTAAAGGCACACGATTCCCGCTCGTCCCAGAGCAGTGTGAACCAAATCTGCCGCACACCCGGTTGTCTTTCCCGCTCGGACGCTACAGACAGCCGTTGCAAAAGGGCTTTTGTCTTTAACAAACTCGAGCTGTTTTCCAAAACAAAAGTCCTCAAGCGTAAAAGGCTTTTTGTTTCCTTTTGTGAGCCACGCCTTGGCAAGTGCTTTTGTCTTTTCATTCATCCGTTTCGAGTTTTTTCTTTAAGTATTCCTGTATCTGTTCTTCTGGTACTTTGTCTAAATCAATCCTTTGACGGCTATGTTGGTCAAGGTAGTGCTCACTCATGTGCTTAATCATTGTGTCACTTCCTTCTAACGCACGCTTCCATTGTAAGTCCCTTAGTTTTGCCTTTCCACTATTCCTAGCTTCTTCAACTATTGCCGCATAACGTCTATGAATTGTATCTGTGGAAACTCTAAAAAAAGCGGCTATTTCCCTTATGTGCCATTGTTTTTCGGCGCACTTAATCAATTGTTCGATGTCTATTTTTTTTCTAGGTCTAGCCAAGTTTCACCGCCTTTTTATTGGTGTACTGTTCCCAACGGTCAATGATGACCTGACAGTACTGCGGGTCTAGTTCCATCATAAAACATTTCCGCTTTGTTTTCTCGGAGGCAATTAGAGTAGTGCCCGATCCTCCAAATAAGTCTAGTACCAAGGCTCCTTCGGAAGCCGAATTACAAATAGGGTATTCGATTAAAGGAATTGGCTTCATCGTCGGATGAAATTCATTTTTAAAAGGCCGTTCAAAATCCCACACCGAAACCTGTTTTCTATCTGCAGTCCACTTGTGTGCGGCTCCTGTCTTCCACCCATAAAGAATTGGTTCATGTTTGTAGTGATAGTCTTTTCTGGTCATCACAAATTGGTGCTTATTCCAAATACAATTTTGGGCAAAATGAAATCCAGCTCTCTTAAACTCAGTCATAAAAGGAATCGTCATAGAGTCTGCATAAAACACATAGATAGAACCCCCATCGACTAGAGCCTCATAGTAGTTGGAAAAAGCTTTTCTCAAAAATGATTTGAAATCGGATTCAGACATTTTATCGTTTTTGATTTTAAGTCCATCGGATCTTCGATTTCTGGCAGCCAAGTTCTTCTCTGATTCGTCATTTATTGCTACATTGTAAGGTGGATCTGTGACCACCAAATCAACTTTTTGACCATCGAGTAGCTTTTCAACGTAGGGTCGGTCGGTGCTGTCACCGCAAAGAAGACGGTGATCCCCAAGTACAAACAAATCCCCAAGCTTGATGTTTGTTTCTCTAACTTCCGGTGTTGCTTCCTCATCGCCCAATTCTTTTTCTTCGGGTGTAACTGTAAAGTCTTTAATCCCTATCAAATCAATATCAAACGGGCCTAAGTCGGATAAATCAGCGTTAATTTCTTTTAAGTCTAACTCAGCCCACATTGCTATGGCATTGTCGCTTTGCACAAATAACCATTCTTGATCATCATCTTCAAAGTCTTGATAAACGACTGGGGCTTTTTCCCATTGGTTTGCTTTTATTGCTTGCAGTGTTCCATGGCCCTTTACGATTCTCTTAGACCTATTGGAAACTACAATGGGTGCTCTGACCCCTTGATATTTTAATATCTTAGCTAGCCGTTCAATTTGGTCTTCAGGGTGTTTGTTTCTATTCTTTGGATGCGGCTTTAATGAACCTACTTCAACTAATGAATCATATTTACAGTGAATATTCATTTTTGCATACCATGTCATATAGTTTAGGAGCAGCCCAAGGTGCTACTCGATTCTTTACCGCTCTTTCAACCAGCGTTCCTACTGGAGAGCAGACAAAGAAATAGCCAGCGCCGTAGAGCGCCATGTCACAAGTAATAACCGTGGCCCAATAACTTATTACCGGGGCTAGACCTTTGTATCTGTCATCAGTCACAAAGTGGTCATAAAAATTTGTGTAACCGTAAAAACAAGGCTTAAAGCAAACAGGGATACAGTAATTGAGAGTTTTTAAATCGGTAAGCCTTAAAGTTTCGCATACATCGAGGCCAAGTTTTGCCTCAAGTATTTCGTAGGCTAGTGCCAACCAATCGGATATGGGTTTAAAGTCACCAATGCTTCTAGTCTCTACCGCTTTAATAAGTTTGCCGTCCAATGCGGCCCATTCGGTTTCGAGTTTTTTAGCTTCATAAACATAATTATTACGATACAGATTTGTCACGCCGACTCTAACCATTGCGCGAATTGCAGTATTAGCCCTGATTGCAACGCGTGTATAATTTCTTAAACTTGTTTCAGCTTCCTTAGTTTTTTTGTTGGCCGTTTCTTTTTCCTGTGCACTATAATGCTCATCGCCATGTATTTCTTTCCATGCCTCTTTATCCACATTAGCTGTGCATAATGCTGAGAATGTTATTAGTATTGTTAAATATTTAATCATTTAATTGTCTCCTGATAATTTGCTTGAAGCGCCTCGTAGAATTTCTTTTCACTGGCAACTTTTCTTTGTTTTATCCAATCCTCGACCATAAACTCTTTTAGTTCCTCGGGGCTCATGAGCATTATTTTTTGAGCCTTTTCTGTTAGCTGTCTTTCTTTTTCTACCCTTTGTGCCTCATATGCCAAAAGCTTTGCTTCAACTTCTTTTTTTCCTTCTAGGCCAAACTTAGCAAGCGTCACAATGCATTCACCAAGCCTGTAGCTTTCCCCTTCTTTGTAAGCAATCTTTGTCGATTTGACTTTATGTTGCTGTTTGGTTTTTGGTCTAAATGCGTCTTTAAACTTAGTTAGCCAAACGCTTACATAAAAAAGAATGGCGTAGATGAGTTTCACTTAGTTTTTTCTTTCTTCAAAACTTCAGGGGTGTTTTTACAGACCAATGATTCAAAAAGGCTGGCTGCTAAATATCCGCAACGGTTTTGATATTCCCAATAAACATCGCCATTTTCTTGTCGCCACATCTCGAGCCCTGGGTATGTTTTTTGGTCTAATCCTTTTTCTAGGTGTTTATTGAGACCTGCCACAAAAATACGATTTGACGTATGGGCAAATTCAATCGGTTCAGCTTTGTTTCTCATGGTTTTCCTCCAATGCTTTTAGTAGTAGTTCTTTTATATTTACTGAGCAATTTCGCCAAGCAAGTTTTAAATAACTAAAAGGTTTTGAGCCATCTTGGAATGCGTATCCCAAAATAACGGTGGGGTCGTCTTTTAAACAAGCAACTTTTACTTTTTGTGATTCTAAGACGCCTTCAAGTCGCTTGTGTTGCAAGCTCATCCATGTGTCTTTTTTTAAAGTGGTGGAATTGGTTTTGTCGTACCAATTATGCTGCAAATAAGTTGCAAACAAAAATGGTTCATCGTCTTTGGTATGGTTTCGTATTCGGATATGTTGCTTCATGGTTCTTCGCTTAAATAATAATTATATCAAAATATCAATCCAAAGTCTTTTGCCATGCGCCAAATTGCATACTTTACTTGTCGCTTAGTAAGTTTTAGTTTTTCCGCAATTTCGCTCCCCGACAAACCCTCGCAATGTAATTCCCAAATCCTTCTTTGTCTTTCGTTTTTAAACTCTGTCTCGTGCAGTATTTGCCCTGCCACTCGGTAATACTCCCCTTGAGATTCTTTCCACGTTAAACTTGTGTAACCATAGTTAAAGTGGTTCTTTTTATTTTTCTTCTCAGAAAATGAAACACTTCCGGCCCACGACTTAAGCCTATCACTGTCTCTTTCCTCAATATCATTAAATCCTGCGGCTTTTAGTTTCTTGTCCCAGTCTTTAATTAACTGCTTGAGGTTTTGTTTCAGCTTTTTCTTTCTCATTGATTAGCTGTAAAACTTCAACGGACACTTGATTGGCTGCAGCTTTTTTAACCAAGTTAGCAATGTGCTTTTTGGGCACATAGGCCACGTTAGGTGGTAACTGCAAAATCAAAGTTCCAATTACCTTTTTTAATTTGTCGTTTACTGGTAATTCAGAAAGACAAGCAATGTCATCAACCCATGCGTCAAATTCTTTTATGCCTTGAGGTAATTTTTCAGGCAAATAACTTTTCCATTTTTTAATTAATGGGACCGTCATTTTTTTCTCCTCGCTTAATTGTTTCTTCTAGTTCGCCTTTAGCTCTGTTTGTTAGTAAACTTCCTCGATGAGCCCATTTTTTCATGTCCTCAAGCAACTCATTAAATTGGTCGTTTAACTTATTGAGCTCTTGAGTTTTTAAATCAACCAAATAAGTTAGCGCACCAAGTTCAAATTGAAGCTTAGAAAAGTTTTGCTCGCAGTCTTGAATTGTTGGGTTTTTTGTTTTTTCTTTTTTAAATAAACTCATTAAATGTCTTTCGTTTCTTCTGTTTTTGGTTCCACTTTGGATTCAAGTGTTTGAATTTTTTGTTGCAAGGTTTGAATGTCGCGCACCAAGTCTTGCACCAACCACTTAGCGTCAACTTCAGGATTTAGCGTTACCTGGCCTGATTCAACATCAAGCCACGCGGCTTCGCACCTGCTCCAAAGTTTTACTTGTTTTGTTTCTTTTGTATCTGACATTTTGTTTTTTCCTTTCTTATATAAAATATTTATTTCCAAACGGATAATTCGGATTGCAGTCTCTTGCTCTTACATAAGCACGCCAACACTGTTCTCGCTTACAAACCATATTATCGGGCTTGGGAACTAATCGACCCAAATCGTCTAAAAAGTGATGCGGAAAACTACAACAATCCGAATATTCATCGTCAATTTGATTTTTCCATTGTTCTAACAATTCTTTTAAGGTCATTTCGGTATAACCGTTTCTTTTAAAAAAACTTTTTTAGCGTTGCCCTTGTAAATCTCTAATCGACCCGGGCCGTAATGTTCCCACAATCTTTTTTTTATTTTCCAAACATCAGTTTCAAATCCTTTGGCTTCTGCCCAAGCAAAGTTGTTAGTTTGTAAGTCAACAAATTTAAAATCTGGAATGTAGCAGATTCTAGCCTCTGTGAGGTAAATATGGTCTTGGCATTGAATGTCTCTTATCTCGCCAGCTTTTTCTCGGAGCAATAATAAATTGAAAACAGCGCATTCAAATTGGGAGGCAAACGAATAGCCTGCGTGATGTACTTTTTTGTTTTTGTATTTTGCTTTGAACAATTTGCTTCCTGTTTAAACAACCGGAGGTTTTGCCTCCGGCTGAGTCTATGAAACAAGCAAACAAACAACATCATTTGCAGAAGCTTGACTATTCCTGCGGTCAATTAATTTGTAAATAGTTTTTTTTGGCAGTTGGCGTTAATCGTTAGATGGATTGTAAACAGCCGGAAGATTTTTAGGCTGTGTAGTTTCAGGTTTTGCATAGCCCTTTGCTTTTGAAAACCTATTAGCCGCAACGGTAAGCAAATCGCAACCCTGCAAAAATTCTTTATAGGTAATTTTTTTGGTTAGTAGTTGGTCGAGGAGGTTTAAACAATCTTCCACGAAAGCAGGATCCGCAGTGTCATTGACTTCCGCAGCTTGGTGCATCATTCCCATTATTGAAGCATCTTTGGCTTGTTGTCTTTCGTAAAACCGCTTCTTTGCTAAATTCACAGCTTTAGAAATTTCATCAAGTAAAGGCGCGGACCGTTGGGTCATTAAAATTTCATCAACGGCTTCTTTAAAGTCTTGGCCGCCAACGTCTTTAAAAGCTTGCCATAAAAGCATAAGCCTTTCGTCGGAGTAGGAAGTAGGCCATTGGTTTTTTAGGCGCGCCATTTGGGCTTCAAATTGAAATCTATCCATTTTCCTTGATCCTTTTTTCTTCGGCCTCTCGCTCATCCGCAAGTTCCTGCCAAGTTTTCTTTTTTGGCGCGGCACTTTGTAAGGTCTTTCGATATTGCTCCCAGCCACGTTCAAGCCACCCCATTACAAACCGAGTCCAGCCAGACTTTGATTTAGGCTGTTTCTTGGGATTGGCCGCAAACCAAACCTTCATTTTCTCTTTTTCCCTAGCTACAAAGTCTTTATCTGGGTAAATGGTTTCAATCTTGTTATTAAGAAATTCAGAAAAATTAGATTTAATTAAATCCTGCTCAGTCGGCTCAGTAATTGAAATATTTTTCAATTCTGAGCTAAATGTTTTTGTTTTGTTTTGTTTTGTTATGTCTTGTCTTGTTATGTCTGTTATGTAGCGCCCGTGAACGTCACGCGCACGTAACGTGTACGTAACGCACCCGTTACGTTGTAGTTTTTCTAAACAATTCTCAATACTTGAAACGCTAACCGATGTTTGTAGTGACAGCCACTCTAGGGAAAATTCAAGCTTTGCAGAGTTTTTCTGCGATGCAATAGAAAGCAAACAAACCCATATCCAGCGTTCTTCTGGTGCAAACTCAAAGAATTGTGAATCGTTACACATTTGGTTTTGCAGCCTAAACCAGCTTGGATTAGATACGTCCTTTCTGGGATTGAACTTTTCCCAGTTCAGAATCGTAATTTCAATTTGCTGCATTTTTGCGCTCTAAAAAACAATCGAGGCAGTAATAACCTTTTCCGCTTTTACTGGGACGGTACGCTTTACCGTGTTTTTCGCAAACGGGAATTCCGTTAGAAGTCTCTGTAACGCGTCCCTTTGGTTGAGGGGTGCTTTGGGGTTCAACTCTTTGTACGGCGTCCTGGTAACACGCTGCGAACGCTTTAGCAGCGCATAACAAAGCATACTCTAGTTTCGATAAATCACTCATTCGTTATTTTCCTTTCAACTTCTGATATTGTTCGCACCACTTTGACACATTGCAATAACTTTCGCAACGAACATTTTCGCCAGGGCGATATTCAATAAAATACCCTTTGCCCATCGTTGCCAAGACCTCCTGCGCCTTAGCTTCCTCGGCATACAAACCACCTGGAATTGCTTTTGCTCCACCCACTTTTTTAATTGCCCATATAGTAGGTTTTGCCCACCTTTCCTCGGGGCTACATTGCAATTCTTCTTGTTCGGCCTTCAAGTGTAATACAACTCTATTTTGTAAGTATTCCTTGCATTTAGCGTCGTCCCAGACCGGGATATCAATATACTGCACAGGGGTCTGAGGGTAGTTTTCATCACGCTTAGCCTCTAGCTTAGAATGGTCGCGCATAATAAGAAGCACCTTAATGCTTTCGACCTTGTGGGGCTTTCCGCTTGTGTTAAGCATTTTGGTTCTAATGAGATGGGCAAGGAGGTTAGTTTGATTGACCCATTCTTCTGGAACATCGCCCTTAGCCTTCCAGGCTGTAGAAACTTTAAAATCAATGAGTTCTCCTTTTTTAGGGTTGTATAAGTCAAAAGCCCCGCTAATGTTTTTACCCATAACTTCGTGATGAACCCTGAGTTCAGAAATCCAACCCTCCTCGCGCATGCTTTTAGCCGCCCGCTCAAACAGCGCATGAGCAGTTTCGCCTTGAATTGTATAGACCAACTCAGAGGCATCGACTTCTATATCCTCCTCGTGCTTTTTTCTAAGCGCTGATATTTTGGCGGGTCCAATAAGCTCAGTTACGGTTCTCCAAGAACCTTGACTGTTATAGGTCTTTTCAGAAACCGCGCGCACAAAAGGGTCTGGTAACCCCAGTTTATTTGTTATTTTCATAACTTACCCCAAATTTTATCGTATTCGGCCATGTAGTTTTCGAACAAAGCTTGCGAGCGCCTAAACTTGTCCTGTAATTGCTTTAGGTGCATGGCCATTAGCTCATGCTCAGGAATCTCAAACTCTTCCTGGGTCACCGGATGGTCTTCGTTATGCTCTAACGCTTCGGCTAGGTCTTCTTGCAGTTTATCGTTATTTGACATGATTTTGCCCCCTCGCTTCCGGGCTTGGTTAATTAACTATATTATAGCACAGAATGTCAAAAAAAATAAAGAAATAAGTTGAAAAGGGCCAATTTTTAAGGGTAGTCTAAAAAGTAGACAATGACATATGACTTCGACAAGCTTGCAAGTACTTATAATTATAACACTTATTGCGTGTGTGGTGGCTATTGGGAGTACGATTCTGCCAGACCTATAATGAGCACTAACCCACCGTTATACCCAGTGAAGTGCAGGATTTGTTTAAAAGAAAATTATACGTCACCGAAAGGCGAAAAAAATGAAAACGAAACCGCGACCCAGCAAAATGTGCACAATAACCTGCCAAAGGGGTAATGTCATACATTTGGGTTTTGAAATTGGAAATGGAAGTAAGCGGTTTTTGTGCTGTGCCAAATTAAGGCAAAAGCGAGCTCAACCTAAAGAAATAAAAAGCAAAGTTTATACTTGCGAGCAATGTATTCACAGGTATCAAATCATACAAAACCTGATAGCAAGATTAGGCGTGGAATGGGTTTGCGAGGGTCGGTGGCTACCCATGGAACAAAGAACTTTTCGGGACGTTTTTATTGGGACGTAGCTCAGTTGGTACAACATGAAAAACGGACCTTATAGGAATTAAAAAATACTCCGAGATAGCATGAAGGTCGTGCCGTGGGCCGTTAACCCACAGGTAGAGGTTCGATTCCTCTTCTCGGAGCCATGCGCCAAAGT
>Ga0172362_10006456_pt1 | contig 10067 bp, 6 predicted proteins | sample LakKivs1_kivu2a2_FD_114534 | JGI IMG/M metagenome (GOLD analysis project Ga0172362, IMG submission 114534) | Sediment microbial communities from Lake Kivu, Rwanda - Sediment s1_kivu2a2 | ecosystem: Environmental > Aquatic > Freshwater > Lake > Sediment | place: Rwanda: Western Province, Lake... | reverse complement strand
TCTCCTGATCGAAGAAGTGCTCAGACCTGCTTCTGACAGTGTTTCTACAGCCGTTGAAAAGAAACTGGCTGAGATACGACGTGACAAACCTTCAGTTCCTGTCATTTATATTCCTTCCGGCTCGGCTGCAATAATTGCAGGGAGCGAAAGAAGCGCTGCTACCGCCGGGCAGTACCTGACTGACATGGGAGTAAATGGCCTCGTTGTCCGTACAGGCTGTCACGGGCCTGCTGCCTTTGAGCCGATGATGTGTATCCGCATCCCCGGGAAGAACAAGCTTATTTTCAGGAATGTCACAGAGGATAAGGTGGAAACTCTTCTTAACGGAGTGTTTCACAATGATATGCCTGAGGAAGACCTGGTTGGCCAGTCGGGAACAAGGGGTTTTGAGGCATGGCATGACATACCCTTCATTGAAGACCTTCCTTTCTTCAGGCTGCAAAAGAGGATTGTACTCAGCAACTGTGGCTCATATGACCCTGAAAGCATCGAGGAATACATAGCACGGGGAGGCTACAGGACTTTCCTGAAAACGATCCGCAATTATACTCATGAGGAAGTGTGTGACATTGTTGAGCGGAGCGGTCTTCGCGGACGCAGCGGAGGAGGGTTTCTCACGGGTCTCAAGTGGAAATATGCCCTTAATTCGTCATCAGACAACAGGTATTTCATCTGCAATGCGAAGGAGAGTGATCCGGGTTCATATGCTGACAGGTCTGTCCTTGAAGGCGATCCTCACAGGCTTATAGAAGGCATATGTATCGCATCATATGCCATTGGTGCTTCGAAGGCCTTTATCTACCTCAAAACCGGTTCGCCTCTTCCCCTGGCACGTCTGCGCAACGCCCTTGAAGCTGCCCGGGGGTACGGGATTATAGGTCACAACATATTCTCAAGCGGTTTCAACCTTGATATTAACATACGTGAAGAGGCCGGCGCTTTTGTCTGCGGAGAAGAGACCGCCCTTATCGGAAGTCTTGAAGGCAAGCGAGGCATGCCTGAGCTCAAGCCTCCTTATCCTACCAGCAGTGGCCTCTATGGCAAGCCCACTGTGATAAACAACGTGGAAACGCTGATGAATGTGCCTCTCATCATGGCCCGTGGCCCCGAGTGGTTCCGCTCAATGGGTACTGCAGGCAGCAAGGGTACCAAACTCTTTTATGTGGGAGGACGCGGACGTTATACAGGCCTGATAGAGGTGGAGATGGGGACGGCATTCAGGACCATAGCAGAGGGCATCTGCGACGGGATACGCGACGGCAGGGCCTTTAAAGCATTGCAGATAGGCGGCCCGTCAGGCACTTTCCTTACAGAACAAAGCCTTGACCTGACGGTCGACTATGATGTCCTCAGGGAACATGGAATCGCAATGGGATCAGGCGGCCTGATAATAATTGATGAGACAACATGCATGGTTGACTTCGTCAGGTTTTATATGGAATTCATTCACGGTGAGAGCTGCGGAAAGTGTATACCGTGCCGTGAAGGTACAGGACGGATGCTTGAGATACTCGAAAACATAATCCGAAAGCCGCACAGTGAGGATTCCAATGCCACACTTGAACGATTCAAGGGTGTTATGCAGCTTGAGACCATTGCCTCAGTAATGAAAGACACTTCGCTCTGCGGCCTGGGGCAGACGGCACCTAACCCGTTCATCAGCGCACTCAGCAATTTCCGCGAGGAGTTTGAGGAGCATATCTTCGACCGTCGGTGCCGGGCCAATGTTTGCAGGGGCTTAAGGACATTCACCATTGATGTGGACAGGTGCACCGGATGTACCGTGTGTGCTTCAAAGTGCCCGGCAAATGCTATTTATGGAACACGCCTGCAGCCTTTCTTCATCGTTGATGAAAAGTGCACGGGATGCGGTATATGTTATGAGGTTTGTAAGTTCAGCGCCGTAACGGTAAGATAGATATGCAGTTCACCATAGAAGTAAACAATAAAAGCATAAAGGCTGAAAAGGGAGAGACAATACTTTCAGCACTGAACCGCAACGGGATCATGATACCTACGCTGTGCAGGATGCAGGAATTCACTCCCACGGGTGCATGCCGGATGTGCGTTGTGGAGGTGGAAGGTCGTGACCGTCTTGTCACTGCATGCTCTGCTCCTGTTGAGGAGTGGATGAAGATACAGACACATTCACCAAGGGTTATCCGTGCCAGGAAAACAATAGTCGAGCTCCTCCTTTCCAACCATCCTGACGACTGTCTTTATTGTGAACGTAACCTTGACTGCGAGCTCCAGCGATTGTCTGACCAGCTCCAGGTGAGGGAACGCAGAATAAAAGGAAGCAAGATAAGGCCGCGCCGTGACCAGTCGAGCCCTGCCATAGTAAGGGAACTGTCAAAATGTATTCTCTGCGGACGCTGCATAAGGGTGTGCGAAGAGGTGGTAACGGCAACATCGATCGATTTCATCGGGAGAGGACGCACCACACACGTCGGACCGGCCATGGACCGCGATTTCAATTTCTCAAGCTGCATCCACTGCGGACAATGCGTGCTTGTATGCCCTACAGGAGCCCTTCATGAGAAACATTATATCTCGGAGGTACAGGATCAGCTGAGCAGGAATGATGTGACAAGGGTGATACAGTATTCCCCGCTTGTACCCTATGCACTGGCCGAGGAACTGGGGGTAAAGTACAGCCGCGACTTTGACAGGCTTCTTAACGCTGCACTGCGCAAAACAGGATTTGAAAAGGTGTTCCTTTCAGGTGCAGGCACCGATATAATGATAAAGGAACTGGCTGACGATGTCATGGCAGCAAGGAAAGAAAATACAGAAAAAACATCTATCGTCTCCGCATGCCCCGGATGGGTCAAGTACTGCGAACAGTACTCCCCTGAGCTTCTTCCTTATCTCTCTGCGCTGAAGACACCGCAGCAGATATCAGGTGCAATTATCAAATCGGTTGTGCCTGTTACCGAAGAAAGACCAAGGATTTATGCTGTCTCCGTCACCCCGTGCACTGCAATGAAGTTTGAGGCACGCCGTGACAGTATGACGCGTAAAGGCATAAGTGATATTGACACTGTGCTTACGGTCAGAGAGCTCGCCAGGCTGATAGTGCTCTATGGTATTGACATAACAAATATAAATCCTGAGCCTGCTGATGAACCCATGTCACTGAGAAGCTCTGCGGCACTGATGGCAGAAACATCAGGGGGAATAGCTGAGTCCGTGATACGTTCAATTGTCGCCAGAACAGGAGGCAAGGAACCTGACAGGCAGTCAATAAGGAAGCTGCGGTCAGCCGGATCATTCCGTGAGGCTGTCTTCACTGCGGGGAAGGATAATTATTCAGTTGCGGTGGTTGACGGCCTGAGGGGATTTGAAAAACTCAGGCAGATGCTTGATGCAGGTACCGTATATGACCTTGTTGAGGTGATGGCCTGCCCGGGAGGCTGCGTCAACGGAGGAGGAATGATACCGGCCGGATCAAAGGAGGCGGTGCGTCAGCGGTCGAGGTTCATTTACCAGTCTGATGAACAGGAGGCTGTAAGAGATCCTGAACAGTCAGCATCAGTGGAAACGCTTTACGGTACAGTTTTTGAAAACTGTCCTGAACTGAAAGACAGACAACTGTTCCATACACATTTCATTAAGAGGGAGGTTTTGCTTTAGCTGAGTAAGTCATGCTTGTTTATACAATAAAGGAACTGTGCCGCACATGTTATACATGTGTCAGGGAATGCCCGGCCCACGCTATACGAATAGTAGGGGGTCAGGCTGAGGTGATAACCGAGCGGTGCATCGCATGCGGCAACTGTACAAAAGTGTGCAGCCAGGGGGCCAAAGTTTTTACGAATACCGTTGATCATGTACTGAAGGTGCTTGAGAAACCGGGCATTAAAGCTGCCATTGTGGCTCCAAGCTTTCCGGCTGAGTTCTATGATGTGGCTGATCATAAAATGATTGTGGGGATGATAAGGGCACTTGGTTTTGACCTTGTCTCAGAGGTGTCTTTCGGTGCTGACCTGGTGGCACAGCGATACCGCGATATGATAAGTGAGGCTGCAGGCAGAAATTACATCTCTTCAGACTGCCCGGCCATTGTGAGTTTCATACGTTTCTACCATCCTGACCTCACTGAAAACCTGATGCCTGTCGTATCACCGATGGTGGCCATGACAAAGGTGATGAGGCAGAAATACGGTGATGATATTTCCGTTGTTTTCATCGGTCCGTGTGTTGCCAAAAAGGCTGAAAATGGAGAGGTAGATGCATCAATCACCTTTCTTGAACTGAGAGAGATGCTTGAAGAGGCAGGTATCAGGGCTGACGCTGTCATACCTTCTGAATTTGATCCTCCACTCGGAGGCCGGGGTGCAATATTCCCTGTAACGAGGGGACTCCTCCAGACGGCCGGGGTTAATGATGACGCCATTACCGGCAACATTATTGCTGCAGAAGGAAGGATTGATTTCCAGGAAGTTATCAAGGAGTTTGAGGAAGGAAAGATTGGCGGACAGCATCTTGAGTTGCTCTGCTGCGAAGGATGCATCATGGGTCCCGGAATGAGCAAGGGCGGGAAGCAATACAACCGGAGGGCCCTGGTAAGCACGTACGCCCAGCACAAAATGGCTACCCTTAATACGAAGGAGTGGAGAAAAGACCTTGAGGACTATGACAGGCTGGATCTTTCGGTGAAGTACAAACCAGAGGACATAAGACGAAGGCTTCCCGAGGAGGAAGAGGTGAAGCATGTACTTGCTTCGATGGGCAAGCTGTCGCCGAAGGATCACCTTGACTGCGGTGCCTGCGGGTATGACACCTGCGTCGATCATGCCATTGCAATAGTTAAGGGACTGGCAGAGCAGGAGATGTGCCTTCCGTATACCATTGAAAAACTGCATAAGTCAGTCAAGGAGCTTGCTCTCTCAAACACCAAGCTGACAACCATACAAAACGCTCTAAAGCAATCGGAGAAGCTTGCACATATGGGGCAGCTGTCTGCAGGAATAGCACATGAACTTAATAACCCGCTTGGCGTGGTAATTATGTACAGCAACATACTTCTTGATGAATGCAAGCCTGAGGACCCCGTGCGAGAAGACCTGCAACTCATTGCAGAGCAGGCGGCAAGGTGTAAGAAGATCGTGGCAGGTCTGCTGAACTTTGCCCGCAAGAACCAGGTTAATCACCAGTATGTTGACATCCGGAAACTGACGGAGAGCAGCGTAGCCGGGGTGGTCTTTCCTGAAAACGTTAAGGTTGAAATTGTTGACCGTACCACCAGTCCCGATGCCTCAATTGATTCGGAACAGATGACCCAGGTGCTTACAAACCTGTTCAGGAATGCTATAGATGCCATGCCTGAAGGCGGCAGGATAGAGGTCTGCCTTGAGGATACCGTCAGTGATGTTATTTTTAACATCTCCGACAACGGTTCGGGTATTAAAGATGAAGACAAGCCAAAGATCTTTGAACCATTCTTTACAACAAAAGGGCTCGGAAAGGGCACAGGCCTTGGTCTGGCAACAACATACGGGATAGTAAAGATGCACAAGGGACAAATAACGGTTGAGACGAATGCTGATCCGTCAAAGGGCTCAACAGGAACAACATTCCGTATAATACTGCCCAGACGGCCGGAATGAAACCCTTGTTATGAAAATGAATTAATTCTGATGACTGAATAAAAACACCTGAGATCTGATGAGCAGTAAAGTATATACAGTCCTTCTTGCCGATGATGACCCCGACTATCTGTTTCAGGTGGCCTACCATCTTCGCAAGAGCGGTTATGAGGTCATGGCTGTGGAGAGTCAGGCCGAGGCAGAACAGGTGATGGCAAGAACAAAACCTGACATTGCAGTGTTTGACCTGATGATGGAAAGTGACGACAGCGGATTCATACTCTGTTACAAGCTTAAAAGGAAATATCCTGATGTTCCTGTCATACTTGCCACTGCCGTGACACGTGAGACAGGCATTACTTTCGGGCTTAACAGCGGGCAGGACCGAGAATGGATCAGGGCTGACCTATACCTTGAAAAGGGCATAAGGCCCGAGCAGCTTGACCAGGCGATCAGGAAACTATTAAAGATCTGATATGGCACAACTTAAGGTTCTTGTTGTTGATGACGAACCCGGGATAAGGTCGGGTGTGTCACGGATTCTGCGCAGCTTCCATGTCACCTACCCGTTCATGGACGAAGACTATACCTATGAGGTCCTGGAAGCCGCAACAGGGGAAGAAGGCATCAGTATAATTGACAGGGAAATGCCTGATATCCTGTTACTGGATAATAAGCTTCCGGGGATACAGGGTGTTGAAGTACTTGAGTATGTAAGGAAAAAGAATTATGACATCGTTGTTGCGATGATCACATCATACGCCTCTCTTGATGTGGCGCTGAAAGCTCACAATGACGGTGCCATTGATTTTATACCCAAGCCATTCACTCCCCAGGAACTGAAGATCTCGATAGAGCAGATCACAAAGCAGCAGTACCTCAGGCGTATCACACACAAGCTAAAGGTTGAAGGCAGGAAGGTCAGGTTCCAGTTCCTTTCAGTCCTGTCTCATGAACTGAAAGCCCCGCTGAATGCAATAGAGGGGTACCTCAGGATGATGCAGGAAAGACAGATGGGTGATTCCATATCAGATTACGCCTCGGCAATTGACAGGTCACTTCAGCGTATTGACAGCATGCGCAACCTTATCATGGATCTGCTTGATTTCACCAAGGTGAGCTTTGAGAGGCAGGTTGACAAGTTGCAGGATGTGAAACTGAAAGACCTGGTCTCAATGGCAGTGGGGACGGTGAGTCCTTATGCCATCCATAAAGACATAAGGTTCGTGACGAATGTCAGGGGTTGCGAAACTATATGGGCTGATCCGAATGATTTTGAGATCATCCTCAACAACCTTGTTTCCAATGCTGTAAAATACAACCGCAAGGGAGGGGTTGTAACCATTAACATCGATTGCAATGACAATGAGTTCATTCTTTCAGTTGAGGATACGGGGATAGGTATGAATGACGAGGAATGCGGAATGCTGTTTGAGGAGTTTTCAAGAATAAAGAATGACAAGACCCGCAATATAAGCGGTAGCGGACTGGGGCTCTCGATTGTAAAGAAGGTAGTGAAACTGTACAATGGTGTGATCAATGTAGAGAGTGTACCCGACCGGGGATCAGTGTTTACAGTAATAATTCCGAAAATACAGGTAACAAACATAAAGGCTGAGTTATGAGAAAACTACCGGGCAAAACAGTTGAGCGCCTGAGTGAATACAGGCGTGCACTTCTCGGCATGCTGTCAGAGAACCGCAGTTATATCTTCTCACATGAACTGGCAGCGTTGCTTCATATTACCGCTGTACAGGTAAGGCGTGACCTTATGCTTATCGGTTATGGAAGCGTGATGCGCAAAGGCTATGACATCAGGCAGCTTATTAACGCGATTGGTGGGATTATTGATGCACCCAGCGGACTGAACGTGGCAATTATAGGAATGGGTAACCTTGGACGGGCAATAACAGGTTATTTCCGGAGCAAACGTACAAAACTCAGCGTTGTGGCTGCCTTTGATGTAGATCCCCAGAAGACTGACAAGGTGGTTGCCGGGGTAAAGTGCTATCATATTGACCAGATTAAAAAACTCAGGAGTGAACTTGATATAACCATTGCCGTGCTGACGGTTCCTCCGGATCAGGCCGGTGCACTGGCAGCGATGCTTGTCAGTATCGGCATCAGGGGTATCATGAATTTCACAACTGTGTCACTGAATGTGCCTGATAACGTTTACCTTGAGGAATTTGACATGATTACCTCAATCGAAAAGGTAGCATATTTCGTTAAGGAAAATCTGCAGCAGTAAGATTAATGAGGATCTTCACAAGTTTTCAGGATGCTGCTGTAATAAAGGCGCCTGTGGTCACCACAGGTACCTTTGATGGTGTTCATATCGGCCATAAAACCATTATAAAAAGGCTGAAGAAACTGGCATCCGAATATGGCGGTGAATCGACACTCATAACATTCCACCCGCATCCCAGGGCCGTTCTTTATCCTGAAAGTGCAGGCAAGGGACTTAAGCTTATCTGCTCACAGGAGGAAAAAACAGAGTTGCTGAGGAAGGCGGGACTTGATAATGTCATCGTGATTGAGTTCACAAGAGAGTTCTCACATATAACCAGCGAGGAGTTTGTACGTGATATTGTTTGCGGGGTACTGAAAGCCAGGGTTATAGTTGCTGGTCATAATCACCATTTCGGTTTCAACCAGGAGGGTGATTACCGCAGGCTGTGGGAATGGAGAAGCAAATACGGGTTTGAGGCAGAGGAGATCCCGATGCAGGAAGTCCAGAATGAAACAGTAAGCTCAACGAGAATAAGGCAGGCATTATCAGAAGGATATATACAGAGGGCCAATGCCTACCTCGATCATTTCTATATTGTTATCGGAACTGCTGTCAGGGAGGATCATTCATTATCACCTGATGTACCTGTGATAAGGATCCCTCTCACTGAAAAGACAAAGCTTGTGCCGCCGCAGGGTCTTTATGCCGTGACATGTGCCGCCGATGCTTTTTATTCAAGGGGTATGGTATACATCAGTGAAAACCATGATGACGTACCCGGTATCTTCCTGCACCTTGAAAACTATGAGAATGATATACCCGGCAAAAGGATGACTCTCTTTTTCCACAAGCGCCTTGGATCATACAATCGCGAAGACACTCTGGATAAGTCACTTGCCAGTGGTCTGAAAGAGTTGCATGAGCTCATATTCTGAAGGGCAGGTGAACAATCAAGCCTGCAAATTCTTATCTTTGCAGATCTTAATGAGGGGTCGGAAAATTAAAAGCAATGAGATGAAATTTAATCCAGAAAAATGCAGTTTGCCGGACCGGAGGATGGAACCTTACATTGATCCGGAAGAACTATGGTCACATCTTAACAATACACGTCCTGACACGGTCAGGGTACGGGAGATAATTGCCAAGTCACTTTCAAAGGAACGTCTCTCTCTTGCCGAGACAGCTGCTCTCATAAATGCCGGTAATGACCTCACCGAAGAGATAAAAAACGGTGCCCGCGAACTGAAGAAAAAGGTATATGGCAACAGGATAGTGCTTTTTGCGCCTTTATATATAGGGAACAAATGCAGTAACAACTGTCAGTATTGCGGCTTCAGGGTCTCAAACAAAGCCGCTGCCAGGAAGACACTTACTGACAGGGAGATTATTGATGAGGTGGAAGCTCTTGAGGATAACGGTCAGAAGAGACTGATACTGGTTTATGGTGAGCATCCTGAATATAATCCTGAATACATTGCTCATACCGTCAGGCTTGTATATAGCGTGAAGAGAGGCAGGGGTGAAATAAGGAGGGTCAACATCAATGCTGCTCCCCTTGATATAGACGGATTCCGCACTGTGAAAAGAGCAGGTATAGGAACATACCAGATATTCCAGGAGACATATGATCCGACAGCATACAAATGGTATCACCTGGGAGGCAAAAAAGCAGACTATAACTGGAGGCTTACTGCGCTTGACAGGGCACAGGAGGCAGGTATAGATGACGTGGGCATCGGGGCTTTGTTCGGACTCTATGACTGGCGTTTTGAGGTGATGGGGCTGGTTCGCCATGCAAATCACCTTGAAGCCTGCTATAATGTAGGCCCTCATACAATTTCCTTCCCGAGGATCAAGGATGCCTCAATGCTCAACCTCAACGGCAAGTACTATGTTGACGATGAGAGTTTCAAGAAACTGATTGCGATACTGCGGCTTGCTGTCCCGTACACCGGGCTTATACTTACTGCACGTGAGACTGCCGATGTGCGCTCGGAAGCCATGGCTTTCGGGGTGTCACAGATTGACGGCGGCACAAAGATCGAGCTTGGCGGTTATGCGGCCTCAAAAAATGAATCGCAGAACCTTAACAGGGAACAGTTCAGGATCAACGATGAGAGATCACTGGCAGACGTGATAGACGAACTAATTGACAAGGATTATATTCCGTCATTCTGCACTGCATGTTACCGTCTTGGCCGTACAGGTGAACATTTCATGGAGTTTTCAGTACCGGGCTTTAT
>Ga0172362_10006455_pt1 | contig 10067 bp, 10 predicted proteins | sample LakKivs1_kivu2a2_FD_114534 | JGI IMG/M metagenome (GOLD analysis project Ga0172362, IMG submission 114534) | Sediment microbial communities from Lake Kivu, Rwanda - Sediment s1_kivu2a2 | ecosystem: Environmental > Aquatic > Freshwater > Lake > Sediment | place: Rwanda: Western Province, Lake... | reverse complement strand
TTCGGAGAGATTTTACCGCATCGATCGACGAGGTAGCCACCTGCGAACATGACAGGATATCATCAACGGTCGCCAAGAGCGTGCCCAACCCCCTTACAGAGACGATCTTCACATAGACGCTTGAGCCCTCCAAATAGACCTTGAGGTAGAGGCCTTGAGGCACCTTAACGTTATCCGGTGAGAGAGCAGCGACTATCGCCTCAGCTTCCCTATCGCCAGTGGCAAGGCGGATCATAATCTTGTTCGGATGCCCTGATATCAGCCAAGGAAGGATTAGTCTGAGGTCCCTTCCTTGGATCGATACGTCTGCCTTCATCTCTGACTCTTCGTCGTGGGGGTTGAAGGCGATGCTCAGACCTATGTCTCCGAAAAGGGGGAAATCGAAGACGTTATCGCCCACGATGGCGGTCTCTTGGAGCGAGAATCCCTCCTCCTCAAGGATTCTCTTCACTATGTTCAATTTATCATTCAGTGGAACTTCTGTTACGCCCTCGCCTGTTAGACAGCCTTCATCATCGACGACGAGTCTGTTCGCGTGGACATGGTCTATCCCCAGTTCTCGCCCTATTCTATCGGCGAGGAGGGATATGCCACTACTGATGATCGCCGTCCTTACTCCATTCTTGTGGAGTGTTTCCACCGTCTCCAAAGCACCGTCCGCCAAAGGAACATCATCCAAGATCGCTTGGATACTCTGTATCGTTGCGCCCTCCCAGAGGGTTATATCTGAGCGCATGAACTCTTGATAGTCCATCTCGCCCCTCAGGTACTTCCTGTAGTTCTCCTCGTTGTCGCGCCCAAAGGCCCTGTGGACATATTGCCAGCTACTGTTGATGGGGGCGAGGACTCCGTCGAGGTCGAAGACGACGAGCTTGAAGGGTATAGAGGAGGGGTCCAAGGGAGGTCGATCCATTATTCTATGTGTTACATGCTATTTGACCTCTTACAACTTGCGATAGATAATGCAAAATCTCTCTATCCCAAGTGTCAGAAATTAGGTAGAGCCAAGGTAGAGTATCTCTTGGCCAAGAGGGACGATGGTTCGGACATAACCTGTGTCTTGCTCATGATCCCTGAAGATGCTGAAGTCCCGGAGCACCTTCACGAGGACAACGTGAGCATCATATACCCATTGAGTGGGAACAGCAGACAGTAGAAGGGGATGATCGTCAGAGTTCCCAGAGAGAAGAAGCATAGGACATACGGGGTGACTCGTTGATCTTCGACATCTTTAGCCCAGCCAGCATATAACTCAGAAAGTTTATCATCACCCCTTCCACTAACAAGACCGGTAAATATGAGTGCGCAATATGATTTGGAACTGAGCGACAGTCATAAAATCCCAGTCTTAGGTCTAGGTACGTGGCGTCTAAGCGGTTCAGAATGCAAGTACGCTGTTACGAAGGCCCTGGAATTAGGATATAGACATATTGATACTGCGGAAATGTATGGGAATCAACTGGAGATTGGTGAGGCCATAGGGGATTTTGATAGATCGAGAATATTCTTGACATCAAAGGTTTGGTCCAACCATCTACACTATGATGATGTGCTTAGGACATGTGATGAGACTCTCCGAGATTTGGGTACGAGTTATCTGGATCTATATCTGATACATTGGCCGAATCCGAGTGTTCCTTTGAAGGAAACCTTCAAGGCTCTAGAAGAATTGGTAACTAGAGGCAAAGTGAGGAGTGTAGGTGTTAGTAATTTCAGTACAAACCTCATGAGAGAAGCTCTTAGAGTCTCGAAGATTCCAGTAACCGTCAATCAGGTCAAATTCCACCCATCCTCATATGATAGTGAACTGCTCGAATTCTGTAACAGTAACAAGATTGTCGTCACAGCCTATTCTCCTTTAGGCAGAGGAAATCTGGTCCGTGACAGGACGATCGTGGAAATTGCAAACAAATACAATAGGACTCCTGCCCAAATCTGTTTAAGATGGTGTCTACAGAAAAGTACTGTCGTGATCCCCAAGTCTAGGTCTGAGGAGCACTTGAAGGAGAATATGGAAATCTTTGGTTGGGAGATCTCTGAGGAAGACATGAGGAGAATAGACTCGCTGAGTAGGAGCTGACTAAGACGCTCACCGAGCAGCTATTCCACCCATCGTTCGAGGACATGCAGAAAAAAGTTTTATGTGCACTCTCCTAATCGTGCCTAGGTCTCGAACCTTGACGCTCACAGAATCTAGTACAGGATCCACGCCAAGCTACCTCTGGACCGAGAAATACAGGCCCAAGACCTTGGACGAGATCGTGGACCAGAAGGAGATCGTCGACCGCCTCAAAGGCTTCGTCAAAGCCCTAAGCATGCCCCACTGCCTCTTCGCCGGCCCCCCAGGAACAGGGAAGACGACAGCCGCCCTCTGCCTAGCCCGCGACCTCTTCGGAACCGCCTTCGCCGACTCCTTCGCCGAGCTGAACGCCAGCGACGAGAGGGGAATAAACGTCGTCCGGGAGCGGGTGAAGACCTTCGCCCGCACGAGGACGCTGAGGGATGTCCCCTTCAAGATCCTCATACTCGATGAAGCCGATAATATGACAGGAGATGCGCAGCAGGCTTTGAGGAGGACGATGGAGAGATATACGGAGACGTGCAGGTTCATCCTCGTCTGTAACTATTCGAGTAGGATAATCGAGCCGATCCAGTCCCGATGCGCGCCCTTCAGGTTCATACCCCTCTCAGACGAGGACATCGCGGAGCGTTTGCGATACATTGCAAAACAAGAGAAGGTGGAGCTGGCAGAGGACGGGATCAAGGCTATACTCGAAGAATGCGACGGAGACCTGAGGAAAGCCTATAACACGTTGCAGGCAGCCGCGGCCTTCGAAAAGAGGGTTGACGAGAAGGTGATTTACACGGTCGTTGGTCGAGTCGTGCCTAAGGATGTTCAGGAGATGCTCCTCTGTGCATTCCGAGGAAACTTCCTTGAGGCCCGTCAGAGACTCAGGAGAATGCTCGTGGAGTACGGGATCTCAGCCTCAGACCTGATCAAGCAGGTTCACTCCGAGATCTTCCGCTTCAATATCCCCGAACAATTGAAGGCACAGTTGATTGACGTGATAGGGGAGGCGGACTTCAGGATCTCCGAAGGCGCGAACGATGAGGTCCAGTTCAGCGCCCTCCTAGCCCGACTCACCCTCATCTCCCAAGGAAAGGATACTCGATGACTATGTCCACGCCTTGGACGCTTAAGCATAGGCCCAAGGACCTCTCTGAGTTCGTTGGCAATGAGGAAGCGTTGACGGCACTGGAGAAGTGGCTAACCTCCTGGAAGACTGGCAAGCCGACTAAGAGGATAGCCTTCCTCTTCGGGCCCCCTGGCGTAGGGAAGAGTGAGTCAGTTGCCATACTTGCTCAGAGACTCGGCTTTGATCTCATTGAGATGAATGCCAGTGACCAGCGGAGGAAGGATGATGTCCAGCGGGTGGCGGGGATGGCCTCCACCGAGGCCAGCCTCTACGGTCGGATGAAGATTATACTCCTCGACGAGTTGGAGGGTATGAGCGGTACTGAGGACCGCGGAGGCCTCTCTGTCATAGCGTCTCTTGCTGGGACTACGCGGTCTCCTCTAGTGGTGATAGCCACGGATAGGTGGGACCGCCGTTTCACGTCTTTCCGTAGGACAAGTCTCTTCATCGAATTCAAACACGTGCCAACCCGAAGTATTGCCCCTCGGCTGAGGGAGATATGTAGAAGAGAAGGCATTGATGCCGACGAGGATGCCCTACGTGTAATAGCCGAACGTGCGCGGGGAGACCTCCGCTCCGCCATAACAGATCTTCAAGCCCTCGCACAGGGGAAAGAGAAGCTCACGTATCAAGACGTGAATTGGCTGGACGGTCGCGACAGACAGGAAGGTGTCTTCGATGTCCTGAAGAACATCTTCAACGCCAAGACCTGTCGGGAGGCGCGAAGGGCTGCGAGCGTATCAGATGTCGACTACGAGATGCTCTTCGAATGGATCTACGAGAATATTCCACACCAAATCCCTGACTCAGATGATATGGCCTCCGCCCTCGATGCCTTGTCGAGGGCAGACATGTTTTTTAGCAGAATACGTAGGGAACAGAATTGGGGCCTACTACCCTACGCCATTGAGGACATGACCGCTGGCGTTGCCATGGCTAGGACCCACGCGCGATCCGGATGGGTCCCCTTCAAATTCCCTCAGAGGATAACGGTGATGAGCCGCACTAAGGCGAGTCGGGACCTGAGGGACGGGATCGGACGCAAGATAGGCCGAGTGGCACACGTGTCTGTGGCCACAGCGATAACGAACTACATTCCTTACCTACGAATAATCTTCCGAGCCAACAGGAAGTGGGCGGAAGAGTTGGCTGAGAGCCTCAGCCTCGAACCCCAAGAAATAGACTTCCTCTCCAAACACTAGTCAACCTTGAGAAGAGAAGGCGTGAAGATAAGGGGTTGAGAGAATATGATGTGGACGATGATCTCTGTGGAGACAGATCACTGAAAACGTCGTCGGATTTTCCATAGATTCTTTTCACAACGATAAAGAACATCTAAAGACGGGATTTGAATCGGAGTGGTCGTCCAAAGCCTAAACTAAGGAGCGCCCCCCAGCTCCTAGAAGTAGGCAGTCCCGGCGGCTTGTCCCGTTGCGGATCGATGTGAACCAAATTGGGAAAAGGTAGCGCCCATCGAGGATGGGTAAATAAATCCGCCGAAAGGCCGTCCTGTTGATGCCGAATCCTAATCCGGTGAAACGGGTGAAGGGGAAGTTGAAGCAGGAAGAGGGGTTGGGACTCCCTCACCCTCCTTGTTCTGAATATAGAATAGTCGCCACCTCAAAAGTCCTTAACCAAGCCCTGAAAGAGGTCATACTAAGGGCGCTCCAGAAATGACCACAAAGCATTCCCCTACCTAGGTCATCCAAACCGAAAAGCTGATAAAAGAAGCCTCCCGTTCTTACGTGACCCTTCAAGGTAGAGGAGAAGTGTACAGGTACCAGACACAAGTCGAAACTCCCGAAGAACTGGAGCTGGAGAGACTGATAGCGTGGCGTCGGGAGAGAGCTATCACGCGAGTTGAGAGACCACTCCGACTCTCCCGAGCACGTTCCCTGGGCTATAAGGCGAAGCAGGGCTTCGTCGTCGTCAGGGTTAGGGTTCGAAGGGGCGGTCTACGGAAGCCTGTTCCTTCTTCTGGTAGACGCCAGCGCCACATGGGATCGAAGCGCTTCACGCCTCACAAGAGCATGTTACTGATCGCCGAGGAACGGGCGGCTAAGAAGTTCCCGAATCTCCGCGTCCTCAACGGCTATTATGTAGGTGAGGATGGGCAGAACAAGTGGTTCGAGGTCATACTCGTCGACCCAAGTCACCCAGTGATCAAGACGGATAAGGACATAAACTGGATAGGTCAACCCACCCAGAAAGGACGATCGCATAGGGGATTGACGAGCCCGGGAAAGAAGATGAGGGGCCTTCGGCCCAAAAGGCTTCCCGGGGAGCCCTAGGAGTTCTAAGCGAGTTTCCGCCCCGCTACCTTTTCCATCGCCGCGATGAGGGCTTGCGTCCCCTCCTCTCCCAAGTTTTCTGCCTCAGCGGCCCTGAATAACTGTTGTGTCAAACCTGTGGCGGGTAAGGGCAGCTTCATCTCCGCTGCCGCTGCGAGGGCGAGGCGTATGTCCTTCAACTGATGTCTTATTCTGAAGCCCGGCGCAAAGTCCCGCTTAACCATCTTAGGGCCTAGGTTGCTCAGCTGCCAAGAATTTGCCGCGCCCCCAGTGACCACCTCAAGGAGGCTGTTGAGGTTGAGGCCCGCCGCAGCGCCTAGCATGAGGCCTTCGCAGACAGCTTGGATGTTGAGGGTGCAGATGACTTGGTTGCAGAGCTTGGCGGTTTGACCCATACCGTTTCCACCCATGTAGGTTATGCGTTTCCCCATGGCCTTGAAGATGGATTGAGCCTCGTCAAACCTAGTCCGAGGCCCACCGACCATTATGGATAACGTCCCATCCCTAGCCCCCACCTCGCCCCCGCTGACAGGCGCGTCGAGCATATCCACACCCTTATCAGCCAAGGCAGAAGCAATTCTTCTAGTAACCTCCGGGGAGATGGTACTCATATCGATGACGAGTTGGCCTTTTCTTGCGCCTTCCATGACCCCGTTCTCTCCAAGCACGACGGCCTCCACATCCGGTGAGTCAGAGACCATCGTGATTATCACATCCGACTTCTCTGCCACCTCTTTCGGCGATTCCGCGGCCGCTGCCCCCATCTTAATCAGATCGTTCATCTTCGACCTCGTGCGATTCCAGACGGTCAAGGCGAATCCTGCTCGGACAAGGTTTACGGCCATGTGCCCACCCATGACGCCTAGCCCTATGAATCCAACTCTAACCAAAATCCAGTCCTCCATCGAACTCAATTAGGTAGGACACGATTTAAAACAATAACGATAACAAAGGAAGCGGTAGGAAAGAATACGAGCCATGCCTAAGCGAAAGGCCTCCCATGCAGAGATTTCCGCCTTCGTCCACGCAACCGAAGACCTATCCAAGGTCAGGTCTGCGATCTCCAAGATATTATCCGATCAAATAGCCCACAAGGTTGAGTTCACCCAAACCAAGATGCTCGGACACCACAGAAACCCAATAATCGAACTAAGAGTAGCAATCACTAACAAGAGAGACGCCTACGAGATTCTCCAAGGAATCATCTCAAGGCTCTCACCCCTCGACGAAACCATACTAGACAAGGAACTGGCGAAGCATCTGGATAAGAAGAATCGTCTCTATCTGCGGCTGGACAAGCAACGCGCATTTATCGGCGAAGCAACCTTGACCTCTGGCGACGCCATCAGCCTCAGGTTTAGTCTAAGATCCCGACCTAGATCACTCAAGGAACTGAAAACAGACCTTGGCATTAATGAGAACAACGGAGATGGAACCGACGCGAACCAATAGAAGACGATACGTCGCCTTCAGAGTCAGCTCACCCAGACTATTGCCGAGGAGGGAAGTCGTCGACCTCCTCAAATCCATACTCGGCGAAGATGCTCCAAACGCGACCCTCCTAACCTACAACCCACAGACGATGGAGGGCATACTCCGATGCGACCACAAGAACATAGAGGATGTTAGAAGGCGGCTCAACTCTCATGAGACATGTGTACGGATAACCACCCTCAAGACATCTGGAACCCTCAAAGCCCTAAGGAGAAAACTGCCAGAAACATTCTCGACAAGAGGCCGATAAGGCGAAGTCTAAGCCCTCATATCTTGGATCAAGGTTTGGAAACAGGCATCGCACGCCAAAAGCAATTGGTCACGCAGAGAATCCTGTCGCAACCTTTATGTGACAATCGTCTAAGAAAAGGTTTTTAGAGACGGGAACACCGTTTAACAACAAATAGTATCGAAACGCTTTGCCTTTGGGTGAGTGATGAATGGCCATGTTCAGTGCACCCGGCGCATACGACCGGGCGATAACGGTATTCTCTCCAGACGGCCGCCTCTTCCAAGTAGAATACGCGCTTGAGACGGTGAAGAGAGGTTCAACTGTTCTAGGAATAGCTTGTAAAGAAGGAGTAGTCCTAGCCGCCGAGGAGAAACCATCCTCTAAACTACAGGACCCCAGCCTCACGTGGAAGATCTTTGAGATCGACGAACATGCGGGAGCAGCCATCTCAGGGCTGAGCTCCGATGCACGGATACTCGTCGATCGAGCGAGGATCGATGCCCAGAGCAACCGCCTAATGTACGATGAGCCCATGGACATTGAGGCCCTGTCAAAGAGGACAGGCGACATCATGCAGCTTTACACACAGCACGCGGGCGTCAGACCCTTTGGGGTAACAATAATCTTTGGGGGAGTCGACAAGCTCGGACCCCAGATCCTACAGGCCGATCCGAGTGGAGCCTGCTGGAAGTATAAGGCTGTGGCGATAGGAGTAGGCAGTGATACGGTGAGGGAGATTCTAGAGTCTAGGTATAGTCCAGAATGCCAGCTAGAAGAAGCGGTTATGCTAGCTGTCGAATGTTTGGCCAAGGTCTCTGAGGGCGGAATCACCCCCGAAAATGTTAGAATCGTCACGGTCCCGATCAAGACGAAGAGGTTCACGCGCCTATCGACTGAAGAGATCAGCAAGTACGTCTCCAAGCTTCAGACGCCGTAACCTTCGCAGCTAGGTAACCAAAAGTTGGATGGAAAGCACACTCTCGCCAGGATAACGGTGGGAGGAGAACATTTCGAGATCCTCGTGAAACCTGACCAAGCGCTCCAGTTCAAGCTCGGCCAACTATCAGACATCTCAAAGACCCTCGTCTCACAAGACATCTACACGGATTCAGGGAAGGGGCTCAGAGCCTCTGAGGAGAAGCTCAAGAAAGCCTTCGGGTCTAGTGAGGCCTACAAAATCGCTGAGACCATTCTCCGACGCGGGGAGCTCCAGCTCACTACGGAGCAGCGGAGAGGACTCGTGGAAGAGAAGCGGAAACAGATAGTCAACTTCATCACACGTAACTGCATCGACCCGAGGACGGGTGCTCCTCATCCTCCGCTCAGGATAGAGCAGGCGATGAACCAGATCAGATTGGTGATTGACCCCTTCAAGAGTGGGGATGAGCAGGCGAAGGACGTGATAGAGGCCTTGAGGCCGATCCTGCCCCTCAGGATTGAGAGCCTTCGTATAGCAGTCAAGATTCCTCCAGAATATGCTCCGAAGGCTATTGGGATGGTGAAGGAGTTCGGAGCAGTCTCGAGGGAGGAGTGGCAGAGTGATGGGTCTTGGATCGCTGTCGTGGAGATGCCTGCGGGGCTCCACACGTCCTTTCTGGAGAGGCTTGGAAAGGTCACCCAAGGCAACTATCAAACAAGAATACTCAAATAAAAGCCTTAATTGATAGTGATTTGAACGCGCATAGAAATATCGTGGTTGTAAAACATATGGAGAAATAAGGATTGCCACTTCTAATCGAAAGAAGACAACTTGTATTGCCAGGCGACATCTTGGCGGAGGATGACTTCAATCCAGGGGAAAACACTTACAGAGAGGGCGGCAAGATCTACGCCTCCCTCACTGGACTCGCCAACATTGCGGGGAAAAACGTCTACGTCGTCGCCCTAAAAGGTTTCTACATGCCGATCGTCGGCGACCTTGTCATCGGGAAAGTAATCGATCTCCGTCTGGGCGGGTGGCTTGTGGACATAAATTCTCCCTATACCGCGATCCTTCCAACGTCAGAGGCCTTCGACAGGTCCTTCAACTCGCGTCGAGACGAGATGTCAAACTTCCTTGATGTTGGTGACTTGGTCGTGGTGAAGGTCATAGCCTTCGATAGAACAAGGGACCCACAGCTCACAATCAGGGAGTCGGGGCTAGGCAAAGTCTCGAAGGGTCACATAGTTCGGGTCACGCCCACGAAGATTCCCCGAGTCATAGGCCGCAAAGGGTCGATGATAAATCTCCTTACGCGGGGGACTAATACTCGCATCACAGTCGGGCAGAACGGACTTATTCTGGTCTCAGGGGATAGGCCCGAGATGGAGGCGCTGGCTGTTAGGATTCTCCAGATGATTGAACGTGAGGCCCATACGTTGGGACTTACTGACCGAGTTGAGGAGTTATTGAAAAAAGGAAAAGGGACTGAAAGTTGAGCAAAACAAAGAGTGAGAAACTGATTAACGAAAAGGGCCTAAGAGTCGATGGGAGAAAGTTCGACGAATTACGGCCGATAAAGATTGAGGTGGGGACTCTGGAGAGGGCAAACGGCTCGGCCTACATTGAATGGGGTAAGAACAAGATTTTGGCTGCCGTCTACGGCCCGAGGGAGGTTCATCCAAGGCACCTCGCGCTACCGGATAGAACCCTCTTCCGTTGCAGATATCACATGGCACCCTTCTCCACTGAGGAGAGGAAGAATCCAGCACCATCCAGACGGGAGATAGAACTCTCAAAGGTGATAAGGGAAGCCGTAGAACCCTCTATCTTCACCGAACTCTTTCCCAGAACAGGGATAGACGTCTTCATTGAGGTCCTCGAATCTGAGGGAGGAACCCGCTGCGCCGGAATCACGGCAACCTCATTAGCCT
>Ga0172362_10006454_pt1 | contig 10068 bp, 9 predicted proteins | sample LakKivs1_kivu2a2_FD_114534 | JGI IMG/M metagenome (GOLD analysis project Ga0172362, IMG submission 114534) | Sediment microbial communities from Lake Kivu, Rwanda - Sediment s1_kivu2a2 | ecosystem: Environmental > Aquatic > Freshwater > Lake > Sediment | place: Rwanda: Western Province, Lake... | reverse complement strand
TTATCTCTAGTTTCAAGCCACTCGTTATACCAGACGACTGATTCCGCCCCGCCCGCGTCTTCCGCACTCCACCGGAATCCAAGATATTGGGCGACATCCTTCAAACTATAAAAGTACAGGGGCAATACTACTGCTTCTACTACCGCAAGATGTAGGTCGATTGTGTTGTTCTTGAATTTATCTTCCAGCGCCCGCGAGATGCCGTATTTACTGGCTAAACGGCTGAAAACTTCTCTTTCGTAATATGAATAATGATAAATCACAAAATCCTTCAGTGATTCCAGAAAATCCAGAAATTCGCGCCAGATTTTCTCCTCATCGCCTTTTTTGTCAGCTAGAAATTTCTTGTATTCTGTCTTACCGCCAGCACGGCATACCAATATGCCCAGAAGATAATCAATGGCATCAGTCGGGTCTGATTCAATGTCAAAGTAAATTTCGTTTTCAACTGACGGGAATTCGGTCTTTTTTAAAATCGTCGGCTCGTTGGAAATCAAGACTTGCGCCTGATTATAAAACCGCAGAAGCTTATCAAACGGCCAATCCTCCAATTGGAGGCGCAGGTGATTCAAATCCGCCGACGCCAAATCTCTAACCGTATGAATACCAATATCATAAAGCCGGTGCTGGTCGTTCTGGCTCAAGCGATAAACCAGCGAGACGTCACCGCACCCCTCCGTCTCCCCCACGCAAAGTGAATACCAGGGCGAATGCTTGCAACCGCTTTTCAAAAACGGCGGCGGTTTCTCGCCCTCCAAAATCTGCTCAATCCTCTGCCTTGTCAGGTGAAACTGCTCCAAAAAATCCTCCACCATAAAGGACCTCTCTTCGCCGTCGGCATTTATTATGTAAGCATCCCGTGGAAGAACGCCTTGGATTCTTTCCAAAATCAAACTATAGAAAACGAGCAGGAATTTGTATTCATCGCGGACATCTCTGCCCGTCCTTATGTCATAAGCGACATAATGGTGATTGCCAAGATTTGATTTCCCCTCGCGGGCCTCAAGAAGATCCGGTTGGCCAACCCAGTCGCCGTCCATCAAGACGCCATGATAGATGTTTTTGCCTTGTTTCATCAGTTCAAGCGTGGCCAGGAATGCCTCATCCAAATCTTTGTAGAGTTCTGGATTAATTTCCTCGAATTTTCTGGAACCAAGCAGGTCTTTCGGATGCTTCATACAGCCCTTATGTATCATCTCAATGATAGGCGGTATCTTGCCTTTTTGGGCCTGGTCGCCATAGATGTCATACCAGATCCAGTGCGGACACTGGAAAAATTTGTAGAAATGTTCACCGGTTAGTTTGTGTTTCTTGTCCATAGCTTTTTAAAAGCCGGGCTCCAGCTCCTTGTGGTGGCCGGCCCAGAGGCAATATTCGCAATCACTGTGAGACTTCGGCGCCTTGTCGGCACGGGCAAGTGCCACAGCTTGAGCGAAAAGGTCGTGGACATAACTCGGATCGGCGTCTATTTCCCGCACCTCGCCCCTAAACGGCAGCCGACTGTTGAAACCGCTGTTCTTGTCCACTTGATAAAAGACAAAGTAACCCTTCCGCGCGGTTTTATGGCCCATTTGCTCCAGCAAATAGGTGTAAACGTCCATCTGCGTTTTGTAATCGTCGTAAACCAAAATCTCTTTTGCGCCCGATGATTTATAGTCAATCACGGCTAAAGAACCGTCCGGGAATTCAAGCATATCATCAACGGCACCGAAAAGGATGGCATTTAGAGTTTCATCATAGTATTGCAGACCCTCAAAATTGTTCCGCCATTGCCGCAGCTGCTCTTGGTCGGGGAACAACTTGGCGTCGCCTAGACCATTATAGCCGACCAGAACTGGATGCATTTCCCCCCTTTCCCGAAATTGATCAAACTCCGCCTTCAAAAGCTGGTCAACGGCGATGGACAAAGTATAGGGATAGCCCCGCGGCCGCTGGATCCCCTTATGCTTATAAAGCCAAAAACAACGCGGACACTCCTTGAAAAGTTGGAGATTGGCCCGGGATATTTTTAACGGTTTTGAGGTTTTTACTACCGGCATATTATCACTTTACCAAGCTACGCAGTTCCTGTGAAGCCTCATTATTAAATTAAAAATCGCTGGCGGAATCCGCCAAAGCTTCAGCGACGGCGGACAAAATTTCTTCCGGGATCGGGATTGGTTTGCCGACGGGGCTGATGCCCGGATAGCGCCACGCAGAAATAATATGAAGTCGGGGGGTGGCAAGAGACAAGCGACCAAGTGACAAGTCATTTTTGATTCTCTTTCTGCCTAACTTTCCCTGCTTGTTTCGTGTTGCTTGTTGCTTGTTGCTTGCTTCCTGATACATCACCCAGATTTCCTGTTTCTTGCTGGAAGTCGGCTGCATAACGGCGATTGTCCCCAGTGCAATCCCTTCCTCTTTCCGTTTCGGGAATCGGACTACCCTTTTTATCAAGCTCGCCGAGATTCCATAATAGACCATCTTTTCCTTCACATGGTTCGTCCACTCGTATTTGGAATCATTTTCCGGAAGTTTAAAGCCGAGCATGATTTAATTCCGCGTAAAGCTCCAGCGTGTGGCGGGCGTTGGGTTCAATGTCTAATTCTACCAGCGCCTCGTTCGGAGTTAACCAAATATAATCTTCGGCCTCTTCGTTCAGTTTTACCTTCTTACTGCCGACTTGCACAATATTATCCACAAATACATGACTCACTTCTTTCAAGTAATAACCCGAGTGTTTTAGCTGGTCGAATGTGCATATGTGGGCGCCAACCTTCCCGACAAGCCCGGATTCTTCTTTCACCTCGCGAAGCAAGGCTTGGGCAAGCCGCTCATTGCGGCGCACTTTGCCGCCAATTACCGAGTACCTGCCGCCCCATTTGTGGGTTTTCACCAGCAAAATTTCTTTTTCTTTATCGCTAGCGCCTGCGTGTTCTATAATCCCGCCGACTGTAATGACGGAGCCCGGCACAATTAGGTCTTCCCAAAGCGCTTGGATTGCGACCTCGTTTCTGCGAATCTGCGGTTCCGGCAGTTTTCTATGTTCACGAATATATTCTGCAAGAAGTTCCGGCCGCCAAATTGAATTTTTGTGGATATATGCCGGATGGTCTTCGGGTTCAACCATAAAAAAGCAGCGCACATTTGAAAGTTGGGCAATGCCGAGTTCGTAAGATACGCTTTTGCCCATGTATCCTTCGGGGTTCACGAAATAACTGAACCCATTCTCTCCAAGCCGCTTGAGATGGTGCAAATAGAGCAGCTCAATCATCCGCCGGTCAGTTTGTTGGTCACTTTCTAAGACGGCAAAGCCATCTCTGATAGCCGTTATTTCCGAATCTGCCGGCGCCAAAACCTCAATGCCGGCCTTGATAAATAGCTCGCGCACTCTCTTCATCTCGCTGTAATGCCTCCGAAAACTGCCGTGAAGCACACAGCGGAAATTTGATTTTCCCCTTTTGCCGTTCATAATTATAACCCCAGCTCGCCGGCGATTTTTTGCATTGCCCGCAGGCCGATTGTGATGAAATCTGCCAAGTTCAGGCCCAGGAGTTCCTCGCATTTTTTGATTATCTCGCGATTGGCCCCTTTTGCAAACGATTTTTCTCCGAAGCGGTTGAAGATATTTTCGGCGGTCAGGTCGGCGATTTTTTTTGAGGGCAGAACCAGTGTGGCCGCCACAATCAAGCCGGTTAGCGGGTCAGAAACAAACAAGGCTTTTTCCATTAGCGTTTCTGGTCTTATCCCGTGCGCTTCATTATGAACCTTGACCGCCCGGCAAATGTCTTTGTCAAAACCAAGCTCCTCCAACATCTGGGCACCAACCAAAGAATGTTGAGCCGGATCGCCCTTTGTTTTTTCGTAATCAATATCGTGCAAGAGGCCGGCTGTCCCCCATTTCTCCTTGCCTTCTCCAAAATGCTCCGCCAACTCTTCCATAATCGCCTTGGCCGCAAGGCAGTGCTTTATCAGATTCTGATTAGCAACGTTCTCTTTAAGAACTTCTAATTGGTCCATAGTATTTCTACTTCAACTGCCACAAGACCAACCCGAACTTTTTTATTTTTTCCCTGTAGTTGGGAAAACTATACCAAGTTTCTCTTATTTCTCTAAGCGAGTTGGCTTTCGGATTAATCTCCTCCGGTCGGTACTTTTTCATAACCGCGTTTATCGTTTTGAAATGCTCGGCTTTTTTCACTTTTTTCTTCAATCTCTTTTTGCCGCAAACTAGAGTCAACACATCACCGACTCTAACTTTCATATACTTCGGGGTCGCTGCTCTAGTTTCCACCTTCTTTCTCCCGCTAACTATCGCATCAAAAATATCACGATTCTTCACCCTGAATTTCAATTGAATCTTTTGTTTTTGATTGAGCCGCATTTTGATTAACCTGCTGATTAACCCGTTGATTAACTTGCATCAAACTTAAACAACACTAACTATTCTTACATTCTGCAGAATTAGAGAATAGCGTCAGAAAATTAACAAACATTTTTCCATATGGAGATAGCCGATGTTCCACATATAATCCTTTATACTTTTTGTCCACCAAACCCGCCAAAACCAATTTCCTGACATGTTCTGATATTGTTTTGAAATTGCAACGCAATTTACTAGAAATTGTTTCTAGATTAATCCCCTCTTCACTTGAAATTAGAAACAAAATTTCAATCCGCCGGTGATTGGCAACACCTTTTAGGTGGTGCTCCATTTGTTTGGCGGTTTTAGGAGAATACGCCCGGGCGCTGTTATTCCTCTGTTTTGGTCTTGGATAAAAACGATTTCCGCTCATAGATATATTCTATCACTTATTCTCATATTCTGCAGAATATGAGAATGATAATGCTTTATGCCCTCATTCCCCGTGACACCTTTTTATCTTATTTCTGCAGCCACAGAAATACTTGACATACTGTATAACTTTTTGTTATGATATAGCTAGCTTAATTTCCTAAAAAGGAGGAAAGATGCTGCTTGACATGTGCGTACATGAAGGTGACGGAAGTCTTTTGAGAGAGTACAGGAAAAAGGTTCCTTTGTGGAAACGGGTTTTAGGAATCATTTCCTATCACGACTTCTTGCTCCAACACCTCCGAACAGTACACGGTGAAGTCCTTATTATAAAATAAGACCTCACAACATCGCCGTATGGTTTTCGCCCAGCGGCTTTTTTATTCCTCATTTCCCGTGGCACTTTTTATATTTCTTGCCGGAACCGCACCAGCAGGGGTCGTTTCTTCCTAATTTCTGGCGGCCGGATTGCGCCGGTGCAGACCTCTCGGCTTCTTGCTGCATTTGCGAAGCGACTGACTCACCACTTGGTACCGCTGGTTGCCAGTCCTCCTTTTTCTCTTCAGCGCTAACGGGCACCGGCCGCTGGATAAAACTGACTTTGAAAATCAGATTGGCAACTTGGGAGTTAATCGCAGCCTGAAGTTGATTAAACATTTTTTGCCCCTCAATTTTGTATTCAATGAGCGGGTCGCGCTGGCCGTAAGCACGCAGGCGCACCGAATCGCGCAGATATTCCATCTGCTCCAAATGGTCAACCCACAATTCATCAATGACGCGCAAGAATAGTATTTTTTCCAGGTTACGCATGGCTTCCTCGCCCAACTGCTTTTCTCTTTGAGCATAAGCCGCATCGGCAATTCCTTTTAGAAACTCATCAAATCGCCGGATATCCCGCGAATCGGCAATCTCCTTCAGTTTTGAATGTAAGTCGCCCTCCATAGGAATCATCGCCTTCACACTCTCGGCAATCTCCTCTATGTTCCACCCTCCCGTCTCGGCTGAAGTATGAACACTGGTTAATCTCTCTATTTCCCCATAGACAGCGCCGGCCACTTTTCCCTTCACCTCCGTCCCATCCAAAATTTCTTTTCTCAATCTATAAACAGCCGTCCTGTGCCTGTTCATCACATCGTCGTACTCAAGGACGTATTTTCGGATATCAAAATTGTTACCCTCAATCTTTGATTGCGCCTGTTCTATCGCGCGAGAAACAAGGCGGTTCTCAATGACGTCATCCTCGCCTACCCCAAGACGATCCATAAGATTTTTGAGACGGTCACCGCCGAAAATTCTGACCAAATCATCCTCGGTGGAAACGAAAAACTGCGAAGAGCCCGGGTCACCTTGACGGCCGGAACGACCTCGCAACTGGTTATCAATGCGCCTTGCCTCATGCCTCTCAGTACCAATAACGTGCAAGCCGCCCAGCCCCACAACCTTCCGCGCCTCGGTTGAATCAGGCGGATTCCCGCCAAGGATAATGTCCACGCCGCGCCCCGCCATGTTGGTTGCAACCGTCACAGCCCCGGCTCGCCCGGCTTGAGCGATAATTTCCCCTTCCTGCTCATGGTTTTTGGCATTCAAAACTTTGTGAGGGATACCCTCACGCTCTAAATGAGCGGAAAGAATCTCGTTTTTGGTAATGGAAACTGTGCCTACCAGGACCGGCTGACCTTTCAGATGCCGCTCTTTAATCTCGCGTACAAGAGCCCCAAATTTGCCATTTTCTGTTTTGTAAATTCTATCCGTCGAATCCGTACGTATCATCGGTTTATTCGTCGGAACGGTTATCACATCCAGGTTATAAACTTTGTGAAACTCTTCCGCAGATGTCTGAGCAGTACCGGTCATGCCGGCAAGCTTTTTATACAGTCGGAAGTAGTTCTGAAAGGTTATCGTTGCCAGAGTTCGCGACTCCTTTTGGACGTAAACGCCCTCTTTGGCCTCGACCGCCTGATGAAGACCCTCCGACCAGCGCCGACCCGGCATCAAGCGGCCGGTAAACTCATCAACTATAATGACCTCGCCGTTCTTAACAACATAGTCCTTATCGCGATGGAAAAGAATTTGGGCTTTTAGCGCCTGCTCCAGGTGGTGAACGTAGCGGGTGCCGCCTTCCTCATAAATATTCTTCAAGCCCAAGGCTTGCTCCACTTTCTCTATACCTTTCTCGGTTATGGATACCGCCCGCAATTTTTCATCCACGTTGTAATCCTCGCCTTCCGTCAGATGCGGGACGATTTTTGAAAATGTTTCATAAAGTTTTGTTGACTCGGCATCGGGAGCGGAAATAATCAAAGGGGTGCGGGCCTCATCTATTAAAATTGAGTCAACCTCGTCTACAATTACATAATTATGCCCCTTTGCCTGAACGACCTGGTTGAAGCTGTAGGCCATGTTATCGCGAAGATAATCAAAACCGAACTCGTTGTTTGTTCCATAAGTGATATCTGCCTCGTATGCCTCGCGGCGATTGACGGGCCGCAGGAATTCGTGAACAACCCTAAAAGCCCCAGTGGTGTCTCTGACCTCGTCCAAATCTTTTTTCGGTTTTTGGTCATTGGGGTTTGGAGCTTGTTTGGGGTTTGGGGTTTGGGGTTTGGGGTTTTCTGAGCTTGATATATGGGACGGGTCATAGAGATACGATGCTTCGTGATTTAAACACCCAACCGTCAATCCAAGCGCATGATATATCTGCCCCATCCACACGGCATCACGGCGAGAAAGGTAATCATTTACCGTAACAATGTGTACGCCCTTCCCGGTTAGAGCATTAAGATAAACGGGGAGGGTTGCAACAAGCGTTTTGCCTTCCCCTGTTTTCATTTCGGCAATTTTGCCCTGATGCAAAACCACCCCGCCGATTAGCTGAACATCAAAATGCCTCTGGCCGAGGGTGCGCTTGGCCGCCTCGCGGACAGCGGCGAACGCTTCCGTTAATACAATATCCGATTCGCCGTTCTCAGCTATCCGCTTTTTAAGCTCGGCGGTTTTTGCTTGCAATTCTTCAGGCGAAAAATGCTCGAACCGCGATTCGAGCTTGTTGATGCTTTCCACAAGAGGCCTTATCCTGTCTACCGCCCTCTTATTGGCATCACCAAATATCTTGCTAAAAACTCCCATACTATTTTCTACCCACTACTTACTACATACTACTCACTAGTTTTTGGTTTTCGCCGCGCCTCGCGGCTTTTTTCTTTATACTCCTTGATCTGCCTCTCTATCTCGTCACGGGCGAAATCAACGGCGGTGTGCAAATCAAGATGTTCCGCGACTGCCCTGAAAAGTCGCTTACCGATTTTCAGATTAACCTCCACATAATAAACAAAGCCGGATTCATGGTGCCGCGAAGGTTTGCTGATTTCAATCCTCGCTTCGGCCAGAAGGTTCTCTGACGGCTTCAAAAACTTGGAAATGGAGCCGATTTTCTCCTCGGTAAAAACCTTAATGCTCGGGGTTAGAACAAGGTTTTTGGCGTATAAAATCAATCGCATGACCCGTTTTATACTATCATGTTTTCAGAACAAAAAAAATCCCCCCGTCAAGGGGGATTTTTCCCCGACAAAATCGGGTAGAGAAAATTACCTTCTCTTCTTCCTCTTTTTTGCCTTCTTTCTCTTCGCCATCGTATACGAACCCCGTTACTCTCAAAAACGCTTCCCCCAACTTTTCTAAAAGAAAGAGGTTAAAGTATTTTATCGAGATTACTCTCTTCTTAATTGAGAAGAGAGTAACGGGGCGAATAGCAATGAAACAACCTGGTTCTGAATTTAGAACCTTAAAATTTAAATTTTAAAACTTAAAACTTAAATTTGTTGTCTCACCCTCCTAATATGACAGTCGACCAAACTGTCAGAAGAAATTTTTTAACTGCAAATTTTTTTCCAAAATTTTTTTCTATTCTCATTATATCACGAAAAAAGGTTTTCAATGAGAAAAAAGTGGATAAGTCGCCTCACCGACATCTAATTTTTCTTCCAGTATCATGCCTTCCTGCAAATTATCCTCGTTGAGCTATTGTTTCTAGCAACTTGCGGTTATCCATTCCTGCCTACGGCGACCCGCAAGCTTGCAGCGAAACAATATACGCTCAACTCGTTAATTTGTTCCACCCCGTTGCAAGCAGAGCTTGCTTCGGGGCTAGTCGGCAGATAAGTCAGAAAAATTAGATGTCGGCTCCGCTTAAATCTAAAACAAAAAACCGCCATTGGCGGCGGCTAGAATACCCCGACTCTGATGATTTCCTCTTTGAGAACGATTTTAAATTTTTCAAAAACCCTTCCTCTCGCCAGTTTTATCAATTCAATAAAATCATTCGCGGTAGCACCTCCGAGGTTGACGAAGAAATTCGCATGGACGGGGGAGATTTCAGCATTACCGATTCTTGCTCCTTTCAAGCCGGTCTCATCAATCAATTTGCCCGCCGATACTCTTTTGCCGTCACGCACCGGATTTTCAAAGATACAGCCGACGCTTTTGACCTGCGGCTGTTTTTTAGATCTTTGATAAACCACCTCTCCAACTTTTTTGGCGACTAATTTTGAATCGGCCTCCTCGATCTTCAGGCTCGCAGAAATTATAGTCCAATTCGGATGTTCCTTAAAAATACTAGAGCGATAAGAATGCGGCGCCGGTTGCTCTGAAAGATTAATCTCTCCGAAATCCTTGCCGTCAAAAAACTTGGCCGCCCTAACCCTTTCCCAAAATTCAGAACCGAAGCAGCCAGCATTGCCGTATATCGCTCCGCCGACAGTTCCCGGAAGACCGGCGAAGTTTTCAAACCCCGTGAATCCGGTTTCCATTCCCAAATCAACTACAGCTGATACCAGGGCTCCTGCTTCAACCGACAGCTCGTCTTGGGGTACAAAATGATGCATCCTCTTCATGTATATCTTTAACACCAAGCCCCGAAAACCCTCATCGGAAAAAAGAATATTGGACCCGCGGCCAATGATAAAAGTATCCAAGTCCTCGCTTTTGGCAAATTCTAGAGCTTCAAGCAATCGGGCTTGGCTCTCAATCTTCGCGAAAAAATCCGCCTCTCCGCCTATGCCAAGGGTAGAATATCTGGACAGCAGTTTATCAGTACAGATAAAATCTGGCTTAATCACCCTTCCCTCCTCAAAATTTTCAAAAAACTATCTAATAATAGTAGAACCTACGGAGTAAAAGTTCAACTCTCCGAGATTGACAACAAATATTGAACTCCAATCTCGGCCGGATGCGGAGAATTGCTCAGCAGACATGTTAAGCCAATGTTTCAGACCGGTTTCATCAACATCATAAACCTT
>Ga0172362_10006453_pt1 | contig 10068 bp, 16 predicted proteins | sample LakKivs1_kivu2a2_FD_114534 | JGI IMG/M metagenome (GOLD analysis project Ga0172362, IMG submission 114534) | Sediment microbial communities from Lake Kivu, Rwanda - Sediment s1_kivu2a2 | ecosystem: Environmental > Aquatic > Freshwater > Lake > Sediment | place: Rwanda: Western Province, Lake... | reverse complement strand
TATCGTTTTTAGAAAGGTTTATATATAATCGGGATGGTGTGACTAATAACATGGTAACTCTTGAACTATCTTTTGAGGGAAAACAGCTTGCTAAAAATAGCAGGGATGTAATTGATGATGCAATTCATTTTGCAAATAAAGACGGCGAAATTCTGACAAGACTGGTCAGAAAAGAAAGCAAAGTAATTGTCAAATGTACTGATCCGGATTTCAATACTGATTCGCTAATAACTTTCTTAAAAAAGCCTTTGAAGAAAAATGAGGGCGCCTACAAGTTGAGAGAAATTGAGTCTGACAGCCAAGATGTTGAACCTGAAGTTGATGCTGAAGAATATACTCGGCTAAACAAAAAATACCAGGAACTGGGAATTGAAAAGGGAAGACTTACAAAAAAGTACGAAAAAACAGAAGAGCAACTAAATACATTAAGGAATGAATTATCGCAAGTTTCAACAGAATTATCTGAATCTACTAAAAAATATGAGACTCTTGAAAGCGAGTATTCAAACCAAGTAAAAGCAAACCATGGATTGAGCGCGCAATACAACCAGAAAAAGAAGCAAGTTCTTGATCTTGAAAGCAAGCTTAGCAAGATTGATGCTGAAAGCGAGAATCTTGTTGATGCAAGAACTCTTGTAGAGAACTTAGGAACTGCATTAATCAAGACAGTTGAATTGTATAGTGCAAGCCTGGCTCTTTATTCTGAAAAGAAAAACATACAAGAGCAATATACGAACATAGCAAGCGCTTCAGCTAATCTTGGAGTAAATCTTCCAAGAGATGCAAGCCAGCTAAATGAAGAAGCAATAAATAATGCTTTTGGCAGTTACAAGAAATGTGTTGCAAATGAACTAAAGGAAGCAGTTGAAGCAAAAGCGTCACTTGAAAAGCTTGAAAAACTTGCAACTGAAGATGATGAGTTTCAGCCAGCTTTTGAAATGGCAAGACAGTCATTTGCAAGTTACAAAAAATTACTTGAAGCTGATGAAAAAATAAATGAAGTTCAAAAACAAGCACTTGAGTTCCAGAAGAACTACATAAGCAAGCAAATCATTCAAGATGGAAATGTCAGCAAGACAATACCAATTGTAATTGTACGCAATGGTACAAATCTTGACCTGGATAGTTACGGTATCTATTTGCCAAAATTCAGTCCGCTTAGCAAGGATTTTGAGAAATTAGCAGAAAAAGAATTATATGAAAAATTAGATACACCAGATAGAGCTTGGGAAATGTACAAGGTCTTGGCTAAACCAGAAGAAGTTCTTCAGATAAAGAAAAAAATAGCTGAGAACTGCAAGCAAACAGAAGCAGAAGGCTTCAACATAAAAGTCCTCCAAGCTGATTAAAAGTTTGCGTTATAACTGGGGAGAAATCCCCAATATTTTTATATTTCATTTTTTTAGGATTTTAATATGGTAGACTTAAGGAAAGCATTAGCAATATCAGCTGCCATATATGCAATTGTATTTTGGGCTGCAACAGTAGCAATGCCTTTTGGACAAATCGCAACAAGCATAACTGCAATAATTGCAACAGCAGTGCTTGTATACTGCGGCTCAAAGAATTGGTACTTTAATGAACATAAACCAAAGTCATTGATGGATGGAGTAGTACTTGGAGTAATATTCCTTGCTATCGCAATGGTAATGGAAATCTTAGCAATGGTTTATGGCTTGAAGATGGGCTGGACAACATACTTGGGAATGGTCAAGACACCATTTTACTGGATTGGAACAGCAATGTACATAATTGTGCCAACATTAGTTGCTTATATGCACTTGAAAAAATAGAATTTTTAGTTTGGTTTTTATTTTTAATTTCTTAGAAGTCCTTAGTTAATTCCTTGTATATTGCATCAAGTCTGAATCCTCTTGATTCATCTGTTTTATTTTCTCGCTTTTTCTTAAGCTCTGGGAACATTTGTTCAAGTGAGTCTCTGTATCTTTCTGTTGTATTAAAGATTATTTCATTGTCAGGAGTGACTTCAATTTTCTTGTTATCAACACCATATTTAACAAGCCGATTATAAAGATCATCAACTACTTTCTCAGCATCCTTTTCAGTCACATCTGGATTATCGCTTATTACATCAATCTCGCACTCGCCAATACCTGGCCTTTTTGTAAGGGAAACAACTATTCCAGTTTCCTTGTTTTTAAAGTAAATATACTTACTGTCGCTAGTTAGCTCGTACTTGCCGTTCTTTATCTTGTCAACTGAAAATGCTAATGGTGCAACCATGCTGTAAACATTGGCCAAATTCCTGGCCTTTTGCTTTAGAATTGGATTTTCTTGAGTTCCTTCATCAAAATTAAATATGCTTTCTACTTCGAATTCATCTTCTAGATTTTCTATAAATTGATCATCATTATTGTCTGTGACCATAAGGATAATTAGGCTTTTCAAGTATTTAAAGGTTTCTTTAAATATAGGCGCAGTAGTGCGTTTTTAAGAGCTTTAAAAGCATAGTTTTAATAAAACAAGTTTATTTAAATTAAAAATCTGAGAGTCCAGTTATGACTCGAAAGCCAGATACTGAAATTCTTGAATTAGACTACAATATACATAATTACAAAAATCCAGTTTCAATCAAGTACATAAGAACAGTAAGTAATTCAGGCGAGAGTTTAATTGAAAGTATCTTAACTGAAAAAGTAGAAGTGACCATTAGATTCCCAGAATCATATCACTATGATTATTGGTTTGATGCAACAGACAAGGACTATAAAAATACTAAAAAATTAGTAATGAAAAGTGGCCGTACTTATGATCCTGAGCCAAGGAAAAACCTTGACAAGGACCTTATTGCAATAATAAAGAAAGAACTGCCTGATGAAATATATCAATTAATCAAACCAAGGAAAAAATAATTATTTGCTTAGGCATCTATTATCAATACATTTGTCATTCATATCCCTGCAAGTACAGTCTGCGCAGCAGTTTGTCTGTGTTTCCATGTACTGTGCCTCGCAAATGCCGTTTCCGCAAGTCTCTGGCGCCTGTGCTGGTGCAAAGAACTTTGCTGTAAAACTCTGACCTTGCGTGCTAAAGAATAAAATAAGTATGACTGCAATTATTCCAATAACTAAGAGAATCTGATTTATTTTCTTATGTCTTTGGCTAATTGCATCTGATCCAAATTCTGAGTCATTATTATGCTGTCTCTTTGGACTTTTCTTCTTTGTGGCCATGCTAAATTAGTATTATTCAAGGTATAAAAAGGTTATCTCGGCTGCGAAATCAGCCGGCACTTTCAGCGCACAAATCATTGGAATGACGTGCGCAACCTTGTAGTTGCAGTGTAAAAGGATAACAGCTATTTCTTCGTTAGCATTAATTCAACTGGCTCTGGAATTCTTGAAGTAAGCTCTTTTTTCATACCATCTGGGCTGTAGGACCATTTGCCAGAATACGCGCCTTCTGCCCTCTCTTCAAGATGAACATATCTTGTTGCGCATAATCCAGTAATTCTATCTTCAAGATCAAGTACTTGCTTATCTCCTTCCTGCTTTATTGCGCCCTTAATTTCACCAGTAACGCAATTTCCGCCAATATTATACAAGTTTCCTCTTATTGCTCCGTCTTTGACATAAAAGTCTCCAATTGCTCTAACTTCTGCTTTTCCATTCCAGTAATATGTAACATTTGCAGTATAACTTCCATTAGTAATTTTTGCCATAATTTACCTCAAAAAATCAGTAAATAAAAAGAGTATATAAAATTATCTTGATTCAACTAAACTTTCAAGATTCTTTTTTGGTTTTTCAAGAATGCAGAAAATAACATCTCCTTCATTTCTTTTTCTTGCTGTAGAGTAATGTTTATGACAAACATACTGCCAGCCATTCCCAAGATCACCAGAACTAATCCTAAACATCTCTGCATAGGCAAAATTATCACATTCATCAACGTGGCACAAATATCTTCTCTTATGATTAACTAGTTTGTATCTATCTTTCATTTCTTCACCAAGCAACTCTTGCACACCTTAAAGACTCTTACATGCGTCATATTGTCAACAACCACTCTTATGAATTCATCTGGCTTTCCACAGTATGCACATTTGTTTGGCGTGTTAACTGCATGATAGAGCTTGTTTATTATTATTGGAATTTCATCTGGGTGAAAATCAATTATTTCCCTCTTTAAGTCAGGGATTTTCTTATGTCTTAATACTCTTACTTTTACCATTTAACATTACCTCACATCTTTGGCAGATTTATTGGCGGAAATCCTTGCTGGCCTCCGCCTTGCATTGGCGGGAGCTCTCCAAATCCAGGCCCAAGATCTTCAAACTTTTCTGCTTTGCCTCCTTTCATTTCTCCAAAGTCTGGAATATTTGACCCGCCACTTGGCATTTGTTCTTCATCATAAGCAATCGGAGTCGGAGTTACTCTGTCAATTACTTCGACAATCAAATAAAAGATTGGGAAGAATATTGCAATTGCTAATAAAGTTAATACATCTGAAGGAACAATACCATAAATTACGGGTGTGAAGACCACACAAAAGAATGTTACTTCTCTTATTCTTCCAATATACTTTGTAATTGGCCTTGCCCTAATTCCTTCAACAAGTATAATTAAACCATAGATGATCATGAAGATAATGATAATTATTTTCGTGACAAGCAAAGAATCTACTCCAATTTGGCCAGAAGAAAGCATATCCATTGTTTTTCTTCCCCAGTCAATTCCAACCCACAAGGGCAAAACTCCATTTGTAACTGCATTTCCTAAGGAAGTTCCTTTCTTTTCCTGATAAAATTCAGTAACAATCCAAGTAAGATAAATAGGGATTATTATCCAAAGTAGATTTAAGTCTTTGAATGGCGCAGCAAATAATTCTCCGCCTCTCACAAAGATGCTGATAATGTCTATGGCCATATGCTTCTATATTATCAAGTATATATTTAAAAGTATTTAATCAGCTCAGACAAGAGTTGAGATTAAGCTTTCAAGGGTTTTTAGCTCAGCAAGGAACTTTTCCTTGTTTGGGGAAATCTTAACAATTATCTCAAATAATTCAGAGTCAATTAATAATCTATAATCCCTATCTTTATAGTCCTGACATTCATCTCTTCGTTTTCTTGTTACTCTAGTGTAAATATCAAGCTCATTAATTGTAATCTTTCGCTTTCTGAGGCCTTCCCTGTTTCCGGGCTGGCCAACATAATTTAGATTTATGTTATCTGGTTGATAGCTGTGCTTCAGCAGGAAATCAACATACATTTTTTCCTGGGGCTCAAGTTCTCGCTTGTATGGATTATTCATTTAAATTAATTAATTGGAAAAACATAAAAATTGTTTGATTAATTTTGTTTTCTTAAGGCTTCAATCAATTGCGTGTAAAACCTTAAGTTATGGATTGTTGCTAATCTTGCTGCCAAGCTGTCCCGCATCTTAAACAAGGAGTAAATGTAAGCTGTTGAGTAATTTTTGCAAGTATAACAATCACAGTGTTCTGACAATGGCTTATTGTTGTTCATATGCAGTTTGTACTTTAAGTTAAGGTAAGAATAGAACTTTTTGCTAAAGTCTTTGATTTCCTCTGGCTTATTTTTAAAAACATAGAGGCGTTTGTTTCTTGCTTCCCTTGTTGGGATAACGCAGTCAAACATATCATATCCCATATTGACGCATTCTGCAATATTCTCTGGCTTGCCAACGCCCATTGCATATTTTGGGAAATTATTTGGAATAAGCTCGCAAACATATTTTAGGATGTCGCTGAGAAATTCCTTTTTATCATTAACTGGCCAGCCTCCAAATGCATAGCCGTCAAAGCCAATTTTCAGTAGTTCATCTGCGCATTTTTTTCTAAGTTCCTTATGATTGCCGCCTTGGATAATTGCAAAGATCAACGGCCTTTGATTCATATCTTTTGTAAGGTTGTTAAACTCTGCCTTGCATCTTTTTGCCCAGGCAATTGTTCTTGCAACAGATTTTTCCTGTTCAGCCAAGGAAGATTCTGGGCGTGTGCAGTCATCCAAGCACATTATAATGTCTGAGCCTAAGCTAATCTGAGTCTGTATGCAATTTTCAGGAGTTAAAATAAACTCCTTGTTGTCTTCTATTTGAAAAACAATTGCATCATCCCTGATTTCGCCTTTGCTTATTCCTTCCCTGATAATTGAGAAAACCTGAAATCCGCCAGAGTCTGAGATAATTGGGCGCTTGAAATTCATATGATTATGAATGCCTCCTTTTTCCTTGATAGTTGAGACAAGCGATCTTTTGAAAAGATGATAAGTATTAACAACAACGCCGTCAATGCCGCAGTTTTCCAAGTCCTGTGAATCTACACACTTGACAACTCCAAGTGTAGCATCTGGAAAGAAAGCTGGCAAGACTAGTTCCTTTCCCCGAACATTCAATGTTTTCATAGAATTAAAGTTAGTCTAATTGGTTAAAAATATTGCTATTGGTGCTGGTTTTAGTTATTCTAGTATTCGCGCCCAAAGAACTCCACAAGCTTTTCCAGCTCTTCATAATCCCTGATTATCCTTGCATCAGCCTCTGACTTTATTGGGCTGTTATTGTAACGATGCTCCTTGGATAGCTTGACTATCTCAAGCTCTTCAATTATCTCTTGCTTTGACAATGGCTTATTGTATAATGTGAGGTTTGACTCTAGCTCCAATGGTAGTTGTGCTAATCTTGTGTACCTATCAGTATCAAAATCATCTTCCTTAAAGATGTAAAAAGGCTTGGCCTTATCTGCTGGCTTGTTTTCCCTAAACAAAGCACCATAAATTTTTTTCATTTTAGGAAAGTTTAATCTCAGCTGTTTATAAATTATTCTGTAATTAATTACAATCAATTAAAATAAATGATTTCGCTATTTAAAGCACAGAATAAAATGCAATTTAATGCCCTTAAAATGCAGTTTATTTGACCTGTTTACTTGAAACTCCATAGGAAATGGAGGGGCTTTAGTAAAATTTTTAAGCTCAAAACCAGACTCAGTTTTAGAAGTTTTAAAGTTACTTACTGAAGAGTTACAACTTACCGAAACATTTAAATAGGAAGATGTGCTCTAAATAATTACTGTCCTAAGCTCCGGTTTGGGCAGTTTGGTGGCGGGTAATTTACCTCCTTAAGTGGAAATTGCGATTTTTATCGTCAGTGGCCAGCCTGCCACCGCTTATTATTTTTTAATCACTAATTTCTTTTTCTTCTGCTTCAACAGCTACTGGGCCAGCCTGCTTTTCTACAGCAATTCCCTTTAAGAGAATTTTTATCTGATTTAAAAAATCCTGGAGTAATTTCATAAAAATAAACTAAAACTCGCTCTTTATAAACACTCGTTCATTTTAATCTCGAGTTTTTAATTTCTAGGTTGCAATCTAGATTTTGAAAAAGATAACTTATCTTACTTGACTATAATCATTTGCGACAAATAAAGATCTTCCAGCAACCTTATCGCTTAAACAATTATTCCAAAAATCATCTGAAGAGTAAATACTTATTTTTTTAGATGCAGTATTATACTTGCTTATCTCTGCCCGGGATAAAAGAATGTCCTTGTCATTGCTGATAATTCCAACACTCATATTTGAGTTTGAAAAAATATTAAACGCAGTACAAACCAAGGCAACATCAAATAAGTCTCCTTTAATGTGATACTCTCTACAATTCTTTGGCTGCTTTAATTCTTCATTAAGAAAATTAATTGCTCTTAGGGTGTTCCTTTGCTCTGTCTGCATGTTTGAAATGTAATCAATTAGTCTCGCTCTTACTGTTGAATAATTAATATCTGAATTAGGATAAAGAATATTTTTACCAAAGATTGTGCTTAATTTAACATAGTTTGCCTCTGGTTTATTGTTTATCTCTCTTACCCACCCAGCAGCAAATCTATTTAGTTCTCCAAACTTTTTGCCGACTCTTTTTGATTCTTGGAAGATAAAATCAGGAATTACCAAGATTGATGACATATCGTATTCCTTCCATTCAAGAATTGAATTTGTAACAAGAGAAGCAGAAATTGACATGTTTAGTATATCATCAAATGTATGGGTTGCTGCTTCTTCCTTTTGTTCCTTGCTAAGGTGAGAAAGACGTCTGGCAAACTTTGAATTTCCATTGACGCCTTCTTTGGCGCGATCATAAATTCTATGGGCTGGAAGACCGTATTCTATTTGTCCTTGAGTTATTATATTTGTATCAACAAGAACGACTTCATTATATTTCTCTGCATTAAGTCGGGCCTCTAAAGACTTTAGATCTCGAAGGCTTCCATTTATTCCAACCATAAAATCGCTCATCATCGGCTATATTTAATACTTTCCAATCAAACCAGCGGTTTAGAAATATATTCACGAGTACAGAGATATTTATAATGGCTCCAAATCTTTACTTCGCTTATGGTTATTTGCGAGTACTACGAAAATGGCTGTCCAATGGACTTGCTAAAGGGCTACATAACTGAAAGAGATTATAAGCAATTTGTAAAGTCAGTCTGCACTTCAAGCCAAGAAGCCGTTATCCAGGACCCAAAATACCACAATGGCGATTTAGTAAGTATAACTTGCCCACTTCTTGATTTACTTGAGGACAAGAGAAACCTTGATGATGTTCTTGAAGATCTTCCTGCATTTGTAAGGAAAAATGCTGAGAGGCTAAAGAACCAGAAAAACAAGAAAAACAAGTGATTAATTTAATACTAACATGGAACAAAGCTGGGAAACTTGTAAATATGGATTGCACTCCGGAGATAAGGATGATACTCTCTATGAATGCAAGCACGAGAAAATAACTGAATTTTACCCTCGCAGAAGAGACAAAGATGGCACACTTATAGCATTACTTTATCCAATACCTGATCTTGAGGTTAAGTATAGGCAGTCAGCGATCAAGATATTAAAAATTCTTGCTTCTGATCTCAACATGAAGCTTCAAGAGCCAATTGAGATTGATGAGAAGCATTTTATCCAAGCAGTCCTAACAAGATGCAAACACTGCAAATATTATGAGACATTGGAAAATGGAGCCCAACAATAATTTTCACAAGACATTTGGAAAAAAGCCAGTAATTGGAATGATACATTTAGCTGGCAAACATCCTAAAGAAAAAATTAAAAGAGCGCTTGAAGAAATTGCGCTTTTTGAAGAAGAAGGTGTTGATGCTGCCCTTGTAGAGAATTATCACGGAGATTTGTTAGACGTGATTCGTACAATTAATCGTCTTCAGTCTGTAAAGCCAAATATAAAACTTGGAGTAAATATACTCCCAAATGATTTTAATTCAGCGTTTAATATTGTAAATCAATATAATTGCGATTTTATACAACTTGATTACGTTGCTGGCAAGTATGAGGGTGGGTATAAACTTTATACTTCAGATTACTCTAAAAGCCGTGAAACTTCAAAAGCAATAGTTCTTGGCGGAGTTTGGCCAAAATATTATCAGCCTATTGAAGGTTCTATTATTGCAACTGATATTAAGGACGGAATGAAAATAGCAGAAGCAATTGTCGTGACGGGCGAAGGAACAGGCATTGAGACTCCAATTGAGAAAATAAAGCAATTTAGGGAAATACTTGGAAACCATCCATTAATCATTGGGGCAGGAACAAACCCAGACAATATTTATGAGCAATTAAAGCTCGCTGATGGCGTGATAGTTGGCTCTGGCATCAAGGAAGACTATAACACAAGAAACCCAGTCAGCAGGGAACTTGTCAAAAAGTACATGTCTGAAGTTAGGCGAGCGAGAGAATACTCCAATCTCTAGAAAGCGATTTAAACTAAAACTAGCTATTTCTAAACATGGATAAGGAAGTCATTAAAATCATTGAGGAACTTAGCAAGGATCATCCAGATATTCTTAATTATCACATTAAGATAGTTGCCAAGTACTGCAAACAATTTGCAAAGATATACAAGGCAAACCTTGAGGTAGTTGAGCTTGCTGCCTGGCTCCACGACATTGCAAAATTAAGGGGAATGCGTGAAGGCCACCATATTGCTGGCGCAGAAGAATCTGAACAAATACTTAGGAAACTCGGATATTCAGAGGATATAATAAAACAAGTCAAGGAGTGCGTGCTCTGTCATTCAT
>Ga0172362_10006451_pt1 | contig 10071 bp, 16 predicted proteins | sample LakKivs1_kivu2a2_FD_114534 | JGI IMG/M metagenome (GOLD analysis project Ga0172362, IMG submission 114534) | Sediment microbial communities from Lake Kivu, Rwanda - Sediment s1_kivu2a2 | ecosystem: Environmental > Aquatic > Freshwater > Lake > Sediment | place: Rwanda: Western Province, Lake... | reverse complement strand
CTAAAAGTGTAAGTGAGATCCTGCGCCTGGTCTTTCAGAGCAGTGAGAGAAAGAGCCGTAGCATTGCCTGCAGAGACTCCAAGGGTTACCTGGAGAAATTTGGGGGGCGAAAGCGTATCGCATGTAGTGAACTTATACAAAGCCTTGACAAAAATCTTCTTCATTTATATGCTAATTTACGCATATATGAATATGAAATTTCTTGAGGATCATATATTAAAGCTCAAGGCCTTAAGCGATGGAAACCGGCTGCGCGTTTACAGGGTTCTTCTGAAAGCCCCTGGCCTTTGTGTCTGTGAACTTTCCGACATATTAGGCATGGAGCAATACAACGTTTCCCGGTGCCTGAAGGAGTTGAAAAGCGCAGGCCTTGCTTTGCAGCGCAGGGAAGGTCGCTGGATGAGCTATTATCCGGTCTATCCGGAATCGGATTTTCACAAGCACCTGGTGCGAGCTGTGGAAAACCTGAAGTCGGAGCTATTTTCTCAAGATTTAACGAAGCTTCTTAAACGCCTTTCCCTGAGAAAGAACGGTAAGTGCGTTTTAGGAAAAATAGACAACCTTGATTTCCCAAAAACAAAGGAGGAAGCAGAAAATGCCTGAGACAAAACCAAGGTTTCTGATGTGCATCTGTACCGGTCAGTGCCCGGGGTTCAGCAAGCTGAACGTCTGGGAGCTGATAAATATGATCAGGAGTGAACTCGACGTGGAATACGCTATCGTTCACCCCCAGCTCTGCGTGGACGATGGGGACCGGTTCCTCAAGGACTACGTCAAACCCGGAGTCAAATATGTTATCGGGGCCTGTGACCCGAAGATGCAGCGCAAGATGTTCAAGGACGCTATGGCTGAAGCAGGCGCCGATTTTGACGGGCAGGTGGTTTCCCTCGACCTGCGCAATATGGAGTCTGAGGAGGCTTTCAACAAGGTAAAGGAAGCCGTAGAATCCCTGGAGAAATAAATAGACATGGACAGGTCAACTTATGCCGGTCTTCCTAGATCGAAAATAGACTGGTTTCCCAGGATTGATGAAAGCAAGTGCAGGCCCCAGGAGTGCGCTCTTAAATGCGTGAATTATTGCCCCTTTAAAGTTTTCACGCAGGTGGATGGGAAAGTGCTTGTTTCTCAGCCCTACGAGTGCAACGTGGGCGATGAGTCCTGTCGTTTTCAATGCCCCTTTGGTGCTATCAACTTTCCCACGCGAGAAGAGTTGAAACGAATGCTGCGCTCTTTAAGAGAGGAGCTTAAAAAATGAGCAAGTCTATTCCCCGGGAGAAAATTCCCTGGTTTCCCACGGTAAACTACGATCTCTGCGCTGGATGCATGCAGTGCGTGGAATTCTGCCATAACGGCGTTTATCAGTGGGACGAGGAAGAAGGGCATCCCCGGGTTATTGAACCATTTAACTGCGTGCTGGGGTGCTCAGCCTGCGCTAGCCTCTGCCCTAATGAAGCAATATCCTTCCCGTCAAAGAGGGAGATCATCGAGCTCCTGAGGAAGCTACGCGAAGAGGCTAAGGAGGAAAATTAGTATGGAAGAACGGCCTAAGATCAATTTTTTTGAGAGATACCTTTCCCTCTGGGTGATTATCTGCATGGGCCTGGGCATTTTAATTGGCTGGGGTCTCCCTGGCTTTATATCCACATTGCGTTCCATGGAATTCGGAAGCGGGAGCCAGATTAACATCCCCATCGCTATTCTGATCTGGCTGATGATTTATCCCATGATGCTCAGGGTCGATTTCTTCTCAATTTTGCGGGTCGGGAAAAAACCTAAAGGGCTTTTTGTCACCCTGCTCGTCAACTGGCTTGTGAAGCCCTTCAGTATGGCTCTTTTGGGATGGATTTTCTTCAGGTTCGTTTTTACGCCCCTGATTGGGCCGGAACTTGCCAGCCAGTACATAGCTGGCGTGATCATTCTGGCAGCGGCCCCCTGCACGGCGATGGTCTTCGTATGGAGTTATCTTGTTGGTGGGGATCCCGCTTATACTCTGGTGCAGGTGGCGGTGAACGATTTGATCATGCTCTTTGCTTTTGCTCCGGTGGTTAAATTCCTTGTAAGCGGAGCCTCCTCCCTGATTGTTCCCTACAGCGTGTTGCTCTACGCTGTGCTTTTCTTCATTGTGATTCCTCTTTCCCTGGGGGTGCTCACGAGGATTTTTTTGATTCGAGCAAAAGGACAGGATTGGTTCGAGAACAAATTTCTCGTGTTCCTGAAGCCCGTCACCATCATTGCTCTCTTGCTTACTCTGGTTCTTATCTTTGCTTTCCAGGCTGAAAATATTACCAGCAAACTGCTTCACGTTCTTCTTATCGCTATTCCGATCCTGATACAGGTTTACTTTAACTCCGGACTTACCTATGGCCTGATGAGGCTTCTCCGTGTTCCCTTCCCTGTTGCCGCTCCTGGTGCCCTAATTGGCGCTTCCAATTTCTTCGAGCTGGCTGTGGCGACTGCCATTGCGCTCTTTGGACCCGGATCCGGTGCCGCTCTGGCCACAGTAGTTGGGGTCCTGGTGGAGGTTCCGGTGATGCTCTCAGTGGCTGGCATTCTCACCAGGAGCAAGGGATGGTACAACCGAAGAGCGCTTGCCCCGGAAACGGTTACGACCTCAAGTTAATTCAAAGCCGTTGCCCTCAGTGTAAAAAAGGCGGGAGCCTAACGGGCTCCCGCCTTTTTGATCCTTTCTTCTTATGACAGGCGACTCAAGTGAGCGTGCGGCCTTGGTTTGATTGAGCTTTCATTAAACTTTTTCGTTCAGCCAGTTAAATTGACACTAATAGGTTGCCAGAATTCGTTTTCTCTTGATGGCCGTTAATTCCCTCCACTATTTTGGCTTCACATAAATCCGGGGCTTGGTGAACCCCTTAATGGCCGTAGAGTCCTTGGTCACTGCTGTTTCAAATGCGCTCGCCAAAAGCTGTGCGATCCCGGCTGGTTCAATGATCATCCTCAGGTCCTCTCTCAAGCTTTCCTTTAATTCAGTTTGGGAAGAATCAACCTGTAAGGGAAATAACCGCTACAGCCTCTCTCGCCCGTTCTGGCGTTAAAGATGTAGAAATCCTGATAATAAGTGAACTCCTTAATTGCCTCCGGATCCCCGCTTTCGATGCGATCAGCCCAGTAGGGGGAAGAGGTATAACTAAATCTTCAGGTTTTCTGGTAACGTCAACCGTGATCAAATACACCAGGTCATCCGGCTGAAAAAGGTCTCCAATTAAAGGGTCAATGTAGAGTTTGTACTCGGACCATTTTAAGAGCAGGCACTGAGGATTCTTGGGAATATCTCTCTGAATCTGTGTTTTTGTTGAGGCAACTATTTCTTCGATTTTTTTCTCGATAGGAAATAGACCGGAAGTGGAGTACTCTGGAGTTTTTATCTGGCTCAAATCCCTTACCTCGTAAGGGACCGGAGGAATCCTGTCAGAGGAATAAAGAAAAACAAGAATAACCAAGGAGGTAAAAAGAATCAGGAAAACCTGAAGAGATCTCTCCATCTATTCCCACCTGCTCGAACTAATTTTCAATAAATTCGATCCACCTCAAGCGAAAATAGTTCGAATCAGGGCTTATCCCTTTTTGAGGGCACCCTGCGCCGAGAAAAAGTCCCTGAGAGGATGAACAAAATTCCCGGTATAAGAAAGACAAAGGCCAAAATTAGGTTGCCTCCCAGAGGAACTACCATTCCCAGCCAGAGGTATGAGGCTGTCAAATGCGCAAGGAAGCTGAAAATAACGAGAATTCCTCCCCAGATTTCATACAGCCAGGCGAGAAGCAACCCGATGACCGCTAATCCCGGAAAAATGCCCAGCCTGACCCAATCAGTGAGCGGGACCGGTTGCACCAAATTTTGGTCCGGAAAAATGAACATCAGCAGGACAACAGTAAAAATGAGAATACTCCAGATTCTGGCGATCCAGCGCATTACCAGCGCATATTTGGGAATCCGCCACCCTTTCATTTCCCCTCCTCAGCTAAATTCTTTGCCCCGATTTTCTCAGATAAAGGCAACTCCCGCAACGATCTGAAAACCCCAGGTCAACGAAGAGGGGAGGGCTATGGGTGTGAACTACTTTCAAGATGGCTGGCCTGAGGTTGGTGGCAAATGCTTTTGGGAAAACCTATCTTTCCACCAGCAAGGCGCAGAATTTGTGTTTTGCTTGAATATTCGAGAGGATTAACCCGCTTTTTCATAAGCATATGGCGCTCCCTCTATGAAGCCCTCAAGGTCTTTTCAAAATACCCTTGATTTATAGTATCCTCGTTCCGTTAGGAACCTCCTGCTCAGGGAAAAGCAGAACCACCTTTCCATCCTCGAGAACTGCCCCTAAAACCAGAACTTCGGAGAGGAAGCCGGCGATGTTCTTAGGAGGGAAGTTCGTGACCGCAACGACCTGCCTTCCCTTGAGTTCCTCCTTGGAATAGAAATCAGTGATCTGGGCTGAGGAGACCTTAATTCCGTAGGGACCAAAGTCGATCTTCAACCTGTAAGAGGGCTTCAGGGCCCTGGGAAAGTCCTCTACCTCAAGTATTATGCCCACTCTGATTTCCACTTTGAGAAAGTCCTCATAGCTTATCATTCTCGTGCCCCCTTCGCATATCCTCAATTGAGAAGTATACGGAAAAGAGAAAATTCGTGATATCCTAAAAGAGATATGGGAAAGAAAACCGTGCGCTGGTGCATATCGCTTCCTGAGGAGCTTGATTCGAAGCTGAGCGAGCTTTTACTGCGCCGCGGCTATAGTAACCGTTCCGAAGCCGTGCGGGATTTTATCAGAGATGCCCTGGTAGAGGATGCCTGGAAGAAAAACGAGGGCGAACTTGTGGGGATTCTCTCCCTCGTGTATGACCATAAGGTGCGTGCCCTCTCCGATAAGTTAACGGGCATCCAACATCATTATCATCATGCCATAATTTCCACCCTTCATATCCACCTGGATGAGCACAATTGCCTGGAAGTCCTCATTTTAAGGAGTCGAGCACCGGAAATTCAGGATATCGCCAATTCGCTGATTTCCGTGCGCGGGGTAAAGCACGGCAAACTACTGATCACCAGCGGAGGAAAAGAACTCGATTGAATTAACATGATCCCGAAAAAAATTTTCAAAAGTCCCTTGACAAATCGCCAGAATGCTTTACAATTTCCCACAAATTAGATATTTGCAGATGCGTTGATTGGGACTAGTAAGCGCAACACCGGCAATTCAGCGAGTCGGGGAGAGTGTAAGCCCGATATTGTTAGGAGCGGCTGAATGGACCCAGGAGCCGCAGAGCCGAAAGGATGTGAGTAGGCTTTGCCGGGAACCCGTCGTTAAAAGGGGAGAATATGAAGAGACAAGGAGTCTCCGTATCCGGAAAATGAGTGGGATTGTGATCGCGCAATCCAAATGAGGTGGCACCACGGTTTCAAAGAGCCGCCCTCCAAAAGAGGGCGGCTCTTTTTTTATCTCGAGAAAAAGAAAGGAGAAAGGCTATGAGCAAGAAAGTTGATTTCTTTTTGGAAAAACGGGAGATGGTAACCGGGTGGTACAATATTTTACCGGATCTGCCCTTTGACATCCCGCCACCTCTGCACCCCCAGACTCTCCAGCCGATTTCACCCGAGGACCTCCTTCCTATCTTTCCAGAAGCCGCAATCCGCCAGGAAGTAAGCAGGGAAGAGTTTATTGACATCCCCGGAGAGGTGCTGGACATCTACCGCCTGTGGAGGCCTACGCCCCTTATCAGGGCAAGGCGACTCGAGGAAAAGCTGGAGACCCCTGCCAGGATTTATTACAAGTTTGAGGGGTTCAGCCCCGTCGGGAGCCATAAGGGGAACACGGCAGTAGCACAGGCTTACTACAACAAAAAAGAGGGAACGAAGAGGCTGACTACTGAGACGGGAGCAGGGCAATGGGGCTCAGCGCTCTCCATGGCCTGTGCTTTTTTTGGCATGGATTGCACGGTGTACATGGTAAAGATCAGCTATAAGCAGAAGCCCTACCGCAGAACCTTAATGGAGGTATACGGGGCGGAGGTACTTCCCAGTCCCAGTTCTAAGACCGAAACCGGAAGAGGAATCCTTACTCTGAGCCCCGAAAATCCGGGAAGCCTGGGCATTGCCATCAGTGAGGCTGTGGAGGATGCAGTCTCCAATGACTTTACCAAATATTCCCTCGGAAGCGTCCTCAACCACGTGCTTCTGCACCAAACGGTAATCGGGCAGGAAGCTCTTCTTCAGTTAGAGCAGGCTGGCGATAAACCCGACGTGGTGATCGCCTGCGTGGGAGGGGGTAGCAACTTCGCGGGCCTGGTTTTTCCCATTCTTCGACCGATCCTCCAGGCAAAAAAATCGGGAAGGGAAACCCCCGAAAGGCCAAGGATAATCGCTGTGGAGCCCAAAGCCTGCCCATCATTAACCCGCGGGGTTTACGCCTACGACTACGGCGATTCAGCGGGAATAGTTCCGGCACTGAAGATGTACACTTTAGGGCACGGTTTTGTTCCTCCTCCAATTCATGCTGGAGGGCTGCGCTATCACGGGATGTCCCCGATTATCAGCGGGCTTTGCAAAGAGGGATATATAGAAGCCCGAGCATTGGGACAAAAAGAGGTGTTCGAGGCCGCCGTTCTATTTTCCAGGACCGAGGGCTTCTTGCCCGCTCCGGAATCGGCGCATGCTGTAAAAGTGGCGATAGATATGGCGCTGGAAGCGAAGAGGGAAAATAAGTCCCTATCCATCCTTTTTAACTTGAGCGGCCATGGCTACCTTGACCTCGGGGCGTACGGTGCGTACCTGAAGGGACGTCTTGAAGATTATGAGCCCCAGCTGGAAATTGAGCGGTCTCTTGCGGATCTTCCCCTTCTGCGCGCTTCCGAGAGTACATGAAGAGGTCAAAATGGAAAGGGAGATCTCTCCTCCGGCCCTGAAAGGCTCATTGGATATAAGCCAGTTCCCCGGAGTTCTCGCCCTGGTATATTTTTCCTGCCTTAAGCATCATGAAAGAGTGGATGAAAATCACCTGAGGGAATTGAAAAGAGAAATCCAAAGGGACGGGTTTCTGATCTACCCGGTGGTTGTGGACAGGGTTTCTCTGGTGATACTCGACGGGCACCACAGGGTTCGCGCGCTAAGAGAGCTTGGTTGCGAGCTCATTCCCACCTATCTCGTAGATTACGGCGATAACTCCGTAAAAGTGGTCAGCTGGCGCCCGGAAATCCCTGTGAATAAAGAGGGTGTGGTCTCCAGGGGATTATCGGGAGAGCTGTATCCCAGCAAGACCACGCGGCATATCTGGCCCTGGCAAATACCAATGTGCCCCATCTCCCTTGCCTTTCTAAAGAGGGCTTGTTTTTGCGCCGATTTTATGTAAAATTACCACTTGAGTAATATTTTTTTAAAATTTTTCATAACACGGAGGAAATTCGAGTATATGATCGAGCAGAGGCGGAGGTCCTCTCTTCTTCTCCAAGATTTAGTTCTTGGAGGCGTTCTCCTTGCCATCGGCATTCTTTTTCCAATTGCCTTCCATGCGCTGGACATTGCCGGTTCTACCTTTCTGCCGATGCATATCCCGATTTTAATCGGCGGTTTTTTCCTCCCCTGGCAGGAAGCTCTTCTTCTTGGCCTTCTTACGCCTTTTCTAAGTTTTCTGTTTACCTCCCTTCCTCCCTTTCCCATTTTCCTCGTGATGATGGGTGAATTAGGCACCTATGGTCTTCTAATCTCCCTTCTTTCCAGGAAGCTGAGGATGGGAATTTATCCTACGCTCGTATTGGGGATGCTCGCTGGTCGGGTAGTTTATATTTTCCTTTTCTGGCTCGTTCTCGTTGTGTTTTCCGGCAAGCCTTTTGATTTTCTGGGGGTGCTTTCCGCACTCTTTGTGGCTGCTCTCCCGGGAATCATCATCCAGCTCTTTTTGGTTCCCGTTCTCGTCAAGGTGCTGCGAAGGGAGGAGAGGTGGTTTTGACCTCCATCCTAAAGAGGGATTTTTTCAACGACCTGGCGGAAAGCTGGGATGAAGAGGAAAGGGAGCAAACTCTTCTTGATACCCCCTTTCAGCTAATTCCCGTTCAGAGGGGAATGACGGTCCTCGATGTCGGCTCGGGAACCGGCGCGCTGATTCCCTTGATTCTTCCCAGAATCGGGCCCCAGGGGGTTCTTTACGAGCTTGACTTTGCGGAAAAGATGATTGCCAGAGCAAAAGAAAAGTTTCCGCCAGAGCTCTACCCTCAGATTCATTTTGTGGTGGAAGACCTGCTGAACTTCTTACCGCTATTTCCTTTTGATCTCGTTCTCTGCTACTCCACCTTCCCTCATTTCGAAGAAAAGCAACTGGCTTTAAAGAAAATGGCATCCATGCTGGAAGAGGGAGGGCTGCTGGTCATTTTTCATACAAGTGGCAGGAAAGAGATAAACGCATTCCACAGAAGGGCTCATCCTGTTGTAGCCCGCGATCTACTCCCGGAAGCAGAGACTATAGGTCGCTAGATGAGAGGGTCAGGATTAAAGGTCGAGCAAATTCGGGATGAGGAGGAAGTTTTTTACATCGCGGGATCCAAGCTTCGCGAATAAATTTTTGATTTCGCTTATCCCCCAGCAACCTCAATTTGCCCCGCACCCATTATTTTTAAAGGTTAATTCGTTTACTCCTTGATCCTCGATTCAACAAAAAAGGACATTAGCCGCGTTCCAGAGGAATTGACGACATCCAGAGGCCCTCGACACTATAAATGCTAATACCCTCTCCCGGAGCTAAAGGCTCAAAAGCCCCGTTTTTTCAGGCTTAAGAACCAATTTCTTTGCCCAGCCTGCGAGAAAAATTATAAAATTTGCCCGATGGGCGAAAAGCAAGATTGGCAGGAATACCAGAGGGAGAAACTGCGGTTCGAGGAGGAGCTGGTTTCCGGGCCATTCTTTCTTAAGTGGATTTTCCTTGCCTGGATCTGCTTGGAGCCACTTCTGGCAATAGCTTTTGCCGGCTATCACTGGCTGGGGAATTCTTTGTGGTTCTGGCTTTAATTTTTTCTCCGGGTCTTGCCTGGCGCTTCCCGGGCTGTGATTTTCGGCGCCATGCGCATTGCCCAGATAATCGTCTCCACCTTCCGCGGGCTCAACACCATCTGGGGGATTCTGTTTTTGCTCCTTCAGTTCCTTACGGCTCCTCTGACTTACTGGATTTTTGGCTGGGAATTTGCTGGCTGGTACTTCTTCCACACGCTAACCTTCGATTTTGTGGCTTTAGCCCTGATCGTCGGGGTGTCTTTCTTTCCGGAAGCGTTGAAAAAGGGGAAATTTTGGTTTTTGTCCTTATTCCTTTACGCTTTTCTCGCCCCTGCCTCTTTGCTTGTATTTTTTTATTTTAAGGAGCTTAGCCTCGTGGGGGCGGCCTCCCCCTGGCGCTTCCTTGAGTTCTTCGGCGGATGAAATAAATGGGGACTGTCCCTATTTATTGGAAGCGCCTTACGAAGATTTGCTTTCCTCTTCCGCTCCGAAGTTTCTCTCAATCCAGGAGATGATTTGGTCCCGAACTTTTCTGAAAGCTGCGAGCCTTTCTTCCTCCGTTCCTTCTGCGGCGGCTGGGTCATCGAAGCCGGCGTGGATGTATTTTTCCGCTCCAGGAAAGAACGGGCAGACCTCTCTGGCTTTATCGCAGACGGTTATGACATAGTTGAAGCGCACGCCCCGGAACTCTTCCAGGCTCTTGGATCTATGGCTGGAAATGTCAATTCCCACTTCCTTCATCACTTGAACAGCCAAATGATGCAGGCTTCCCGGCTCGGTTCCGGCGCTGAAGGCCTTGTGAAAATCCCCGTAGCGATAATTGAGGTAGCCTTCCGCCATCTGAGACCGCGCCGAATTGTGCGTGCAGATGAAGAGGACCTTTACCTTTTCCATTTCTTCTGCAACCAAGAACATAATTACCTCATTGGGAAAAAGCAAACAAAGAAACACGTAGAAACAAAAATAAATAGGGACTGTGAGGCCGTCCCATAAAGTCCTTTAGCTCTCATACCCTCCCCTTTTCTCTCACGGCTTCCTCATCGATCCCTCTAGGATAGCCTCAGTTCTCTCCCAGCGAGAGCCAATTT
>Ga0172362_10006450_pt1 | contig 10073 bp, 19 predicted proteins | sample LakKivs1_kivu2a2_FD_114534 | JGI IMG/M metagenome (GOLD analysis project Ga0172362, IMG submission 114534) | Sediment microbial communities from Lake Kivu, Rwanda - Sediment s1_kivu2a2 | ecosystem: Environmental > Aquatic > Freshwater > Lake > Sediment | place: Rwanda: Western Province, Lake... | reverse complement strand
AGGTCAATTTTTGGACCACCAGTTATAGAAAAAGCATTATCTTCAATATAACACATAGCATCAACGTTGTTCTTGAGATTATGTATATATAATCTTACATGATCCGACTGAGGATGATAACCAAGAACAACACTTCTAAAATATTTCTCATCTAATTTAAGTAAATTAATGATCCTTTGAAAAATCTTTATCCTCCATGCTAGCATCATTCTTCTCCTAAAAAGAAGTCTACCATTAAAATTAACTCTCTCAATTAAGCCACCTTAGTCAGGATACCAGCCACTTCGGTAATCTTATGTTCTAGAGACTTATCATAATTATTAATACGTTCAAGCCATCTAATGGAAATGATTGAATAACTCTACTACGTCACTTGTTATTCTTGTGACTAGCTAGGGTGTTCTCAATGTGGATGTCTTTAATTAGCCCCTCGACTGTATCCCAGTCGATGACACCACACATTTTATCACCAATTTCCCTACCTAGAATCTCAATACCTTCTACGGCGTCAATCTCGTTTGGTTCGCTAATCCTGACTGATAGGTAGCCCCATCGGTATCGGACGTAAGCCATTCTATTATCGTCCGTTTTGAATTCCCATTGGGATGGGCAGGCACCGCATGTGCATTCTAGATTTTCAATTTTCATTGGTTAGCCTTTTCTGCAGGTAGCGCCTGTCCGCAATCTGGACATTTCTTTGGTTGTGTGACTTCATAAACAATCAACCAAGCAGTTGTCGAACCATGTATTGCTCTATCAACGCCACAGATTGATATAATCTTGACATTTTTATTAGATTCAAGCCATGATTTCAGATCATTGTAATTAATAATTATAATGGTTTGACCTGTGTCGTTCTTTACTTCTGTCTTATTCTGTACGTATCCCCGAGATGTACCCCAACCATCAACAGTTAGTCCATTATTATCTGGTCCGCTGCTACATCCGACTAGGAATAAGCATAATACTACTAGGAGATTTTTCATTTGTCCTCCGTCCACCCCTCCCCGTAATAGGGGAGGGGTGGAGTTAGTAGCTTAGAATCGTCCGAAGGAAGTAGACCGCTTCTCCGGAGCAGGCGCTTCCCGCTTATCGGACTTGGCGGTAGGCTTGTTGACTACCTCACCCCGCCCTTCCTTCTTCCAGTGTGTGACAACATCACCGTGCAGTTTCTGGCACGTAGAGAGTCGGACGTCCACTCCCTTCGACTTCAGTGACGACTGGATTTCCTCCGACGACGGAATCCGCTTGAGCGCTCCCGCCATCTTCTTGACTCGACTCAAAAGGTAAGTATAGTTTTCCATGTAATCCTTCCTCCCAAGAAATCTTATTCTGCCTTAACTTCCTCAGGTACGGGATCGCCCATTCCTGGAGTCCTGCCGAGACAGTAAATACACTTACCTTATTATGGCAAGCGCATGTTCGAATGAACCTATCTATTTCTCGGTTCGATTCGAAATTCACCTCAGGGAAGGGTATCTTTCCTTCGTCTGGGTGTAAGTATGGAGAGGACAGCAACGTCCTTGTCCTCTCCGTCTCACCATTGTTATCAGGCGACTGCGCCCATTGCAACAATGCGGTGAGATGTGGTGCCTCAGGTGCCACAAAGTGGCTCCCTGCATGACAACTGCGACTTATAAGTCTCATACCGTCAATCGTCACTACATCTACGTATTCAAGACCATTGCTCTCGCAAAGAATCTTAAAGCTGACGGATGCGCAACAGGTACTACATTCTACCCGAAGCACTCCGTCTACATCATACCTGATTAGGTTGTTTAGTTTGACTTTTCCGTAGATGGCTGGTCCGTATCTGTGCCATCTTGCTGCTACTGCTCTGAATCCCCCTGTGTTGTCGTAGAGGGAGTTTTCTATAGCGGAGAATGAGTCGGGCATGAACATCATTCCCCTAACCGCCACTGGCGTTAGGGGGAAGCAGACTATTTTGACCCATTCATCCGGGAAATACTTTACCATGTATTCCCGTAGGTTTTTCATCGATAGACTTCCCGTTCTCGCTCACGTTCGCGGTATCGCTGTTGATCCTCAGTTTCCTGTTCTTCGGCCCCTTCTTCGACCACCGACCCTACGATTTCCCTTGCGTTGATTTCGGTAGTCTCAACAGTGACTTCAGTCTGCGGAGCAGCAGGGGCTACTGGAGCGGGGAGGGCAAGCTGGAAGTTGAGCCGCTTGAAGAGGTTCATGATTCCATCTTTACCCTGGACAATCTGCATGGCTTCTGCGATTGTCGGGATGGATTGGACCAGATTTTCCATTCCTTCCAGGGAGTTGCTTGTCCAGAGTGTCTCCAGTGCTCGGTTTGCGGCATCAGTAATTGCCGATTCGATGTGATTCTTGTGTTTCCGAATTGATATTACGCGTCGTTGTGCTTCTTCCTTGATTTGGCCTTCCTGCTCGGTGAGGGTGAGTGCTTCCTTTTCCAGTGAGGTAATTTCCATGAGGATTGGGCCAAAGTGTTCCTTGGCGACGTTTTCTTCGACGGTGAGGAGTTCGTCGCGGAGTTTCTTCTTGGCGTTCTTCCTCTCTTCTTGGAGGGCTGTATATTCCAGCCTGTGCCGTTCCTTCAGTTCCTTATCCTTCTTATCGTACTCCTCATCAACTTCATCGATCTTGAGCCGGATTGAGGCTCGTTCGTTTCCGACTTTGGATTCGGTTGCTGATTTGAGTTCGTTTCGGAGGCTCTGGAGGAGTCCGTTTACCTCTTCTCGTGTGCGGGGTAGTCCTCGCTCTGTGCGGATCATGAGGAGGAAGTCTTCTTCGGTCTTGTTCAGTTCGCCGTTTAGGGCGCGGGTCATACTGTCACGGCGTTGTTCGATCAGCCGCTTGAGTGCTTGTTTTTCGGTGATGCTGAGTGCCACTGGGTTTCTCCTGTAATTGGCCTATTCGTACGGCAAAATCTCATCCCCAAATTCGGACTGTACATCAACCTCCACGATCCTACCTATCGTGATGACAAAATCATCTTTACACCCTACGAATAAAGTTGAGTCAAGTTCGTCAATTTGGTTCATGATTTTGTAATATTTCTCATGAGTCTCATCGTCTACGTCGAAGTAGGTGTTTAGATCTGGCTTTACTTTCTTAGCTAGTTCGATAAACTCGTCTACTCCGTCTTCGTCATTTAGTGCGAACGATTTTCCTATGATTACTTTCGGCATTTTAATTCTCCAAAATTAAAGGGGCACACAATTGTCTGTGTGCCCCTTTTGTCCCTACCGGTTATACCGGCTTACAGCTCGTACGGAACCTTCTCGCCGGGGGTGGCGGTGAGGACGCTGAAGAGGTCGTTGAAGGCCTTCTTCGTGGCTTCATCGGCCTGGGCGGTGACCCACAGGCAGGTGCCCTTGGTCATGGTAACGGCGTAGGAGACACCCTTCACCTTGATGGTCACGTTGCCAGCTTCCAAGGCGGGACCGCCAACGGCGATCTGGGCCTGGGAGGCGTACTTAGCGTCAGCCTCGATGCGGGCCAAGACCTTCTTGGACACGCTCAGAGTGCGGGGAGCGGGAACCTTTTGCTTCGGGGTAACGGCCTTGGTCAAATCCATTTTACGTCTCCTTTGTAGCGTTAACCGAGTTTTATGTGGCAAATAATCACAGTACGACAGGTGTAACCACGTCTCCTTGTCCCGAATCACCTCCTTTCATTTAGATTTCAGCACCAATTGCATCATCGTTGCAGCAATTATTCCCCATCGCCTTCGTCTGCCTTCATTATAATCTCATCCCTTGATCTTGGATTATCCATCTCCTGCATGAAAATTCTGATAATCTCATCAATCGCATCCGGTTTGCTGATATCAATATGGTGCGAATAATTGGTCAACCAATCCGTATCACCAAAGAACACAATGTGCGCTTTACCATTATACATCAGTACAAATATACATTTCTTCATTAGACAGATATTGAACCCTTCCTGCTTCTCGCCAGTTGTTGCGTTGAGGTAAACTGGGGTCGGATTTTTGAGATAGGCTGGCATGCTGTATATTGCTTGCCGTATTTTGAAGTATAGGTTTAGGGCGATGTTTGCTATTTCTCGCCCACCTTTTTTGTTGATTTGTTGATATGTTTCTTGTAGTGGTTGGTGTTCGAAGACACCCATTATATTGTTGGTTTCTTAATCCAACGCTTGAAACCATGCATGTCTTCCAGATGGTAGTGCTGTTCCGCAGACATAGGCGGCTTTTTTCTTCTTATCCATTTGTCCTCCTAAACAAGGCCCATCCAGCGTCAACTGGATGGGCCTTTTCTGCCGCCACACAACTACCCCAGAACTCCCATTCCCTTATTGTCGTCGGGATTGTAGGTATTGCCGCTGGCTTCCAGATCAGCGGTTTCCTTGTCCAGTTCCTCGTCGTTAGGCAACCCCTCATGGACGACAGGCTCGGCAGACGCCTGTTCGAACTTCTTCTCCTTGAAGATCCATTCCTCTTGCATCGGAATATATTGATCCGCAGCCTTGATCAACTCCCCTGCGGTGGACCGTTCGAAGGAGCAAACCTCGACCCTGCAACCATGAACCTTGAGGGCATTGACCAGAGGAATGTAATCTCCATCCCCAGTCACGAGGATGAAGGTGTCGATCTTGTTGGCCATAGTCATGGCGTCGACTGTCATTCCGACATCCCAAGATCCCTTGGCTGATGTCCCACCAGATTCGTTGGATCGGATCTTGAGTTCCTTGATCTTGAGTTCGTATCCGAAGCGGAATAGCGCTTCGTGGAATCCCCTCTGATCGACGTCCGGTTTTTGGATGATATAAGCAATGGCTCGGACTATCTGCCGATTACCCACGAGTCCGTCGAGCAGTTTGCCGTAGTCGACTTTGCTCTGGCGGAGTAATTTGGCTGAGTAGAACATATTCTGGACGTCAACCAACACTGCTGTGCGCTGGTCGTTGTCCTGAATAAGTGCCGCCTTCGGTGTTCGCTTGCTTTCATGCTGCTCCGACATGTGTTTCTCCTTTTATCTTCGTTTGTTGGCAGGTTTCTTGAGTTCTTTGAATTCCTTCTCGCTATCTGTAATAATTAGCACTCCGACCGCTTTTTCGCTGTATTCCATCACCCCGTATATCTTCTTCGGCTGCGGTGTGCAAGTTCCACATAATACCGTACCCACTAAAACTGCTCTCAAATTAGGTACCATCGTCTTACAAACGGGACATTCATGCTCACCGTCTGGATCCTCCTTATATTTTTCTAGATCACTCATGCCACACCTCCTGTTGCAAAAGTATCACCATCACATCACCACTACAACCATCAAAGTAAACATACTTGAACATTTCAGATCTCCTCTACCTTGGCAACCACAAATGGTTTATCAGGCGTCACTTCCAACAAATTGAATAATCTCTCAAAATCCCTTATATAATCCTCACCTTGATGAGTAGCCCATATCCCAGCATCCTTCGTCTTCTTGTTCAACGTGAAATTCATATCATCGACGGTCAGACGGAAAATCCCGACCTTGTTCCGAATCGGCCCCGTCGTCGTGATGCTAGCCTGTGAGACATCCTTATCTGCCTGAGCAAGAACATGCTTAGTCACCCTCACGGTTGACTGCAATGACTTGATAGGCAGGAATTGGATTTGTCTGATATAGACTGATTTGTCCTCGCCACAGAATATTTCTGTGTCGCCGGATTTCCTATCGCTCTTGATTTCCCCTACAAGCTGTTTGGCCAGGACAATTTTCTGGTCGTCAGTCAGCGTTCCGGCGTAGCTGAAGCTTTTGAGGATGATGTTGGATAAATCTGGTTCGGGGAATTGGAAATTGACATCGTCCTCACTCAGCATTACTTGGACTAGTGTAATCATTAGTTCACCACCGATTCAATCAGCCAACGCTTACCACCACGAATCAACCAACGATTACCCTTATAGATATTAATTCCTTTGATGTATAACCATCGTTCTGATTCGATTCTAAAGCGTTTTCCACTACAATCGATACCAGTCGCAAGGAATTTATCACCTTGCATTACTGCCCATGTCTTCTTACCATCTCTGGTGAAGAATGGATTAATATTTTTGAAAGAAGATGACGGAGCAATAATCATTTTACCTCCCTCCTCCAGAGTAATCAATCCCCTTCCACGGCTTTACCGTCTTGAACTGTTCGATGGCCGCTTTCACAACCATCTGGTCGAAAGCGCCAAGCTCTTTACAAAGCTCAATCTTCCTCCTGCCACCGAATGCCCCGTTGATGATCTTGATGAAACTAACTTCACTTCCCTTGGATACATTACACAGGGCAACTTGATCACCATTTGTGACAATTTCGAAGTTGTCATCTGGTGAGCAACAGCGCATGACGTAGTAGATTTCTGCTGCTGGATCATCGATCCAGTTGAAATCTGCTTTTGGCCATTTGACGCCAACGATGCCGATTATTCTGGCTGCACAGATTGCTACTCCGAGGCAGGCACGGTTGTTTCGGACGATGGTTGTTATGTCTTTATTTTGGGTGAAATTATGCCATTGTCTCTCTACGACCTGTGGCGGTTTGTAGGCCAGTGCGTATTGGACTGCTTCTTGGAAAGTCGGTGTCTTTCTATATAAGTGGCCGAAAAACATGTCGTAGCCACCTCTGTCATTTTGGGTGAAGATTTTGATCCCTTGCATACTGCCGTGGTATAGGAAGTATACTCCTTCTTTCCTGAGGGTGACTGAGTGTGATTTGGTTCGTTCTTTGAAGCCGTTTTCTAGGCAGAGTTCTCGCAGTTCTTCCCAGAGCATTTTATCCTCCGTATTCGACTGTGAATTGTGTTTCGAGGAAATCGATCAGGTGTCCGTACCCCATTTCTTCTTGCTCTCTTGCTTCGCACCAGAATTTGTGTGTTTCTTCGTCGGTAGCTCCGCTATCTCTGAGTAGTGATTGTGCTTTGATGATAATTGCTCGGTGGTCTTCTGATGGTTTGATTTTCAAGGTGATTGGGTACTTCGGTTCACTCATTTTCCTCTCCTGTTCGGATGCTTCCATGATTTACCCATTGCTTCATAAATCTCAGCTTCCGAACGACCAATCACAACCTTCCCATCCTTCCATAATCCATACTGATCTAGCTTATCGAAACCATATTTCTTAGCTCTGATCCGGTAGGCAATAGTATAAGAGGTAGGGCCGGTAAGGTATAATTGCATTGCTCCCCAGTTGTCTTCTGTTGCTACGAAGACGTTGATGGGGGTTCCTTCGAACTGGAAGAATACTCTATCCTTGCCGGTAAGTCCGATATTGCAGCCTTCTTGTTCTAGGGCTTGGATGATTTTTGGTAGGTCACCGGCTATGATGATGTCGATATCTCCGATGTCAGGCTCTTCTCGTAGGACTGATCCAGTGGTTTCTACTTTGGTTGCTCCACATTTTTTGAGTAGTTCGTGGACTTTTGGTACTATTTCTCTGGCTTTGCTGAGCCACATTCGTTGCGTTGTGTTTGACATGGTTCCTCCTACGAAGGTCGGATCATGCGGGACGGGAAGTACGCCAGTGTCTCGTGAATTCTACTTGTTGTTCTACTTCTCGTTTGACTTTATCAAAGAATTCAGGATCGTCGTATCTAAGGTGATTGCCATAGGATGAGGCTTCTTCTGCGGATAAGATCATCGTGCATACAAATTTTTCTAGGTCAATTCCGTACTGTAGGTTGACGTATTGTCTTCGGAATTCTATTGTTAATTGCCAATCATCTGGGATAAATTTTACGATTTCATTGATGATCTTACTAAACATGAGATATTCATTTTTCTTCATTTCTTCCTCTTCTTGAGTAGTGATTTGTAATGGCTAGCGGTTCTATGATATGCTTTTGCCCTACCGTCATTGAACGCGACTTCGTTATCGATTGTATATCTGATATTATAAGAAATAGTATTCACAGCTTTCCTGATGAATTCTGGGTCAGCTATTTCAGTGATGATTTTACCACCATCTGCTGCCGAACGCACATGTAAATTCTGACCTTCTATGTAATACGACCATCTACATGTGTTATGTTCATTACTAGTTATTTTCTTTATACCAGGTAACCAGATATTTAGATACCAGTCACTCCCCTCTATACCACGATCAGAAACCACAGCGATTTTTCTGGTGAATCGTTTATTGATTTTCACACGTAGGATAGACAGTATCTCTTTTTTCATGTCTTCCATGTCTGTTTCCTTGGATTAGCGGCCTAGGAATTGCTTAATCTCAGCCAGATTGCATCTACGACATAGTTGGATCATGTGACAACATTGCTCGGTATTGAAGAACCGCACATGGCAGCACCACCTTTTAATCCCCATGTGGTGGTATAACCAGCGGTAAGCTTCCCTACGCGAAATTCCGTTTGTCGGCTCTTGCCAGATAGGATCGAATAGCTCGTGAGCCTGTTTTCTTAATTCATAGAGCTTCTCTCGTCTGTTTTTACAGCAATGGTCTCTTATAAAAGTAATCATCTATATCTTCGGTTATGGGGAATTTGGTTGAGCCACAAACACGACAGGTCAAGGAATTCCTGTTCCTGTCGTGTTTTGGGTACTGCGACAAGTCGTGCAGTACCTTGACTCAACCTCATTCCTCCACGCCTCCGCCCGTTTCATCCACCCCTCTCCGAGAGCTGCCGCAGCATCTCTCCAGAAGAACACCCAACTCTCATACCTCTTATGCATGACGCCATTGAACTGATAGATTTCTCCACTCTGGTCCATAAATCTATCACCAGTTTTTAGTTCTACGTCACAGAAGATATGGTCGTCGTTGTCGTGGTGGGTGTAGACTGGTTTTCCGGCGAGTTGGTTGTGTAATTCTAGGGCGACCTGTGGAGTAATTTTTATTAGGTCGCCTTTTACTCTTATCGCAAGGTGCATGGCATTACCCTTAAAAATCTTTGACGAGGAATTATTCTTAGGCGGGTATCTGCAACTTTTCCCTGACTATCTCTAATACTTCGGAGATATTGTCGGCATTAATAATTTCACCATTTTTCCTGGTGATTTTGTTGTCTGTGAAAGATATCCTTGCTGATCGTATGAACCAGGGGAATCTTCCATTATCCTTCAACCCAAAGTATCTGACACCGGTAAATCCGGTTGTTTCTAACCAGAGATCTAATTTTATTTCTGGTTCAGAGTTTGGGCTGAGGATATCTTTCCCACCACCTATGTATAGTCTGAATTTATATATTAGTAATTTGGGTTTGGTTTTGTAGATTCCTAATTCTATTTTATTCACGCTCAATAATGCCGTCAGGGGTGGCAAGAACGAAGTGGCTTTCTGTGATTGCGTTGCCTTTTTCATGGCAGAAGTAGTTGATTCGGAAGTAGTTGTCGAAGAGGTAGGCGATTTTGCGTGAGTATCCCCATTTGTCGGGGTACTTTTGTTCGACCATTTTGAGCATTTGGTCTTGGTCGAATTTGGGTTTCTTGGCTGTTGCTGTTGTCATTGCAGTCTCCTAAATTATGTTTTTGTTTTGTCGTTTGGAAATGGGCGGTTTAGTTTATTTGGACCCTTTTGTCTAGTAGGTCCCGTATTAGTTCGGCGTACTTATTTCCTATTGCTTCGTTAGATTCCATAGTCTCTATTTAGGATTCCTCCAGCTTCTCTGATATCCATGCTGCCTTTTTGTGGGAATTCTACGCAGATTCTTTTGCCTTCTTCGTCGTCTTGGATGTATTGTGAGAGGAGGCGTATTTCTTCGTAGACTAGGTTGAATTGTTTTTCGCGTCTTTTGTCTGATTTACTCATAGCGGTTGGGCAGCATTCGAGGATGAGTCTGATTACTTCGTCGATAGGCAGTTCTTGGATTATTGCGATTGTGGTGCCTTTGTCGCTGCTGATGCCGGTTAAGGCTCTTCGGCATCCGCATTCGTCTTTGGGGTGGCCACTGTCGCATTTACGTCCGATTCGGAGGAGTTCCATTTCTCCGCAGTGGGTGAAGTCTAGTTTGCCTTTTCCTGCTTGTTCTTTGCTTGGTCCTACGAGGACTTTCATGTTATGTCTCCTTTTCTTGATTTGCTCAGTCTTTCCAGGTCCTGGGGGAATTATAAATGAATGGGCGACCAATCT
>Ga0172362_10006449_pt1 | contig 10073 bp, 8 predicted proteins | sample LakKivs1_kivu2a2_FD_114534 | JGI IMG/M metagenome (GOLD analysis project Ga0172362, IMG submission 114534) | Sediment microbial communities from Lake Kivu, Rwanda - Sediment s1_kivu2a2 | ecosystem: Environmental > Aquatic > Freshwater > Lake > Sediment | place: Rwanda: Western Province, Lake... | reverse complement strand
TAGCAGGTGAGGTTATTGTTGAAATTTGTTTTACACCTTTAACAAATTGATAAACGGTTTCATTATTTCCAGTATTATCGCCAATAAATAGCTTGGGGTTCTCCCCGATACTTTCTTTAATCAAGGAAACACCGAGTAGCGTCATCCCCTTGATTTGCTTCATCTTAGTGCTAGCATAAATAGCATAATCTCTAAATAGCGTCACGTCGTGGGCGAATGGGGGGTAGTCATTAGGATCTTGGTCCCCAGTGGCACTGTTACTTGTATATAACTTCAAACTTTCATTAAAAGGATCAATAGTTGAAGCCAACGAATCTAAATAAACAATTGTTTGTCTATTCGTAGATGATTCATATGCTTCCTCTGTTAAAAAGAAGTAGTCAGGAGAAGGTTCTAATGTTGCTGGGTCGTCTGTGAATGCGCCTTCCAACACTTGACTCCTATACACTCTATAGAAATACCCGGTAGTAATACCGAACGGCACAGTGAATTCCAATCTAACAGACGACTTTGTTGTTTGAATAAAATCGGATAATCCCACATTAGAAGCCAAAGTATCATTAATGATGTTCGAGTTCTCTGTTTTTAAGTTTTCAATAATCGCCGTAATGTAAGAACGCAAAGAAGCAGTTTGACTTGCAGTTCCGTTTGGATTTAATATTGAAATCTCATCGGGAGCAGTTATTGACCTATACTTATAGCTTTCAATGACACAGGCTGAATCTGGTTCAACATATAGATCCCAAACACCTATGGTTCCAGCAACAACACTTAATGCGTTAACAAGAAAAGTTTCAGGTCCAGACACTTCAACAACGAGGGGGTCGGCATCTAAAGCAGATTGCGTGGTGTAACTAAACCATACTTTTTGACCAGTAGAGAGTCCATGTGGTTCCGTTGTTGTTATAGTTACCTTACCCCCAGAAGTAGCAGTGTTACTTTGAACGAATCCACTTATACCCGCGCTATTAGTGAGTGAGTATTCTCTATTTGTGAAAGTAATAAACGAATAACCACTTCCTGGTGAAGAAACGGATTGAATAATTTGAGTACCATTTAAAGATTGTACTTCATTATTGTTGGATTTAAACTCTTTCAAATTTACAAGGTCGCCAATTTCGAAATAATTTTGTGCTCCGTCATCAGAAAATGCAATTGTAATTTCCCCTAAATTAACACCAACACCGCTGAAGACCGTGGAAACACCACTACCACTGCTAGTTGGGGCGATGTCAATTGTGACGGTAGAAGCACCTATTGCTGTAATTTTAGCATTTATATGTTTATTTCTAACAGTCATTCCTATTTTCAAATTGACAACAGACGAAGGAGTTATTACATTATTTCCCGCTGTGTAGTTTGTGGTGTACGTTTTTGTTTCAGCGATCTTTAAACTTTCATATGCATTGGTTGCGCTGGTAGAAACACCTGAAGCAAAGTTTAAATCTTCGTCCACCTTTTTGGCCAGATCAATTGCTGCCTGTCTTAAATAAAATGTACTGTCGGTTATGGCACTAGGGAAGTTAGTAACATAATTACCATCATTGATTAAACTTTGTTGGTTGGTAGGTAAAGAAGTACTTTTAAGATTATCTAACAAAATCAATAACCTTTGGAAATCCACCTTTAATAGATCGCTTGCTGGATTACGCACAACCACACGTTCTGAAGGTGTTCCCAATAATTCAACTTTATTGGCATCAACTGAACCCCAAACAACTTTATAAGCGACAGCTGCGTTTTCTGGTAAAAAGGATTCATTATCTGCGGGGGTAACAATTAGATCGGCATTTAAATCTAGAGCTTTAATCCCACCGGCAGTGGAGATGTAATTCTCTTCGTTAGGATCAACCCCAGCAGACACGAATTCACTCGCATCAGAAGCAGATATTTTTTTAATTCCATCAATTGACGTGAAATAAAAATTACCGTTTTGTGCCTGAAGACTTTTAATCCGCAATCCTGATTTTGTTTCAGAAAAATTACCACCAAATGGGGCGAATCTCGCATCACCATTATTTAATGTACCGTCTTGAAATGCAATTCTATCAGAATAATGACGCAAAATCCTATCACGATAAACTAAAATTTGTTTAGCTAGTACATTACCAGGAATTTCTTCACCAAATAACTTAAACCCACGACGTGACTCAACAACGTCATCTCTTCGAATGATGACATTATCCGCTTGAACAAGCGATCCAGGGGGTAATTCTAGTGGGTTGGGGGAAAAATTTAACCCCAGTGCTTTTAGGTTGACAGTAGATGAAGCCATTAAACCCCCTAAAATCTACGTCTTGGACCAATCCGACCGTAGTGTAGTAAAGAATGTCTCGCTAGAACTTTTTGTGGAGCACCTTCGACGCGGTTATCCAGCAAAGAACCCTGACGTACTTCTATTTCTTGTAGTTTGGCATTACTTATCTGTAACCCCTCAGAGTCACCTTGTGCGGCAAGTATCCTAGCGGCTGTTCTTTCTGCCAACACATTATGTAAATCTGGTGGAATCTGTGGAATAATGCATTCATTTGCCAAACAGACGTAATCACCGACTTGAATGTTTGCTATAGCTGGTTGAAAGTTGTACCCATTTGAGTAGTAGGTCAAAAGATCAGATCTTTCAACTTTAATAACTGGTTCACTATTTATAGATGTAACTTCTTGGACTTCCACATCATAGGCAAAAGTACGATGACCAGGTTTGGTTTGTAGGAAATCGACCACCGAACCTTTGCTAATTAAACCAACAGATGAAGAGTTTAAAACGAATCCAACTAAAGACTCGATCGAAAACGAGTTAGATTTGGAAGAAATATAGGTAGATATATCTTTATAACGTAGATGCATTATCTGATGAGTAGTGTCAACCGAACTGGTTAAATCATTAATATTAATTGTATTACTTAAATTAGTTAAAGTGACAAGGGTCGTTCCGCCAATCACAAACGAATCTTCAATTGTCACAGAACCGCTGTAAGTGCCTGAAACTCCTATCCGAATTTGATTTGGGTAAATCGAAGTGGCCGAATAAGAAGTTGTACCAATTAGAACTGAAAAGTTTGTGTTTGTGGGGATGTTATGGTCGGATGTAAACTTAAGAATCGTGCTATCTACCGCTGGACTTGGAGGAGCTATGGTATATGTTGCACTTTCAACTGCAATAAACTCATAAACACTAGGTGTAACTGCGTTTGTACCTGTTTGTATAATGAATTTATCCCCAGCGATGGGATTGGTCGACAGTTCGACATCTTGTGTAAAAGCAGTAAAAATCCTCGCCCTAGTGTCACGAACGAGTTGATTGGGTCTAAGGAATATAAAGTAATTAAGTCTACCTGTGGGATCACCAACAACGCTAGGAGTTAGAATAACGTCATTGTTTTCAAGATAAAACTTGTGTACAGCTTGATTGGCACCAATATTACTCTGGAAATAGGCCTTATCATCTTCGTTGATTCTTGTCATTTCAAAGTAGTTACCCGAAGCATCGGACCAAAATAGATCGCGAAGCTTCATACCAACAGCACGATCTGGAATGGAGTACCTACTAATGTTACTAACAAGGGGAACTTGCACCCTGTACACAAAGTATTCCTCGTGATATTGCATCACCGCAGGAACTTGACTAATAAACATTTCTTCATTAGCAAACGCGAGAATATCGTCCTCCGTAAAAGTCACTTGACTTATAGGAAGTGCAATTTTTCTTTTGACAGCTTCAATCAGCTTATCACTTGTGTACCAAGGAGTGGTGGCCATTATGCCTCCTCGGATTCTTCTTCAGACTCTTCTTCAGATTCTTCTGATTCACCCTTTTTAGCTTTAAGCATAGCGAGCTTTTCTTCAAGCATTGCAATCTGTGAGTCTACATCGCCTTCTTCAACCATTTCTTCTAATTCAGATTCTTCACCGTTTGGCATTTCCTCAACAAGCTCTTTTGCCTTGTCTAGACCCTTTTCAAGGTCTTCCTTAGATCCAGCCATAACGGAAACTTTTTTAGACGCAAGAGCATCTTTTAAACCAGCACCCATTTCAGCGCCCATGTCATCCTTAAGCTCACTAAGAACACCCATCTTGGCTTTCTTTTCCACGGGGTCTAGTTTCTTAACTTTCTTTTTTTCTAACATTTTCATCATTTTATCGTGCATCATAGTTCTAACTCCTATTTAAACAACAACACCAAAATTGCTACAAGCTCAATGGCGATAGCAACAATTGCCCACTTTGGAACAATAGCTTTAATAACTTGTTTTTCAACTTCTTTAATTACTTCGATTTCTCGAATAACTTCAACTTCTTTAATCACTTCAATTGGAACTTCGACCAATTTTTCTATTTCTTTGGTAATAGTAATTGGCTTATCGACATAAACGATTTCCTTAACAACTTTCTCAACGATCTTCTCAACCTGTGTTTCAATTGGTTTCTCAACCACTTTCTCAACAGGAATCTCCACAATCCGCTCAACTTCCCTAATAACTTCAACAGGCACCTCTATGATTCGTGCTTCTGGTGTTACTTCTAATTGTTTTATTGTCACAGCTGAATCAGCTGGACCCATTCTGAACTTAGCCATTATGATCTTAATACCAATTTATATGATACCGATTTTCCAACACCTGGTTTACCTGCAGTCGGCACATCGATTCTTATTCGTCTAGCACAAAAATTAAATGTTTGAGAAACACCAGTCTGACCAGAAACGGTCCCATCTGGATTATTACCGGCAATTATATCACCGGATAAATAATGCCAATCACCGTCCGTGTCACCTGCATCCGAAGGACTGACTTGTATTCTCACGTAACCGGGAGAAGCAGCCCCTCCTCCTGAGATCTGAGAATAAACAGCACAACTTGAGTAATTAGAACAATTTGTTGATGTGGATGTCAAATTTGGTGGATTTGTTGCTGATGTAATATTATTTAAAGTACCGTCGATAATAGTGTTAGCAAATGTTAACACGCTATCACCATCATCTGCACTCAACTCGATTGCATACTCTACAGAATTAACAATAGAAACACGTTGAGATTCTTCGACAGCATCATAGGCTCCCACTATACATTGGGAAGCATCTAATCTTGATTTATTTGAATTAGCCATAAATATCCATTATATAGTTGTTAAACGGTTATTGCCCTAAATATAACGCTAGCATCAAAGCCTGTATTTGTCGAAGTGTATTCAATTTGTCCAGTTGAAGTTACACTAAAAACCAATCCAGTGTCATCCCCAATATAATCCTGACTCATTTCCCAAGAAGAATTCTTTTGGATACCTTTTAAGTTATATTCAGCGTAAGTTGAGTCTCGCACCACGCTGAGTAAAACATCAAAAGCTCTAACCGTAGCATTTGAAAAAACTAAATCTGTAATTGGTAGAGACGAAGCAGAATTATCTAGCGCAGTAAAACTCGTTCTAGGTATGTCACCACTATAATTTGGAGTAATTGAAAGTAAAGTCTGAACATCGGAAACACTCAAATCCAATGGATCAGTCGCTAATGCTGTGTTATTACCCTTCAATGTTAACGCTGGCATTTGGGCCATTTTAGCGTTTGTGACTGCATTCGCGGTGATCACGGAAGCTACTGATCCTGGACCAACAGCAGTGACTTCACCAGTCAACTCTGTTATATAATCACCTACATCTTGCTTTAATGTCAATGCGTCAAATACTGCATTCTGAGACGGAGCGATAGTTGTAACACCGTCTGTAATGGAATCAGCCACTTTACCATCGACATAATTCTTTGTTGCTGCGTCCTGTGCAGAAGAAGGGTCAACTATATTATTAATAGGATGTGTGCCCATATTAAGAGCACCAGACATCGCACGAGAACCACTCACGAGCAAGTATTGGACGTGGTCGTCATTCGCTAAACCACTAAGTAAACTATGAGTTGTGGCTTCACCGGCTGGTGTGTAAAGCTGTGTGCCTCTAAAGTCAACATAATCAGCCCCACTAATTGAACGAACCCTTGCCATCGGATCATTTGTGTATCCATTGCTAGTTTCAAAAACAACACTACCCATCGCCACGAATTCAGCAAACGGCAATCCAGCTAAACTACTTATTTCAGTAGCAGCGGCGTTTCTAGCATCGGTCACATTGTTATATTGGTTGATCCCTTGGATGCCGACGACGCCATTGTTCTTATCATTTGTACCGAAGAAGTGAACAAGGACATAACCGTTATTTACAACTTCAGCTAGTTCCCAAGAAGTTCCATTAAAATAGTTGTACGGTAACCTCAATCCACTAGCGTATCCAGCAGTTCCACCATAAATAACAGGATAATTATCAGCAGATTTCTTACGCCACAAAGAATCTTCCCTATAAAGTATTGGAATATCATTTTGTTGTGCTATTACTATTAATAAATCTTCATCACGAATTTGACCTTGATCGGCAACAAACTGAGCATCGGCAGCTAAATTACCTGTTCCATCGACACTGAAATTTTCTAACGCTAACCCACTAAGGTATCTTGCGCCAAATACGGTATGTAAATAACCGTGAGTTGCCCCATCCATTGTAAGACCATGGCGTTCTTCGGCAAAATAGACATGAGAAAGGGTGTCATTATTCCAATAAACAATCGAAACTAGAGCATTATCACTAAATATATTTGGATCAAATGTTGTGTTATCGACAAGTTCACCGAGTGAATTATAGTAAATATAGTGATTACCTGAAACAGTAGATAATTCTATAGACTCTTGTGTTTTAGTAAATTTTTCACCCTTAACATAAACGTCAAATGTTGTGGATGTGGGTGATATTGTTAGTGTTCTTGTTAAATCATTAAATGTAACAATTGAATCGTCTCTGTTTGGAAACCCCGTTGGTTCTTTTGTGACTTGTGAGACATCGACAGTCAAACTATCGACATAGAATTTAGTTGCTGCATCCTGGGGGTCGGTTGGATCAACTATGTTGACAATTTTATTTGTTTCCATGGATAACGGAGCATTTATAGTGGCTTCGTACCCAGAACCAATGAGTAAGTTTAAGTTTTTATCTGAACTTAAGTCAATAGATGAAAATGTAGAAGTGTTTGATTTTAGGTAACCACCAAACGATTCGCTTGTGATATTATTATTAATGTATAAATCAACACCATCGGTTGACAACCCCGTAGATCTGTATTCGTCTGTTGAATCGCGCTCAACATAAACTTGTGTAGAACCTAAAAATCCACCATTAGTTACGTTGGCATTAGTATTACTTGAGTAAACACTAACACCATTATTATAAAGAATGTCAATATAATCGTTTGCTGTGGTATTACTATCATTATATTCAAATCTAACACCACCTTGTGTTTGAGTTGAATCTAACGTTTCACTACCACTAAGTTGTTGACTAAACTCAATACCAGAAGATCCCACCTGGAGTGTCGTGTTAATATTGTCATCAAACACAACATTGTGCACATCCATAACGAGATCACCCGTCATGGCTCGAGATCCATCAAGCGGTAATAAGTCGGCAGTGGATTCATCTAACGTTATACCAGATAAACCAGGATCTATCACAGCCACGCCATCTTGTCCTGGTGCCTTTAATCCCCAAGTACTTCTATCAGAAGAAACTTTGACGTAACCAGTAATAGAGTCATTTTCTTCAACTTCAATCCCGGCGCCACCAGCAGAGGTAGCTCCACCATCATTTATTGTGATGGTCTTGTCCTTCACAAGAAGATCTGTTACGTTTTCATATAGAGTAGTACCAGCTATTGTGACGGTGCTACTTGGATTACCGATATTAATTGTGGACGCTGCAGCTCCGATATCTAGCGTTGTAGTCGAGGAGTCAATACCACCTCGAGCATCTATACCACCAACAACAATTACATCGTCACCGAATGTTTTATCGCCAGCAAATGTTTGGGCTAAGGTAGATACAGCACCTGGGTTTTCTTCATCAGCTGGCTGGAGGTTAATTGTGGCACGAGTGACATTACCTTCTGTAACAGAAGATACAGTAAGACCCTTATCGTTTGGCGCTGATCCGAACGTTGTTGCTGTTATTTTACTATCAATCCACTTAGAAGTTACATCATCCCATACGTAGATTTTATCTGTGTCGAGAGCAACACGAGCGTCACCCGGACTGTTGTCGGTGGTAGGTAGAGTGGATTCTGTTTCTACTGGAGATTTCCATTGAACGGCACCTGCAGGTCCACCACCTCCAGTTCCTGTAAAATCTATACCACTAAATATAAGAGGATTAAATTTTGCCACAACACACCTATCCCACGCGCTCTGCAGACACCATTTGTGATCTGGTTGTATCAGTATAAATAATTTTTAATATATAAAGAGTTGTTCCATTTTCTGAAAAACTATAAGTTTCAACGTTATCCACCCCAGTAATAACACCAGTAATTGTTTCCGATGAAATACCTAGTTCAACCTTACGTCCAATTTTTCCGGTCAAAAACCCATCAACCCCAAGCGTACTATTAACATCATTATATGCCCCTTGTATTGCTTGTTCATAATCTAATTTCGTGCCTGGTTTGGTGGTGTTTGGCATATTACTTTTCCTTTTTTAAAGAAGATTTTGTTTTTGAAAACTTAGATTTACCGGCGACTTTATAAGAAATAGCAGCAGCTTGTTTAACGTCTTTTCCCTCTTTAACCAGAGTTCTGATATTTTCAGAAATAGTTTTAGAAGAAGACCCCTTTTTCAATGGCACAACTACTTAATCCTCTGCTTAATTAAATACTGTCTTCCTTCTGATAGTGTGCAGATATCCGCCAAAAGGTTTTTGCAGCCTTCGGAATACCCACCCTGCCTTACAAGCATATCTACCATGGAACAAACTTCTTTTTCCTTACCAAGAAGGATAGTAAAGTATTCCTTGTTTTCCTTTACTTGAGAAGGGATTCCTTGCATAGAAGCCATAACCATTGACATTACTTGATTAATGTCGTATGAACCATAGAGAGAGACATATTTCTCAGCAGCACGATCGTATTCGCCTTGTAATGCTTCATAGAAATCTTTGAGAACAGCATGATCCTGGAAAAAGAGAGAACCCTTGCAAAGATGGTGCATAGATTGTGAAACAATTTGCATCATTCTGAGTTGAGCAACAAGTTTTAAAAATAATTCTTGGGAATTCATGAGCTATCCCTTACGGTTTTGGATATTTAGCTTTAATTTGTAATCGTTTTTCTTGTAATGCAGCGATCGCATCTTCTCCACCATCAAAAAACGCATTCATAAATTCTTCTGCTGAGGGGTATTCTGCTTTACGTTTCATTATGGCTTGTTGTAGATTATGTTCTTGAGTAATGTCTTCCACAGACACGGTATATTCCGCTCTTAGTTTCACCATTTTTCGTGTAACGGGTGGTTGAGCTGGAGACAATTCACGATAAACAGCTTCTTTAGCCTCGACTGCTTCTTCCACTAGCTCCACAACAGCTTCAATAGCAGGTCTTACTTCCTCGATGATCTCTTCAATCACGTCCGCTTCGTCGTAAGCTTCTGCGAGAGACTCGTCTTTGTGAAGAACCCAGCGTTCGGGTTTTCCCCATTTTTCAGCAACCGAGTTTACAGCAATGATCTGACTGAAATCTGAAGATTCAGAGCTATAAACAGATTCAACGCCGGGTGCGCCTTTAAAGGTTACTTTCATTCTAAACATTTAGTTACCCACCCTTTTGATAGTAAAACCACAGAAGTTGTCTCCAATAAGAGTTGCACTAACGGTTGAATATCTTATGAGTTTAAACCTAATAATATCTCCAGCAAGAAATCTTCCTAAGTAAACAACTGTGCACGATCTTCCCACTGTATCCGTTGGAGTTATTCCACCTGCTAATTGCGTTCCGTCCCTTGTTAATGTTCCAGTCTGATTGGTGCCACCTTGCATAATATAATGCTGAAATGTTTCCGTACCAGAGCCAGCATCAACCCTATTCATCAATACAATTTCATAAGCACCGGATACAGGAATAGTAGCGTAGGTGTCCGATGCAGAAGATGTTACAAAGTTGTGTGTATCAATTACTCTACTCGGATAATAACCAGTAAAATAAACAACTCCACTT
>Ga0172362_10006443_pt1 | contig 10076 bp, 20 predicted proteins | sample LakKivs1_kivu2a2_FD_114534 | JGI IMG/M metagenome (GOLD analysis project Ga0172362, IMG submission 114534) | Sediment microbial communities from Lake Kivu, Rwanda - Sediment s1_kivu2a2 | ecosystem: Environmental > Aquatic > Freshwater > Lake > Sediment | place: Rwanda: Western Province, Lake... | reverse complement strand
TATCAGTTTATGATGCACAGTTTACTGAGACTTCTGCTCAAATCAATTCTAGTATTGGTGATGGAAGTGATACTAATGATGCTAACTATGGTTTAAGGAGAGAATCTTTTTCTTATCCGGACATATTAGACCAGAATACGCTTGACTTTCTTGCTCAAAATTTATTAGATGATTATAAAGATTTGGTAATCAGAATTACTTTTTCTCCTATAGATATCAAGGCTGTTTTAGAAACAGTACACCTAGGAGACGAAATTACTATCAATGATGCTGATGCGAATTTAAGTGGAGAGTATAGGACTATAGGAAGGACTTGGAGATTTAAAGACGGAATCGAGACAATTGAGCTTGAAGTTTCAAATGCAAAGACAGGATTTGTGAGTGAAATAGAAAAAACACAAAAAGAAGCGCAAAACAAAACGAGGTATATGCAAGGTTCTACTGTCTTATATTGTTTGAGCGAAAAAGAGAATCTTGATGCTACGAACAATCTTGATATCAGGTTTTATCTTCCAGATGATATTATCAAAATTAATAGTTGTAAATTGAATTTCAAATTGAAAGATTTTAGAGCTTATACCACTGCAACACAGACTTCAGCGGGTGGAAGCGAAAGTGCAAAGACAACTACTTCTAATACGGAAGGAACAGTCATTAATAATCAAGATTCGGGTTCGATGACAAAAAGTTTAACCACTTCTTGGCAAGACATTCACACAACTTATCCCTCTAGTGCTACAGAAAAGTTCTATTTGAATGCATTCCTTATGAATATCCAGGGGGGGGAAATCCAATGGATAGAACCACGTTTCGTAGAAGGGTCAACAAGTAGTCCAACTACAACCACTACTCCTCCAAATTGGAGTGATTTATCCGAAATGAGTATTACAACTTCTTCTTTGGATGCAGAAGATATTATTGAAGTTCATTTTACTGGACAATTCCGTAATTCTACAAGTAATGAAGACGTTAGCGTTATCTTGAATATTGACGGAAGTGCAATCAATACTACAATGAGAACTGGAAGTCAATATACAGCTAACGAAGAATTCATACTTTCTTTCGATTACAAAAATAAGCCGGGAATAGGAACGCATACTTATAAAGTTCAATGGCAGGTTTCAGGTGGTACGGGAACAGCTAGTTATACACATAGAACCTTAGTTCTAAATGAAATTCGAATAGGAGAAGGAATAAAACCGATAGCAGTACGAGTTTTTGATGGTTCTAATTATTATCCTAGTTCTGATGGAAAACGAGCATTCATATTTCCAGACAGTTCTGGTATTTTTCAGATAATTCTTCCGATTAACGTTGCAGGAAAAACTATAGTGTGTCAGGCAAGAACTACAACAGAGGGAGGTGCATCCGGCACTTGTAATGTTTATGGAAACATTCATTGGTATGGAATCACAACTCATACACATAATGTCAATCTATCGACTCATACGCATGATATAACGATGTCTTTTGGAATCCATGAGGATACTCAGACAAGCAAATCAGTAACCATAACAGCGGGATTGGAAGGTTCTGAAACTTCAGTCGGGACTTACACAACAGACCAGACTAATATTGATTTGGCTACACAAATTGCCAATGCTTATCTTTCGAATGGTGTAGGATGGTATAACATTAAACTTGCTGGCAATAAAAATATGAGAATCGAGGCGAATGCATGGTTGAAATTCTTTGTAGAGAGTACATAAGTGCGTATATAAAAATAGCATTGGGTTCATCGGTTCTCGGATTTTCGATAAAATTTATAATCGATATTTATAATTTGGGCAAACTTTTGAATTTCTTTCCTTTATTGAACTTCTTCTTAGACTTTCCTATATTATTCATAAGTGGAACTTATTTGATTAAATTGGGAATTGATGATTTAAGAATAATGAAAAAAAAACTTTAGATTTTTCTCCAATTTTCTATTTCTTCTTTAGTCTCTATCCTTATTCCATTTTTATCGAATTTAGGCTTGTTATCCTTCAAAAAATCTTTTAAATTAGACATCACCAACCACGCTTCTTTTTCATTTTGATATGTCCGTATTCTTTATACCATTCTCTAAGCAACAGTTGAATATCTCCCTTAATAATTTTAATGATTCTTGATTTTTCATTAACCGGATAGATATCATATTGTTTATTGCAAGCCTGACATCTAATAGTCTTTATGGTTTCTGTATTTTGTTGGAAACTGCAATGCGGACATTCAACTCTGATTATCAATCTTGACATATCATCACGAATTTTTTATTTCGTAAGGAATCTTTTAAAATATTTAGATTTCCTTACCAATTCGTTCAACTCCACTTCGTTTAGCTTTGAGAATAGCCATTCTAATTCCATCTCTTATTAATTCATTGAAGGTTGCATAATAATTATCTTTTCCGACATATCTTTTCGCAAGTATCAATAAATTAGTTGGAATATCTGTAACTTTTCTTGTCATACATTAACACCTCGTTATTTAGAGCATGATTTGATTTTTAGTAGTATTTGATATCATAATGAGCTTATAAATATATATAGATTAGCAATCAATTTGTAATTATATGCTAATAGTATAGCTATTTCTGTGAACTTTCTTAGAAAAAGAAGATTTTCTCTTGTAAATCTCTTTAGCTAGATTGCTTTGTTTCAATTCTTCTTCTCGATATATTTCGAAAAGAAAACAGAATTCTGGTTCGCAATTACATCTAGATAAATCGTAACTTGAGCACTGGTTCTGGTATCTACACATAGCTTACGCTAATTATCTGACAGAAACAGAAAAAGATTTCTGCCAGACCTAATCTTTCGACTAAAATCCGTGCAGTCTTGTCTATTTCTCTTTTTTGAATTGACTTCTCAATACATCTATCAATGCAGCAAAGGCTGTAGATTCTTCGGCAGAAATTCCTGGAACAACAACGTTCAATCCTAAGAATAAAAACAAAGATAATCCGCCTAACTTGAATAGAGTTTCTGCTAGTAATTTCCATTCATAGTTTTGAATTTCTCCATCTGTTAATGAGTTTTTCAACCAACCGAAGATGTTTCTGCCTAATATGGTTATGCCACTAAGAACTATTGGATTGGTTATAACCTCCATAACGACCACGTTTTCACCTCCTCTAATTTTTAAACCAGTAATAGAATAAATTTTTGAACTTAAATAATTATTTTTCAATATCTTTTGCTATCAAATATATAGGAGAAACTACGTCTTCTAAGGCGCTAGGATGATATTCTCTAAAATGGTAATAAAGCGATTCCAGTCTATCATCGATAAATTTATCAATCGGCTTAAAATTACATTTGGAGCAGTGCATCTTATCACTAAATATATTTATATCGGAATGGTTTAATATATATCGGTGATTCAAATCAGGACTGATTTAAAGAGACCTGAAATAAGCAATCGTATCCTACAATTAAAATCTCAGGGCAAAAGTTTTTCTGAAATCAAAGATATTTTAAATAAGGAATTTAATTTGAATCTGCAAAGGCGGACTGAGATTTCTAATTTCTATTATACCGCTTTAAAAAACATTAAATCTGGAGAAAAATTAAAAATCATTCAGGGGGAACTGACTGAACTTGATACGAAACGTCAAACTCAGATTGACATTATCATTGAACAGATGGAAAAAATAAACAAGATATTCTGGACTTATTATAAAGAACTGGAAAAGACAAAAGAAATTTTATCTAAAGCAATTCTCAAATGGTCTAAAAAATTAGATTCGCTTGATGAACCCGATGCTGAAATAATTCGGGAAATACGTTCTACTATTTCTAGCAATATCGCAAACATCAGCATTATCGGTTCAAACATTTTAAAACAACTTGAGCTTGAATCAAGAACTTTGGGAATGTTGACACGACCTTCTACTATCAATATTTCAAATCTAGAGATTGTCACGCAGATTAACCAAGTTTTGAAAAAAATTGAAGCACAAGGTTATTACCTGATTAAACCTACTGATGAAGAACTTCTAAAAAAATTAATAAAAGAAGGGAAAATCAAGATTTATTAAGCCATATAAGATTCTACCCATTTTCTGAATATCTTGATTGCTTCCTTAACTTCTTTAGGCATGTCTTTGAGATTGATGGTAATGTGTTTATAGGATTTATCTTTTTCTTCTTCTGATTGGATTTCGTAAGGAATTATTTCTCCGCCTATATTCTTGATTTGTACATTATCTATCGTTTCTCCAGATGGAATTTCTAATTCTGTAATTGAGGCATCTCCTTTTTTAAAAATTGAAAAAGCAAGAACTGTTTTTGTCAACATGTGTTCTAAAGTTTCTTGTTTGCTATGAAATCTAACTTTATTAAAACCATATCTTAAATCTCGTCTTGCTATTATCAAATCTGCTTCTTCTAAAATTTTTTGGGCTCTAACATAATCCATAAAATCACTTTTTTTTTTCGACATTCAAACTTCTTATCCGAGGGAGCTCCGAAAGAGTCTCTATGACGGAACGATTGCTATTTCAGTCGAGACTAGTTCCTTTCCGAGTACTCCTTTCTCGAATTAATCTGTTTAAATTTGATTTAATTTTGACTTCCGTGAATTTTTTAAGTTCTTTAATCAATAATTCTACTTTCTCTTTGCTTGGTTCGGGTAAATTATTATTCTTTGAGTCTGCACCAATCGATACAAATTTAGGTTTGATAATTTTAAACATGCTCAAGAATTCTTCTAAATCGAAATCCATGATTGGTTCGATAGAAACCATCTTCTCAAAGTTTTTAATTTCAGAAAATGCCATGAATCTTGCAACAGGACATGGAGCAGAACTTATGAAAGAAGTATCTCGATTAGTTTCTAAGGTAGTTCCAAGAGTAGTCCAAGAGGGAAACAAGGGAACGAATTCGTTGAATCTTTTTGGATTCTTGCTCTGGAATAAATAGTGGTTATCGAAGCTCGAACAATAACTTAATTCTTTAACAATCCATTCTGAAGGAATAACATCAGCAAAATTATCAATAGAACTTCCAACGAAAATGAAGAAATCGTGACCTAAATCTTCTTTAAATTCAGTTTCATCCAATCTAGGTTCTTTCATATTCTTCCAATAATCTCTCATAAAACAATATTCACATTTATGCGGACAAATGCCTTTGATAAAATTTTTAGTATAATCGACAAAAGGATACATATTTCCTTTAGCTTTCCGAAGTGGCACGTCTTTCTCTCCTTTGTTTCTTCCTCATCATAAATTTAAGAGTTTCTCTATTTGCCTTCGTGCAATAACATGGTCTGATTATAATTTGACCAGAACACATTCTACAGATATTTTTAATTCTTAAAATGCATTCTCTCCATGCTGGGCTATCTGAATGCAATCTGAAAACTCTTCCACGAAGACAGTGTCCATGATAAAATAAACTTCTCATGATTTAACCTATATATGTCATTTTTTTTTCTTTATCAAGCAAATCCTCCAAAGTTTTCATGAATTCATTTCCCAAATACTTTGAAGGATTCATCAACATATCCATGATAATCTTTACTTCTTCTACTGTACGTTTATAAAAATCTTCCTCTGAGATTAACTTGTTTTCAAACAAGACCTGCTTGATAATTTTTCTTTCTGCTTCACTGATAATCGTATTGAGAGTTTCATGCTTCTTGGCTGTTCTCTCATTTCCTAAGGTTTCTACATCCTTAAGATAACTGTTCAAAACCACTTTTTTTTTGGACTTAAAATTTTTAATTTCCTTTTCTTTTAATTTTTTGTCAACTTCGACCATCATCTTTCACCAATTTTTCTTTTATTCTGAAATAAGTTCTTCTGGAGCGACCAGTCAATCTATTGAATTCTTTGATTTGTTCTTCTATTTCTCTGCCTGATTCCAACAATTGTCTGACGACTGTGATTGCATCACTCTTTTCCTTTATCAGTTCAAATGCCAATTCCTTCCAATTTCTCTTATGTTTTTTAGAATATAAATAGATGTCTTCGATTTTTTTCTGAGTCCTCAGGTTTAGGTCTTGAGTAGAAGAATCCGTGTTTTCTGCGATAAAATCTACAATCTGTAATCGTTCTTCTAAGGCAAGCATGGAATGTTTTATCTTTGCAATCTCATACATGATTTGCAGTTTGACCTTATAACTGAACTCTAATGAATATCGAAGACATCTAGATACTACGGTTCTGATTTTCTCGTTATCTGGAATCTCATTCATACAGAATATTATCCTGCTTGTTATTGGAAAACTCTTCGGTAGGTTTTCTAGTTTACCTGAGGTCGAATGCCAACTCACTTTTCTTATTTCCGTTGTTGACCAAATGGCTGGAAGCATGATTGATAAGGCCGCATTTGAACTCAAGATGCCGACTGTATCATCAAAGAAAATAATAAAATCATCTTTATATTCATATAGAAATTTGTATAAAGCTAATGGAGAAGTAAAACCCGAATGATAGACATAATTGATTTTACATTCATCTAAAGTCTTAAGCGTATTCCAAGTCTTGCCGAGTGCTGTATTTCCAATTATTATCAAAGAGTTTGAAAATCCTTCTGCAACCATGGTGACGAATTCCTTTAAAATCTGATAATATTTTTCTACATTCGGCGTAAGAGATTTTTTAATTTTTTCAATGGATTCTTTTTCTAATTCTAATAATAGCTTCTTATCTTCTTCTATTATTTTTTTTTGAATTATTTCCATCTCAGTTTTATTTGCTTCTACTGGTGTTAATTTATCCGTTCCAATAATATTTTTTAGATTCTCCTGAACTGATAGTCTGTTATCCCATAAAGCCTTGATATCTAAATCCTTCATGCCTTTACTTTCAAGAACTTTCTTTATTCTGTTCTCTAATTCGGTTGTTAATTTGACCATAATTTATACCTTTAACAGATTATAGGATATCTAAAGTGAATCTGTTTTTTTTCACTTTCATGAGCAATCTTAATAGAAATTCCATCTTCTATCAGTTTTTTAGCCATTTGTATTTCTTCTTCATTCAATTCTTTGTTAGTTTTCTTACATTCAACTGCCATTGCGGTCGCAGTTCCTCTACTGATAACCCATAAATCTGGGAACTGGGAGCGTGGATTTCTGATTACTTTTGCTACTTCTGGTAAAGATTCCAAGTATTTTTTGACTTTATATTCGAACCGAATTCCTTTTTCGAAGAATCTTCTACCGCCTTTCATTTCAATTCCTCTTCTGTTATATTGAAGAAATACATTAATTGACAAACAAATAATAATGCGGTTCTTCTGTCAATTTCTTTAACATGGTCGCTTACGATTCCAAATGTATTGTTTTTATCGAATCCTTTGATTTCTGCCGTTTTTATCAATTTTTGTAATTCGTATTTTTTAATATCATTTTTAATCCATTTTATTGCTTCTTTTCTTAAATCTTTCTTATATTCATCCAAAGCTTTATAAATTGGATTAATTTTATCTAATCCTTCTTCTTCAAATACACCAAGTTTCCAAACTATATCTTTCAAAGTCTTTAATTTTTCAGTTCTCATTTCTTCTCAATCCTCTTTTTCAAATCTTGGAGTTCTTTTATTTCTTTTCTATAGTCTGGTGAATATACTTCATTGTTACATATAGGGCATGTCATTTCAAAAGCATCTGAATCGTAATTGTAATCTTTATTTTTACCACTAAATTTACATTTTGTACATATTATTGTTGGGTTTTCTAATTCCTCAATCCTCCTGTCAAACATTTCTATCGTTTTCTGTCTTGTTTTAAAATATGTTAATGTTATAGCCATTTTACACCAATTCTTGACATCAATTTCTGTTAATCTCCCGCCATGTAAATCAACTTCAAATGGATATTTTCTATTGCTTAATTCTTCTAAAACTTCTTCTCTAATTATTTCCTCTTCCTTTCTTGAAATCTTTTCTATCTTCATGGTTTAATCACCTTGACAAAAAATAAATTAATAAAATTAAACTCACTCCTAAAAGTAAACCTATCCAAAATTGATTATTTATTTCTATGTTTCTATTTTCTTTTTTTTTCATTCTTTCTCAATCTTCTTTTTCAAATCTTGGAGTTCTTTGATTATTTCAACTGCAATATCAATTTTTGTGTAATCAACAGTTGTATCATAATAAGCTTTATCATAATTCAATTCTCCAATCCTCTTGTCAATCATCTCTATCGTTTTCTGTCTTTCTTGCTCTAAGATTTTTACTCTTATCATCCCACCTTCTGTTCCACCTTTGTAAAAGTCTCTATCATCTATTAATTCTTGAAACTTCTGCATAATTTGTTCTACTTTTTTAATATAAAATTCTTCTTCCCAAAGACACCATTTATGTCCGCATTTACAACAAACTATTGGTCTATGTTTTAATTTATCAAAAATCTTTTCTATATTTTTATCTTCTTCTTTTGGAATCATTTCATTTTCTTTCTTTCCCATATTTTACTTCTACCTCCAATCCTATAGAAATGTTTACTTCTTCCAAAATGTAAGCCTAAATCTTTCAAAATTATCGCACCAAATCGCCTTATTCTTTTTTTGCCAGTTCTTTGATAATAATCCCAATCTATTGTTTCTCTACAGTAGGCTTTTGCTCTCCAATTATCTACTATTACTCGCTTATCTCTATCTGCTTGGTTGTAAAAATAAATTCCTCTCCAATAATCATCAATAAATTGGATTAGTTTCATATCTTCTCAACCTTCCTTTTCAAATCTTGGAGTTTTTGTATCATTATTTTTTTAACTGCTTCTGGATGACAACCACTCCCAAATTCAATCCCATCAAAAGTATTTATTGTTTCTTTAATCATCCCTATCGTTTTCTGTCTTTCTGATTCTTTGGTTATTTGTTCGGTCTTCATTATCAATTCAAACTCAGACAACTCTCTTTCTGCCCTTTCTTGTTTGAATTTCTGCATAATTTGTTGCTTTAATTGTTCTACAATAAATTTAATTGTTTCTTCCATACATTCTATGCAACCATTACAATAACAGCCAGTAAATACACCAGTAGTTCTTATTTTCTGTTCATTTCTAAAAACCACTAATGCTTTTTGAGCAAAATCCTTGGTTTTAACAACATCAAAAATCTTTTCTATATTTTTATCTTCCATAATTAATTCTTCTCTTTATAATGAATATCAATATCCCAACAACCATTCTAATTCCAGATAAACCTCTCTTGTAATCATAATTAACTGAAATAGGAACATTCTTGATTTTGTAACCCATTCTAATAACTTGAATCAACATATCATTATCGACAACATATCCAGAACTTACTTTTAATTTTAGCATGACCCCCTTCTTCATAGCGACAAATCCACAGTTAGTATCCTTCAAATCTGTTTTGTAAAGGAAATTGAAAGTCTTAATCCATACTAAATTGCCGAGATAATGCCTGAATGGGACTTGTTTCCAGTTTCTTTGTCCTATGACATAATCAGCATCCTTCAATCCTTCTATCAGTTTCGGTATCTCATAAGGGTTGAATTGTAAATCAGCATCTATTATGACAACATACTTGAAATCTAAATTCCTAATATACTGGAATCCTGTATCCAAAGTTTCTCCTTTGCCTAAATTTACTTTATGAATCAAAACTTTTGTCAAACTGTTTGCTATATTGAATGTATTATTGGTAGAGCCATCATCTACGATTAAAGGATAAACATTTACTTCTTTACATCTTGTTATGATTTCTCTGATTGTTTTTTCCTCATTATAACAGGGTATTATTGCGATTGTTCTCATTAAATCTCCTCACGGATACCACTACCTTTAGGTTGTGGGGGAAGTGAGAGTTTGTTAAATATGTTGTCCAATCTTTCAGGCACTTTTTTTATCCTTTCTTCTGCTATCTTGCAGTATTTTTCTGAAATTTCTATTCCTATGTATCTCCTGTTAAGTTTCTTGCAAACTACTGCTGTTGTGCCTGAACCAAGAAAAGGGTCGAGGATTAGGTCGTTCTCATTACTTGTATTTTTTATTAATTGACTAATTAATTCTATTGGTTTTTCTGTTGGATGGAGTAATTTTTCTGCATCTACTCTTTTTACTCTTATTACATCTTTTGGTCTTCCAATTTTGAAAGTATGTATTCCTTTA
>Ga0172362_10006441_pt1 | contig 10078 bp, 10 predicted proteins | sample LakKivs1_kivu2a2_FD_114534 | JGI IMG/M metagenome (GOLD analysis project Ga0172362, IMG submission 114534) | Sediment microbial communities from Lake Kivu, Rwanda - Sediment s1_kivu2a2 | ecosystem: Environmental > Aquatic > Freshwater > Lake > Sediment | place: Rwanda: Western Province, Lake... | reverse complement strand
TTCAACCAGGACAACAACCTGGGACTGGATCGTATCGGCCACTTCACCGATCGCCTGAGAGGCTACCTGGATTGCTTTCTTGAGCGCGTCAATCTTGGCGGTGAACTGCATCATGAACCTTTCTCGTTGTAGGCGCCCCCGATGATGATCCGCTGTACCAAGGCGTAGAGATTCTTGCGGATGTCTGATAGCTTATACTTCTCCAGTTCCTTGAATGCCAGGACGATACCTGCCAAGGATTCCGTGCTCTTTGCCCTGCCTATCCATTTCTCGATCTCTGCGACATCCGCATCCGTCAGGGGTGTGATGCTGTGCTCTTTGCGTAGACGCGGGAAATGCAGCGCCGCCAGCCTGTAAATCTCCCAGATATGCAGTTCCCTGATCGAGGTCTGGTATTTCTGTCGTTCCAACTCCGCGAGCGACCTGGGGCCGGTAGCAAGGGCTTCAGTAAGTTCCAAGACCTTGCTGTCAAGGACCATCCTATCTCTGACCACACTCTTGAGCGAATGGGCACCTGGCGGAATGTCGACGTCTCGCATCATATGCTCTCCATTGCCTTGAGCTTGGTTTCTGCTTCTTTGGTCCTGGTCTCCAGATCGGCCAGCAGTTTCAACAGTTCGGCCTCTTTTGCCTTCCTGGTCTCGGTCAGTTTCGTGGGATCGATCCCCCGTTCCGAGATGGATTTCAGGACAGTTTCGAGAGCCTGTTTCTCTGACTTGTAGCGCTCTTCCAGTCTGATCTTCTGGTCAGACACGACCTTGATTCGATCCTTGATCTGCATGAACCTTTGGGTTTCATCCGCCATGAGGGGCTCCTTGTATTATTAGATAGACAATAAACCCAGTCATAAACCAAATACTACTAATCCGTCCCCTTCGATGTCCATTTTGGACTTCCTGGCTCTTTTGCCCTTTGCGCCCAGGCCCTCCTGGCAGATGTTCAAATAAGGACAGTGCTTGCATGACTTGGCGCTTGGGGTCGCCTCCCGGCGCATGCCTGATGTCATGGCTTTGATGTCCAGGGAAAGACGGGCTCGGAACTCATTCAGCAGGTCGAGATTGAACCCTACCGGTTCGAATTCGTTCAGCTTCCAGTAGAAGAATCCAAGATAGTCGGGCAGTTGTTTTGAGTGTAAGAAGTAAAGCAGGGAATAAAACAGCAGTTGGTCCCTGCTGATGTTCTTGCCTTTAGTTCCCGTGCCCTTGCCGTCGAAAATCAGGCAGGTCTTGTCGACGTTGATATGCACGAAATCGATCCGGCCGTTGAGCAGATCTCCACTGGAGAGTTTAATTTCGATGGATACCTCAGCCTGTGTCGCCAGGAAGTAGTTGAGTGTTGGACCTTCCATGATGACCGAGGCATCGTTGGTTGCTTGTTCTACGATCTGGTCTTTGCTGACTGCACCAGGAACAGACCAGTTGACATCCCTGGTCAATAGCATGCCCTCCAGGATCTTGTCCATGCGCTCCTGTATGACTTCTTTGAAGAGATAAGGGGTCTTGAACCTCCAGATGTTACAGTAGAACTCAAAGAAACGCTGGACCAGTTTGCCGTAGAGCGTGTAGTATTCATTCTCCAGAACGGTGGGGAGAACCTTCTCCACGTGAAGGAGTCGGAACTTCTTTGGGCATTCGGTGTAGTCCCGCCAGTTGTGGTAGTTGATGTTCATTTCGCGAGCGAAGCCTCATGAATGAACCGAAGCACTGTTTCGCGTACTACTTTGCTCAGATCCATCACGTTGATCAACTCATCCACGCTCTTAGCGTCCTTGGCCTTGCCCATGACTTCTTCAGCCGTGAGCTGTTCGACGAATGCCTTGATACCCTCAGACTCCTTCTCTTCCTCACGCTTTTTCTGCACGTTGAAAACTTCTTCCGCGGGACGTACCTTGAGTCGAACTGGAGTCACCTTCATGGCAACGATACCTTCGTCATCTACCGAAATCTTGATCAGTCCGATCTGGGGTCTGTGCGCCAGGTCTTCCTCCGATTGTGTGCCCCGGGCAATAGACCCAAGATTTACGAACCACTTGCCGTTCTGCTCATAGACTCCCTGATCGAGATGGTAATGGCCTATCACAAAGATGTCCGGACTGAGAGCCCCCAGCTCATCATATCCATAGAGGCGGTCCTTGAACAGCATGCCCCCTTTGATGCCAGCGTACTGGTGAAGAAGGCAGATCTGAGCCGCACATCCTTGGCGTGAAGGTGTGCTGAGTTTCGAGAGATCGAGATTCTCATCGTATGGGATGCCTATCAGTGAAACCTTCACCCCATCTTTCTCCACAATTTCTTCTCTCAGCCTGACCATTGTCCCGTCGGCGAACAGGACGCCCAAAGGCTGCTCATCCAGGCTTTCCAGATTATTACCTGTCAGGTCATGGTTGCCCTCGATCATGTAGATGGGGCACCGAAACTGTTTGAATTCCTTGATCAGATCCGTGTTGAGTCCGTGGCTGTTCTTCTCCGGCTGCTTGGCGTTATATAGGTCGCCGGCCAGGAGGAATCCATCGACGTTCAGCTTGGCGCACACGGACCGGATCTGGCCGATCTTTCCGAGAATTGTCGCCTTGAAATCATCCGTGCGTGACCTGGGCGCCACATCGCTGATATGGATGTCACTGGCAGAGACGAATGTGAACTCTGTCATAGGGGCCTTTCACATGCTGGGCAGACATTGAAAGCTTTCCGCTCCTTCTCCAGATCCTCCCACTCGGAACTCGCTTGTCTGAATGCATCTCGTGCACTCTTCGTTGTTGTGGCGGAGGCCAGGAAACCTTGCTCAAGTTCTCCGAGTGATTTGAACTCTTCCAGTAGTTTGACGCCCTGATTTAGGAGTTCTGGAAAGGTTCCGGTATCCACTGACGCCAGGACAGTTTCAAGGTTGCCCACTCGTGTGACGCATGATGAGTGAGTCTGCTCAAGCTGGTAGAGATTCGCGAGTTCTGTGATGAGCCCCGGAATTCTCCCGACCTCCGGAATCCCCACACCTGCCACGCCACCAAGCCGCTTGATCTGCTCAGTCAGCCTTGTGACCTCGGTCTCCATAGAGGTAAGCCAGGCACACTGCTGCAGAGTTTCTGTTGCCTTTTCGTACGCGGGCGTCTGTATCTGCAGGACCGGTTTAAGGGTCTGAACGTTCTGTGCGACCCGAAACACGGTCTGTTCTTGCTGGCGGAACCACGCAATGTCGACAAGGATTGCCTCGATGATTTGCGTGTCGAAAGCCCCTACCTCGTATAGTTTTTCCAGCCGCTTGAGCGAGGCGGATAGGAGATCAATTTTGGATTCACAGGACTTCATCCAATCGATTTCGGCCTGCAGCGCATTGCACCTCTTCTCAGTCTCCGTTATGTTTTCGATTTCGGCCTTCAAAGACTCGAATCCCGTGTACTTACCCAGTTCGTCTTTGAGGACGATGAGGTCGGCTTCCCGCAATTTCAGGCTCGATTTTTTTGCCTTCACCTCTTTCTGGCATAGTTCATCGGCGGTACTGAGAACATTGAGGTTGTACAGAGAGGCGAGTACCTCAGTGACCACGGGGCCAGATTCGTCGATCAGGAACAAGGGATTGAAGGGTGCCGCGATGATGGGGGACATGCTCTGCTCCCCCATCTCAATCTTTCCAAACCCTGCATCCACGAGCGGCTGCGGGATGTCACGATTCAGGGCCGAGAACTTTTCTTCCTTATCCCCGATCCTGATCGTGTAGGTTGCCTTGTCAGCCTTACGCCAGGTGGCATCAAGATCGGCTCGTTGAATTCGAACCTCGGTGAATTTCTCGTTCTCACGGATATAGTTGCGGCCGGCTCGGTTGCTCAATGCGGCTATGATAGCCCGCATGATGGCGCTCTTGCCGATGTTGTTACGTCCGACGATGACGGTGAAGCCGTCGATATCGAACGAAACCTTTCTGATGCTCTGGAAGTTCTCGATCGTGACCTTCGTCATTCTGCCGTAGCTTCCTTCTGCCGTTTCTTTTTCTCGACGTAGGTACTCGCCACATTCTCCAGCATCTGGTCCATCTCATCAGCCGGTGGGGAATCCTGCTCATCCTTGTACCGCTCTTCAACCTGAGCATCCTTGCTGATCACCAGGTGACTCTGCAGGAGCTTAAACGATTTTGCGTTCTCGTTTAGCTCCTTCCAAAGCGCCTGCTTACCCTGGCACTTCAAAACTTGTTCGTTGCCCTGACTGAACGTATAGAACGCGCCGGACTGTTTGATCACGCCCAAGTTCACGGCCAGTTCGATGATCGACATGATGTTGTCGATGCCCTCCCCGAACTTGATGAAGATGGGGGCTTGCTTGAAAGGCTTGTCGATCTTGTTCTTGATGATCGAGACCTTGGACGTCACGTTCACCGGCTCCTTCTCCTTCTTGCCGGTGATGGCACTGATGCGCTCGACCCGTTCCACGTAGCCCTTCTCCAAGTCGATTCGAACCGAAGCGTAGTAGCGCAGGGCATTGCCGCCGGTGGACTCCTTGTCCGGGCCCTTGTCGTATTTGGATGCTTTGATGATATTGCGCAGTTGGTTGTTGAACACCAAACAGGTATTGGCTTCCTTCAAGTACTTGGTGATGATCTGAAGGAATGCTGACATGAGTTGGGCGTGCAAGCCAATACGGCCACCCTCATCGATCTTGCCCTCGAACACTTCCTTGGGTGTCATGGCAGCCACGCTGTCCACGCCGATGATCCAGGGCTTTGCACTCAGGGCGTCCTTGATCATGCGGGCGCCTTGCTGGAAATGCATAGGCTGAGCCACCAACAGCTTTTTCTTGTCCAGGCTGACGCCAAGGTTCTCGGCGTATTTTGAATGGAAAGTCTGTTCAAAGTCCAGCAATAGACAGGCTCCGCCCATTTCCTGGGCCTGTCTAATGGCACTGAGCAGGAGGGTAGTCTTGCCGGAGGATTCGTTGCCGCGAATTTCGACCACATGCCCTCGGGGCAGGCCGCCGGGCTTGTCCTGTAGTGTACCATCGCCGATCAAGGTGTTGACAACCCACGAGCCCGTAGGAATGAAATCGATCGGGGTCCGCTCCTTCAGGTTGACAATTGCATCCTTGTCTTCCTTCTGAAGCTTCTTGTAGTATTCATCCATTGAGAAGGCTTCTTTGGCCATTGGTTCCCCCGCTAAAGGATTCTACCGTTATCGAACTCCTGTCCTTCTTTTGCCCCACTGAGGAGTTCCTTGACAAGAGCTTCCTTGTTCCTGCTTCGGTACTTGGAGTAGTCGAAGAACATCTCGTTTTCGCGGTAGATGATCCCGGTGTACTCCGTCATGCCCTTCTTCTCACCCCTCTGGAATGTATGCTTGCCACAGAACAGGTTCTGCTCAGCTTCAGTCAGTCCGTCGTCTTTGAACAGGTGCATGATGTACCACTGGTAGAATCGGTGACCGATTTTCCCAAGATGGTACGCATCGGCGACATGTTCGGAGAGCCTCTTGCCTTGCCGCCCGAGTTCTACTTTAGCAAGATGAGAGGAGTGCGCCTTGGTGATCTCGTTGATATCCTTCCCCGGGAAACAGATACTCTTCCACGAGGAGGAATGGATAAGGACTACGAACACGCCCAGTTCAAGGAAGATCTCGTGGTAGTAGTAGTGGAGCGCAAAGAGGATCTCGGTGCTCCACTCCTGCATGATAGGAGCTTCCATTGTCACGAAGCGTACGTTCTTGGCCTCAAGAAGAAGCCGCACCCGCTCCCTCTGCATGATCAATCGCTGAACAATGGTGCCGTCGGAGGTTTCGGTCCTGAAAACCCCTGCTTCCAGGACCGATTCCTTTCCGATTTTGTTCTCGTCGAAAACGACCCATCCCGTGTGTGTCAGGGATGGGTCAAATCCCGCGATCACTTTATACCTTGCTCAGCACGTCATCCAGGTTCAGCCCCGAGGAGGGGTCCGCGGTGGCTGTTCCACCGATGCCGAGGAGGTCGTTGATTTCCTCGACGGAGAGATTCTGGGCGATGGACTTCTTCACGTAGTCCCAGATCGGTTTCGCCGCATCGACCACCGCCTGCTTGAGGTCCTCTTTCAACGTCCAGACGGACTCGTTGCAAGGGGTCACGTCCAGGTGCTGATACTCCTCGTTCTGGGTGGCAATCTTGATGTCGTGGGTGGTCAGCGGAAACTCCGTATTGATGTTCTTGAGCTTGATGTAACTGACCTCGCTGAAGATCCACGGGAACAGTTCATAGGTGAAAGGCTTCTTGAGGTTGCCCTGCTTGTCGGTCCCGTACTTGATGATGACGGCGCCAACGCGCCATTTGGCCGGCCCGCAGACTTCGCAGCACTTACCCTTCACGCAGAGAAAGAAGCGCTCCTTGAAATGCACCTTCGAGCCGGCGAACAGGGCTTTGGGATCCGTGTAGATGATGCCACAGCGGTGCACTTCACCCTTCTTGGCCTTGTACTTGTCGTATAGGCCTCCCTTGATCTCTTCATTGTCAAAACCAAAAAGCGATACACCTTCTGCCATTTGAGTACTCCTTACGCCTTTGAGTTGATGCTGTCCAACAGGTCATCTATGTCAATGCCTGTTGAAGTTTTTGGTTGTTCGATGGATGGCGGCGCTGTTTGGGGTTGGCCGCTGGGCTTCTGAATGCTTCCCGAAATAGCGGAGAGATCTTGGGTCGGATTTGCTGCCTGTTCACCTCCTTTTGCTTCGATATTCAGGACTTGGTCCAGGTCCACCACAACGGTTGCTGTTTCTTCCTCTGCCGTCGATGCTCCTAGTTCCCAATCTTCCCCTGTTGCATAGCTGCCTAACACACCCCCTTCTGGTTCCTCCGTTTGTTCCGTATGTGTTAGAAGGGTATCCGTTGTTGCATCAGATGTGACACTAGTCGAATCGCTGAGTGTTAATAGAGTATCCACGGTAATAGGAGAGACAGGATCATGGACTTCGGTGGAAACCTCGTTGGTCTCCGCATCACCGAACACATCCACACCGGCACGACCCTTGTTCATCTCTTCCAGCAATCCGGCAGTAACCGGGTCACTCTTGGGCAGGGCGTTGAGCTTAACTTGAGCCTCAAGAACCCGGACCTGTAGGCGGATGTCACCATTGGTCCTATTGAGGTTCCTGAGTTTCATGTCTACAGCCCTTAAAAGGTTATTCAGATCCGCCAATTCATTTTTCCGTTCTCTGACCATTTTCAGCTCTGCAGTCAGGCTCTGGTTGGCCTTTGCTTCTCTGTCTTTGGCGCCGGGAAGAGCCGCAATGTCGGGATCGATTAGAAGCTTGTCCTTCTTGGACTGATACTCGGCCTCAGCGTTGTTCAGGGCCTGCTGCATGACCGAGAATTCCTGAGTGAGCTGGATATGAAATCGCTCAACCTCGCCGATGTAGCGGTGACACTCCCAGATCTTATCGTTGATGTAAGCCGGCTTGGGCACCGGATCGGAGTCAACGTGGATCTGGATCCCCAACAATCGCTCGTAGATTTCACCCTTGCGTACGTCGTCCATATTACATTAGATGCAAAAATGGGAGTGGACTAAACATGATTCGGTGGCACTTGCTCCTCAGTGAGCTGGACTGTCTCTATGCGATCACCGGTATTCCCAACTGCATCAAGGAGTTCCGCGGATTCCGCGTTGTCGATGCGGCCCAAGAAATACAGGGTTTTGATGCCGGCGAGAAGGAGCAGTTTGATGTCATCAGGATCTGGAAAGTAGGTCAGAAAGGCAGTTCCTCCTCTGAGGTCTCTCCTTGCGGTGAAAACTGCGATGGAGAGGGCTGAGGCTTCCCAAGGGTGTCCTCGGATGATCCTGCAGTTGAAGGCATGGGCGACCAGATGTCCGTCCATGACGAGGATGGCCCCTCGCTTGAAGGGGCACTCTGAAAGCTCTGCTGCATTCTTTGCAGCTCGAGCAAAGAATCTCGTTTCGCCTCCAGCGCTTGACATATTCGTTCCCCCAATTTGGTGTTTCGCTTGTAAACACTGCCATTGTTAATGGCACGCTCCAGGGCAGAACCGTGGCCAATCACGATAACCTTCTGCTTGGCCCGGGTGATTGCCGTGTAGAGAAGGTTGCGCTGGAGCATGTTCTTTCCGAACTGGTTGATGAATGGCAGGATAATGTAGGGGTACTCCTGACCCTGCGCAGCATGGACGGTCTGGGCGTAGGCCAGCATGACGCGATCGTCGATGTCCTCTACAGGCAGGTAGATGGTCCTATCATCGATCAAGATACCTATACGGCCGCCGGCGATCATCACCACCTTACCAATATCACCATTGAAGATCAGATTGTCGTAGTCGTTCTTCCTGATCTTCACCCGGTCCCCCTTACGGATGATGAACTCTCCGCAGTTGAGCTCCTCCAGACCCTCGGCAGGTGGATTGAGAATTTCCTGCAGGATCTTGTTGAGCATCGAGACTGAGAGAGGTCCAGTATTCCTCGGCGTGATGATCTGGAACAATCTACGTTCGTCCTTGAACTTCTGTGCCAACTTGATCAGGAATTGCTCGATTTTCAGGACATCCTTCTCGCGGAGGAAGAACACGTCCGCGGCAGGCTCCTGCTTGAACAAGGTCAGGTCGGTGTCCCCGTTCTTGATCTTGTGCGCGACCTTGATGATGTCCGAGGCCTCACTCTGGCGGAAAACCGTCTCCAGGCGTACGACCGGAACCTTACCGCAGTTGATGAGCTCCCGGAGCACGTTGCCGGCCGAGACAGATGGCAGCTGGTTGTCATCCCCCACCAGAACCAAGTGTACCCGGGTTCGTAGGGCAGCCAGAAGCCGATAGAACACTTCCTGATCTACCATCGAGGCTTCATCCACGATCACGACATCGGTCTCGAACTTGTTGTCTTCCCCATGCACCCAGTTGTTGCCACGGAAGCCAAATTGCCGGTGAATGGTAGACGCATCGTACTGAATGGTGGCTGCCATCTTCTTGGCTGAGATACCGGTTGGTGTGACACATGTCAAGTTCAGGTGCATGCGGATGGCAAGGTCCACGATGGCTTTCAACACTGTAGTTTTGCCAGTTCCGGGCGGCCCAGTGATCACGAACACCTTCTTCTCTGCAAAGTAGTGCAGGCAGTCCCGCTGTTCCTTGCTGAGCGAGAGCTTGTTATCATGTTCAAAACTCTCGATGTGCTTGTCGACTGTACTCCTGTCCAGGAGGATGAGGTCCGAGGGGGTCTTCATCAGAGAGGATAGTAGTGCTGCTGCCTGGTATTCAAACCCGTAACCCTCCGCGCTGTAGACAGCTTCCCCGTCAATGATGACCAGTTTGGATGCAGCCAGTTGTCCGGTGGCTTCTACAATGTCTCCCGGCTCTATGACAGCTCTGCCCAGGAACTGCGTGTTGTGCTCGAGTGCGTAGGCCTGGACCTGCTGGTGAATCTCCTCGATCGTGTAGTACAGGTGACCGTTGCTCATGCAGATGGTGTCGAGGAGATACAGGACGAAGGCACGGAGGCGTGCTGAGGAGTCCTCTGGGGCGCCAAGTTGCCGGGCAACGAAATCAGCGACCGAGAAACCGAACCCGTCAATCTCAGCAAGGACGTACGGGTTCTCCCGTATGGCTGACTCTGCCATGATGCCGGAGCCGTATTTCCCAAGGATCTTCTTGACCCGGCGCTCCTTAATGCCCAGGGCGTATAGGAAAGCCCGCAGCGTGAACTCCTGGCGAAGCTCGTCCCAGCGCTGTCTGTTTTCCTTCCAGGCTTCCTTGAGACTGATTGCAGAACCCTCTCCAATGCCCTCCACCTCAAGCAGGCGGTCAGGGTTCTCGTCCAGTACGGTTATGAGATCCTTGCCAAAATGGTTGACGATCAGGTGGGAGCGTTCAGTTCCAATATTGGGCGCGATCTCATCAATGAAAATCCGGATGCTCTCTTGCTCTTCGGCGTTGTGGAAGATGTCGTACTTATGGACGCGAAAACTGGTCCCATACTTGGCATGGGTCTTGTATTCACCGTGGAAGTCCGCGATCGTGCCGGCAACGATGTCGGGGCCCAGCTCGCCTGTGATGGTCACCACAGGTCCGGATGGCATCTTCATCCGGATGACCTTGAACCCCGTGCTTTCATTCTGGAAAAGTATCCGCTGCAC
>Ga0172362_10006439_pt1 | contig 10078 bp, 8 predicted proteins | sample LakKivs1_kivu2a2_FD_114534 | JGI IMG/M metagenome (GOLD analysis project Ga0172362, IMG submission 114534) | Sediment microbial communities from Lake Kivu, Rwanda - Sediment s1_kivu2a2 | ecosystem: Environmental > Aquatic > Freshwater > Lake > Sediment | place: Rwanda: Western Province, Lake... | reverse complement strand
GCCTGCACCTTGATCTTGCTGTCCTTGATGAGCTTGACGACCTCGCGGGCCGCGTCGGTGTCGAGCCCCTGCTGAATGGTGATCACCTGACGCGCGGCACCACCCGCCGCCGGCTCGATCTTGCCGTACTCGAGCGACTTCAGGTTGATGTTGCGCTTGATCAGCTTCGACTGCAGGATATCGACCACCGCCTTCACCTTGAAGTCGCTCTCCGAGGTGATCTTGATGGCGCTCTTCTCCTGCTCGATCTCGGTCTTCGAGCCCTTGAAGTCGTAGCGCTGCTCGACCTCCTTCCGTGTCTGCTGCAGGGCGTTGCTGACCTCCTGCATGTCGACCGTCGAGACCACGTCGAACGAGGGCACCGTTCTCTCCTCCGCTTGCTCAGGCGCCGCGCTGGGTCGGCGCCTCGATGACGTCCATTCCCGGCGGGCGCTCGAATCGGAACAGCGATTCGTCGATGGTGCCGTTGCGCTTCACGTCGACGAGAACCACCCGTGTGGTATTGCCGAGCGGGTCGCGGATCGTCGCGGCGGCGACGTCGTACGTTGCAGGATCGACGTCGAGGACCAGGGCACCCAGCGAGCCGTCTTCCGCCCTGGCAGGGTCGAGCTGGAGGCGGAGCTTTCCGTCGTCGCCGGGCGAGAGCAGCGTCGCGCGGAAGTCCTGCTCGATCCGCGCCACGCCCAGCAGGAACGAGACCGGCGTGCGCGACTCGAACGCGTTCTGCAGCGGTGCCTTCAGGACCTGGTTGTCGGCCGGCTGGACGATCCAGAGGGTCTGGCCGTCGGCGATGATCGTCTGCGTCTCGGGAGAGACGTACTCCCACCGCATCCGGCCCGGGCGGCCGAACCAGACCTTGCCGTTCGATCGGATGACCTGGCCACCGGCTTCGATGCGCATCTCCTGGGTGAAATCCGCGGCGAAGTTCTGGGTCTGGTCGTAGCGCTCCTGGACCTTGCGAACGACGTCGGTCGCAGAGGCGGCGCGGCCCAGGCCCGGGAGCGCCAGCAGAAGCAGAAGGAGACCGAGGCACGCCCGGAGGCGTCCCGGCGACGGCATTTGCACGAGGATCGCTGCTATTCCTGTTTTTGCGCGAGGACTTCCCGCGCGCCCCGATGATCCGCGGTGCTTACCACGCCCTCGCGCTCCATGCACTCGATCATCCGGGCCGCGCGATTGTAGCCTACCTGCAGCCGCCGCTGCACGTAGCTGATCGACGCCTTGCCGGACTCGGTGACGACGCGCACCGCGTCGTCGTACATCGCGTCGTACTCCTCTTCCCCGGTGCCGGCGTCGCCCGCCTCGACCTCGTCCTCCTCGTCCTGCAGCAGGTCCATCTGGTAGCGCTGCGGCTCCTGCTTGCGGACGAAGTCGGTGATGTTCTGGATCTCGGCGTCCGAGATGTAGGCGCCGTGCAGGCGCTGCACCTTGGACGCGTCGGGCGCCATGAACAGCATGTCGCCGTTGCCGAGCAGGCGTTCGGCACCGATCGCGTCGAGGATGGTGCGCGAGTTCACGGCACCCGCGACCTTGAACGAGATGCGCGACGGGAAGTTCGCCTTGATGAGTCCGGTGATCACGTCCACCGACGGGCGCTGCGTCGCGACCACCATGTGGATGCCCGCCGCCCGCGCCTTCGCCGCGAGCATCGTGATCGGCTGCTCGACGTCGCGCCGGGTCATGATGAGGTCCGCGAGCTCGTCGATGATGACGACGATGCGCGGCATGTGCTGGTGCACGATCGGCGCCGGCCCCGGCGTCGGCACCTCGTCCTCGTCGTCGCCTTCGACGTCGTCCTCTCCGTCGTCGGCGAGCTCGATCACCTCGCGCTTGCCGGCCTCCTCCGCGATCAGGCTGTTGTACTTCTCGAGGTTGCGGACGCCCTTGTCCTTGAGGATCGCGTAGCGGTCGTTCATCTCCTTGACGAGGTTGTTCAGCACGGTCACGGCGGCGCGCGCCTCGGTGATGACGGGCACCAGCAGGTGCGGGATCTGCTCGTAGGTCGCGAGCTCGAGCATCTTGGGATCGACCAGCACGAGGCGGACGTCGCGCGGCGTCGCGCGCATCAGGATGCTCGACAGCAAGCTGTTCAGGAACACCGACTTGCCGGTCCCGGTGGCGCCCGCGACCAGCAGATGCGGCATGCGTGCGAGGTCCCCGACGACCGGGTTGCCCTTGGTGTCCTTGCCGAGAGCGAGCGTCAGCACCGACGGCGACTCGCGGAACGCGTCCGAATCGACGATCTCGCGGATCAGGACCTTCTCGCGCGTCTTGTTCGAGACCTCGATGCCGACCACCGACTTGCCGGGGATCGGTGCGAGGATGCGCACGCTGAGGGCGCTCATCGCCATGGCGAGGTCGTCCGCGAGCGTGACGATCCGGTTCACCTTGATGCCCGGCGCGGGCTCGAACTCGTAGGTCGTGATGACCGGCCCGGGATGGATCTCGCGCACCTTGCCCATGACCTCGAAGGTCCCGAGCTTGGTCTCGAGCACCCGCGAGCTTGCGATCAGCGCCTCGTGGTCGATGATCGTGGGCTTGGCCGGCGGGTCGTCGAGGTACGACAGGTCGGGCAGGCAGTACGCGCTTTCGCTCGAGAACGGCATCTCGACCTGGCGGCGCCGCAGCGGGCGCCCGGCCGCCGACGGCGGCGTCTGCTGCACGACGACCGGCGGACGCGCCTCGACGGAGTCGCGGCGCGGCAGCGCCGGGCGCGCGGCACCGTTCGCACGGCCGTTGACCAGCGGCGCTGGACCGATCTCGATCACGTCTTCCTCGGAGAGCTCGAACGGACGGCGACGCGCCATCCGTTCGCCAACCCAGCCGACGCCCTTCCTGGCGAGGTCGGCGCCGTGGCCGGCGCCCGCCGCACCGAGATCACGCAGCGACTGTCCGGTCGCGATCGCGAGGAGGACCAGGAACACCGCGAGGACGATCACCCATGCGCCAGCGACCCCGAAAGCGTCGGCGAGCACGGTGCCGAGGAACCCCCCGAGCAGCCCGCCAGCCTCGCGTGCCTGCCAGGAAACGCTTCCCTCCCCGGACGCGATCGTGAGGTGCGCCAGGATCGCGCTCGCGACCAGGGCGCCGGCGCCCGCGGCGAGGTGCGGCATCGACACCTCGGGGGTCCTGCCCAGAAAGGCGAGGACGCTCCACGAGAGCAGCCCGAGCGGGATCGCGTACGACGCGCGGCCGAGGAGCTGGCCGAGAAGCTCGGCGACGCCGGCGCCCGCCGGGCCGACCAGGCTCTGGCCGGTCTCGGGCACGTAGGTGACGATCGCGAGCGCGACGATCAGCCCGACGACCGCAAGCCCGACCGCGCCGGCCTCCCGCCGCAGGGTGTGGAACGACTCGCCTTGTCGGGCGACCTGCTGCCGCGCCATCTCCGCGTCCTCACCTCGAGCCCGACGCCGCCTGGGCGTGGCGCCGGCCCTCCTCCCCGCCACCCCGTGGTGGCCCATCCCCTTCTTCCGCCCCGATCCGACGCCGAACGCGGCTCACATCTCGAAGATGTGCGGCACGATCAGCGGACGCTTCCCGCGCGAGCGCGAGAAGTACTTCTTCAAGACCCTGCGAACCTCGTCCTCGACCTCGAGCAGATCGGCTCGCGACTCGGGCGTGATCTCGCGCAGCTTGTCTAGCACCGCCGACTTGGCGTCGTCGAGGACCTCCGGGCCCTCGTTCTCGCCGAGGACCCCGCGCGTGATGATCTCCGGCCCCTGCGTGATCTCGCCGGTCTGCTGGTGGATCGCCACCACGGCCACGACGAAGCCGTCCTCGGACAGGTGCCGCCGGTCGCGCAGGACCTCGAGCCCGACCTCGCCCTCGCCCGACCCGTCGACCAGCACGCGCCCCGCGACCACGCGCTCGCCGCGGCGCGGCCCGGTGTCGGCGATCTCAAGCACGTCGCCGTCCTCGATCAGGAAGCAGCGGTCGGGCGGCATCCCCATCTCGATCGCGAGGCGGCGGTGCTCGTCGAGCTGGCGGTACTCGCCGTGCACGGGCACGAAGTACTTCGGCTTCGTGAGGCGGATCATCTCGCGCAGCTCGTCGCGGTAAGCGTGCCCGGAGACGTGCACCTGCGCCCGCTCGCCCGCGTGCACGATGGCGCCGCGCTTCGCCAGGCGGTTCAGCAGCGCGTGCACGCTGCGCTCGTTGCCCGGGATCACGCGCGACGACAGGATGACCGCATCGCCGGGCGCCAGCGTGAGCTGCTTGAACTGGCCGTCCGACAGCCGCGCCAGCGCCGAGGTCGGCTCGCCCTGCGAGCCCGAGATCAGCACGGTCGTCTCGTGCGCCGGCATCCGGCAGGCCTCTTCGACGGTGATCAGCCCGCCGGTCGGGAAGCGCAGGTAGCCGAGCTCGCCCGCGAGGCGAGTCGAGTCCTCGAAGCCGCGGCCCGCGACCGCGATGCGCCGCCCGCAGGCCTCGCTCGCGTCGATCACCTGCTGGATGCGGTGCAGGTGCGAGGCGAAGGTGGTGACCAGCACCCGGCCTTCGGAGCTGCGCACGAGCTCGGTCATCCGCGGCCCTACCTCGCTCTCGGAGCCGCACTCGCCCTCGTGCTCGACGTTGGTCGAGTCCGAGAGCAGCGCCAGGACGCCGCGCTCGCCCCATGCCGCGAGTCGCGCGACGTCGGCCGCGCGGCCATCGATGGGGTTGGGGTCGAGCTTGAAGTCGCCGGAGTGCAGGATCGTCCCGACCGGCGTGGTGATCGCGAGCGCGCACGCGTCGACGATCGAGTGCGTCATGTGGATCGGCTCGATGGTGAACGGCCCGACCGCGAAGCTCGTGCCCGGCGTGATCGTCTCGAGCGGCACGCTGATCTTCGCGCGGCGCAGCTTCTCGGTCGCGAGCGCGACCGCGAGACGCGGCCCGAAGACCGGCACCGCCATCTCCTCGAGGAGCCGCGGCAGCGCGCCGATGTGGTCCTCGTGGCCGTGCGTCAGGACGACGCCGCGCAGCAGCCCGGGACGCTCGCGCAGGTAGGTCACGTCGGGCAGCAGCAGGTCGATGCCGAGCCCGGGACGCTCCGGAAAGAGGACGCCGCAGTCGATCGCGATCGCGGCGCCGTCGGTCTCGATCAGCATCATGTTGAGGCCGACCTCGCCGAGACCACCCAGCGGAATGATGCGCACCGGAGAGCTCATTCGACCTCCCCGCCCCGCAGCGACGCACCACGACACAACACGAACACCAGAGCGCGAAGGCTACGGCCCCCCCCCGGCGAAGTCAACGCAGCCGCGGGCACGGCACTGGTACGGAAGTTGGTAAGGTCACCGGCCGGAATTCGCTTGACGACATTGCTCGACGGGCCCGGTCGGTGTAACGCGAACAGCCGAGGGGGCGGGGCCGCGCGGTCGCGCGCCGTGACTCGGCTTTCAGGGAGGTCCACGCGATGTCAGTGAACAAGGCGATCATCGTCGGCCGTCTGGGCGGCGACCCCGAGCTGCGGTTCATCCCGAGCGGCCGTGCCGTGGCGAACTTCAACATCGCCACCGACTCGGTCTGGAAGGACCGCGAAGGCCAGCGCCAGAAGCAGACCGAGTGGCACCGCATCGTGGTGTGGGGACCGCAGGCCGAGACCTGCGCGAAGTACCTCGCCAAGGGCCGCGAGGTGTACGTCGAGGGCGAGATCCGCACCCGCTCGTACGACGACAAGGACGGCAACAAGCGCTACGTCACCGAGATCGTCGCGCGCGACGTGCGCTTCCTCGGTGGCAACCAGGGTGGCAGTGGCGGCGGTGGTGGCCGCGGCCGCGACGACATCCCCAGCGAGGAGCCGCCGGGCGACTGGGGGCGTCCGGACCCCGGCGACGACGACGTACCTTTCTGAAAAAGGGGGACTCCGTCCCCCTCTGTCCCCGCGGCGAAGCCGCGGGGATTCACTCCCCCGGCTCGCCTGACGGCTCGGCCGGCTTCGCCTGGCGGACCGGTGCCCGCTGCACCGAAGGTGCCGAGCGGGCGGTGCCCGTTGCGCTGCAGGCCCGGGGCGGGCGGTGCCCGTTGCGCTGGAGGCGGCGGGCGGGTGGTGCCCGTTACGCTGGAAACGCCGGGCGGCCGGTGCCGGTTGCGCTGGAGGCGCCGGGCGGTCGCTGCTCGATGCGATGGAGGCGCGGGCGTCGCGCGGACCGCGGCTGCCCTGCCGCGCGTCGGCCCCCTGCCCGGCTCGCCCTCGGCTCGGCCGGCGACGGTCGCGGCGGCGGCGCCGGCGCGGGCTGGAGGCGCGGTGCGCCGCCGGTGGGTGGGCGCGGGTTCCTACTGTGGGCGCGGGTTCCTACATCTGACCGAGGTCGACGAGGCTGGCGTAGCGGTGGTGGCCGATGACGACGTGATCGATCACCTTGATCCCGACGAGGTCGCCCGCCGCACGGAGGCGGGTGGTGAGCGTGACGTCCTCCGGTGACGGGGTCGGGTCACCGCTCGGGTGGTTGTGAACCAGGATCACCGAAGCCGCGGCTTCGCGGATCGCCGCGCGGAATACCTCTCGGGGATGAACCAGGCTCGCCGTGAGCGTGCCCTCCGAGACGCGGAGATCGCGCATCACCCGGCCCTTGCCGTCGAGCATCACGACGTGGAAGCGCTCCTGGCGGAGCCCCGCGAGCCGGGCGTGGAAGTGGCGGAAGACGTCGGCGCTGCCGCCGATGCGGTCGCCACGCTCGAGGTCGTGGGTGTCGGCGCGGCGTCCGAGCGCGATCGCGGCGCAGATCGCGGCGGCGTGCGCCCGACCGATGCCCGCGCGCCCGGCGATCTCGTCGGGCGTCGCGGTGGCGAGATCCGCGACGCGCGGGTACCGCGCGCAGAGACGTCGCGCCAGATCGAGCGCGCTCGCGCCGCGGTGTCCCGTCCGCAGGAGCAGCGCCAGCAGCTCGACATCGGACAGCGCCTCGATGCCGGCCCGCGCGAGCCTCTCGTTCGGGCGCTCGTCGTTCGTCGCCTCGTGCAGCATGTGCGCCGCCGGAGCGAACGTCGTGCCACGAGCTCGGGTCGAGCGCGTCGGCCTGCGCGGTCCGGCAGCGCAACGGCACGCTACAGGTCTCGCAACGCCCCGCTCCCCGAGCGCAACGAGGCGTTCAGCCCTGCGCCACCCGGACCAGCAGCCCGCTCAGGTACTCGCCCTCCGGGTGCGCTGCGAGCACCGGGTGATCCGCCGGCGCACCGAGTTGAGCGAGCACCTGCAGGCGCATGGTCGGCTGCCCGGACGTCGCCACCGCATGCAGGAACAGCTCGCGCGAGACGTGCGCCGAGCACGTGAACGTCGCGAGCAGGCCGCCCGGTCGCAGCGCCCGCAGGGCGCGCCGATTCAGGTCGCGGTAGGCGCGCACCGCCTTGTCGCGATCCGCGCGGTGGCGCGCGAACGGCGGCGGATCGAGCACGACGACATCGAAGCGCTGCTCCTCGGGCGCGCCGGCGAGCGGCGTCAGCACGTCGAACACGTCGCGCGCGAGCCACTCCGCGCGATCGTCGCCGAGCCCGTTCAGCGCCCAGTTCTCGCGTGCGAGCTGAAGCGCCGGGCCCGAGGTCTCCACCGAGACCACGCGACGTGCCCCGCCGCGTCCGGCCGCGACCGCAAAGCCGCCGGTGTAGGCGAAGCAGTTCAGCACGTCCCGCCCGCCGGCGAGGCGTCCGACCAGCGCACGATTGTCGCGCTGGTCGACGTAGAATCCGGTCTTCTGTCCGCCGCGCACGTCGACCAGGCAGCGCGCCTCGCCCTCGCGCACCTCGATGTACGCGGGCGGTGCCGCACCCTGCGCGACGTCCGTCCGGTCGCCCAGCCCCTCCTCTCGCCGCGCGCCGCCGGCGCTGCGCTCGAAGATGCCCGCCGGATCGACGACCTCCTGCAGCGCCGCGAGGATCGCCGGTCGCAGGCGCTCCGCGCCTGCGGTGAGGATCTGGAGCACCACGAAGTCACCGTAGACGTCGGCAACGACACCGGGCAGCCAATCGCCCTCGCCGTGCAGGAGACGGTACGCGGTGTTGTCGCGCGTGATCCCGACGGCTTCACGCAGCGCGTAGGCGTCCGCGATGCGGTGGCGCACGAAGCTCGGGTCGAGAGCCACCTCCTCCCGTGCGAGCAGCCGAACCGCGATCGAGCCCCGCGGATTGTACGTGCCGGTGCCGAGCACCTGCCCGCCCGACGCGAGCACGCGCACGAACGCGCCCGCGCGTGCCTCGCCGTCGATCTCCGCGATGGCGCCGGAGAAGATCCACGGGTGGCCAGCCCGCGCGGGGCCGTCCTTGCCGGGCTTGAGCGTGACGGTCGCGTCGGTCATTTTCTTCGAGGGGGCACGCGCCCCCTCGCTCCCCGCGGCAGAGCCGCGCGGAGCCTCACTCCCCGCGCTCCCTTCGGTCGGCCGCGCGCTGCGCGCGCGGATGGATCCTGCGGGGGCACGCGCCCCCGCGCTCCCTTCGGTCGGCCGCGCGCTGCGCGCGCGGATTCGGTGTCGCGACGGATCCAGTCGCCGCTGCGGCCGCCGCTCTTCCGCACCAGACACACGTCCTCGATGACCATGCCGCGGTCGATCGCCTTGCACATGTCGTAGATGGTCAGCGCCGCGACGCTGACCGCGGCGAGGGCCTCCATCTCGATCCCGGTCCGCGCGGTGACGTGCGCCTCGGCCTCGATCGCGACCGCGCCGCGCTTCGCGTCGACGTCGAGCCGGACGTCGACCCAGTCGAGCGGCAGCGGGTGGCAGAGCGGGATCAGCTCGCCCGTCCGCTTCGCCGCCATGACCCCGGCGATGCGCGCCGTGGCCAGAACGTCGCCCTTCGCGACCGTGTTGGCCGCGATCTTCGCCGCGGTCGCGGGCAGCATGCGGACGGTGCCTCGCGCCACCGCGATGCGCTGCGTGATCGGCTTCTCCCCCACGTCGACCATCCGCGCGCGGCCGCCCTCGTCCACGTGCGTCAGACGGAGGGCTCTGCCGGTCCCGTCCTTCGTGGTCGGCGAGGCCGCTCTGGACGTCCGTCCCGACGCGGCCGTTCTCGGACGCCCTGGCATGGTGCGGCTCTAGCGGAGTGCTCCCGGACCGGCAAAGCGCGCCGGCGGATGGTAGGACTCGGGCCATGCCGCGCAAACGCTTCCGAGTCACCGTCAAGGCCGTCGACGCATCGAGCGTCGAGAGCCACGTCGGCGAGCTGATCGTCGATGCAAAGGACCGCGACGACGCCACGCGAAAGGTCCTGCAGCAGCTGTGGACGCCGGATCTCGAGGCGTCCGGGAAGAAGCCGTCGACGCATACCGCCCGCGTGTCGGGCGAGGGCGGGTAAGGACGCAGCGCGCGAAGACGGCCGACGCGCTGCATCCGCGCACCGCCCGACACCACGGCGCGAGAGAATTGACCGCCCGGGCGTGGGGCCGTAACGTGAGCCCCCATGCCCGCCTCGCGCAGTGACTTCTACGCCGTCGAAGACCTTCTGAGCGCCGAGGAGCGCGCGGTGCGCGACACCGTCCGGCGCTTCGTCGACGACGAGTTCCTGCCGCTGGTCCGCAAGCACTTCGCCGACGCGACCTTCCCCACCGAGCTCACGCCGCGCATCGCCGAGCTCGGCTGCTTCGGCGCGACGGTGCCGACCGAGTACGGCGGCGCCGGGCTCAACAGTGTCGCCTACGGCGTCATGACGCAGGAGCTCGAGCGCGGCGACTCCGGGCTGCGCTCGTTCGCGAGCGTGCAGTCCTCGCTCGTCATGTACCCGATCCTCACCTTCGGGTCGGAGGCGCAGAAGCGGTACTGGCTGCCGCGCATGGCGCGCGGCGAGGCCATCGGCTGCTTCGGGCTGACCGAGCCCGACTTCGGCTCGAATCCCGGCGGCATGATCACGCGCGCGAAGCGCACGGACGGCGGCTTCGTGCTCAACGGCACCAAGCGCTGGATCACCAACGGCAGCATCGCGGACTGCGCGGTGGTGTGGGCGAAGCTGCGCGAGGACGAGAACGACCCGCGAAGCGAGGTCATCCGGGGCTTCCTGGTCGAGAAGGAGCGCAAGGGCCTCTCGCGGCCGCTCATGCACGGCAAGTGGAGCCTGCGCGCCTCGATCACCTCGGAGCTGATCCTCGAGGACTGCTTCATCCCGGAGG
>Ga0172362_10006437_pt1 | contig 10081 bp, 9 predicted proteins | sample LakKivs1_kivu2a2_FD_114534 | JGI IMG/M metagenome (GOLD analysis project Ga0172362, IMG submission 114534) | Sediment microbial communities from Lake Kivu, Rwanda - Sediment s1_kivu2a2 | ecosystem: Environmental > Aquatic > Freshwater > Lake > Sediment | place: Rwanda: Western Province, Lake... | reverse complement strand
TTATAGGGCCCCTCCTTTTTCTCTTATTTTTGGGTTTTTTTACTTGACAAGGCCCCTGAATTCCCCATATATTTGGGACGAAACGGGACAAATCGGGAAGCGACAGCGATGGCGAACGTTTTGATCGGCAACTACACGGCCCGTCTCGACGCCAGCGGCCGCATCAAGATCCCGGAAAAATTCCGCGAAGTCATCGAGCAGGTTTACGGCAAGGATCTCTTCGTGACCTCTCTCTCCGACGACTCGGTCAAGATCTATCCGCTCAGCGTTTGGCTGGCCATGACCGGTCTCGCCTCCGAGGGCGCCCTCCATCTCCGGCCCGATGTCCGCAAGTTCATGCTCCGCGTGAACCGCAACGGCTCGCGCCACGAGCTCGACTCCAAGGGCCGCGTCCTCATCAGCCAGGCCCTGCGCGAAAAGGCCAAGCTCAGCGACGAGGTCGAGGTCCTCGGCCTGTCCAATCACCTGGAAGTCTGGAACAAAGCCGTTCTCGACGGAACTCTCGAGGAGAAACCGCTCTCGGACGAGGATTTCGAGAGCATTGCCCGCCTCATCCCTCGAGGAAAGCCGGAATGACGGAGAACGGACACCTCCCTGTCCTCCCGCACGAAGTCATCGATTTTCTTGACGCGGGGCGTGAGGGCATCTATCTCGATTGCACCCTGGGGCTGGCCGGACACGCCGTGGCCGTCCTGGAGAGGAATCCCCGTGCCCGCCTGATCGGCCTCGACCGCGACGGCCAGTCCCTGGAGTCCGCCCGGGAGCGGCTCAAGCTGTTCGCCGGGCGGGTCACCCTCTATCAGACCGATTTCAAGGACCTGGCGGCGCTCGACATCCCGTTCGAGAAGGTCCGCGGTGTCCTGGCCGACCTCGGCATCTCCTCGTTCCAGCTCGACTCTCCCGAGCGCGGCTTCAGCTACACGCACGAAGGCCCGCTCGACATGCGCGTCGACCAGCGGATGAAGACCACGGCCCACAAGGTCCTCCACACCTACCCCGAGCAGAAGCTGGCCGAGATGTTCGCCCGATACGGCGAGCTCCCGCAGACCCGCCGCCTGGCCCGCGAGATCGCCCATCTGCGCAAGCTGGGCCGGCTCGAGACGACCGGCGACCTCCGCGTCCTCATCGAGCGCCTCTACAAATGGCGACCGCAGCGGGGCCGCATCCACCCCGCGGCCAAGGCCTTCCAGGCGCCGCGCATCGAGGTCAACGCCGAGCTCGAAGGCCTGGACGCATGGATCGACCACACCGTGCACGCCGCCGCGCCGGGCACGCGGTTCGTCGTCATCTCCTTCCACTCGCTCGAGGACCGGATCGTCAAGCGGGCCTTCCACGCCCTGGCCTCGCCCGAGAGCGGCGTGCCGCTGCTGGCCGTCCTGACCAAGAAGCCGGTCATGGCCACGGAGGCAGAGGTGGCGGGGAATCCCCGGGCCCGGTCGGCCAAGCTGCGGGCCGCGGAGAGGCTCTGATGGTCCGCCAGAAATGGACGCTCAAGGGCCTCGCCCTCGGCGCGGGCCTGGCCGCCGCGACCATCGGCATCCTGACCTTCTACGTCTGGTACCAGACCGAATCCGTGAAGCTCGGCCTCGACAACGGCCGCAGCGAGAGACGCATCCGCGCCCTCGAGGGATCGATCGAGGCCCTCAAGCTCCAAAGGTCCGCGCTTCTCGATCCCGGCCGGGTCGAGCGCATCGCCCGCGACAGCCTCGGCCTCATCGATCCGGCGGACGCCGATGTCGTCTTCCGGAAGCGGGACGGCGGGCATTGAGGATCCGGCGATGAGGACCTTCTACGAGTCGGACATCCGCCGGCGGGTCAAGGTCCTGACCTTCATCCTGGCCGGCTGGGCGGTCCTCGTCGCCGCCCGGCTCGTCCAGATCCAGGTCTTCGGCCATGCCCGGGCCAAGGCGGCCGTGCTCAAACAGGCCCGCGACATCGTCACGATCGAGCCCCGCCGCGGGAACATCCTCGACCGCAACGGCGACATCCTGGCCTGCAGCCTGCCCGCCCCCTCCGTCGCCATCCGGCCCGTCGACAAAGAGGGCCCGGCGGTGACCCGCAACAAGGTCCTCAAGCTCCAGAAAGAACTGGGGCTCACGGCGGCCGAGGTCGAATATGTCCTGGGGCGCCTCCGCGAGGGCTTCAACTACACCTATGTGAAGAAGCAGGTCGACGAGGCCGACGCCGCGCGGGTCATGGCCCTCAAGCTCGCCGGCGTCGAGCTCGAGGCGGGGACGCGGCGGTACTATCCGCACGGCGCCCTGGCCGCGCACGTCCTCGGCGGCATGACCGGCGGCCCGACGGGCGTCGAGAAGCGCTACGACGGCGTCCTCAAAGGCGAGGACGGCGAGCAGATCAGCTACCGGATCCCGGGCGGGCGCGACTACGAGACCCGGATCATCAAGCCGCCCGTGCCGGGCCGGGACATCGCCCTGACGCTCGACACGACCATCCAATACATCACCGAAAAGGAGCTGGCCGCGGCCGTGGCCGAGCACGGAGCGGCTTCGGGCACGGCCGTTGTCATGGACCCTCAGACCGGGGAGATCCTGGCCCTGGCCTGCGTCCCAACCTACGATGCGAACAGCCATCCGGGGCCCGACGCGTGGCTGAACCTGGCCGTCCAGGCCGTCTACGAGCCGGGCTCGACCTTCAAGATCGTCACGGCCGCCGCGGTCCGGGAAAGGAACCGGGTCAGCTATTCCGAGCTCTTCGACTGCTCGGCCGGCTTCATCCGGGTCGGCGGCACGACGATCACCGACCACGAGCGCGAATCGATCCTCAGCTTCCCGCAGGTCCTGATCCACTCCTCGAACGTCGGCACGGTCCAGTTCGCGATGCGGCTCCGGCGCGAGGAGCTCTTCGAAACGGCCCGGGCCTTCGGTTTCGGCCGGAGGACCGGCATCGACCTGCCGGGAGAGGTCAACGGCAAGCTCAGGCCGCCGGACGAATGGAACAAGGCCAACAGCCTGCCCCACATCGCCATCGGCTACGAAGTCCAGGTCACGGCCATCCAGATGCTGCGGGCCATGAACGCGTTCGCGACGGGGGGCCTGCTCGTCCGGCCGCACCTCGTCGACGGTGAGTCCAGCCTCTCGGCGCGCCCGACCGAGGACGGCGACACGCCGGGCCGGGCCATGAGCGAACAGACGGCCCGCGAGCTCGTCGACCGGGTCTTCTCCAAAGTCGTCGAAGAAGGGACGGCCAGGCTCTGCAACCCTGACGGCTACGGCGCGGCCGGCAAGACCGGGACGGCCCAAAAGGTGGATCCGGTCACGAAGACCTACGCGCGGAAATACAAGGCCTCGTTCGTCGGCTTCACGCCGCTCGAGCGGCCCCGCCTGTCGATCATCGTCGTCATGGACGAGCCCAAAGAGCTCTATTACGGCGGCCAGGCCTGCGCCCCCGTTTTCAAGGCCATCGCCCGCCAGGTCCTCCGCTATCTCCGCGTCCCGCCCGAGCGGGAGCTGCCGGCGCGCGTCCTGACCGCGGCCCTGAAGGGCGCGGCGAGGAGAACGCCGTGACGCTCAAGGACGTTCTCGCGGGCGTTTCGACCGTGGCCGGCAGCCCGGCCGACGGCTTCGAGATCACCGGCCTGGCCTACAATTCGAAGGCCGTCCGTCCGGGCTTCCTCTTCGCGGCCCTGCGGGGCGCGGCCCGCAACGGCATGGACTTCGTCGCCGAGGCGGCCGACCGCGGAGCGGCGGCCGTCCTCTCGTCCTGGCCTAAACCGCCCGCCGTCCGCGCGGCCTGGATCCAGGTCGCCGACGCCCGCGAGGCCCTGGCCCTGGCCGCGGCCAACTTCTACGGCCATCCGTCGGACCGCATGAAGGTCGTCGGCGTCACCGGCACCAAGGGCAAGACGACTACGACGTTCATCCTCGAGGAGATCCTGCGGGCCGCCGGCGCGGCGCCGGGGCTCATCGGGACCATCGAATACCGCCGCCCCGGTTGGGCGACGGCCGCGCCGCGGACGACGCCGGAGTCCTCCGATCTCCAGGCCCTGCTCCGCGACTTCGCCGACGCCGGTGTCAGCCATTGCGTCATGGAGGTCTCGTCCCACGCCCTGGAACAGAAGCGGGTCTGGGGCGTGAGCTACGACGTCGCCATCTTCACCAACCTGAGCGGCGAGCACCTCGACTACCACCCGACGATGGAGGCCTACTTCGAGGCCAAGAAGAAGCTCTTCTTCCTCAACCACAAGCGGCGGGCGGCCGTGGTCAACACGGACGACCCCTGGGGCCACAAGCTCATCGCCGAGCTGCCGATGACGACGGTCACCTTCGGGCTCCAGCCGGCGGCCATCGTCCGGGCCCTCAAGTACGTCCCCTCCCCGGACGGCATCGACACCCAGGTGGCCTACCCGGGCGGCGTGATGCGCATTCAGTCGGCCCTTGTCGGCCGTCACAATCTCTATAACCTCCTGGCCGCGATCGGCGCCGCCCTGGCCCTCGGCCTGGCCCCGGCCGACATCGTCACCGGCATCGCCGCCCTCAAGGGCGTGCCCGGGCGGTTCGAGCGGGTCCCGAACGGGCGCGGCCTGCAGATCGTCGTCGATTACGCGCACACCGACGCCGCCCTGGAGAGCCTGCTCGTGACGGCCCGCGAGTTCAAGCCGCGGCGGGTCATCCTCGTCTTCGGGGCCGGGGGCGACCGCGACCGGGACAAGCGCGAGCGCATGGGCCGCGTCGCCGCGCGCCTCGCGGACTGGACGGTGCTCACCTCGGACAATCCGCGCTCCGAGGACCCCCTGGCCATCATCGAGGCCATCGAGAACGGATTCCGCAAGGAAGGCGCCCGGACCTACGAGGTCGAGCCCGACCGCCGCAGGGCCATCGTCCGGGCCCTGGCCACGGCCAACAAAGGCGACATCGTCCTCGTCGCCGGCAAGGGCCACGAGACCTACCAGATCTTCAAGGACCGGACGGTCCCTTTCAGCGATATCGAAGCCGTCGAAGAGACCCTCCGCGGCACGGAGGCGTCCTGACCATGGCCGTCCTGATGCTCGAAGAGATCGCCGGGATCACCGGCGGCACGGCCCTCCGGGGCGGGGCCGGCCTGGGTTTCGGGAGCTACGCCATCGACTCGCGGCTCGTCGCTCCCGGCGGCCTCTTCTTCGCCGTCCCGGGCCGGCGCGACGGGCACGATTTCGTGGCCGACGCGGCCGCGAAGGGGGCCGCGGGCGCGGTCGTGTCGCGGCCGGTCGCGTCCCCGGGCCCGTCCTTCGGCCTCGTCCTCGTCCGCGACACGGTCGCCGCCCTCCAGGCTTTGGCCCGCGAGGTCCTCACCCGCCGGAGCGTGAAGGTCGTCGGCGTCACCGGCAGCGTCGGCAAGACGACGACCAAGGAGTTCACGGCGGCCCTGATCGCGCCGCGCTTCCAGGTCCTCAAGTCCGAAGGCAACTTCAACAACTATCTCGGCCTGGCCCTGACCGTCCTCCGGCTCGAGCCGGGCGACACCGCGGCCGTGCTCGAGATGGGCATGAGCGCCCCCGGCGAGATCCGGGCCTTGACCCGCATCGCCCCGCCCGATGTCGCGGTCATCACCAACATCAGCCCGGTCCATCTCCAGTTCTTCCGCGGCCTCGAGGAGATCGCCGAGGCCAAGAAAGAGATCCTCGACGGGGCCAAGCCCGGGGCGGCGGCCGTTCTCAACGGCGACGATCCGCTCGTCCTGAAGATCGCCGCGGATTTCCCCGGCCGCCGGGTGACCTTCGGCCGGGACCCGTCATGCGACGTCCGCGCCGAGGATCTCGCGCCCCGGGGCTATGCCGGCTTCGAATTCGTCCTCCGCTACGGTCAAGAATCGGGACGCGTCGCTCTCCCGTGCGTCAATGAGGCCGCGGTGGTGAACCTCCTGGCCGCCGCGGCCGCCTCCCTCGCGCTGGGTTTGAGCCTCGACGAGATCCGCCCGGCCATCCGGGACCTCAAGCCCTTCGTCCGGCGCGGGACGGTCTTCGAGGCGGGCCGGGGCATCCGCGTCTATGACGATTCCTACAACTCGAACCCCCGCGCCCTCGAAACGGCGCTGAAGAGCCTGGCCGCCCTCCCCGCCGCGCGCAAGGTCGCCGTTCTCGGCGACATGCTCGAGCTCGGCGAGGGCGAGCTCGCGTTCCACCGGAAGGCCGGCGAGACCGCGGCCCGGGCGGGCTGGGACGTTCTGGTGACGGTCGGCCCGCTGGCGGCGGCGATCGCCGACGGGGCCGAGGCGTCCGGCTTGAGCGGGTCCGCCATCCATCGCTTCGCCGACTCGCAGGCCGCGGCGGCCGCCATCGGCGGGATCGTGCGCGACGGCGATCTCGTGCTGGTCAAGGGCTCCCGGGGCGTGAAGACCGAGGCCGTGGTCGAAGCGCTCAAGGCCCGAGGAAAGGAGTAAGGCGGTGCTCTACTGGCTCCTCGTCCCCCTCCGCACCGATTTCTTTCTGTTCAACGTCTTCCGGTACATCACCGTGAGGGCCGCCGCCGCCGGCATCACGGCCCTCCTCCTGAGCTTTCTCGCCGGGCCCTGGATCATCCGGCTCCTCGAGCGCCGGCAGATCGGCCAGGAGATCAGGGCCGACGGGCCGAAAAGCCATTACGCCAAGAAGGGCACGCCGTCGATGGGCGGGCTGATGATCATCCTGGCCACGATCATCCCGACCCTGCTCTGGGGCAACTTCTCCGACCTCTACGTCTGGGTGGCCGTCGCCTCGATGATCCTGTTCGGCCTGGTCGGCTTCCTCGACGACGCCCTCAAGGTCCGCCGCAAGCAGTCGCTCGGGCTCCGGCCGTGGCAGAAGTTGGCCCTCCAGCTCACCCTGGCGACGGCCGTCGGCCTGGTCTTCATCTGGCTGGGCTCGCGCGGCGAGTTCAGCCTGAGCCTGAGCGTCCCCTTCTTCAAGAAGTGGATCCCCTACCTCGGCTGGTTCTATCTGCCGTGGATCGTCTTCATCCTGGTCGGGTCCTCCAACGCCGTCAACCTCGCCGACGGGCTGGACGGCCTGGCCATCGGCCTGACGTTGATCAGCGCCACGGCGCTGACGGCGCTGACCTATGTCGCCGGCAACTACAACTGGTCGCTGTATCTCAGCATCCCGCGGGTGCCTCAGGCGGCCGAATTGACCGTCTTCGCCGGCGCCTTCGCCGGCGCTTGCTTGGGCTTCCTGTGGTTCAACTGCCACCCGGCCCAAGTCTTCATGGGCGATGTCGGCGCCCTGTCGCTCGGCGCCACGCTGGCCGTCATCGCCCTGCTCATCAAGCAGGAGCTCCTGCTCTTCACCGTGGCCGGGGTCTTCATCCTGGAGGCCCTGTCCGTCCTTCTCCAGGTCTCCTACTTCAAGATCAGCAAAGGCAAGCGCATCTTCCGGATGGCCCCGCTCCATCACCACTTCGAGCTGTCGGGATGGCCGGAGAGCCGGGTCGTCATCCGCTTCTGGATCCTGGGCATCATCTTCGCCCTCTTCAGCCTGGCCACCCTGAAATTGAGATAGACATGGAGCTTCAAGGCAAGACCGTTCTCGTCGTCGGCTTCGAGCGGACGGGCAAAGCCCTGGCCCGCTTCCTGGCCGGCCGCGGCGCCCGCGTCCGCGTCACCGACAAGAAGCCGGCCGAGGCCTTCGGGACGAAGCTCCGGCCCTTCATCGAGCGCGGCGTCGTCTTCGAGACCGGCGGCCACCGGGCCGAGTCGTTCCTCTCGGCCGACCTGATCGTGCCGAGCCCCGGCGTCCCGCCGCTCGCCGAGATCCGGGCCGCCCGCGAGAAGGGCGTGCCGGTCCTCTCCGAGATCGAGCTCGCCTCTCTCTTCCTCAGGGGCCGCATCGTCGGCATCACCGGCTCGAACGGCAAATCGACGACGACCACCCTCGTCTACCGCATCCTGGCCGACGCCGGGCTGCGGGCCCGTCCGGCCGGGAACATCGGGAAGCCGCTCATCGCGTTTGTCGACCGCAGCCGCGACGACGACATCTACGTGACCGAGCTCTCGAGCTTCCAGCTCGAATACACCGAGCGCTTCACGCCGGCCGCGGCCGCCCTCCTCAACGTCTCCGAGAACCACCTCGACTGGCACGGCTCGTTTGAAAGCTATTTCGCCGCCAAGGAGAAACTCATCACCCGGATGGGCCCCGAGGGTCGGGCCGTGCTCAACCGGGACGATGCCCGGGTCTGGGCCGTGCGCGGCGAGGCGGCGGCGCAGGTCTACGGCTTCAGCCGGGCGCATCGGCCGGCCCGCGGCGCCTTCGTCGACGGCGGCTGGGTCGTCGTCCGCGACGGAGCCGCCGAGAGGATCCTCCCGGTTTCGCAAATCACCCTGCCGGGGGCCCACAACCTCGAGAACGTCCTGGCCGCGGCCGTCCTCGGCCGTGTCTGCGGCGCCCCGGCAGCGTCGATGGCCCGGACGATCGCCGCCTTCCGCGGCCTCGAGCACCGTCTCGAAGACGTGATGCGGGTCGGCGGCGTCCGCTTCGTGAACGACTCCAAGGCCACGACGGTCGATGCCACCCTCAAGGCCCTGGCCAGCTTCGACCGCCCGGTCGTCCTCATCCTCGGCGGCCGCGGCAAGGGCGGCGATTACGCGCCGCTGCGCCCGGCCGTCAAGAAGGGGGTCCGGGCGGCGGTCCTCGTCGGCGAGGCCGCCGACAAGATCGAGACAGCCCTCGGCGGGGCCGTCCCCGTCGTCCGCGCCGCGGACTACCGGGAGGTCGTGCGGGCCGCGTTCGGCCTGGCTTCGCGGGGCGACGTCGTCCTCCTGGCCCCGGCCGCGACGAGTTGGGACATGTTCAAGAACTTCGAGGAGCGCGGCCGGACCTTCAAGCGCGAGGTCCGGCGCCTCGCGGCAACCCGGGCCAAAAAAGGAGCCGCCCGATGAGCGTCCGCCGCCGCCTCAGCTTCGACGGCTATCTCCTCGCCGCGACGCTCGTCCTCGTCGTCCTCGGCGTCTTCTTCGTCTTCAGCGCCTCGAGCTTCATGGCCCGCGAGAAATACAACCAGTCCTTCCACTTCATGATCCAGCAGATCCTCGGGGCCGCGGCCGGCCTGGCCCTCATCGTCTTCCTCCTTTCGGTCAAGAAGTCCTTCTTCCTCCAGCCGGGCTTCGTGTACGGGCTCCTCGGCCTGACGCTCCTTTTGCTGGCCCTGTGCCTGGCCATGCCGGACGTCGCCCGCACCAACCGCTGGATCGTCCTTCCCGGCCTGCGCTTCCAGCCATCGGAGCTGGCCAAGATCAGCCTGATCCTGTTCCTGGCGACCTACGCCGAGGCCAAGAAAGACACCCTTAATGAGCTCAAGACCCTGGCCGTCCCGGTGGCCGTGCTGGCCGCCACGATCGTCCTCGTCCTCCTCGAGCCCGACTTCGGGACGGCCGTTCTCTTGACGGCCCTGGCGGCGATGATCCTGTTCATCGGCGGGGTCAGGCTCCGCTATCTCGGCGCGGCCGGCCTCGTCGCCCTGGCCCTGTTCGGCTTCTACCTCGTCAAGGCCGATTACCGCGTCCAGCGCATCCAGGGCTTCCTCTCGGCCGACAAGGACGTTCTCGGCAGCGGCTACCAGGTCCAGCAGTCCAAGCTGGCCCTCGGTTCGGGCGGCCTCGTCGGGTCCGGGCTGGGCCAGTCGACCCAGAAGCTCAACTTCCTGCCCTTCGCCCACACCGATTTCATTTTCGCCATCCTCGGCGAGGAGATCGGCCTGCTGGGAACGCTCCTCACCCTGCTCCTCTATCTCTTCTTCCTCTGGCGCGGGGTGAAGATCGCCCTCGAGGCCCCGAGCCCGGCCTACAAGATGATCGCCGCCGGCATCACCCTGGCGATCGTCGCCCAGGCGCTCATGAACATGTCGATCGTCCTCGGCCTGGGACCGGCCAAGGGGACCCCGCTGCCCCTCCTCTCCTTCGGCCGGTCCTCCCTGATGTGCACGCTCGCGGCCGTGGGGCTGCTCCTCCACATCAGCCAGAAGCGGGGCGACACCTGGGGAACGGTGAAGATATGAGACGGACGGGCGTCATCATCAGCGGCGGCGGCACGGGAGGCCACCTCTATCCCGCGCTCGTCGTCGGCCGGAAGCTCCTGGACATGGCCCCGGAGATCGCCCTGACCTACGTCGGGACAAGG
>Ga0172362_10006433_pt1 | contig 10083 bp, 8 predicted proteins | sample LakKivs1_kivu2a2_FD_114534 | JGI IMG/M metagenome (GOLD analysis project Ga0172362, IMG submission 114534) | Sediment microbial communities from Lake Kivu, Rwanda - Sediment s1_kivu2a2 | ecosystem: Environmental > Aquatic > Freshwater > Lake > Sediment | place: Rwanda: Western Province, Lake... | reverse complement strand
CAAACACTTTTTCTGCCCGTTTCCTGCTCAATGCCGCCCGTCGACGCGGCTGAAGCGCTCACTTCCTCTGCTCCGACGCCGCCCGCTTCATCTCCGCCTGCGACCTCACCTACATGTTCCACTAGGCGGTTGTCCCGTACATAAGGCCTTGCGAGGACTGCAATTCCGCTCTGTCTGACAGCCATTTCCCCTGCCATTTTGGCAGGCACGTTGGGCGACGAGCCTTTCTTGTGCCTGACAATGAGCCGGAAGAGCATACAAATAGCTTTAGAGCCACCGTATCTGGGGGTAGAAGGACCACTGGCACACAATTTGCTGCACTGTCTCCGTGAAGTAAGGTTTGACCCAGTATCCCGGGCATTCCTTTGTTCTTTGTAGTGCGTGCTGTCGGCCCAAGACGCTAACCCAGTGCGTTTCATGTCCAATTCCATCCTCCAAATCGAAGGGGAATGCAGATGTCTAGGAAAGAACCGTTGAAACCAGGGATGACCGCCGCCCGTTCGGGGCAGTACCGCATCGATGGCCCACGTGGCAGCAAAGGCCCCGAAGTCACCGTGTCAAAGGGAGAGACCCTTCCGCCTACACGCACGAAGGGCTCAACTTTCAAACTAGTCGATCCCACCAAGAACAAATCAGGAAGGGGCAAATGACTAATAGCGGAAATGCGCTCACAGCGGAGTCAGAAGATCCTCTCACCATTAGTTCCCGTTCGCACTCGCCTTTAAGAATGTCTGCCAGCTGCACGGCAGTGGCCTTCATCGACGAGTTTGGCAACACTGACCTCGACCTGTCCAAAGAAGGCCCAACAAGCCATTTCATCATCTGTGCCATAATAGTGGACGACACATCGAAGGTTCCCGGTCTCTCGGCTCACTTAAGTCGGATATGCAAGAAGCACTTCGGTGGCGGCGCCATGAGTTCTCGCAGTGTTGGCTCGGACGACAACAGGAGAAAGAAGGTTCTACGTTGTTTGAAGTCTTTGTCTTTCACAGTTTACGCATCCGTTGTTGATAAGAGCCGTATCCGGTCGGAGGCACTCAAGTACCACGGGACATTCTACAAGTTCCTCTACGGCCGCGTCGAAAAGCGGTTGATGGAGACTCACCCGTTTGTTCAAATTGTGGCAGACCAATATGGCACCGACGAGTTTATGAAAAGCTTTGCCAACTACATAAACCTGAGATACGAACCTAGGCTCTTCGAGCAATCCAGGTTCTCATTCAAGTTCGTAGAAAAGCATCCACTGCTTGATCTGGCTGATTTTGTTGCCGGGACGATTGCCCGTGCCTATGACCATACCGTGGCGTCCAACATAGGACAGCTGTTTCTCAAGGAGTTGCAGCCCAAGACGCTTGCCATCGATCTCTGGCCTTATCAAGGGCGTGCGCCGTACACTTCTGTTGCTCCGTCCGCGGAGGATAACCTCCAAGACGTGATTGCTCAACAGGCAGTGTCGTCTGCAAAAGCTTTCTCAATCGCACAGGGAGGGTCCAAGGACCCTCTGGCCGCAGAACGTGTCAAGTGTGTTGAGCACCTTCTCCTCTACGCAACACTCATTGATCCCTTAGCGTATGTCTCAAGCGCCGAACTTATGGAGCAGATACGCGGACGACGGCGAACTACGATGACCGAACGTCATCTGAGGTCGCGCATAATTGCCAAGATACGTGACGCCGGTGTTCTTGTGTCGTCAAGCAACAAAGGATACAAGCTTCCATGCTCCAAGAGTGATCTTCTTGATTTCGTGGATCATAGCATGTGTATCATCGTGCCCATGATTGACCGTATCGCGAGATGCCGCGCCACCATAAAGTTGGCAACCAATGGTCAGTTGGATATTCTCGGCGCGAATTGTCATGCCGCGCTCAGGGCGGCCATCGATGTGGCGAACTAGACCCACAGCGTTGTCGTAGGCTCCTCCCCGCAGGAGAATCTTAGCGTCATATTTCGAGCGCGTCCGTGCCTACTAGCGACGCGCAAGAGTACACTTCGGAGTGCTTGCCCTTGACCTCCGACCCTCCTTTGCCGATAATAATCATGTCATGAGAACGGCACGGGACAACAGGATTCTCGTCTCCACCCGCGAGGTGTGCGCCCGCAGTGCGTCGGCCTCCCACGCCGCCGCCCGGGCGGCCATCATTACTCACCGAATAGCCTGAACGCTTGCCAAAAGCGCGGCGTTCCCGTATCCTTTCCTGTTTCCAGTCGCGGTTTAACGTGTTCTGAGAGGATTTTCACGATGCCTGACAAAAACTCGCCAAACTATAAATCAACCCTCAACCTCCCCCAGACCTCCTTCCCCATGCAGGGGCGCATGAAACAGCGCGAGAAGGACTTCCAGAAAACCTGGGCCGACATGGATATCTACGCCAGAATCCGCGCCGCCCGCAGGGGCGCCAAGAAATTCATCCTCCACGACGGCCCCCCGTACCCAACCGGCGATATCCACATCGGCACCGGCATGAACAAGGTATTGAAAGACATAGTCGTCAAGTACAAGACCATGCGCGGATTCGACGCCCCTTATATCCCCGGCTGGGACTGCCACGGGCTTCCAATCGAGTACAAGGTTCTCTCCGAACTCGGCCCTAAGGCCCCTTCGACCACAAAGCCTGAGATCCGCAGGAAATGCCACGAATACGCCATGCGCTACGTCGAGCGCAACCGGCAGCAGTTCAAGGCCCTCGGCATCTTCGGCCGCTGGGAAAAGCCCTACCTGACGTTGAATCCCGACTATGAAGGCGCCGTCATCGAGGCCTTCGCCGACATCGTCGAGGGCGGCTACGTCACCCAGGCCCTAAAATCCGTTCACTGGTGCCCCAGTTGCGAGACGGTCCTCGCCGAGGCCGAACTCGAATACTCAGACGAGAAAAGCCCCTCCATCTTCGTCAAGTTCCCCATCGACGGCGACTACGCCGACCTCTTCCCGTCGACGCGTGGCGTTCCGACGTCAATCCTCATCTGGACCACGACTCCCTGGACGCTCCCCGCAAACCTCGCCATCGCCGTCCACCCCGACGCCAAGTACACGAGCGTCCTTTACATCGACGCCAATTCCGGCCGGCGCGAGGCCGTCATCGTCGCCGCCGACCTCGTCGACGCCGTCTTTCAAAAGGTCGGCGTCCGCGAATTCACCCGCACCGGCGACCTCCAGAAGGGCAGGGCCCTCGAACACCGCAAATACCGCCACCCCTTCGTCGACCGCGTCTCCCCCGTCATCGTCGCCAACTATGTAAGCCTCACCGAAGGCACCGGTTGCGTCCACAACGCCCCCGGCCATGGCCACGAGGACTTCGTCGTCTGCCGGCAGTACGGCATCGACCCCTATTGCCCCGTGGACTCCAAAGGGCGCTTCACTGTTGACGTCGCCAAGTTCGCCGGGCAGAATATCTTCGATGCCAACCCCCGCATCGTCCAGGAGTTGCGCAATTCCCACAGTCTCCTCTTCACCGAGAGCATCTCGCACGCTTATCCTCACTGTTGGCGCTGCAAGAAACCCGTCATCTTCCGCGCGACCAAGCAGTGGTTCATCGAGGTCGACCGCAAAAACCTCCGCGACCGTCTTCTTTCCGAGATCGATAAGGTCGAGTGGATCCCCGACTGGGGCAAGACGCGCATCACGAGTATGGTCTCCGAGCGCCCGGACTGGTGCATCTCGCGCCAGAAATCCTGGGGCCTGCCCATCCCTGCGTTTTTCTGCGAGTCCTGCGGCGAGGCCCACGTCGAGCCGCACACCGTCCGCCACGTCGCCAAGGTCTTCCGCCAAAAGGGCTCGACCTCGTGGTTCGAACTGCCCGCCGCGGACTTTTTGCCGCTCGGCGCCAAGTGCGCCAAGTGCGGCGCCGCCGCCTTTCGCAAGGAGACCGACATCTTCGACGTCTGGTTCGAATCGGGTTCCTCTCACCGCGCCGTCTGCCGCCAGGAGCCGGAACTCTCCTGGCCCGTCGACCTCTACCTCGAGGGCACCGACCAGCACCGCGGATGGTTCCAACTCTCCCTCATCGTCGCCACCGCCGCCGACAACGCCGCCCCTTATCGCACCGTCCTCACTCACGGCTTCGTCATCGACGACAAGGGCCAGAAGATGTCCAAGTCCCTCGGCAACTTCATCTCCGTCGAGGATGCCCTCAACGAATTCGGCGCCGAAATCACCCGCCTCTGGGTCAGCTCCGTCAATTTCCGCGACGATATCGGCGTCTCCCGCGAACTCATCGCCAAACTCTCCGACGCCTACCGCCGCATCAGGAATACCTTCCGCTACCTCCTCGGCAATATCCACGACTTCGACCCGGCAAACGACGCCGTCCCGGACGACGCGCTCCTCGAAATCGACCGCTGGGCCCTCGCCGAACTCGCCCGCCTCGTCGCCGACGTGACGCGAGCCTACGAAAACTATCAGTTCCACCGCGTCTACCACCTCGTCCACAACTTCTGCGTCGTCGAGATGTCGAGTTTCTACCTCGATATCCTCAAGGATCGCCTCTACTGCGACGCCAAGTCTTCACCAAGTCGCCGCGCCGCCCAAACTGTCCTCCATCGGATACTCGCCGCCCTCGTGCGCCTCCTTGCGCCCATCATGGTCCACACCTGCGAGGAGGTCTGGCGCATGGTCCCGGGCAACAAGGGCGCCGAAAGCGTCCACCTCGCCCTCTGGCCCTCCGTCGACGAGAAGTACATCGACGACGCCCTTGCCGCCAGGTGGGAACGAATGATCTGTGTCCGCGACGAGGTTATGAAATCCCTCGAAGCCCTGCGCGCCTCGAAAGTCATCGGCGGGTCCCTTGAGGCCGGCGTCACCCTCTTCACCGAGGACGACGAACTCTTCAACTTCGTAAAATCCTTCGAGGCCGACCTCCCCACTATCTTCATCACAAGCGACGCGAAAGTCGTCCTCGGAAGTAGCCCCGATGCCGTTCAATCGTCCGATATCCCGGCGCTTCACGTCGAGGCGAAACCCTCTGAGTTCGCCAAGTGCAAGCGCTGCTGGAACTTCCGTATCTCCGTGGGCTCGATTCCCGGCCGCGAAGACCTCTGCGACCGCTGTGCAAAAACTGTGGATAACTTGTGACCGCAAAACGCAGTCGCGTGAAACGCACTAAAATGGCGGCTTCCAGGCCGGTGCCGCGCTGAAATGGCGTAGTTTCAACGTTTGAGGCGCCCCTGACCTGCATCGTGACATAAGGCTTGTGTCGGCAAGGCGTTCGAGTTATAACGCGCGACGCGCCCTGTGCTGCGTCGGCCGTTGCGCCTTCAATAAGTTGTGGCGACGATAGGATTTCTGGCAAAACCTTAAGTTTTCTCTTACGTCGGAAAAAAATGTGGATAACGTGTTGAAGGTTTCCGTGGGTTGCGTTACTCGTGCGGACTGGGCAAGCACGGCTCGCGTCCGCCTTATCGTTGGGAGGTTTTGATGACTAAGAAGTTACGTCTCGGTGTGCTTCTCTCTGGCTCCGGCACTTCTCTTCAGAACCTTATCGACAGGTCGCGCGATGGCTCTCTGCCGGCCGAGGTTGTCGTCGTCGTGTCGTCGAGAAAGAGCGCTTACGGCCTGACTCGCGCTTCAGATGCACGCATCCCCTCCTTCGCTGTCCCGTCGAAAAAGTTCGACAACTGGAGCGACCATTCTCGCGCCGTCACCGAGATCCTCGACCGCCACAGGCCCGACCTTATCGTCCTCGCCGGCTACATGTGCCTCTATGCGATCCCCCCTCGCTACGAAGGCAGGGTGATGAATATCCACCCCGCCCTCATCCCCGCCTTCTGCGGAAAGGGCCTCTACGGCCACATCGTGCACGAACGCGTCATCGAATACGGCGTCCGCGTCACGGGCTGCACCGTCCATTTCGGCGACAAGGAATACGACCACGGCCCCATCATCCTTCAAAGGATAGTCCCCGTGCTACCGACCGACACCCCCGACACCCTCGCGGAGCGCGTCCAGGCCGAGGAACGCATCGCCTATCCGGAGGCCATCCGCCTCTTCGCCGAGGGCCGCCTCGTCGTTGAGAACCACAAAGTCCGCGTCCTCCCCGGACAATGGCGACCTACGAGCCTGTGTGGTTTAACGTAGCCTTTCGAACTGTTCTGCGTCTACAACTGCTCAGGTGAGCGCATATGAGATTCAAAGGCGTGTTCTTCGACCTGTACGGGACACTTCTTGTCCTTGACGACCATGCCGCGGCCTGGGCCGACTGGTTCTGTGCCCTCAGCACAAGCCTATCGCGCAGTGGTCTCTCGATATCCCCGAGTGACTTGGCCGTACAATGTGAAGGTCTTTTTGAAAAGCACGCCCCTACTCCCGAAGACGGTGTGCTGTCGCTCTACGAGAGACGCATCAAGGCCCTCTTTCTCAGGCTCGGTGCGGCCCCGGAGGCAGCCGCCATCAGACGTGCCGCCGCCGACAGCCTCCAGGCTTGGAACAACCATGCATCCTTGGACCCCGAAGCCGTTCCTTTGCTTGAATCCTTGAGAAGCGCGTGCAATCTCGCCCTCGTCTCCAACTTCGACCACCCAGCGCATATCTACGCCGTCTTGGAGAAACTCGAACTCGCGCGTTTCTTCCCTGTTGTGGTCGTCTCCGGCGCCGTGGGCGCAAGGAAACCCGATCCCCGCATATTCCTGCCGGCCCTCGAAGCGACTTCGCTCGGCCCGCGTGAGGTGGCCTACTTAGGGGATGCACCCGAAGACGTCCGAGCCGCCACTGCGGCGGGGATCTATCCCGTGCTCATCCGCCGTCCTTCGGCGCCGTCGGTTGAATGCGGCAGGGATTTCCGGTCCGACACCGGGTCAGAGCGCCCCAGCCAAGCAGACCCGCAGTTTCCCGGCGTGACAAGGATTTCATCTCTCTCGCAGTTGCGGGAGTGTCTTGGCTGATTGGGTTTTCGCGTGCACCGCACGTGCCGCGCGCGGCGTAACGCGGCGTGCCTCCTTGTCACGCCCCCGCTCTTACGTTATCATAGCCGCCGGTAAAGGAGACGCCATGAGGCGAATCGGCGGCATTCTCGGCAGGAGCCCCTTCGGTCCCACCCATGAGCATATGCTCAAGGTCGTCGGCTGCCTGAAGCTCATCGTCCCACTTGCCGACGCCTTCGTCGCCCTCGACGAGATCCGTGTCAGGCAACTGTCCTCCGATATCAAGCGCCTCGAAGTCGAAGCCGACGAGGTGAAAAAGGCCATTCGCGCCCAATTCACCGTCAGCCCGCTCGCCAGCGTCGCCCGTAGCGAAGTCCTCGCTCTCGTCAAGGCCCAGGACGACGTCGCCGACCAGTGCGAGCGCCTCTCCTACGAGTTGTCACTTCGCGGCACCAAAGTCCCCTCCTTCCTTGCCGGCGAAATCCGCGCCCTTGCGGCCGCCGTCGCCGCCGCCGCCGGACCCCTCTCCTCCGCCGCGCGTTTCCTCGACGAATCCGGCGGACGCCTCTCGCGCCCCGATGCCGAGAACGTCTCCTCCATCGTCGCTGAAGTCGAACACGCGACCGCCGAAGTCGAACCCCTCGCCGATTCGCTCCTGCGCACCCTCTTCCAAAGGGAAGGGGACGTCGACGTCCTCGACGTGATCTTCCTCCTGCGCTTCGCCGAGGGCGCACGCAAGATCTCCGGCAAAACGGAAAACATCGGCGACGTGCTCTTCCGCCTCATAACGGAGGTCGTCCGATGAACCTTAGCCCGCGGCCATGTCGGCGAAATTCGGGGACTGACTCCGGCCACAGAAGGCCCAGGAAAAACGGGATTGGCTCGAATTGCGCCTTGGGGACTGACACCGGATTCCGCGCTGTTCCGGAATTTGGTGTCTGTACCCGAAGTCTACCCGCCCATGGCGGGTTGGTTCTTCCCGCAATTCGTGCCTGTCCTGCTCTGTTGAAAACAGCTCGCGGCCGGATGAGGAAAAACGGGGACTGGCTCGGAATTTCCGAGATTTGTAGGAAATTCGTGCCTGTCCCCAGCTTTTCCGGAGCCGCGATTCCTCCTAATGCGCTGTTTTCAACAGAGCATGCCTGTCCCCGGTTTTCCGTCCCCGTTTTTCCCCCGCGGCCGGTGTCCGTCCCCGGGTTTTTCCGGCGCTTCGAATGCCCCTTTCGCCGTCGTCTCAACAGAGCAGATGAAAGCTCGTCCCCCTACCCCAATACCCGAGATCGTGAGGCCCGGAAATGAAACGTGCCATTCTCTCGCTCGTCCTGTCGTCCGCCGTGTTCTGCGGCTGCACGAGTGTCATGTCAGCGATCCCTCCCTCGCCCAGGCAGGAGCCCCTCGAAAAAGCCCTCGGCGAAAACAAGCGCCTCCAGGAATCCCTCGAGGCCGAGATCCAGGTCAACCACCGCCTCGCCTACGAACTCGAAATGGCCCGCATCGACCTCCTGAAGGCCCAGGCCGGCCTCACGGCGGCGCAGGCAAAGGCCGCCCCCACCGTCCCCGCCTTCCAGGACTACCAGGTCGAGCGTGTCGACCTCGGCCTTCTCACGGGCCCCGCCGACTGGGATCAGGCGCACGGATACGACGGCATCGCTGCCTACCTGCTCCTCAAGGACGGCGACGGCGACGTCATCAAGCGCAAGGGAAACTGCGTCTTCGATCTCATCGACGTCGCCCGCGGCAAGCAGGATGTCGTCATGTCCTGGGCTGTCCCCGCGGATGTCCTCGGCGCCAACTGGCAGAGCCTCCCGCGCGGCTTTCGCCTGAAACTTCCCTGGCAGGGCGATGTCCCCTACGGCGACGACTGCGTCCTGCGTGCGAGTTTCACCGACGCCTTCGGCCGTTCTTTTACCGCCTCCCGGCTCCTCCACCTTGAGGAACAACCCCAACGGGAAGAGCCTCAGGAGGCCCCCAAATGAAACTGGTCCTCGGCGTTGATGTCGGCACCTCCGGCACCCGCGCGCTCGTCGTCGCTTTCGACGGGACCGTCCTCGCTCAGGCCTCCAGGCCCCACGCCCTGAGCCATCCGCGCCCTTCGTGGAGTGAACAGGACCCTGCCGACTGGTGGCGCGCCGCGACCGGCGCCGTCAGGGCCGCCCTCGAAGCGCCAGGCGTCGCCGCCTCCGATATCGCCGCCGTCGGCCTCTCCGGCCAGATGCACGGCCTCGTCCTCCTCGATGACCAATCCCAGGTCATCCGCCCCGCTATCCTCTGGAATGACCAGCGTTCCGTCCGCGAGTGTGAGGACATCGAAAACGCCTTCGGACGCCAGCGCCTCCTCGACGTCGCCTGCAACCCCGCCCTCGCGGGGTTCACCGCGCCGAAAATCGCCTGGGTCGCCAGGCACGAACCGGAGAATTTCCGCCGTGCGCGCCGCATCCTTCTGCCCAAGGACTACGTCCGCTACAGGCTCACCGGCGGCTTCGCAACCGATGTCTCCGACGCCTCGGGGATGCTCCTTCTCGACATCCGCAAGCGCGACTACTGGCCGGAGATGCTCAAACTCCTGAGCCTCAATCGCGCCGTCCTCCCCAAACTCTACGAGAGTCCCGAGGTCACCGGCTTCATCACCGCCGAGGCCGCAAAGGCGACCGGCCTGCGCCCGGGCACGCCCGTAGTCGCTGGCGCCGGCGACCAGGCCGCCGCCGCCGTCGGTAACGGCATCGTCACCGGCGGCGCCGTCTGTGCCACTATCGGCACCTCCGGCGTCGTCTTCGCCGCGACCGACCGCCTCCTCGTCGATTCCCCCCGCGGCCGCGCCCACACCTTCTGCCACGCCGTCCCAGGCAAGTGGCACATCATGGGCGTGGTTCTCGCCGCCGGCGGTTCCCTCCAGTGGATCAGAAACAACCTCGCCCTCGTCGAGAAAACAGAGGCCGAACAACTCGGCATTGACGTGTACGAAGTCCTCTCCAGAAAGGCCCTCGACGCTCCGGCCGGTTGCGAGGGTCTCTTGTTCCTACCGTATCTTACCGGCGAACGCTCCCCCATAAACGACCCCTATGCGCGGGGCGCCTGGATCGGCCTTACCGCGCGCCACACGAAGGCCCACTTAGTCCGTGCGGTCGTCGAGGGCGCGACCTTCGCCATGCGCGACTGCCTCGAGGTCGTCCGCGAACTTGGTTGCGACATCCGCGAAATCCGCCTATCGGGCGGCGGCGCCGTAAGCCCCCT
>Ga0172362_10006429_pt1 | contig 10089 bp, 7 predicted proteins | sample LakKivs1_kivu2a2_FD_114534 | JGI IMG/M metagenome (GOLD analysis project Ga0172362, IMG submission 114534) | Sediment microbial communities from Lake Kivu, Rwanda - Sediment s1_kivu2a2 | ecosystem: Environmental > Aquatic > Freshwater > Lake > Sediment | place: Rwanda: Western Province, Lake... | reverse complement strand
CAAGACCTGCAGGACTTGCAAGACATATATTATTTCATCGCTCAATACTTTCTATTTCTTTAGTCTAACCAGCATCAGCACCGGATTATCAGTCTCTTTCAGTCTTGCTGCAAGTTTTTCAAGCTCTTTTTTCTTTTCAGGGTATTTGGGGGTTGAGATATTAAAACTTTCTGAGGAAACGTGTTGCTTAAGAGTAAAAGGTTCTAGTAATCCAACCATATATTCATTATTATTCTCTGCAAAATAGTAAGATGGCAAGAATCTAACTCCTCCATCTAAATTATTTGGAATCCCTTCTCCATCGTTTGCTTCCCCACTAATGAGGAATGATTTCTCACTCTTCTTTTCGACAACGGCAAGTGATCTCTTCTTATTAAAGAAATAATATAATACAAAAAAATTCTTTGTTTCAAAAACAGATAAAAGCAACATAGTATTAGGCATTCCCCTCTCCGGATCAAATTGTCCCATTGGTAATCTGTGGTCGCCATGACTTAACAGAAAAGAGGTCTTTTGAACAAGATCAGGTGTTATCTTATAAACAGTATCATTATACTCATTCCAGTAATGTAGGTTATTATTAAAATAATAGGTCCCACTTTGTGCGCCCCAATTACTCAAGAATACTGGTATAACTCTTTCTTTTGTCTTAATAAGATGACCTAATGTATCCGTAATTATCCAGTTGTCCTTTGTATTTCCAAATTGGAGATAATTAAATAAAAATAATTTTGAGTTGAAGTACTTTACCAGATCGATATCACCAATGTAATTTTCAAAAGAAAGACATCTCATAAAATTACCACTTTTGGAATATACTTTAATTCTATTATCACTATCTTGAATATATATTGTTCCATTAATATCATCGACAGTGAATCTTGTGTGGCGAAAATATTCTCCTGGCCCTCTGCCAATGGCCCCAACCTTTTTCTGCAATTTTCCTTCCCTATTAAAGATTACAACACCTATATCTTTAGCTGACAGGTAAATAGAATTGCTTATTAGATAATAATTGTAAACTATACTTATTGGATAACTATTATCCAATGGGATGTAAAGAATATCATCCGCTATTTCATCTAATGAAATACTTGTTTCAAGTAGATTTCTTGGATCAAATACATATGGACTATTCTTCTGTTCATCACATGATATTAACAATACACAACAAACAAAACATTTCAGTTTTATAAAATTCTTCATAGAGATTTTGTTTTAAGTCTAAATATTGTTTTAGAGAATAACTATTCAAATTGGTAAATTGCTCCGAAACATTTTATATTGAGAGGAAATAAATCTTGTATTTATTCAGCTATTCTAGAAGGCTACCTCTTTAAGCAAGGTAGCCTTTATTAATAAATAATTCCAGGATTAAGGGGTGAAAGCAAACCCTTAGCTACAACTCCCCCATGTCCAATGATCCCAACCCATGTATTCACATTGATAATCACAATCAGCTGCATTCCAGGCAGCCATGTATCCCTTTGGGGTCATCATCCCATCATAGCATATACAACAATTCTGATAACCACCTCTCAGTTTCACCAACTCATCATCTCTAATAAGTTTTTCAGAGTTGATCTGTACTTTATTAGTTTTTTTCATATCATAAGAGTTTAAAATGTTTAAACACTGTTCACTTTGTGTTTTAACCACGGATTCATATTATGGCCCGGTTGCCTGTATGGTTAAAACATTTATCTTTGCCGGCACACCTCCTTTCTGTTAAGGAAAGGTCCGGGCAGGGGCTGAGGCTCAGAGCGTAGCGCTCAGAGCACAGGGTAAAACCCCTGCCCTTCTCTTTCAGACTTTTATATTGATTTTATAATCACTACGATATTGAGGTCCAAAAAAACAAGATCCTGATCTTTCACTTTCAGTATAAGTATCAACACTAAGCAAATTTCTGAAATACTCCGGATCTGAAGACATTTTTTTCAGGACAAAGTCGGACAAAGTGAGACAAATCAGGACATTACTGCCAATCTGGAAAAAATTATCAAAAACATAGTCTAAATTTGTTAGTAAAATCACAATATGTTTTAAGTGGATGACACACTTGCTCTGTTAAAAACCACAATAGTAATCAGATATGGAAATCTAATAATAAAGAAATCCGATGAAAAAGAAGATGGTTATTATTACTGATATACCCTTCTGGAGGCACATTGCCGGTCACATGGCAAGAATCACAACATTGATTACCTATTTAAAAACAAGGGTTCATCTGACTGTAATATATGGCGGCTTTACCAGTAAAAGAGAAAGAGAAACCAATATATACAATCTCTCAGGATTTAAACTGGTAACATTTAACAAAACAGAATCCGGCCCTGCAGAATTTGCTTCATTCATTAAAAATTACCTGTTAAAGCATTCATACGTTGCGTGTATAATCGAGTATATTGAATTATCATATCTGCTTGATTCAATCCCGGCCGGTACGCAAATATATCTGGATACTCATGATTTAAAGAGCACAAGAGAAGCTGAATTCATGAGACACGGACTATCATATAAGAAATTTTCCTGGAAGGAAGAAATCAGTATCATGAAGCAATACGACAAAGTAATACTGATTCAAAAAAAAGAATACGAAAAAGTGTCCGGGGTACTGGGAAAGGATAAGACACTTTTAATATCGCATGCTGTAAATCTGCCCAGGCAGAAATTAAGAAAAGTTGTCACTAATATAGGTTTTATTGCCAGCTCCTACCCACCGAATGTTGAAGGACTAATCTGGTTCCTGAAAAATGTATGGGCATCTTTCTCTGACGATTACATAAGTCTGTCAGTTTATGGCTCTATATGCACTTATTCTCACTTCTTTTCAAAATATAGAAATGTGAATGTTAAAGGTATCTTTAATGATATAACCTCTGTATATAGTGAAGTGGATATTGTTATCAATCCTGTTCGTTTCGGCGCCGGTATTAAGATTAAAAACCTGGAAGCGCTGGGAAGCGGAATACCATTGATCACTCTGCCACACGGTGCAACCGGACTGGAAGAGCTGGCAAATAAGGGATTTCTTGTTGCTGTTAACAAAACTGATTTTCTTAATAATCTGACACTCTTAACAACAGACTACAGAATGAGAAAATCACTCGCGGATCACGCCTGCAAATTCATCAGCCGGTACTACTCACCTGATCATTGTTATTCCCCTTTGTTAAGCAGCATACAATAGTCCGAAATGTAAAATACAACAGAAATGAGAATGCCGGTAAATTTTCAGGAAAAGGATGCATGCTTTTTTAAAAATACCTACTTTAAACCGATACCATTAAAAGTATATGAACTAAGTAATACTATTGTGACCACCGAAGGTATATGCCTGATTAATAATGGTATTGTTAAAGAGTCTATCCATGGATACAGAGACAAAATAACGATATATTCTTTAATGGCACAATTGAACATGTTAAAAAAGAAGACCATAATAATAGACAACCCTGATACCTTTCTGCTTATTCACAGCCCTGAATTCGGTTACTATCACTGGCTGACTGAATCGATACCAAGAATATTAATGGTTAAATCAAGAATAAAAGAGCTTACTCTCCTTTTACCTTTATCACTGAAAAATGTGGAATTTGTCAGAGAGAGTCTCAAGCCATTTGATTTTAAGGGATTCTATTATATCCCCGATAATAAAAACATAAAATTAAGACATCTTGTTTTACCCCGGATTAAACCCTTCTGCACAGTTTATTACCCGGAAACAACTGATGAAATAAGAAAGTATTATACCGGATTTGCAGCAACAACTGATCTAAAGCATAACTCCTTCCCGGCAAGATTGTTTATTTCCGCGGCAGGTAATGAAAAGAATGATATATGTGATTTTAGAAGTCTTCGCATACTTCTTGACAAATACAGGATCAGACCAGTGAACCTGGCTGAGTATTCATTTTATGAACAGATACAAATGATTCAAAGAGCTAAGCTTGTCATTTCATTTACAGGAGATTACCTTGCCTGTATAAACTTCATGCAAAGATCGAATTCTATTCTGGAATTAATCAAAACAGGGGAAGAAACAGAACAACCGGATCTCAGATTCTTTAACCTTGCGTCCTGCCTCGGACTGGATTATTATTATCAGTTCTGTGAATCTGCAACCGGTTACACCGGGAAAAAATCATGGAAAATAAAAATAGAAACGGATTTGCTCGAAATGAATATTAAAATGATCTTACATAATTAATATCCAGACGGAAGTACCTCATGTAAAATAATTTCTTTATCATGTTCAGTTATAAGATTAACGTTACATTACCTGTTAATTTTAAAAGGAGCGATTGTCTGCATTTCAGGAGTGAATATTCAATTTTCCCGCTGAAGATATTGACCCTGAAAAAGATTACTGCAACCTATGACGGGATTTGCTTTAAGAACTCACAGCTCATCAGGGAATCTGTTCAAGCATATCCCGATAAAATCAGGATATTTGAACTGGGGGCACAACTTCAATTTGCCAATCAGCCATTCGTTTCATATTCAGGTGAGAAACCTTATTTGTTGATCCATCATCCGTGGCTGAATTACTATCACTGGTTAACAGAAGCAATACCAAGGATATGGCTCGTAAGGAATCATTTATCCGAACTAATTCTTTTATTGCCGGAGTATTATAAAAGTGTCAGGTTCGTGCAGGAAAGCCTTAAACCTTTCAATATAAAAAAGACCGAATATATCCCTCATGGATGCAATATAAAAGTAAGTAATGCAGTGGTCCCTCAGATCAAGCCGGTATGCAGCAGCTATGACCCTGATGTATTAAGCGCTATCCGAAGTTTTTATATTGAACATGCAAAAACAAAAAGAATAAAAACTCCGGTATCAGGCGAAAGAATATACATAATGCGGGGCAACAATCCACGCAGGAGGATATTAAACGAAGAAAGGCTGATGAAGGTACTGGAAAATCATAATTTTCGTTCTGTGAGAGCTGAATCTTATTCCTTTCCTGAGCAGGTCCTGATTGCAGAGAACACCACTTATCTGATTTCCAATGGCTCAGGTTTGACAAATATGCATTTTATGAGACAAGGTTCATCGGTCATGGAATTGCAAAAAAGGATAACCAATATGAATGATTTTCATGACAAAGTATTATGGCATCTTTCTTCGGCTCTTAATCTAAAGTATTTTTATTTTATCTGTGAACCGGAGGATAAGGAACAGGATATGTATACGGCAAATTTGAAGATAAATATTAAAAGATTTGAGAAACTGATAATCAGAATGCTAAATTTTAATAGTTAGCAATTTACATTCTCTGTTTTTTGCCAGGCAGGCATTATTTGCGGACAAGTAAGCAGTGTTTTTCTGATATAGTAAATAATATCCGTTTTAACATATCTTATTATTTCTTCCCTGTCCTGGTCGCTTTCAATTTCAAAGGCCTTCAGGTAATCGGCTAATGCCTCCTGCACCTTCTTTGGTTTACGGAATATTTTCCTGGTCAGGGTTCCTAAAGTATCGATTCGTTGTTCAACAACAATATTCTTACTGTCCATCATTAGGATGAGTTTTATCTTCTGTGGTTCCTCTGTCTGAAATTTGGTAAGCAATCCTTTAATATCTGCACCCTCCTGTCCTAATCTTGCCCAGTTCCATTTACACTTATGAATTCGTGTATCACTGTCAAAGACAAGAACCTGGTTCATTAATTCATGCTCCTCCATATTTAACAGTTTCACTTTACACTCAAATTTCAAGATGTTCTTGATGTGGTTTAACGAAAAGCTGTTTACCTCATTATACATACGACACTTTACTGATTCAAGTTTTAATATATCTGAAATTATATGTTTTGCTTTTAAAGGTATCAGTTTCTTTATTTTCGAAATCATTAAAGAATAGATGTCGTTGGAAATATAACCGGTTATGTTGAGTTCCTTCTGCAGAAGTTCTGAATATGCTTCAGGATTAAATATTTTTATTGCAGTTAAAGTCAGTGGAAAATTTGATTGAATCATCTTAATCAGATACCCGTTAGATATTGATTCATTTTTATCAGTCTTATTTTGCGGTTCATTTTTCTTAAGAACAGGGAATAATATTGAACTGAATGTCTCCGGGTTTGATCGTTGTATTAAGAAATAACCCAACCCGGTTGCTCCGTTAAATAAGGTGATATCTTTATAGTTTAATCTCCTGTGATTCAGAACCTCGGATATTTTATTTAGTTTTTTATCAAACATGTGGGTGCCAAAATATCCTGTAGCTTCCTGAAATACTGTTCCAACACCAGAAAGTCCGTTTGCCAGCGATGAGTCTCCTGATCTGAACCTCATTATTCTTTGCAGTCCTTTAGAAATCTTGTCTTTACATCCGTTATGATTCATTTTATTCAACAATGGGAGTCTGGCCAGACAGAGTCCGGCAGTGCCGGTAGAAAGATCATAAGATTCAGAAGATTGCGTAAAATAATTAAAATCGTTACTTAAGTATTTTGATTTTTGGATGTACAAATCATTTTCGTCATTTATTTCATTTCTGAAGTCAGGCCAGTTTGAGAATTCGTTACACCAGAAAGTATCTTCATAACTAAAAATTGACTCAGCAATTGCCAGAAGAACCTTATCATTGAACAAGTCTGCGGCTTGCATCAGTGAGAAGGCTACTCCTGCTGAACCAAATAAAAAACTGTTTAAAGGTTTAATATTTCTGTCATTTCTGTTCCAGATAATTCCATTTTCCGTAATTACAAAATCACTCACAATTATGTTCAGACAAATTTCTATCTTTTCAAGCAGCATCTGGTTATGGACGTAATTATACAGATGAACCAAAGCAAGAAGCAATCCTGACCTTCCATCATAAAGACGGTTGGCAGCGAACTCAGATCTAAGGAATACTTCCGATTCATTTTCAATCAGTTCCAGCGCAAATTCCATATATTTCGGATCCCCGGTTGTTTCAGTGAGTCTCATAAGCGTAAAACAGACACCTGCCCTTCCCTTGTAGAGTCCAAAATGAGATCTTTGATTACATCTGCAATAATTAATCAGCTCATCACCTGCACTTAGAAGTGTACATCTAAGATCAGGTTCCGGTTTGATTTTAGTAAGTTCGATCAGAAATAAAATAAGCCCGCTCAGGCCTGTATCGATATCTTCAGGTCGACTCAGATCATCATGAGTATTCATACCGGATCTATATCTATGTTCTTGCAAACCGGCTATTGTAAAAAGTGAATTGCCGGTTATGTACCTGGCAATTTTCAAAGGCAGTATCATGTGTGGATGAACTTCCATAAGAAATTATCAAGCAACGAATTACGGATCTGTAATACAGAATTCAACAGGCGTTGATGGTATCAAAGTCTAGTGTTGGTAAAAAATGTCCGGTAACCGGCAGCTGGCGAAGCATTCAAGACGATCTTGTGCTTGATGACCTATGCCCCAGGCCCTTTGCCCTGAGCTTCCTTCTCCCCGCTATTCCTTCAGTCTTATAATCACCAGCACCGGATTATCTGTTTCATTCAGCCCATCTGCCAGTTTTTCAAGCGCCACCTTTTTTTCAGGGTATTTCGGTTTTGAGTTCCTGAAAATCTCCGATGCGATATGTTTCTTAAGATCAAGTGCATCAATCCAGCTTATAATTGTGTTATCATCCCATGTCGTAACCGGGTGAATATTCGGTCCGCAGTCAAGGTCGTTTACAAAACCCTGATCCAGATTAAATAATCTTTTAAAACTATTCTCTCCTAAACCTATAAAACCAAAAGCGCTTCGGTTTACAACAAATTCATAATAAATAAAGCTTCCGAATTCAAAAATGTTTATAGGAGAGATGTACTTCTCCATTATCTGCTCCGGAGCGAGTTCAGTACGCAGTTCAGGAGTAATTAACCTTTGACCGGCATTAATTATCAAATGAGGTTTAAAGTCATAATTATCAAACAGGTAGACAGTGTCTGAATAGACTTCCTTCTTAAATAACATATTATTAAATCTGTAAAAAATATTTTCGTGCTGGAAAACAAAAGCATATTTATGAGTCAGGTTCCATCTATAGTAATTGGCAAAACGTTTTATTAATCTGCCTGTTGTATCAATCAGGTTGAAGCTCCAATCAATATTTGAAAAAGTATTAATACTATAGCATAAAATTCCATTATCAGTAACCCTGAAATGAGTTGTATTGACTGGGCTCTGGAACGTTCTTAGAAACCTGCCATCTTTTGAATAAACAAAAAACTTGCGCTGCCAGCCTGAGACAAGGTAAATATTTCCGTTCTTCGGATCGATATCAACATCATGGACAACAGTAAACTCATTTGGACCTCTTCCTTCAGTGCCAATTTTTGTTATAAACTTACCTGTCTTGTCGAACTTAAATATCGTTGTAAAATACTGTACCAGAAAGAAATCATTCACTGCCCTCAGGTCAGTAATTCGCGTTAACAGGCAACTCTGGTTAGTCTCCAGTGGAATATACTCGATATCTGAGAATCCTAATTCAGAAAGTTTTATTTCAGTGACCCCTGACAAGTTCCTTATGTCAAATTCTGATAACTGAGCCTCAAGCGAACAAAATTTACTTAGTAAAAACAAAATCAGAAAATGGAAAGAACCGCATCTTAATGATTTCATATATTAGTATGTTTGTTCTACATTGAAATTATTGTACCTATTTTATGTATCACAAAGGAGGGAGTATAGAACCTCCCTCTTTTCTTCTTATGCGAAACAGATTGGTATTGTTGTCCCAGGACAGGTAATATTGCATGTGGCTTTATTTTCATCAAATGTGCCACACCAGGCCACTTGAATAAAACATCCCCCTCCTGAACCATTACATATCAATAAACCATACCCTCCTCTTAATTTTACCAGTTCATCTTTCTGGAGTAATCGATCCGATTCGATTTGTAACTTACTAATCTTCCTCATGATACAAAGAATTAAGTTTAAAAACTTCATTAATTCTCCTGATTTATCATTTCCTAGGCCGCAACCTTAGTTACGGAATATTATTATCTTCGCATGGGTACACCCCCTTTCTGTTATGGAAAGGTCGGGGCAGGGGTTGAGGCTCAGAGCGGAGAGCTCAGAGCTCAGGGCAAAACCCCTGCCCTTTTCTTTCAAACCGATATATTCTTCCAATTAGCAAATACCATATTTTGATCCATATTAACTGGATACTAGACTTTTATTTACAGAATCAGCAAATAACTAAGCAAATTTCTGAAATACTCCGGATCTGAAGACATTTTTTTCAGGACAAGTTCGGACAAAGTAAGACAAATCAGGACTTTTCAGGACATCCTGGTGTGTCAGATCTTAAAATCATGTAAGAGTTTCATGATCATGTAATAATACGACGGATAGTTTAATAATAATACATCCGCGAGCTGATCACATACCTGACTGTATTTCTTAAAACTTCCAACAGGATGTATAAATTTTGTTTTCCCTGGTGCAGTTTCAAATCCGATTAATTGTGTCCCTGTAAAATCATCAGACAGAGGTTCCAGCAAATAAGTGATCTCGATTCCTTTTTCTCTGGCCAGACAATAGAAGAGGTATTCTTCGAATATCATGCCAAAACAACCCGACCTTAATTTATCAATCTGAGAAATATTCCTGTCAACAAATTCATAAGATATTTTTGCATATTCTTTGAAAAAATCAAGATCATTACCTCCTAAAATCCCGGCATTGCTAATTCTTAGTACTTTACTCCCAGCAATATCTTTTCTTATACAATCGGGTATATAATCAAAATGATCTTCTATTTCTTTAATGGCATGGTATTGCGGTTTATGATTGATAACCTGTTGCTGGGAACACAATCTCGATGATTCAATATTCCTCCCGAATTTCTCCCATATGAATACATCACCATCTGCATGAATGAATGGCTCATCCTGGATCTTATACGTGTGTATCTTCGGCAGAGTCCACAAGCTGACAGGATATTTGTTTAACCGGTCAAGTTCAACTTTTACATTAGTATATGGCAAACCGAGATAATCTATAAGGATTTCCTTCCCCCTTTTGTCGGTGACCAGTTCAACATATTCATAGAACCGGCCGAATTGCAGACAGCTCAGTGCCCATGACATAT
>Ga0172362_10006428_pt1 | contig 10091 bp, 7 predicted proteins | sample LakKivs1_kivu2a2_FD_114534 | JGI IMG/M metagenome (GOLD analysis project Ga0172362, IMG submission 114534) | Sediment microbial communities from Lake Kivu, Rwanda - Sediment s1_kivu2a2 | ecosystem: Environmental > Aquatic > Freshwater > Lake > Sediment | place: Rwanda: Western Province, Lake... | reverse complement strand
TCAACAAATGGGTCAATAGTTACAGTTTCGCTAGGAACACCTTCTGAAACAGCCTCTCCTTCAGCCACTGCTGCTGTTCCCTCTTCCATTCCAGTCACAGTTACTTCACCAGTCGTAGCTTCTCCAGTTGTAGTTTCACCAGTCACAGTACCCTCACCAGCATATGCAGTAGTCTCATACTGTTCCAATCCAGTAATCATAGAGTACCCTTTAGGTACATCTGTAGGTATCCCAGACAACTCAACCATCTCCCCTGTCTTCGTCTTCAGAGGCAGTATAGGTACTTCCTCTGGAAGCACTCCAGCCTTAACCAATGCAGTAAGTAATCCCTCATATCGTGTGTGTTGAACAAACTCCCTCACCAATCTCACTGCATCATTCTGCTGTATCCCATACTTATTAGCATCAGCCAATGCACCCTTCCATGCATTAATCTCTCTCTGTATCTCACCCTTCCCCTTAGACAATGCTCGTACTTTAGGGTCAAGATGATGATTCAACTCATGAGCAAGAATAAGGTCTATTATAGCCTGTTTATCACTATCCTTCTTCAGTGTAACATAATTCTCTATATTATCTGTCCCTACATCTATCCAGGTCTCTCCTCCCTCATCATGATAATCACTGTCCATTGCATCCACACCAGGGTCTTCATTGATAACCTCTAATCCATACTTCTTCGCCAACCTCTTCAACATCTTCTCTCTTGCAATAGGATTATATACCTCCTCATACTTCAGCTTCTGCTTAAAGTCAGTAGGCACACTAAATCCATGTTTCTCTCCATTAACAGTAACTACAGTCTTAGCAGAATCTAATCCATCAACACTCACATTAGCTAGGTCTCCAGGATGATAAGTACCATCCTTATTAAGCCACCCAAAGGGAACATATACTCCATCCTGTTTGAACATAGTACCTATTTGTGATGCAGTAGCAGCATCAATCCCTTCCACAAAGAAACTCTGCTCCCCCTCAACTCCATTCTCTACCCACACTGTAGGATAGAAGCTATAAGGAGTCTTATCAGCTAAGTATGCACGAAGCTCTTCACCTCTCTTAGTATTAAGAGCCTTCAACTTATTTGCATCCAGCTTCATCCTCTCCTTAGCATTGGCTTCAGCAGAAATCACAGCCCAATCCCTAGTCCTCAATGTATCATCCAACCACTTCTTAGTACCAACATAGGACTTCAACTCAACCAATCTCTCTGCCTCTTCCTCTTCCCTTATTAAAGGCTCTTGTGCTTTAGTCTTCTCCACTGCAGCCTCAACCACTTCCAACCCTTCCTGTGTTTCCCCCAGATGAGTAATAGTAGTGAGATATGCCTGTTCCTCTGTTACTCCTTCCTCTTCCATCATCGTAGTAACCTTATCATGCACCTTCTGCATCTCTGCTACAGGAAGGTTATTATACACATTCTTGATTGACATACCACCACTGAATAAGGAGAAGGGAGCAACCATAACCAATGTCTGCAGCACAGTTTCAGGTATATCATCAAATATTCCTCTACTCCTATCTATTGTCTTCACTGTAGCATTTTGCATAACCTGCTGTACAACCTCTTCCAGTGTCTCAGTCAATTCCTCACACATAGCAGTCCTAATCCCCTTCCTCAATAACTGTCTTGTAGTGAGCTTTACAAACTCACCTGTAACACTGTCTCTTACTATCCCAGTAAATGCAGGATTCAATGCTCTCAGGTATGGTATATCACCCAACCCTTCCACAGCCGATATAGCAAGTCCAATGGGTACAGACAACCTTGTAGCCTGTTCCCATGTAGCACCAGAGGATAACAAATCCTGTTGTAAGCTATCTATATTCTGTGGTATAAACCATGCTGATGCTATAACACCACCCAATACAGGATTCTTTGTAGCAAGTGTCACACCTGTACTAATAGCCACACCAGTAAGGGTAGGTAATCCTTGTCTTATGAATAGATGTGATAGATACCCAGGAAGTAAATCAGGATTCTTTATTATCTGCCCAACAGCATATCCAATCCCTTGTTCATATTCAGGTCTGGGAGCTAAGTCAGGGTGTTCCTTATACCACTTCTCAAACTCCTCTGTCCATAAAGCGTTCTTTGCAGCAAGTCCTGCTCTCTTCTCTTCAGTATACTTATTCAATACTACTTTAACATTATCAGGCAGAAACATAAAATACCATGGAACAGGTGAGAGTATAACTTCCATTGTCCTGCTCCATATTGATTGCTCTTCCTCAAAGCTAGGTATTTCAGAGTATAGTAAGTATGATGGAAGTATAGCACCAAATGTCCTCTTTGCAGGTAATGCCATCCCTCCCCTTCCAGCAACAACCAGGTCATCCCAACTATCCTTCGCCTGACTCTCTTCCACATACCCAAATCCCTCTATCACATTCTGCTCACTGGGATTATACACAGGATTATTATTCTCATCTCTAGGATATGGTGTAAACTTGTACTGTGCTATTTGTTGTTCATATGCAACAGGGTCATTCTGCTTCAACCAATCCCACTGTGCAACAAGGGACATCTTATTTGCATCCAAGTAATCTTGTAGCACCAGATAGTTCTCCTGAACTGTCTTATCCTCATCATAGTTTAGTCCTGTCTGACCAAACCACAACTTCACATTCGCAGTCAAATCATCCTGTGCTTGTTCCTTTGTAGGAGTAATGGGTGTGTACATCTCTCTCAATGCACCCAGCACTGTAGATATATCCTTAGAAAAAGCTACAGTGGAAGCAACAAGGCTTCTCTCTTCAGCAGTTAAGAACATCTGACCTTCTTTAGTTGGTGTCAGCAAGTCTTCAGGATTGAATCCAGTAGGCTCTCCAGCTAATCCTCCCTCAGTAGTAGAGAGTAGAGATTTCTTAGCATAATCCATCATCCAATCCCTATCCTCCTGTGACCAATCCACTCCCTGTATAGGGTCAAGAAGACTCTCTAACTGCCCTTCATTCGCTGCAGTAATCCCTGCAGTCCTAAACATATTGATAGTCTCAATGATTCTCTGAGCCTCAATAGTAACACGCTGCTTCCTGAGTAGGTCATCTACTTCTGTAGCAGTCTGTGTAGCAAACCCTGCAGTCTCTCCAGGAGTCAATCCATACTGGAACATAGGAACAGGAAGTTTCTCTAAGGGAAGCCAAGCTCCTACTGCTCTAGCAGCCCTTTCATACCAGGGTTTCTGCTCATATCCTTGATAACTCCCTGCTACCTCTGTCTGTTGTTCCAGTAATGCTTGCTGTCTCTGCAATCTCGCTGCATCATCCTCACCAAAGTAGGATGGCAGAGAGAAAGCACCCTTTACTGCAGTGTACTGTAGCTCTTCATCGGCCATTTATTATCTCCTTATATTCAACGCTTCAGGTGGAAGTATCGTGGGATTTACTCCAGGTGGTCTAGCAGGAGAACCAGCCTCTCTCTGTGCATTTATCTGTGTCATCTCTGCAGGATTCCCTTGACCAGGAGCAGGTGCAGATAACTGTGCTTCCATAGCCTGTGCAGCCTTTCTAAATCTGGCAGCACCCTCTTTATCCCCACGCCAATCTAGATACTTCGCATAGGTGTTATATGCAGCAGCCAACTCAATGTTCTGTGTCATAGGATGATTCCTTACCCTATCTGACTGCTTCCTTCTATTCACCACCTGTAAATCTGGTACTTTCAATATCTCCTCCAGTATTGTCTCTTCATCCAACACATCCTTCAGGTAGTTAGCCACTGTAGCCTTCTCTAACCAGTCCTTCGGTGTAGCCAACTCACTAAATGATGTCACTGTCACATCCTCTGGTATCTCCTTCGGTATCAACTCCTCCAACACTCTCCCCTTTATCACGAACTTCTTCCCGCCCTCCTTAATTCTATTCAAGAAGAATGTATCACACTGAGAGATGAAGAAGTCTTTAGCTTCCTGATATGGCATCAACACCTGATTAGCTGTGCTTACTATCTGTGACAAAGCATAACCAGATGTCCTACCCTCCATCAACCCATACAGTAAATCTGAGAATCCACCCTTCTGCAAGTCCTTCTCCATAGTAAGTAGCAGTGACTGCATCTCAATAGGTATAGGTGGTGTAGCAATAGGCATTAAGCCCTCTCCAGGTTGGAAGTGAGCTACAAATCCTCTCTGATATAATTTCTCTGGGTCTACTTTAGGCTCACCTGTAGAGGTCTCCTGCCATCTAGGTTGAGCAGAATCTCTTAATATCTGCAGCAGGAATGTAGCCCATCTATTATGACTCCTTATCGTTACTGCATCAGGTTCAAGAATGGACTGTCCTATCAATCCCTTCCACGCATCTCCTGTCTCTATGACTCCCTCTTCTGGGAATCCACCAACAGGAGAAACCAATAGCAGTATATCTTCCCTGACCTCTTCTGCTGTAATAGGCTTTCTATCAGCAAGAATCACATTCATCAGATTGCCCTTCTCATCAAGGTAGTAGTAATCATCCAGGGTCACAACCTTGTCTGGTGTCTTCGTAGTATAATTCCACTTATTAGCAGTGGCTTTCCTCATCAATGAAGCACCAGTTAAACTATATTCATGTAAACACTCAATTAGTTGTCCATCTTCATATCTGGGAAATGCTTGTGCAGGATTCCACAAAGTAGGTCTCAACTCCTGTGTAACCTCATCATAAGCAATCTGTCCTGCATACCATCCCAACACCAATAAATCAAATCCCAACTCAGTCTTAAAAGGAGGCTTCCCTCCCATCATTCGTTTTTCATCAATCTTCTTCCACATGTACTGACAAGCTCTCTCACATCTAGCCTGTATATCCATCTCTATCGGGTCATCACTGGCTAGAGGCAAGACATGCTGTGTCAACCCAGCAGTAAGAAAGTACAATGCTAAGTTATAGAATGTCCTGGGATAGTTAGTCACAGTGGACTCCATACCCGTCTTCTTCAACTCATCCGTCAGCTTCAGCAGTTTCATCCACTCCTGAAACTTAGTCAGCCTTGTGTCCCAAGACTTCCTCAACTTATCAACATTATCCAGCATTAACTTTAATTCCATTTATCCTCCTAATCGTTCCATGCTTTAGTGAAACCTATGATGCCACGACTACCGCTAGTAGTCCTCTTTGCTGCTATTGCAATCATCGTAGCAATCAATAAGTCATCATATGTCTGGGGCATAGGCTTCAATCCAACGTATCTATATCCCTTAGCCTGTCTGACCAAGTTTACATCCCAGACCTTTAATCTGGGCAACACATCCTTAAAGGTAGAGAACATGAACGATTTAGTCTGCTCATTTGTCCACCATCCCACTTTAGATGTCTGCTTCCCAGTAGTATAATCCCTCTGATAATACTTATTGGGATACTTCTCCAGTACCGCAAGTACTGCATATCCCTGTGCATTTCTTTCTATAGCCAACTCAGCATTGTTATAGTACCTACCCAACTCCTCCAATGTATGAGCAAATACAGTTGGGTCTAACTTCCTCATAAATGTAGCACACACATTATAGTATTCATCCATCACTGATGCAGCAGAATAGGATACAGACCCTGCAGAACAGTCAGCCCCAATAATATACTTCCTATCCTTCTCAGGTTCTCTCCATATATGTGCTCCTGATGGATGATTCTTCCCAGGATAACAACCCTTCGCCAACATATCCAATGTGAAGGGATCAAATACAGGCTCACCCACAGCAATGAAGCAGTTAAGTTCATCCTCTGGATATTCCTGATAGAACAAACCACCCTTATCCGCTATCTTCATCCTCCTCCATCTCAACTGCTCCTCACTCACACCTTGCTTATCCATCAAGTCCTGCTCTTCAGGAGACAGAACCAAATCCCCCCTATCAGACTCTAACGCATAATCAGATCCTCTAGGTAGCCTATAATCCCCTGCAATCCACCAGGGAAAGAACAGTGGCTTGTAACTACTCCTGCCTTCCCTGCTCTTCCCCCACATATCATACACCAAGTTCTCCCCATTAGGACTTGTCTCTGCAACTACTTCCCCATCCAGAGGGACAGCTTCTTCCACTGCATTGATAATCCTCTCTGGGTCATCATAAAATGCAAGCTCAGATAGATGACATCTATTGATTGTGTCACCTCTACCAAATGTCATACTCCTAGCAGTACCAATATATATACTGCTGTTGAGTTCTGGGAAGGTAATCTCCGATGCACTACCATGTCCCATCTCAGGCTTCACTGGAGTCTGTAATGTCTCATAGAAGAAATGTATCTTACTGAATAATCGTTCTGTAGCGTGTTGCTCATGACTCACGACTACACAGGTAGAATTGGGTACTGTTATGCTCTCCACAAACATATCTGCGAGAATAACAGAACTCAATCCTAACTGCCTAGCCTTCAATATCAGTGTCCTTCTACTCTTATTCTCCATATAGTATCTCTGAACATTATTCAGCTTAAACGGAGATACATTCCTAGCCTTATCCACAATCAGCAGATAAGTCTCAATGAAGTCAATCCTCTCCTTTATTGTCATTTCCTTCTTAACTTCCTCAGCATCTTGTAGTATGGCTGCATCACACTTCTATAGAAATGTGCTCTTCTAACATTCCTCCTACTAGCTCCCGTTTGTCTGTAACTTCTCTGTTTCTTCAACACTAACTCCTACTGGTAATGCTTTATGCTGTGGCTGTGCAACCATTGCTACATTCCCTGCCACGAACTGCATCCAACCAACAGAAGGCAAAGTAATCCCTTTGCTCTCCTCCAGCGCCTTATTATATACATCCTTAGCCAATGGTGTCTTGACTAAGTTATATTCACCACTCTCTATCTCTCCCTTTATCTTCTCCAATAACTCCTGTTCCAGGAAGAGAGCCATCACCTTATTATCATGGCGAAGAAGTTGAAATGCCTCATCAAAGTAAGCATCCTTTAACTCCTCCACTCTATCCAGCAAACTACGAAAAGGGTCATTGCCCTGCCAGTACTTGAATGTGGCTTTAGGGATACCAGCCACTGTCATTGCTGCATCCCTCTTCACTCCAGCAATTAACAGATGAAAGAACTTCTTCTGCTTAGGATTTAATAGACTTAGTTCGTCTTTGAGCATCCCTCTTATGTCTCCTCACATCCAAGTATGTGCAAACAGTTGTGCATATAGCAACACAAGCTCCCGTTTCCAGAAGCCATTTAGCCCAAGCAGGAAGAACTGCAAACCAATCAATCATGCTTCTTATCTATACAGAACTCTGTGACTGCCGTCTGTGCATCCTCATATAAGTCCTCCATGACAGTAGGAATACACATCAGGTAATCGGGTGTTCTATACAGCAACTGTATTACTTCACACCTGACCTTAATTGACTTGACTAACTCTATTAAATCTTCCATAATCTCTACAGTCCTCTAGGATAATTATACCATATTGGAGAGGGATTATGCAAGTGGTGTTAGATGAAGCCAATCCTTCCCAACCTTAATCTCCCACTTCAGATAGATGGGACAGAGGTTATCCAACAACTCAGGAGAAGGAGCTTCCTCAACAGACAACAACAACTCATCATGTATAGTAGTAGAAATCTTATAATCCTGTAATCGTAGCATAGCCAACTTCAATATCTCTGCTGCTGTACCCTGCACGATAGAATTAACAACCTTGAGCAGTGGGTCATAGTCATCTACCTCATCCTCAGCCATGCTCTCTAATGTTCTCTTCCTACCCATCCAGGTAAGTATATATCCATCTCTCTCTGCTCCACTCTCCATCTCTCCCTTCCATTTAGCAAATCCAGCATAGTCCCTGTAGTATCCCTGGAGCAAGTTATGAGCATCAGATAGGCTAATATCATCCCCATGCCTATGACTTGTCTCCACCAACTTCCTATCCCCTGCACCATAAGAAGAAGCCAATACTAACTGCTTCGCTGTATACCTAGCTATATTATACCTCTGAGCAATAGGTAAGTATATATCCCCTGTAGCCAAGTCTCCCTGCATCTTCTTATCCCCAGACAACCATGCCATGATTCTAGGCTCTATCTGAGAAGCATCTGCATCCCAGAAGAACTCTCCCTCTTCGGGCAGATATTGGTCTCTCAAGTCCACTGGTATGTTCTGAGGATTAGGCTTAGTTCCAGCAAATCTACCCGTCCTCACTATATGGAACTTAGGGTATATCCTATCCAACTTATAGAAAGGCTTAATATAAGTACTATATAACTTCTGTTCCTTTCTGAAGAATAGTGTATTGATAGCTACAGGAGATTCCTGGTCAACTAGAGGCAACAGTGCTTCTTCCCCTGTGGTCATCCTACCCTTTGGAGTAAAGGATGTGATGAACCCTTCCTTAGATAAAGCAATGCCTATGCTCTGAGGTGATGCTGGATTGAATCCCATAGCAAGACACCTCTCCTTCAGCCTATACACCTTCTCCTTATACTCTCTATTCCTCTGAGCCAACAACTCCTTATCTAATCTGATTCCTCTCCGTTGCATCTCCAGTACAATAGGCAGTACCTTCTTATCCAACAGATATGAAGGATTCTCTTTATCTATCTCCCCATGATATATCTTCCATGTCCCTATGCTATGCATATTACATATTTCAGCAATATCCTTGAATACACAATCCTTCAGTGTCTTCTTCTTAATCTTCTTCCCAGCCTCATTATACAGCAGTGACCTCACATCCTTCCAATTAAAGTTAAAGTCATATGAGAGGTTTCCCAACTTAGCAGGGTATCCATTAGCTTGAGCCATAAGCATAGTGTCATCCAGCCAGTTAATCTCATGTCCTGTAGCATTTAAGTTGAATACATCAAACATGATGTTATGCCACAGTGAAGGAACTTTACTGAGCAGTTCCCACACCTTCCCTATATCCTCATCATCAGGACTAAAAGCAAAGGATGTATCTGGAGAGACAGCAAGAGAGATACATAGCAGTTCTGTATCCTCATCACTCACTGTCTCTGTATCACAAGCAAGGAGGGAACTTTGTCTCAACTCCCTCCATATCTCATCTCTGCTCTGAAACTTTCTAGGGCTGCTTGCTAACAACATACTTTCTTCACCTTACCAAACCTCTTATCTATACTCTCCTTCGTTATATCCATTACTATATAGTGAATACAATTACCACATACCTTAGCTCTCTTGAATGGATGCTCAGGGTCATCTTCTACCTGTTTGAAATAAAAACAATCTTGCTCTACTTTATTGTTTGCTCCACCCTTCCAATCAACTTCTGCCTCTTCAGGTGAAAGACCCAGAAAGTCAAGACCAACTATACATAACTGTTTCATCTCTACTTCTCCTCTCTATATAGTATCCTGGCTATCTTCTTATACACATGGTCATCCCTCAGCCTACTATCTATATCTTCCACTGCTCCCTCATACCCATGTGCTAACATCCACATATATGCATCCTGTTGCTTCAAGGCATAGATGAGAGCTACCAGGATGGGTGGTATATCAAATCCCCACAGGTTGAGTATAGCAGATACTCTCTTAAAGTTACCCATAGGGTCTCCACCTGTAGTATAATCCTTGCTCTTCTCTGAGTATAGGTCTATCTCTTCCTGGGATAGCTCCTTGAATAGAGGATGTCCATGAAACTCAGTCATTTGATTCCTCCCAGGTCAAAAGAGACATCCATCTATATCCTCCTTAATGCCTTGACGAATGGGAACAGTACCTGAGCCAACCTCTCCAACAACAATATATCCTGTATATTATGCTCCACTATCGCATCCAATGCAGCTATATCTCCATCCATCCCTGCTTTCATCCACAACTCTCCATCCACTATAGTCTTAGCCTCTCCAAAAAAGTATCCAGCCAATGCATCCAACCTCTTCCTGCTTACCTGTAGATTAGCCTTAGCCAACGAATATGTATCCATGATGAACACATTAGGCAGTGTAGGCAACTCGTACCTTACAGCCTTAGCATTCATATATCGTAGGTCAAAGCTCCCATAGTGAACAGCAATCACTGCGTGTTTGGACAACTCTCCCAGGATAGCTGCAGTAATCTTCTTATCATCCTTCCTATCTCCTGTCCTCCATCTGTTATTGTATTGGTCTGCACGAAATACCTTAGCATCCTGACCAAATGGCTTTATACAGG
>Ga0172362_10006425_pt1 | contig 10094 bp, 4 predicted proteins | sample LakKivs1_kivu2a2_FD_114534 | JGI IMG/M metagenome (GOLD analysis project Ga0172362, IMG submission 114534) | Sediment microbial communities from Lake Kivu, Rwanda - Sediment s1_kivu2a2 | ecosystem: Environmental > Aquatic > Freshwater > Lake > Sediment | place: Rwanda: Western Province, Lake... | reverse complement strand
GGCTGACATATGGAGTGCCAAGCTTAAACGCAACGCAATGAATCAGACTGCGCACGTCTTGCTGCTTGTTTATCACAGCCACAGCGCCGGGGTCCCGCTCTCGACCAAGGTCCCAGCCCAGGTACAAGTCGCCTTGAAAAGTTTCTTCGAAGGGAATTAGGCTAAGCTGCTCGTTTTGGGATTTAATTATTAGACTGCTCGGTAAGAATGCGGTTTGGTCATCAACGAAGGCGCATTCCATTTCTCTTTTCCAACGCCAAGGATCCCCCGCATACTGCTCCCGCATGATTTCAACCTGGCTCGGTTCCAATGGTCCATTCGGCTTCAGAACGTTTTCCCATGTGCGAAGGTATCTCGGCGGTTCATGCTCGTGCACGTTGCCGCTGAAAATCTTGAAGCTTTTGTTGAAGCACATGTCAAAGTAAACGCTGTCTTTATTCCAAGGCGTGCTCGCAACATTAATGTAAACTGTCCGCGTCAAAGTCATGGGCAAGAGAGCGCTAAGCCACAAGTCACGGTCCTTGCGGATAAAGTTGAACTCGTCACAATTGCTGACAAGGACACCATTCGCGAAATAATTGTGATTATCTTCAACCTCTAAGTCAAAAAGGGCTTCTTTCGAGCGCGATACTCCTTGGAATATATCCTCTTCTTTTGGAGACGACGAGCATGCCTGCATGCCAGACTGCATGTTAATTTGTTTCGAATTTTGGTCATGAACTCGGTTCCACAGATAACGCATAGTTTTCTTGACAGAGGTTTTGGATGCTTGTAGAATTTTAGCCGCGCCTCTCTGCATTTTGGGTTTGAGCAGACTATCCATTTCGCGACAGCTTTGATTTGTCTGTTGGGCATCACAGGATTGCCACATATCGCACACGGGACAGGCTTTAACTCGGGTAAAACCTTGTATTGCATGCTCGGAATGACGTGTTTCCTGATTACATTGAAGAATTTGTCTCTCTCTTCCGCTGGAAACAACAGGAAACAGCCTCTCCCTCTTTTGTCCTCTTTTATCGTAGGAGTTATTCCCCAATAGTCGTGCAACCAACGTTGAAGAATTAGATGCTCTTCCTTTGAGAAGGAATTGGTGCTTATTGTCATGCTTCTTTGACCTAAGAGAGCGCCATCGTCCATATACCAGATTGCCAACGCGAAGGGAGAATGGATTTTTTCCAGCCAGTTTAAGGAAAGAGTTTTTCTTCCATTTTGATAGCAGACTTTGTGGATTTCTGTAAACTGTGGGTGTGACAAAGTTGTGAAAACTATGATTTCGTTTCCCCAGCCTCGGTTGTTGATTAAACGAGGAGGAGTTCTCACAAAATCTTGGATGATCGAGTATTTGAATTGAGCGTATTCTGCTTGCTTGGATGAGTGGTTTATTTGCAAATGAGCATTTCTCTTTTCTCCTTTTGGCAGAACCATGCACAAATCGCCCAATAAACCGCCGTATATCAATTGTTCTTGGTCTCTTGTAAGTTTCTGATCGTAGTGAGACTTCATTACAGGCGTCCATTGAGAACGAGGCTTCATGCCGATGACTCTCCCTAAGAAGAATTATGTCTGCAAGATATAAACTTCTGTCACGTGCGGTGACGTATCCAGAATTTAACGTGAAAACCTTATGGTCCTCAGTGCAGTCAAGATATCCGAAAGCGTGAAACAACCGCATAAGTTTCCTGCCAGCAAGTGGATTACAGAAAACTCTCAAAACTCTCTTTGATTCAACTTTTCCGGTGGACCGGTTATAGCTTAAGACATGGTGTCCAGGCTTGATTTTGGAAATCGGAATCTGACTTCCATCTGAAAGAGTCACCTCAACATAGCTGGGTAGGCAACTTATCTTTGCAGGCCCGTGTCCACGGATTGTGAATGGCTCTGGAGTTTCAGCTAATATGACTGATTTGTTGCGGAACCTAATTATGGTCTGCAGTTCTTCTTCAATCAGTTTCTCATAAATTTCTTTATCCATCTTAGCCAGGTGGCTGTGGAGTCCGCCTTCGCCTTGAAAGTAGATTTCTTTAATCTGCTGGAATTTCGGCATTGTTACTATGATGCGAGCGTTCGGATGCAATGCAGCAAAAAATATGTCGGAACCGCTCATCACTGTTGTTTTTCCGGCTCTTCTACACCAGCGCAAAACCTTCAATGGCGAAGGGTCTCGCAGAAACTCAGCTTGATATGGATAAGGGGTTATGTGCAGAATTTGGGTGAAAAACTCAACTGGATCCCTGGGAAGCGGTACTTGCTGTTGTGCTCGTAGCTGCTTCTCCAGTTCCTGCAGCTTTCGCTTTTGCTTGCTCAATTAAACTCTCCAGCTTTTTGAGGTTGTCGTCGAAGGCCCTCTCATCGAAAGCCTGTGTCAAGCTGTTAATTGTCTGCGCGATAAATGCTGCAACCTTCGCCCACTTTTCCCTCTGTGGCAATCCAACCCGCTCAGCTTTAGCGTTAGCCTGCGCAAGGTTGAACAACTCCTCCAGGTGCTTGATCAATTTCACTCGAATATTTTGGGTGTCAAGCTGAAAAATTCTGCGTGTCTGATAAAGCCTTCGAGTAAGCATTATATTACGATTAAAACGAGCCAAACGGGACCTACCCCCTCCCCCTACGTTTTTTCCAGCCAAACGTAACGGTGAAGTTTTTAATGCTGAAACGTTTAAGGGGTATCAGCAGGCTTTTGTTAGGCACATCAACGTGGATGCCTAAAATTTCCATTACGTCTAAGCCGAGCAGCGGTTCAAAACCTTTTCCATAAGCAATCCACGCATAAACTTCTTTATCATCAAATTTCAAGACAGCGAAGGATGTGTCAACGGTTTTTTCGCTTCCATCAGCCATGACGGCTACTAAACTGCCCCTGCTCTGAAGCTTCAGCCTTTTAGCTGTGTCTTCGGTGATGACGCAGCCGACTGCACCCGTGTCTGCAATGAATCGCACTTTGTCTCTGAGGCTTGGGTTTAGAGGGTTAGCTACCGTCACGTTTACGTGAATGTACTCCGCCTTTCCCTTTTTCGCTTCACCCTTAACATTCTGCAATTTATCACCTGTGACTTAGAAATGTGCCCGTGATGTTACCTATAAGCCCAGAGATGATCATGAATACCTCACTGTTCCATTTTCCCAAAACAATCAAATGTACTGTTTCAAGCACTGTTAGGCAGGCGACCATGCCGAGGCTGAAGTAAGCGATGTAAAGAATCCCTTCGCTCGGAGGGAACCTCAACCCGTTTTCCCTGGCAAACACGGTTTTCGTTAAAATTTTGCGAAACGGGTCTTTCATGCAAAATCACTTTTTGAAATGTTCCTTCACCACGGGAATCACACAGTCTCTGATCTAATTTTGTCACAGTAGCTGGTGCAGAAAATGTATCTGCAGACCTTCGTCTCCAACAATTTAGCCTTGCTACGTCTATGTAAAATAAGACCCCTCTAACGCCACTCAAAGGCGGCGAAAGAACACTGATCCTCGCGTCAAGATTCAACGGTGTTTAATCAAGGCTTTAAACTTTTCCCAACAGCAACAGCTATGTTAAGCCAGAAAAATAAAAGAAATTCTGAAACAAAGCTTTAATTAAACTCTAATTTAAGAAATATTTCATGAAATATGTCAGAAGCATAAGTCTCATAACACAAAAAGAACACGGAAAAATTTAGAAATTGAAACTATTTTTGCGAGTTTATTTGAGAAAAAGTAGGGTTTAGTTTTTTGTTGAGTGGCTATTTTTCTATGCCTGGTTTGTCTATTAGGATGTAGCATTTGCGTGCTTGTAGGTCCCATGCTATGGCTATGCAGAAGTCAAGTTTCGTATCCACGGCTATGGTGTTTAGGCGTAGTTCGCTGTCGTAGTGTTTGATTATGATTGCTCTTCCGCATTGTCGCATGTAGGTGGCGTTTCTTATTCCAAAGTCTTTTTTTGGCGTTATGAACTGGAAGAATTTGTGCTTAGTGTTAATTTTGAGCGTTGTGCCCCTGCCGTAGGTGTCCTCAAAAATGTAGTTCCAAGAGAATAATGTGACTTGAATTGAGTTGGTTGGTTCCTTATTGCCCAAATTGTCTGTGCTGTTAAATTCAATGGTGTAAGCTCCGTCGGCTAATCCTGCCAAATAGAATGGTTCTGTGTAAGGTAGCCAACGGCTGTCATGGGAATCGTTGTAGATTCTATAGGCTATGGAGTATATGCCTGAACCAGCATTGTCATAGGCTTCTAAAGTAAACAGTGTTTGAGAGGTTACGTAAGTGATGTCAGTCACGTACTTTGGCTCTCCGATGTTTAGGGTTGTTGTCGGCGGAGTATTATCGAGAATGACCGTAACCGTGTTGGTTGGCTCCATATTGCCTGCATAGTCCGTGCTGTTATAGTCGATGTAGTATGTGCCGTCGCTTAGCCCGGTTAAATAGAACGGTTGCGTGTACGTTATCCAACCGCTATCATACGTAGCGTTATAAATTCTACAGGCTGTTGAAGCAACGCCAGAACCACCCGGATTGTCCTCGGCAACCAATGTAATAAGAGTGGCTGAAGTTACGTATGTCATATTAGCCGCTACAAATTTTGGCTCGCTGACTTCTAACAGAGTTTTAGGGGGAATGCCTATATCGATCAGGCTGTATTGCTGAAGGACGGTAAAGCCATAGGGATTCACAGTTACCTCTTGCATGATACTTGCATAACCGTGATGGGTAATCGTTAGTATATAATTCCCCGCGGGTATGCCTAAAAAGATGTAACTACCGTCTGGATTGGTTGATGTGATATAATCGCCCAGTTTGATTATGCTTCCCTTGTGATTGTTTCTTCCTGCTAAAAGCGCTACTCCTATGACATTGCTGGCGTCAATTGAAATATATTCAGCAAAGACGGTGGTTCTTGCTTCACCTTTCGTTAGTATGCCTTTTATCACGTATATCCCTGCACTGATGTTAGGCGCAGCCAAGAGTTCGATTTCTTTAGTTTCTTTAGGCATAAGGTAGAGTTCATAAGTGGAGTTATAGATGATGTTGCCTTCAAAGTCTGAAAATTCGAGGGTTATGTTGCCGTTAAAGGCGTCGTCAGATAGGTTTGTAACATTCATGGGAACTTTGATTTCTTCTCTTATTGAGGCTTGAACAGGCGGAAATGCTCTTACTATAACAGGGAATTTCGCTTCTAAAGATATCGAGTCCGTTTCAAACGAGACTATGTCGTCTGCAAATGGATCATAAATGTTTAACGTGGCTCCTTGAATTTCAACTATGGTCCCAGGTGCTGCTTGACAAATGAAGGTAACGTTATACTGTCTTGTCTCACCTGGATCAAGGGTTATTTGCCAAGAAACTTGGTTTTCATTGAATATGCCACCATTTGCGTCGAGTATCGTGATTGACGTAGGAAACTGCTGGGTGATGTTGCCTAAGACAGTGATATTAAATGGATTTTCTATGCAGATTTTGAGGGTATAGACGTCACTGTTCAAGGAATTCTCTACAAAAGATCGAATTGGGTAAGGAATTATTTGAGATTCCTCCATTTCATGTTGAGAGATTGTTAAGCCTTTAGTATCAGCCAATACAGTAGTTCCAAATGTGGTTTTTGCGGTGCCAATGTAGTATGTGCCTGTTTCAGTTGTGCCTAATAGTGTAAACTCTATTTCAGTCCCTTTTGAAGGAATCTCACCATAACGTCCTTCCTCGTAGTAATATATGCGCATTGTATAGGTTCTTCCGGCGTTAATTCTTAACGACTTTTGGGAGATAAGGGAAGTATAGCTCGTTCCAAGGATACCCCACTTGCCGTATGTTGCTGTTAGTTCATATATCGTGTTTGCCGTCCCAGTGTTAGAAATGGTTACGTCGGAGAAAGCTTCTTTTATGAATAGATCCCATCTGCCCAAAAACTGTTTGTATTCGCCGATGACCATATTATTGATGGAAACTATTTCGCCTTGCCCTATTTGAGGAGTAACTCGATGCTTAATATTTTCCAATCCCCTAATGGTGTTGAGGAATATCCTTCTTGAGGTATCAAATGTATTGCCTACCACTGCCACTGCCAAATCCATCATCTTAGCGGCCTCCGTGAGCTCGGCCATGTTTTGAAAAGCGTCCCAGCCAAGCGTTCCTAAGCTGTAGATGAGTACTCCAGGACCATCAGAAACCAGTCCTATTAAGACCCTAAGAAGGTTCCTAATAAAGAATTGTGTTATTTTCGCCTTCCATCCAGGCTGATCCCAGTTTACCCGAGATTGATGGAGCGGCAAAGCCAATTGCCAGAGATTACCCAACAAGACGTCATTAGCCTTGCGGCGGGCTAAGAGGTCTTGCCTATACGCTTCGACCTCTTCAGGTGTCAGATCACGAATCTGAGCTAAAACATCAGACAATGTATTATCAAGATCTTTTTTCAAATTTTTCACGAGCCTTTCAAGAGATGGAACAAAGCTTTGCCTCAAAGCAAGGCTACTTCTCAAAATATTCTTTAGAGTCAATTTTAGAGTTTCCACGCTTATTCTTTCCGGCGCTTCACCAGTAATGTCAGCTGCATAATATGTTAGGGCCCACCTTAGCATGTCCATTGTTGTAGCAGATGGCTCTCCTGAGCTAAACAAAGCATCATGGTATACATGCTTAAACCAAAGAATGTGGGCATAGGGAGTGTCAGGGCCTCCTGAAAGAGAAACCTTCCAAAGGTCTATGACATCTTCCCCTCCTGGAACGGCGGCGCTCAAAGTACCAAATGCGTCAAATATCGAATCAACTATCAGGTCTATCTGTTCTGCTTTGAACCGCGTTGCGAAGTAATCTCCGTCTTTAGCAGATGTTCGAGCCTCCTCAAGAATACTGTCAATGTGCCTTTTTGTTTCATCAACAGTGAATTGAATTTCCCTGGAGAAGTCTGTTTCTAACACCCAAGGAATTGTAGTAAATGATGTTTCTTCTGACCAGGGTGACCATATGCCTCGAAAGTCTTTGTATCTTACTCGCCAGTAGTACGTGGTTCCATAATCCAGGCTGTCCCATATGGCAGTTGACCATACTTCGGGGCGGTTCCATCTGCTAATCAATCCGAGTATTGTTTCGTTGTAGACAGGGTTGGAGTAGTCTCCGGGGATAGTTGTTACTTGCCACTGCGAATAAACACGTGCAATGTAGCCGTCTATCTCCTCCCATGGTATCAACTCGTCTGGGACGTCCTGTAAGGGCGGGGAAGCGACAAGCACTGGGGTTACTGAAACATCCGTGGCTCCGTCTGCGGGTGAAAGATTGACCGGTTGAGCGGGAATTGTTGGCAGAGCTGCTGGGATTAATGGAAAGTAGTGTTTGCTTATCTTGGAGGCGGTGTTTATGAAGAAGTGGTATTTTGTGCCGCCGTATGTTATAAGTGCTGATACTTCGTAGTGTCCGTTGTTGATTGGTTGGGGAGCGTCTGCAACCGTTCCAGAGAAGCCGTATGTGTTTTGTCCCGTTTGCCAGTAGCTGAAGTATGTGAAATCAACAATCTTTTTTGTTAGTTCCTTGTCTTGGCCATCTGTGGCTATTATATAAACTTCAGGTATGGCGGATGGTAATGGTCCGTTGATGGTGACTTGTCCCTCGATGGATAAGTTTCCATCTGAAAGGGTGGCTGAACCGCTTAAGTGTCCAGTGCCCTCAACAGTTTCATAGTTGTCATCCAAGTTGTATTGGAAATCACTGTCAAAAGTCCATGTCTCCACAGCACTCCAAGGCTTCATCAACGGATATCGGTCTCTGTTGTTGTCGTCTATTACGTATGGATGGTCCCATATGCCATCGCTACCAGTCTCATTTTGATAAGGTCCACTGTATAGGTCTACGTCAGTATAGTCGCTCCAGTAGTTGCCACCGCTTGGATAACTGTCATCCCAAAAGTTAACATATGCGGATGGGTAAACATCTGCATGCTGAGCATTATTTATGAAGTTGTTATGATATATTTTGTTATCATATGAAACGTATTCCAGAACAATACCATATGTATTTGCGCGAATATTGTTACATGTGATAGTGTTATTTCTCGAGTATCCTACAATGTATGAGTCAAACCTAAGAGAACCCAATGAGATGCCGATATAGTTATCCGATATGATGTTATTGGATACGGTGCAATTACTTGCAGAGGTCAGGGCTATACCCGCCCATTCGGTTGCGCCTTTAATCGTAAACCCATCTATATTCACATAATTCACCATTTCTACACTAAAGACAGCGTAATCTGGATTCTTAGCCATAATGATCGTGTTAGAGGGATCCCCAGAAGTGGATTTAATCGTCAAGGACTTAAAAACAACTATATTCTCAAAGTAAATTCCTGGATCGACAGTAATAATATGCCCACTTTGCGTATCTGAATCTTCAATTGCTGATTGAATTGCTACGAAATTTTCGCCTGTATTAAGGTTGTGAACTGGGAATCCCGTCACATAGGGGTTCATAAGCGGGTACTGGTCTCTGTTATAGTCGTCTATAATGTATGGTGTGTCGCCTATGCCGTCGCTTCCAGATTGATCTTGGTTAGGACCGCTGTAATAGTCAACGCCTGTATAGTCGCTCCAATAGTTTCCGCCAGAAGGATAACCATCATCCCAAACGTTTATTGAAGGGGAAACCCCAGGATTATCCCATGAGCCATCATAGACTTGCCCGCTGTTATTGACGAAGTTGTTATAATAAAAATTGTTGTTAAAAGATTCAAAAAGACGGATGCCATCGTAGTTGCTTGCTGTTATGTTGTTTCCGATTATGTTGTTGTTGTAAGAAGCACCGAGATAGATGCCATAACCGTTGTTTGCTATATTATTACCAGATATGTTGATGTTAGAATGATTATAGAGTCCGATACCCCACGAATTGTTTATGATGTTATTACCACATATGGTGTTGACTTGGTCTAACGGCCCCCAGAGCATGATGCCTGTGACGCTGGGGGGTGCTCCCCCAGTTATGTTGTTTCCAGTTATGTTATTACCTGCGCAACGGGTAACTTCAATGCCATACCAAACGGTTGCTGTTATATTATTATCGGAGATACTGTTGTTTGGGGCATCGTGAAGCCAGATACCATCGTGATCGTTTGCTGTTATTTCATTTCCAGTTATTCTGGTTTCCGAGGAATTGTAAAGAAGAACACCGTCATGACCATTCGCTATTCTGTTGTTGGATATGATAGTGCGTAAGGAATGTGCGAGTATGATTCCATAATAATTATTTATTATGCTGTTGTTTTGGATGGTTACATTATCCTGAGAGTAGACCCAAATGCCACCACGCCACTGACCACTGTTTTTTATGGTGAACTCCTCGATAATAACGCTGTCTGCTCTAACGGTGACTACAGTGTCTGCTGTCCCGTCCCCATTAATAATCGTCTCATGCCTATTCTCTCCAACTAACGACACAGTTTTATCTACGATGACATTTTCATAGTATGTCCCAGCTCTCACGTAGATTGTGTCTCCTGGGCTTGCTGCGTTGATTGCCTGTTGAATCGTTGAGTAATCGTCTGGGACAATGACGGTAGTTGCTTTTACTGGTTGAATGTTAAACGCCATTATTAAAGTGTTTATTAAAAGCAGGATTAGCATCAACCCTGAAACTATTCTCTTCATTTACTTTTCTCCTTTCCAGCAAACAATAATATAGCATATAATCTGGCTTAAAGATTACGGAGAAATCTTCTATAAGTGAAACCGCCCTTGCAGTTTTTGTGTGTGTGCGTGCTTCCGCCTACACTAATAGTCTCTCTGTTTCTTTAAGAACCATGCTTCTTTCTTCAAATGATACAAAAAGCGAAAAGTATGCGCCCAATAACTACAGATTATGGGTTCTCTCCAAGTCTTTTTATTCACCAACTGCGTATAGTGACCGATTTCATCTTCTGTCCCAAAAACTCATCGTTCCAGCGCTTGCATATTATCCACATAAGCCTCACGAGGTTCAAGCCATCAGGCGGTCTTTTCGGAATGGGCTGCCGCACAGAACATACTTCTCTCGGACAACGAACGATTTCACGTCAAATTCTTGCTTCTCGCAAAACCTTTGCTCAATCGTTATCAGTCCCAACGTTAGAAGCGGCTTGCGAATCTGACGGTAAAAACTG
>Ga0172362_10006424_pt1 | contig 10095 bp, 5 predicted proteins | sample LakKivs1_kivu2a2_FD_114534 | JGI IMG/M metagenome (GOLD analysis project Ga0172362, IMG submission 114534) | Sediment microbial communities from Lake Kivu, Rwanda - Sediment s1_kivu2a2 | ecosystem: Environmental > Aquatic > Freshwater > Lake > Sediment | place: Rwanda: Western Province, Lake... | reverse complement strand
TCCAAATTTTTGGTTTATTTTCCAAATTTTTGAATTTTTTGCAGGTGAGAAACGTGGAATAAGGCAAAGCGACTTTGGCATATATTTTGCAGGTGTTTTTGATGAATCTATGACAAGGAGGTGATGCGATTTTTCAGGAAAGTACGAGCAAAACGTGTGAATTTTCGTAAAAGAAGCGTTTTTATTTTTTTTAGGAGGTCTGAATGTTTAAAAAAATTCTTTTGACGTCAGCAATCCTTCTCTTTGCCGGGCTGGCTTTTTCCCAGTCGACCCAAACCGGGAACATCGTCGGCCGTGTTATCTCTCCGGAAGGCGAAGGACTGCCGGGAGTCTCCGTGACCATCACTTCTCCGGCGATGATCATTCCCTCAAGGTCCGTCGTCACAGGAGAGAAGGGGGCTTTCCGATTCGCCTCCCTGGCCCCCGGCGATTACCAGATGACGTTCGAACTGGAGGGGATGAAAACGGTGATCCGCAAGGGCGTAAAAGTCCCAGTCGCTCAGACGGTGACGATCGATATCACCATGGAAATGAAGACCATCGAAGAAAGTGTCACCGTGGTTGGCCAGAGCCCGACGGTGGACAGGCTGCGGACGACGCGTCCGGCCAACATAGATAAGATATTTCTCCAGTCGCTTCCCGCCCCCCGCACTCTGAATACCTACGTTAACATGGCCCCAGGCGTTGATGGTTTATCCGCCCACGGCGGCTCCACGATGGACAATGCCGTCCTCCTGGACGGCGTGAACATAATTGACGCGGCCACGGGCGTCCAGGCAGCTGGTGCCAATTTCGGGCTGGATATCATGGAGGAGTTAGCGGTGCAGGCCAGCGGGTTGACGGCCGAGTACGGCAGCGTCCGCGGCGCCGTGATCAACGTCGTGACCAAATCGGGCGGCAACAAATTCAGTGGCAGCACCTCCTTCTATCTCAACCATGAAAAGCTGAAAGGTGTAAACACCAAAGGCACGCCGCTGGAGGGATCGAAGGGCGGCAATAAGATACAGTACGAGCCGATCGTAACGCTGGGCGGACCGATCATCAAGGACAAGCTGTGGTTCTTCATGAACGGCAGTTTTAACAACTCGGAGCGCTTTGTCGCTGGCTATCCCGGAAACTGCGCTCCCGGCTCGGAGAAACCCATCAAAACCTTTATTCCCTACCCCTTTATGAAATTGAGCTTCCAGCCGGGAGAAAATGACAAATTCACCCTTTCCTACAACTTCTCTACAACGGTCACCGACGACAGCGGCGCCTCCAAGTTTGCTTCGGAAAGCGTCACTCAAGAGCGGCGGGCGCCGGGCCATATCTTCAATTTCCAGTATACCAAGTTTTTTAGCAGCAACTTTTTTGCCAACCTGAAATTCGGCATGGTCCTCTACCAGCTGCTCCTCAATGGCAAAGGCAGCGAAGCCCAAATGGTCCAAAACAATACTGGAATTTCCTCGGGGAATTCCTGGCGGAACCATGACCTTTACACCCGTAACCGGTTCCAGTTCAACGCCGACGGCACCATGTTCATCGACAACTTGGCCGGCACTCACGAGCTCAAATTCGGCGGCGAGATCCAATATGCCCATACGACATGGGATATCTACGGAGTAAACGATCCGATCACGGGCGGGTGCTATAATTTATTGATCGGCGATGCTTACTACTACACGCTCGTCCTAAAGAACAATGGTTTCAAACGCGTCGACAACATGTTCGATTATGCCGGCTTTGTCCAGGACGCCTGGTCGATCACCCGAAACCTCAACCTAAGCCTCGGATTTCGGTTGGAATATAACAGTATTGTCTATCCTGCCCAGAACACCGAAGAGGGCCCCATTGAATTCCTGGGTAAGACCTACAACCGCAGCATTCCAGAAAGCATCAAGATGTATAGCTGGGTGAACCTGGCCCCTCGGTTGGGATTGATTTATGACCTGTTTTCCGACGGAAAGACGCTCTTCAAAGCCAGCTGGTCCCGCTACATCATTCCCAACCAGATCGGCTTCATCAACCTGGCCCATCCCAACGGCTGGTTCGGCTATTACCAGTATTTGAATGCCGACGGTTCAGCCATTCCTGGGAGAATAGCTCTCTGGGCCATGCCCGGCGGCTTCCAAAACGGCGGCGCCCAGGTCGGCTATAAGGATCACAAGCTGAAAGCGGGTTACACCGATGAGCTGACTGTTGGCGTAGAAAAAGAGTTGTTCCCCGAATTCTCCATCGGCGCACGCTATATCCGAAAGTGGGACCGCAATCAGCCCAACATGGTGGATGCCGCCCAGCTCGACATCGACAAGCTCTTATCGACGGGCGAACTCGATTGGAGCAAGAACTGGACATCGAAGACGGTCGTCGACCCCTACAACGGCCAGACTCTGACCTTCTACGAAAGGATCAACCTGACGGCCACCGAGATCTACATTATCAATCCCCCAGGGCTTGACAGGGATTATGATGGCTTTGAGCTCACACTGAACAAGCGGTATTCCAGGGGCTGGGCGCTGAATGTTTCCTATGTCTACGCCAAATCCAGAGGTTTGCTGACTACAACGAGAACCGACGAATCCCTGGGCGGCGCCGTGGCGGGTTTCTACCAGAGTCCTAATGCCCATACCAATGCCCTGGGCGCGCTGCCTCTGGAAAGGCGTCACCAGTTCAAGGTCGAAGGCCTCGTGAAAGGCCCGTTCGGGCTCAACCTCAGCGGGTATTTCAGATACCTCTCCGGCCAGCCCGTCACCCGGACTGCCTCCAACAACTACCTCGGTCTCTCCTTGAAACAAAACGTGACAATTTACGCCGAAGAGAGAGGATCCACATTCTTGCCGCCTGTCATGCAGCTTGACTTGAGACTCGAAAAGACTTTCAGGCTCAAGCCCATCACTTTCGGTGTCTTCGCGGATTGCTTCAACGTCTTCAACCGCGGTGTAGCGACGGGCATGTGGATGAATTCGAGCAACAAGACCACGTACGAGTACAAGGAGATGACCGCCATCAACGACCCTCGCATTTTCCAGTTAGGAGCCCGGATCGAGTTCTAATTCTCTCGCAGCAAGCACAAAGGGAGACACGCTGTGTCTCCCTTTTTTTTTCTCTTTTTTGGGAGGAAAGGGGATTCGTCCTTCCGAGAAATCACCCTATTCGATTTTGGATATTTTTTTGATAATGTCCTTGACCAGGGCCACGTCGGGATCATCAGGAGGGCTTATTTCAACGAATTTGGTGAACGATTCAACGGCCTTCTGGGTATTGCCTTTGTTCAACCAGGCATAGCCCAGCTTTAAATAGAATTTGGGCCAGTCGGGCTTGATCCGGATGGCCATCTCGTAGTAGCGGATGGCCTCGTCGGCGTTCCCGGCCTGCATCATGATTTCGGCGACATTGTAGGCCAGGGCGGGATCGCCAGGATCGATGTCGATTGATTTTTTGAAGTATTGTTCGGCTTCCTTAAATTTGTTCTGCCTCATGTAAGCGTCTCCGATGCCGGAGAAGACCTGGGCCGTAAGCTTATTGTCTTTTTTATCGGCCGCCTCGCCGTCCAGTCCGTCAAGAACTTTCTGGTACTCGGCAATGGCCTTGTCGTATTCCTGGAGCTCCATGTAACAGTTGGCCAAGTTAAGCCTGATTTTATACAACGACGGATATTTGTCGCTGAATGCCTGATAGAGGGGTAGAGCTTCGACAAATTTTTTTTGTTCAAACAGGGCGTTCCCCTGAAGCAGGATTTCTTTGGAGCTGTCGCTGAGGCCTTCTGTCGCCACATTTCCTGTCGGTCTCTTCAGCATTATTTTCGGTTCAGGATTTCTTTTAGCGCCGGAGACTTCCAGTTGGATGGTCGATGGGACAAAGCCTTCCTTGTCCGTGGTGATGGAGACGACTCCTCTGCCCAAGCCGATGAATCCCCACCGCCCCCTGGCGTCGGAGACAGTCGTCAATTTATGGGTAAACTGAAAGTATTCCAGGATTATCAAAGCCCCCTCGATTGGATTTTCGTCTTCATCAACCACGAATCCTGTCAGGCGCCCCTTGCCTCTCCCTTCCTGAGAATAGAGTCCAAACCCTGAAAAAATAATTATCAGAAACGCCGCCCAAATCACAGATGAGTCCTTTTTCATTATCCTTTCTCTATTTTTATTCTATCACAGTTGCAGCAAAAGCATAACCGAAAAGGCAAATGTGACAATCATTTCGGGGAGGAGACAGTTACTGTTTTGCCGATTCAGCAACAGCTTTAATGAGCGATTTCAGGGCCGCTTGCGGGCTGGCCGTTGTTTCTACGATTCCGCCAGTTGCCTTGGCGATTTGGGAAAAGACATCATACATATCCGCCGAATGCTCCTTGAAATCCTGGACCGAGGTTTTATCCTTGGGTTTGATATAGAGAAAATGAAGACTGATCTTCGCTTCTCTCAGCAGATCGATGAATTTCGGGGCGTCGAGAGGCGATTTTTGGTCGTCGCTCGCAAAAAGCTCGGCCACGATAAAAGCAATTTCAGGAATGCCCCTGAGGCGTGAGAGCGTATCTTTGTCGGGAATTGGCCTGAACTCGGCCTCATAGATCATAACCATATGATTTTTGCCCGGCTGATTTTTGAACATATCGACAATCTTCATCAGGAGCGGCTCATTGACTTTGCGCAAGGTCCGCAGGTTTTCCATATCCTGGCGGTACATATTCAAAGAGTTCTTGATTCCGATCAGACCATCCGCGCTCGTGGTCTGCCCCCCTTCGATCTCACTAGCATGATTCTTCATCTCGTTGATAATGGTTTTATAGTTCGAGCTGCAAGCCGCCGTATCGCCCCGGAGCTTTTCCTTCATAGCCTCGCTCAATTCCCTCTTGGGCTTGGCCAGGGTGTTCTTGGAAAAGCCATAAACCCGGGCCGGAGTATAGATAATTAGCTGATCGTCCGGTGCCAAGACCTGATCAAAAAAGAAAGTGACCGCATCGCCCAATTCCCTCGTATAGTTGAGCACTTCAAAAAAAAGAACGTAATTTTTGGGCACGTCGGCTTCTTTTGGGCCACTTCCATTGGCCATCATGACAAGAGAAAAAGTCATCAATCCCGCCAGCCACAAGATTCTTTTCATCATTTGCTCCAATTTTCTATTTGGCCTGATTATAATGTTATCGACATTCCCATAAAAAAGCAAGGTCGGGCTCGAACGCGTCAAAGACTTTGAGAATTTCATTTCCTGAGGGTATAACCTGATGAAAGAGCAGCCCTCAGGGTGCTATTTTTTTATTGCTTTTTCCCATAAAATGGCATTCAGTTTCTGATTCACCAGCTCATTCCGGGGATCGCTGCGCAGCGCCTCCTTTAACTCTGCAATAGCTTCATCCCGCCGGCCCAATTGATTAAGATAATCAGCCAGAGCCACTGTCAAATCCGGGGAATGTGGTTCATTTTTTAAACCCTGACGGCAGATGTCCACCGCGTCTTGCAGGCGGTCGCTCTTGGCAGACAGCATGGCTAGGTTCAGATAAGCTGCACCATACAGGGGTTGACGGTCAATTATTTTTTTGAACAGGGCTTTGGCTTTGTCTCGCCAACCCTTCATTATAAAGGCCAGAGCCAGCGTGTTTTCGATTTCTGCTTTGGTAGGGTCAATAGCCAGTGCCCGCAGACACGAGTCAATGGCACCATCCGCATCTCCCAGGCGTTGCCGGATGAAAGCCACGCCAGAATATCCCCTGACGGAGTGCGGCACTAATTCTGTTATCGCTTCTAAATGGTCCAGGGCTTCCCGATCATTCTCCAGGCCCAGGTGGAGCAGTTGGGCATATTTCCAGTGCAGCCACCAATCCTGAGGCGCCAGGGCGATGGCATGTTCGTATAGCTCGGCTGATCTTTGCAGGGCATCGTTGCTGAGGCAGGATCTCATGTCCGTGAGTTCCCGTTCCAACTTTGTGACCTGCTCCGCATGGTAAAGCTGGTTGGTAAAAGGGGGTGTTTTGATGTAAGCATTCAGCATCTCGTCGGCAATTTGGTAACGGTCCCAATCTGAATAGGCCAGTTTTTCCGCAACTGTTTCCGCGGAGGGGACACTGACCGTCAAGCTGCCCGTCTTTCCTGTTTCATCCGGCAGCAGGGGTTTGATCTTATTAAATAAGGTGAGGGCCACGAGGTAATTGCCGTTGAAATTCATGTGCACATGGTCGTAAAAAAGCTCCTCCCCAGGGATGCCGCGGTCAGATTCGTCTCGAAAAACTTCTTCAATATCCGCAAGATAAAGACTTTTTCCTTCCTGGCCAGCAGCAGTCTCCCGAAGCAAAAAGTTGATCTGGCTATCAGCCCGGAAACGCAGGGTGTCGAGCTCCCTTGCTTTCAGGAATGAAAACCGGGCGTTTTCATAATCTCCCTGCTGCCAATAACAACGTCCAAGCCGAAAATGCAAATCGGCAAAGCAGTCATCAACGCCCAAAGCGGAAAGATAAAACTTTGCAGCATTGGCGTAATCGGCGGCTGCTTCTTTCTCTATTCCTTGGTTATAAAAATCTTCCCACTCTTCCCTGCGCCCAGGAGATAAGTCTTTGCGGTGCAGAGAAGCAAAGGGCGGACAGTCTTTCAAATTGGCGGCCACAGTGCAAAAAATCAGCGCGGAGCTATTGCGGGTTACGACGCGACCAATATCGTCGAGATTGCTTTTAAAGTGCCGGTAAACTGTTTTTAATTGGGGATCATCGGCTCGTACCTGTCTTTCCAGAAACATTTCCATCCCCCGCCAGACGCGAGGAGTATTTTTTTTCAGAACCGAAGCCTCTGCCAGCCGGTTTAAAAGCTGACCCAAACGCAGGGTCTTGAGAGTAATATTGAAACGGATAAGCGCCAGGCTGGGATAAAAAGGATTAAATACAGTCCCAGGACCGAATGGCCCCACGACTTCGTTGTTCCCCATGTAGATGATGAGCAGGTCGGCGTGGTGCTTGACACATTCCCTGGCCAACGGCAGCGCCACGTGGGAATTGACCGCGGTAAGGGCAGCATTGAATAGCTCAAATTTAATCCAGGGGAACGCTTCTCGCAGCATGGCCTCCAGAATGCGTCCGAAGGCAAATGCGCCGTCGGGCACGCCCTGGGCAGCGGAACCGCCCAATAGGAAAATCCGATAGGTACTGGCCGGTTTTTTATCGATGAAGATGAAAGGATCAAAATCTCGGGAGATTTCGCGAGAAAAAAAGCGCCAGGGGAATTCATGATTGTCGCAGTAAGCCCGGCGGCCGTTCAAGTTGTAAGGGACGAGCGGCGAAGAATGGAAGCCGAATCCAAATATCCGCAACCCAAGCTCCAGCATGACCAGGAGAACCAGAGGAATCAGAAGAGAGGCAAAAAGGCGATGTGCCCACAGGTGCAAACGGGATCGTTTTACCATTCTTTCGTTTCTGCGATCAGAGCATCCAGCTGCTGTCTTTCTTTCTCAGCCAGCCTGTCTGAATATTTTTCCCGGCAAATTCTTAGGTATTGTTGCGCTTCCTGCCGTCTGCCGGCTTCGATCAGAGTGATCCCTAGATTGAAGTAGGTATTGGTGAATCCGGGATCAATTTGCAGGGCCTGCTTCCAGAAGGCAATGGCTTTCTCAGTATCGCCTGCATACCTAAATGCCACTCCCAATCCGTTGATGGCGGCAACCATTTGGGGCGAAATCTCTCTGGCCTGAGCATAATAAGAGGTGGCTTTTTCCAGATGGTCTTTTTGTTTCTCCAGCCTGAAGAGTGAAAGATATAAAGTTCCCATGCTGCTCAGGGCGAGAGCATTGCCCCGATCCAAAGAGAGAGCTTTTTCCAGAGATTCCAGGGCTTTTTTAAGATTCCCTCTGCTCAAGTATCCCAATCCGACCTGAGTCCAGACCGTGCTATTGCCTTTGCCATTTGCTATAATGTCCAGCAGCAACGTATTGGCCATCTCAGCTTCGCCAATTTTTAGCAGTATTCCAGCGATATCAGCCTTGATATCAGCGGTTTCCGGGTCGGCGATCAGGGCGCGGTCTTTTAATAGATTTTCCAGGATACTAAGAGACTCGTCCTTTTCCCCGAGCGCTGCCAGTTGGGAAGCCCGCTCAACTTGAAGCGCCACGTTATGAGGTTCCTGTTTGAAGGCCTTTTCCAGGTATGAAAGACCCAGTCTGGCCTCGCCTTTTTTATGGTAAATTTTCCCGAGCAGGATATTGACCTGACTCAGGCGGGGATCCCTTGCCAGTTCTTCCAAACAGATTTTTTCCGCCTCCCCCAATCGGCCGGTATCGGCAAAAATCTGCGCCAGGGAAAACGCGAAACGGCTGATCTCAGGATATTTTTCAGCCGCTTGTTTTAAAGTCTCCTCAACCCTTCTGGCGTCTTTTTTTTTCTTGTGAATGAGATAAAGGTAATCAAAAACTTGAGGCAGTTTCCAGTCTTTATAATCTCCGCTGACAGCTTGCAACTCTTTTTCTGCTTCGTCAAATTTTTCCGAAAATATCAGATGTTCCGCCTTGAGCATTCGCTCAATGGCGGCTATTCCCCTTTTCGGGTCAAGGGCCTGGTTTTCCTTTTGTCTTTTGTTTTCCCCTGCCAGGAGTTCCTGCTTTTCCTCAGAATGACTATCTATGTAGCTCTCGAGCAGAGTGTTCATCTTTCTTGCCAAATCATTTTTCTTCAGGGCAAGATTATCGGTTTCAGCCGGATCAGCCTTCAAATCGTATAATTCTGCCTCTGGCAGAGAGATGAATTTGAAATTGTCAGTAATGATTCCCGTCAAAGGCGCAAAGCCCATTTCCTCATAGCCGGCCAGGCTTTCAAAATAAACGGGCCGCTCTTTCTCCCGCTCCTGATTATTTTTTGACAGCAGAGACAAAAAACTTTTCCCTTGAACGCCTGCCGGTATGGCCATGCTGAAAAGCTCAAGAAGGGAGGGCATAAGGTCAAGCAAGCCTACCCTGTCGTTGATAACCTGATTTCTTGGAAACACGACAGAATTGTAAATAACCAACGGGACCTTGATTGTCTCTTCATAGCAAAAAAGGCCATGGCCCCATTCCCGGTGTTCATAAAAAGCTTCGCCATGACTTCCCGCAATGACGATTACCGTCTGATCCATCAATTGTTTGACCTCGAGGTTTTCCAGCATCTGACCGATGCAATGATCGACATGCGCCACTTCGCCGCTATAAGGGTCGTCTTCAAAAATTCTGGCATATTCCCGAGGAGGCTCGTAGGGAGCCTGGGGGTCACTGAAATTTACCCAAGCAAAAAATTTTTGAGTTGGTCTTTGCTCGAACCAAGATTGAAATTTTATAAAAATCCTGTTTGCGGCGACGGCGGTGCTCGTACTGTTGATGATTTGGTTGTAGTCGAGCGAATCATCAAAAGTGTCAAAACCCTGTTTCAGGCCGAATTTTGAATGGAGCAAATAAGAAGAGACCAGAGCATAGGTTTCATAATGATAATTTTTCATCACTTCGGCCCAGGTATCCTCATTTTCGGATAAATAGTCAGTCCCATTATTATGCACCTGGTGGGCAATGGGCTCCCGGCTCGTAAAAATAGTGCAGTGCGAAGGCAAGCTCAGCGGTGCGGGTGCATAACAGTTCCTGAACATCACACCATTTTCTGCCAATCGGTCGATATTTGGAGTCTGGGCCTTCTCGAAGCCAAAAGCGCCGATTCGGTCCGCTCTCAATGAATCAACGGTGACTAGCACCAGATTAAAAGTCTCATTTTTTTTTAAGCTGGGGATTTGATCCCCTTTTTTGCAGCTTGGATGAAAGGCAAAAGAAGCAGCCAGCATTGCCAGGATTGAAATCGTTAACGCTTTTCGTTTCATTTTTTTCAGAGAGCAGATTTTAAACTTTCAAAAAACCCACAAGTTCATCTAGGCTCAGAACTTCATGCCCTGGCAGGCAGAGCAGCCATCTACGTTTCTAGTTGACCTAATCCTCATTATTTTAAGCCAAAAATATCCATATTTATCAGGTTTTGTCAAGGAGAACAAAATTTCTTTTTATAGGGCAGCATCTATTTAACGATAAGCGTTTCCTTTTCTGCTGCGGTGGTTGAACGAGCGTTCGGGCGCGAGTTTTCCCTCTACCCATCATTGGGGATGATAAATCGCAGCGTGATTGGATTTC
>Ga0172362_10006421_pt1 | contig 10098 bp, 24 predicted proteins | sample LakKivs1_kivu2a2_FD_114534 | JGI IMG/M metagenome (GOLD analysis project Ga0172362, IMG submission 114534) | Sediment microbial communities from Lake Kivu, Rwanda - Sediment s1_kivu2a2 | ecosystem: Environmental > Aquatic > Freshwater > Lake > Sediment | place: Rwanda: Western Province, Lake... | reverse complement strand
CGAGGGAGTAGTTCAAAGTACAGGCAACGGCCGCGAGTCGCCGGTGTGATTATCGGGAAACAACCGAGGTTGTTGAGAGGTAGGCAACATGGCAAGCCGTCAACCTCGGGGGTGCTTGATCAGCGAGGACAAACCGAGCCGGCGACAAATAAATAAAGGAGATGAAGTTGTGACATTACGAGACAAAATGGGACCTAAGGGTATAATAGTGGTGAAAGTCTTCTTATGGGCTGCACTGCTGTCATGGATGGTATTCTTTGGAGTCTTTAGCATTATCATGGCCCAGAAAGTGGCTGGCGTAATGACAAACCTACTAGAGTTCTGGGATCCCACATTCGCCAGTATCATGATATACGTAGCGCCTATATGGGTAGTATTTACCGCCGGCCTTATTATTGTTATTGCCGCAAGATGGGCGAACCGCAAACTGCGCAAGGCATAGCAGCTAGTGGTTCCGCCTAATTTTTTTTTGAAATTCGCGGACTGTTAAGCATAGGTGGGGAAACCCTACCTAAATGAGAAAAGGAGGATAGCTTATGTACACTACACAAAACTTCAAGACCAAGAAGGCACTCAAGGAGGCAGTGGCTCGTGGGGACGAGGTCTATGTCTACCAGCCAGGCCCATTTGGTGGGTCAGCACCTACCAATGGCAGAGTTACCCTGGAAGGCCCACACTATCCGGCTCCTCACACCTGGTATGCAACTGCTGAGATAGTGGATGGCAAAGTAGTCAAGGTGATAAGATGATATGCAACCTATCGTCCGCCCAACTCTTTCGTATGCTGCGCGGACTGATAAATGTGGAGGGGCTGAGTGAAGAAGAATCCAGGGAGAAAAGAACGAAGAAGACAAAAATGGTTGGAGACTAGTAAACCAGGGGATCTTAATCGCAAGAAGACACATAAGATGAGAAGCCGAGATGGTATGAGCGGCGGCTCTACATTACAAAAGGAGCGAGAGGTTGGTAAAGACATTCAATAAGAGGATAGTAGAGACAGCGGTAAGAGAGCTCCTCGTTGGCTTGGGAGAAGACGCTAATAGGCCCGGACTGGTAGACACACCACGAAGAGTAGCTAATTTCTACAAAGAATGGCTCGATAGCAAAAGAGCCAACATGACAGAATTTGTCACGAGCTACGATAATATGGTCATCGTAAAGAATATACCTTTTTATTCTTTGTGCGAACATCATATCCTACCTTTCTGGGGCAAAGCCCACATTGGCTACATACCAAGTAAGCGCATCTTGGGATTAAGCAAGCTAGTACGTATCCTAGACAAATATAGTCGTCGCCTACAAATACAAGAACATCTGACCCTAGAAGTAGCGGACGCTATAGAAGAAATTGTAGCACCGCTAGGTGTTATGGTTGTCATAGAAGCTGAGCATCTGTGTATGAGCATGCGCGGCGTAGAAGTACCAGGAGCTAGGACGATAACTAGCTGCATAAAAGGTGTCTTCAAGAAAGAAGCAACGCGACAAGAGTTTCTCAGTCTCATTAACAGGAGGGACGCATGAAAGCATCATTAGCGGTGCAAGAGGTCTTCAAACTAGCTGGACAAGTATTAGACAGCAAGGACGAGATCTATGGAGAAAGCTTCGAAAGCAACGGTCTCGGCGACATGCTAGTACAAGTCAAAAGAAAAGCGACCGGTATAGTAAATATGCTACAGAGCGGCAGCCATGCAACGACGCAGAAGCAGCGCTTCGACGAAGATATGATAGACCTTATCAACTTCACAGCACTGGCATTATATTTGAAATGGAAGGAGGAGAAATCATGAAATTAGCACTTGAGTGCCCCACAAAAATGCTGGAGCAGATCCAACCATTCGCTGACTTTGACTACATCTTAGCTAACAAGGTCTTGAGTGACAACAAATACGCCGACTACTATAAACAAGGCGCAGGACGGGTGAGATTCTTAGATAATGGCGTCAACGAAAAAGGAGAGCCCGTCAGCGTCGAGGATCTCAAGAAAGCCCTAGACATAATAGGGGACAGTAATACAACCTTCGTAATCGCCTTAGATTGGGTAGGTGACGCTCTCAAAACGATAAAAGGCTTCAACGATAGCTTAGCGGCTTTTGGGGCCGGTAAAGTCATTCCAGTGCTACAGGGAGCATCGCCAGAAGAAGTGCTAGCCTGCCTGGGCTATTATATTAGCATTGACGTAAAGGCTCCTGCACTGTGTATACCTTACCGTATCTGTGGGAGCGTTAAGGAAACGCACCCAGAGGTAATGGCCCTACGACGGGCGGTAGTCGTGTCGAAGGTACCACCACAGATACCCATCCACCTATTGGGATTCAACAGCCCCAGCGAGTTTAGCTGGTATAAAGACAAAGGTAACATTGTATCCATAGATACCGGCATTCCTATAATGCTAGGCCTGCAAGGTAAGGATATCCTCGACGGCGTCAACGACAAAGCCAAGGATACGTACTCCGAGATGGACACGGGAGAGATTACAAAGGACAACTGGGCTGCTATATGTCGTAATATTGCCCTAATGCGAACCTTCTTGGTGTAGCATGGCCGAATGGGACGACATCCGTAACAATATAAACACGCTGAGGTCTGGGTGTAATGATACTGCCGTCCTCTTTATATGCGACGTGTATATCGACTTTCTTAAGTATATAAGACGTCGCTATCGTTATGCTACTATGGACGGACCAGATCACGTGTGTTTATGGTATGAATATCTTGAAGAAATAAGAAAATATCGGGAGGCAATACAATGACATTCCACGATCCAAAAGTCGTAGTAGAACTGGGTATGAAAGTAAGAGATACAATTTCGGGCTTCGAAGGCATAGCCACAGGAAAATTCTTCTTTCTCAATGGTTGCGTAAGGGTGGAAATAACGCCACAAAAGATAGGTAAAGATGGGGTGCCGATAGAAGCAATGCACTTCGACGAGCCGCAGCTACAAATACTAGAGGAATCCCTCGACAAAATAAAAGGCGGCAAGGCCAAAGGAGGCCCGCGGCACAAAGGGGCATATCGTCACGTGTATGTCAGAAGATAGGGGGGTAAACTCTTGGAGGTAGGAATTATGGGAGGTGCGCTAAACTGCGCTGAACCGCCATCAATAATAGTATGCCTCCATTGCAGGCGCCAAATGCAATGTATACCTCCTCCTAAGCAAGTCACCCAACTTGCAAATAGCGCACCTCCCACCAAAACAACGTAGCAGGAGAGGAAACGTTGGATAAAAACACTAAGAAGTTAGAGAACTACGAAATAGTCTATTTGTCATGCCTGATGGCGGCAATACTAACTACACTTGCTGGTATTATACTACTTCTGCTTATGTTAGCGGAGCCGATAACTGATGCAATACTTATCCCCACCAGCTTGCTGGTTACTGGAGGACTACTGTTCATTCCCTACTTTACGCACAAACGCGGGTGGGAAAAGCTTAGTAGAGGAGAAAAGTTATGAAGAAAACTATCCTAGCCGAGTCTGGCAGCAAACAGGTATGTACAAACTAGCAGCAGACAAAAAGTACGATAGTTGAATGTATCCTACCGTGGGGTAATCGCCAAGCTGACTCGATAGTAGAAAACTTAAGGAGGCTTCTTCCACCATGGGAAGAAGGCGGTGCATTGATAAACAAAAGGTTACGGATACTTGATACCTATAGTCTAGTTTGCGAAGGCAACAAATACTTCAAACTTGACCATTGGCAAGGTCATCGTGGTATATATGTTGAGATAGAAAAAGGTGAGTATGACAAGCGTATCAAAGCGTTAGCAGAGACCATAAGCAAGTGCCCCGATGTAGATTTGTTGATGGTGCTAACGGATGCTCTATACGATCTGCCACTTCGTAGGTTGAATAAAATAGAAGCAATGATACGGGATGAAATACACATAGCACAAATAGAGAATAGGAGACCTAAAATAAATACTACAGCAAAAGATAGAGGTACATGCATTAACTTAGCCGTGAATGGCAAGTATACGCTTAATGTAAGAGGATAACCTATGAAAGTGGAGTTCAACTCGATTTAGATAGTGTAGTAGAAGCCTTGCATGGTATAAACAAAATAAGGGGGTGGAAAAATTTGTCGGTAGGTATTACGTAATAACAATATATTGTACCGGTAACTTAGTAGGAGTACCGACTACTTATTTCCTGGATGAATACGGCACTATTAAATACATTAAAGTAGGAGCGTTTGACAACTATCAAGAAATGGACGACATACTGAAATCGTATTGAGATGGTAGGAGCTGCCATGTTTAGGCTACAACGAAAGTTCCAACAACAAGTAGGTAGCAAGAGCTACGAATGCGAAATGTGTCTGCAGTGTGAAGACCTCAACAGCGATGGGGAGGTCATTAGTAGTGATGCCCTCAAGCTGTTAGTACTACGCATGCCTTTCCTGCGGCTAGTAGAAGGGCCAATTGAGTGGATAGCACAACAGATATTTTATTTCCTCGAAGGACAAGTAAAAGATCTCGACATAAGGACTGTCAAGTTAGTACGTGTATGCGTGTGGCGTAATAGCAATACGTGCGTAAAATTCTCAGACACCATGAAAGCTACAGGTCAGCAATAGTGAGCGAAGTATTAGACGACGAACAACAAGCAGTGGTGGACTACAACGATAGCATCGTAGTTGTTTCGGGGCCAGGTAGCGGCAAGACACGTATATTAACAGAAAAGGCGAGAAGCTTATTTAATCAAGGATATAACATCCTATGCCTAACCTTTACAAGAGCGGCAGCGAGAGAGATGTCAAACCGCGTGGCTGCTTTGCCAGCAACAACGATACACTCCTACTGCCACGGCAACGTAGGGTGGAAAGATGAATGGGGCTACGAAGGTCTACTATACCGTTTTCTGCGAAGCGACGACAAAACGGCCTTCGACTGGATATTAGTAGATGAGTGTCAGGATCTTAACCCCTTAGAATTTGACGTGATTCAGTCGCTGAGCGGAGGCAAAATCTTTGCAGTAGGAGATCCGTATCAAAGCATATATGGCTTCCAAGAGGCTCTCGGTCCAGTTGGTATCGAACTACTAGAGAGACTGGGCTGTAAACGTGTCGATCTCCACTATAACTATCGTAGCTGCGAGGATATCGTAACGAGGCTTAACAAGATATATGACAGACAACTAATAAGCATGGCCGTCAAGGATACCAACACCTCGTGTATATTATTTCGTACCAATGAAGCCCTCTTTGGTATATCAAAGTTCCTAAAGTCCTTGAATATAAGCCACAAGTTGTACTTAGGGGCTAGTCAGCTACAAGAAAAAGAAGTCAGTGTCTTAGGAGGCAACGAATCTCTGGGTTTATCAACCATCCACTCAGCAAAAGGTCGGGAGTTCGACAATGTTGTCATCTACGATTGGTATCCTAACGACAGGGGTGAAGAATTGAGAGTCTACTACGTAGCCTGCTCGAGGGCTTCGAAGAATCTAATAAGTATACGCAATGTAGACAAGTTAATGAAGACGCTACAAGACTGGCAAATAATTACGTAGGAGAAGAAAATGAAGGAGTACAAAGTATCCTGGAAGCTACAAGGAGTCTATGTAGTGCCCGCCAAGGATATAAGCCGAGCAGCTACAGAAGTTAGAAAAAGAATAAAGGAAGCTCCCAACGTATTTGTAGCCGATAGCGTTATCGAAGCTATTAAAGTAACAGCCGTAGAAGAAATAACGGGATAAGACAAGCGGATAGCGTCGCGGGAAACCTCTGCCGGTCGCCATGAACCGTTTCCTACCCGTGTGATAGGCTGCAGAGAGGCTTAATTCACGAGTACCTTGCAAGAGGGAAGTAAGGTGTTAGGGGTTTGGCAAGACCCCCTAGTACCTCAGACGCTATTCGCTAAGAAAGAACGTGAACGTAATCAGCATAGAAAGAGGGTTACGGTTAGTTGGTCTCAACTACGGTACGCCGACCTTCTTTATTTATCCAGGTCCGGGTCGACGTCGTTTGGCCGACGACTTCTTAGGAGAATTAAGGGACCTGGGCATCAATGTTAAGATGTGGCTAGCTTTTATGAGAGGCAGTTTGCAAGAACGCGACGTCGGTACGTTGGTGAAGGCCGCAAAAGATTGTCGCCTCATGGTGGAGATGGAAGCTGATGGTAGTGTGCGAGAACCAATGACATGGTTCAACTCAGTAGATAGGTGGACAGTATACTGGCAAAGAAATACGGTCTTCAATTTTGGAGCCCTACGAGCGCGGCAGGACCTGCTCCTTTACGATGGCCCAATAGAACAAGTTGGGGACTTCCTCAAGAATACAGAGAAGTTACCTCCTATAAAAGGAGTCATAGCTAGCGATCCAAAGATAGCCTTTGAAATGCTAAAGGATTGGCCAGTACGTATATATAAGAAGGAGGATAAATGATGGCAAAGAAAGATAAAGCGGTAAAGGCTGTAAAGAAGAAGGCTTATCGCGCATGTAAGACTTGTGGGCCGCTGACAAGGGGGATGGTAGAAAAGGTTGGCTGCAGTATGGTCTACTTCGAAAATTGCAAGCTGTGTGGTAAAGAATTAGGGAGCTGTATCTACTAACATGTTAAGTGAGCTTATCCTTGCAGCAGTACCGAAAGGTGGTCGACCAGGAGGTCCTTATCTGTCTTGTTCGGGACTATTTCCATGTCAGTACCAAATGTACCTTAGTCACATCGGTAAACGATGGGACGACAATACAGAAGTAGACCTATTGAATATGGAAGATGGGTGGGACCAAGAAGAACAAGCGGTAAGACGCTTACGTCGTGCTGGTATTAGGGTACAATGTCGTGGCAAAGAAGAGGGCTATCTACAAATAGGCCGATCGGATATAACGGGTCACATAGATGGAGAAATAGACTTTGGGGGTACAAGATACCTGTGGGAACACAAGGCCATGAGCTACGACCGCTTTTGGCTCCTTAAAACGAGGGGCATCGATGCCTTCCCAGGGTATAAGTGTCAAGCTCATGCTTATATGAAAGGTCGTAAGTTACAGAAATGTATCTTTCAAGCCAAAAATAAAGAAAGCAACGAACCCTACGATATCGTCTTCGATTTAGACGAAGACTTCATCAATCCCATCATCGAATGGGCGGATCAAATACGGTTGCACGAAGTCGAAGCAAAGCCACAGAAAGGGGAGTACTGCAAATTTTGTAGTGTCAACTGCTTTGGCGTTATCCTGGACTTCTCTATGATACGAGCAGCTAAGGCGGAAGAAGTAGCTGCAAAATGGCGACAAGGAAAAGCTCTACAATTCGTCGGTAAAGCCTTAGAGGAAGAAGCTAAGGGGATGCTAATAGGAATCCAAAGCGACACAGGCGAATGGATACAAAGAGGTCTTGTTGGAGAAGCCGATGTGTTGCTGGTAGAAGGCCTTAAGATTCTAAAGATAGTAAGTCACCCAACGACACTAGATAAAGGTAAAATACTAGCAATGCTAGGACCGGACAAATATTATGCGGCAATAACGCAAGGGCGTAAAGAATACTACAAAATAACAGATACCCTAGATAAGAGGGTAGATATAGATAAAGCAAGTCAATGAAATGGTCATGACTGTAAAAGGGCAAAATAATAAATAAGGAGTCGAAAATGTTATTCGCAATCTTCCCAGCCATGTGGTAGTAGTGTTGGGAGTCATATCAAGTAGCACAAGGAGGATAAAATGAACTGGAACGTAAAACTGACAAAGTGGTTTTGGCTCTTGATTATAGTAGCGCTAATACTACTAGGGCTACTATGGGCCCGTAACGGCGGTCTCATAAATATATAGGAGGCAACATGAAGGAGCAAAACTTTCTAGGAACCTTCAAACGTGAGGAGGCTCAGGAAATACGTATCTTGAATATACCTATCTATCGACGTGGTTGGATAGTAAAGATATACCCGAGCCAGGACTACTGCAAAGTCATTGGCGAGGCAGCCTTCACACTAAAGTCGTTAGGGGAAAAAGACCATGAGAGTACTAGTACATAGGCGCTTCAGCTTCGATGCAGCACATCTGCTACCAAACTACGATGGCAAATGCCGCAATCTTCACGGCCACAGTTGGCAAGTGGAAGTGGTTGTGGAGGGTCCCGTCAGAGAAGATGGCATGGTCTTTGACTTCTCCAGTCTCAAGAGACTTATGGCTCCACTGCTAGAAGAGCTAGATCACCATTGCCTCAACGACGTAAAGGGGCTAGATAATCCAACAGCAGAGAATCTATGCTTGTGGTTCTGCGAGATTCTCAACGAGCCAGTGACGCAGCTGCAGGTACGACTAAGTAGCGTAAAGGTGTGGGAGTCGCAAGACTCCTATGCCGAAGTAATTCTGGAGTAACAAAGTGGCTTATAAAAAGGTATGGATGCATAGTCACTGCGGCGGTGAAGTTGACGTAAAGAAGAAACAATGCCGCAAATGTAAAAAGAAGTGGAGTTGGTGGGCCTTCCTTATGGACCCAACAGGGCTACGACTCATAAGCATCCCAATAGTCGATAAGACGCCAAAACAAGAAAGTCGTACAGACTATGCTAAATGGGCGGATAAGATACCATACGTTGGTGATGTGGCAGCAAGACTACCAAAGTGGCCGCGATGGGCCCGTATCGCTACAACGGTACTACTATTCGGAGCCGTAACCTTTGCTATTGCGCTGATATGGTGGCGGCCGTGGGAGAGAGGATAGTGACAGAAATTCATAAGGGTTGTGGCGGAGAAATAGTTAAAAGGGTCTGCAATAAGTGTGGAGCTAAGTGGAATCCGGTAAAGTATATATTCACTAATAAAATAGAGATACCGGAGCCGAAAGGCTTTGACCCGCAAGAATACCGTAAAAGAATAAGACAGGGGAAGGATTTACCATGAGAGGAGGAGTATGGACAAAAGTGAAATACAAAGGGCTCTAAAAGAGCTATTCCCGCACGGACACGAAGACTATATCCCCACAGCTTTGGAGGAGTTAGATCTCCACTCACGTAAAAACTTCGACTATGCATCTGGAGGAGACTCTCTTGGTAACTTTAAAAGGATAGCCACTATTATGTCCCTATACCCAGGAATTCGACCAGGCATTCCACAATATCCTGTGGCTCTAGTCCTCATATATGCGCTAAAGCAGCTAGATCAAGTCTTGTGGTCTATATCACGAGGTTGGGAGGGGCAAGTAGAAGGTATGAGAGCTAGGCTCCTAGACCTAAGCGTCTTCGCAAAGATCGCCGCCATTCTCTTAAAGGAGAAAACATCATGAGAATAAACGAAATCTTCTATAGTATACAAGGCGAGGGTCGCTACGCTGGTTTGCCTACAATATTCATAAGAACGCAAGGTTGTAACTTGCAATGCCCCTACTGCGACACAGGCTACGCACAGATGCCAGCCTTCGGCAAGGAATTAGGAGTGGAGACAGTTCTTATAGAAGCGCTGTCCACAAGTCTATGTCGTTATGTATGTATTACAGGAGGTGAGCCACTAACGCAAGGTCAGGAAGTAGGAGATCTAGTGAGACACCTTAAGAGATTCTTCTACAACATATCTATCGAAACCAACGGTACTATGAACCCACCAATATGGTCAAACCTAGTAGATAGCTGGTGCGTAGATATTAAGTGTCCATCGGCGGTACCGAAGGTAGACTTTAATCGACAATGGTTAAACAGCCGACCATGCGACCAACTCAAATTCGTAGTCAGCGATGACGCAGATGTGTCCTTTGCTAGTCACATAATAGGTAAAGTAGCGAGAGACGGACCAGAGATATTAATAAGCCCACGAATTCACAATGCAGACGACGTATTAGGTGAGAGACTGTGGCTCGTAAAAGTAGCGGAGGTTTGTAAAGATCTCAATGTACGAATGAGCCTACAAGTACATAAGGTCATTTGGGGAAACAAAAAAGGAGTATAGCATGGAAGTATTAACTATGAAGTGCGACAAGTGCGGCAAGTCTGTAGAGGTAAAACAACACCAAGATAGTACGGGCTTCGTGCACACATATGGTGGTCTATTGGCTATGGTCGACATAAAAGAGGGGGAATCAGGTCGGCCGAGTCTTGACTGGGAAGACAAGCTGTACTGCCCTAAGTGTCTATTGACTATCGTAAATAAGTGGCTTAACGAAATAT
>Ga0172362_10006420_pt1 | contig 10098 bp, 11 predicted proteins | sample LakKivs1_kivu2a2_FD_114534 | JGI IMG/M metagenome (GOLD analysis project Ga0172362, IMG submission 114534) | Sediment microbial communities from Lake Kivu, Rwanda - Sediment s1_kivu2a2 | ecosystem: Environmental > Aquatic > Freshwater > Lake > Sediment | place: Rwanda: Western Province, Lake... | reverse complement strand
GCACGGGATTATCCAGACCATGGCCGACGCGATCAAACTGCTGCAAAAAGAGGACATCACTCCGAAAGCTATCGATTTCCCGATTCATTTCTGGGCGCCCGTGGTGACTTTTGTGGCGGCATTCATGGTGTATGTCACAATACCTTTTGGCCAAGGACTGATCGTTTCCGACCTGAGCGTTGGTGTGCTTTATATTATCGCCATCACCACCTTCACGGTCATCGGCCTGCTGATGGCCGGGTGGGGTTCAAATAACAAGTATTCGCTGTTGGGAGGGTTTCGTTCCGCGGCGCAGGTTGTCTCCTACGAGGTGCCGCTTTCGCTGGCGCTTCTCGGGGTAATCATGATCGCCCAGACATTGTCGTTGGGCACGATCGTGACCCAGCAGGATAACCTGTTCAAGTGGTATGTGTGGCGGCAACCATTGGGATTTGTAATTTTCTGGATTGCTGCCACTGCCGAATGCAACCGGACCCCGTTCGATTTGCCGGAGGCCGACTCCGAGCTGGTCGCCGGGTTCGTGACCGAATATTCCGGGATGAAATTCGCCATGTTCTTTTTGGCCGAATTCGTCAACATGTTCACCGCCTCGGCCGTCGCCGTCACGCTGTTTTTCGGCGGCTGGATGTCGCCGTTCGGGCCGAATTTCGGGCCATCCTGGATGTGGTTCATGGGGAAAACGCTGTTTTTCGTCTTTGTTCTGATGTGGTTTCGCTGGACCTACCCGCGTTTGCGGGTCGACCAGTTGATGGGTTTTGCCTGGAAGGTCCTGTTACCGTTGGCGTTTCTCAACATCCTGCTGACCGGTCTGGGCATTTATATTTTTGATGCGGCAAAATAACCGGATGGAAAAATGACCGACGTATCCTTGACCAGTGTGACGTTTTATATCCTCTCGTTTTGTATCATCGCCGGAGGCATTTTTACGGTCAGTTCGCGGAATTTATTCCATTCGGCGGTCTTCTTGGTGTTCACGTTGTTTTCCGTGGCCGGCATGTTTGTGATGCTCAATGCCTACTTGCTGGCGGCGATTCAGGTGTTGATTTATGTCGGCGCGGTGGCGATGCTGATGATTTTCGGGGTCATGCTGACCACGCAATTGACTAATGTCCGGTTGCGCCATGTCAACGAACAGGCCTGGCCGGCGCTGGCGGTGTGCGGCTTTTTCCTGGCGTTCATCGTCTATGGATTGTGGGATACGCCGTTCCAGGTCGTCAAGGCCGACGCGCCCGTCAATACGTCCCACGCGCTGGGCACATTATTGATGACCAAATACGTTTTGCCTTTTGAGGTTGTTTCGTTGTTGTTGCTGGCCGCCTTGGTCGGCGCGGTGGTCATTGCGAAGAAGGATTGATTGTGGCAGGACAAACGGCTATCGGGTTGAACCATTATTTGATGCTCTCGGGCATCCTGTTTACCATCGGCATGTTCGGCGTACTGACCCGTCGCAACGCCATTGCGGTGTTGATGTCCACCGAATTGATGTTCAACGCGGCGAATATTGCGCTGGTCGCTTTTTCGCGGTTTGTCACGCCAGCGGCGCTGACCGGCCAGATGATCGCCATGTTTATCATCGTTGTCGCGGCCGCCGAGGCCACAGTCGCTCTGGCCATCGTGCTGTTGATTTACCGGAGTTTCAAAGGCATTAATGTCGACCGCATTAATTTTATGAAATGGTAAACTGATGCTGTACAATGCCTGGATCATCCCTGCCCTGCCGCTGGCGGCCTTTGCGCTGATTGTGTTTTTCACGCACCGTAATCGGGCGGTATCGGCAGCATTGTCGATCGGCGCAATCCTGATCGGGTTTGTTTACGCGATACCGGTCCTGTTTCAGCTGATCCATAATCATGGGCCGCACGAATTTTATTTTACATGGCTGGATTTCGGCACCTGGCATCTGCAGATCGGGATGTTGCTCGATCCGCTGACCGCAGTAATGCTGATGGTGGTCACCATTGTGTCCTCGTGTGTACAGATCTATTCGCTGGGCTATATGCACGGAGACCCGCGGTTTTCCCGGTATTTCGCCTACCTTTCATTGTTCACCTTTTCGATGCTGGGGCTGGTTTTATCCAACAACTTCGCGATGATTTTCATCTTCTGGGAACTGGTGGGCCTGACCTCCTACCTGCTGATCGGTTTCTGGTTTGAGAAAAAATCTGCATCGGATGCCGGGAAAAAGGCCTTCATCACCACGCGCACGGGTGATCTCGGCTTCATTATCGGCATCCTGTTGACTTTTTATGCTTGCGGTACGTTGAATTTCGGTGAGGTCTTCACCAAAATCGAAACCGGAATTTTCGCGGGCGGGCTGTTGACTGCGGCCGGGATTTTCCTGTTTTGTGGAGCAGTGGGCAAATCAGCCCAATTCCCGTTGCACGTGTGGCTGCCCGATGCGATGGAAGGCCCCACGCCGGTATCGGCGTTGATTCACGCCGCAACGATGGTCGCCGCCGGCGTATATCTTGTCGCGCGCATCCTCACCGTCTATCTTGCCTCGGAGACCGCAGGTATGGTCGTCGCCGTCATCGGGATTACTACCTCGCTCATCGCGGCCTCCATCGGGCTGGTGCAAAACGACATCAAGCGCGTACTGGCCTACTCCACGGTCAGTCAGTTGGGGTATATGATCATGGCCCTGGGGCTGGGTTCCTTTACCGCCGGGACATTTCATTTAATGACGCATGCGTTTTTCAAAGCCCTGTTGTTCCTGGCCGCCGGTTCGGTGATCCACGCCGTGCACACCAATGATATGCAGGAGATGGGCGGGCTGGGCAGGAAAATGAAAATAACTGCCGTGACCATGTTCATCGCCTCGTTTTCCATCGCCGGGATTTTCCCCTTGTCCGGTTTCTGGTCTAAAGATGAGATCGTTGCCGCAACCATGGGGCACCCGGTGTTCATGGTGCTGGCGCTGGGTGTGGCCTTTATGACTGCATTTTATATGTTCCGGCTGTGTTTTTTGACGTTTACCGGGACACCGCGCGATCCGCATAAATTCGACCATGCCCATGAATCGCCGAGGACGATGACCTACCCCTTGCTGTTCCTGGCGTTTTTGTCTGTTTTCGCCGGCTGGGTCGGTATTCCCTGGCTGCCACACGGATATTCCTCGTTCGTGTATCACGGCGAGCCGCACCACGCGGCATTTCATTTCGATATTGCCGGTATCTCATTGTTGGTTGGGCTTTCCGGGATTGCGCTGGCTTATTTGATGTATTACAGGAGATCGATCTCCCCCGACAAGGTCGCTGAAAGATTCAGGCCGTTGTATACATTGTTGTATCACAAGTATTATTTCGATGAGCTGTACGATGCGGTCATTGTCCGGCCGCTGTATGCAATTTGCGATTTCTGGTTCTGGTTCGACCAGCATATCATCGATGGTTTGGTCAATGGCGCCGCCACCCTGACCTTATGGTGGAGCATTGCCAAAAACTGGTTTGACGTTAAGGTAGTTGATGGCGCGGTCAATGGCGCCGCGTACACGATTCGCGGCACCGGTTCGATCCTGCGCTTTGCGCAGACCGGCCGGCTGCAGAACTATGCCCTGATTATTTTCGCCGGAGTCATCCTGATCTGGTTTTTGCGATAGGAACATCCCCATTGCGCGGATAACAAACGGAGCACACAATGAGCGGTTTACTTTCCTGGATGATCTTCATACCCCTGATCGGCGGGGTGGTCATCCTGTTTTTCAAACAGGAGCAGAAAACAGCGATCCGCGGGATATCGACCGTCGCGTCACTGCTGCCGCTTTTCCTGTCGTTTATGATGCTGGCGGAATATGATCCGTCGACGTCCGCCATGCAGTTCGTCGAACGGGCCAGCTGGATCCCGGCGCTGAATGTGTTTTACCATGTCGGCGCCGACGGCATTTCCGTGCCGATGCTGTTTCTGACCGCCTTGCTGTCGTTTGTTTCCATCGTGGCCTCATTCGGCATTGAAAAACGGGTCAAAGAGTATTTCGCCTTTTTCCTGCTTCTGGAAACCGGGATGATGGGTGTGTTCGCCGCGCTGGATTTCTTTTTGTTCTATGTGTTCTGGGAAGTCATGCTGGTGCCGATGTATTTTTTGATCGGCGTCTGGGGCGGCCCGCGCAAGGAATACGCCGCGATCAAGTTTTTCCTATATACGCTGTTCGGCTCGATTTTCATGCTGGTCGGCATCCTGCTGTTGTATTTCAACACCGAGCCGCATACACTGTCGTTCCTGGAATTGATTGACCACGGCCCGGCATTCAGCCATAACCTGCAACTTCTAGTGTTCGTATTTTTCTTTATCGCCTTTGCGATTAAGATCCCGGCCTGGCCGTTTCACACCTGGTTGCCCGATGCCCATGTGGAGGCGCCTACTGCGGTGTCGGTCATCCTGGCAGGGGTGTTGCTGAAGATGGGGACCTACGGCTTGCTGCGGGTTTCGTTGCCCATGTTGCCGTATGGCGCCAACTATTTCATGTGGCCGATGGCGGCCATCGGTGTGATCGGCATCATTTACGGCGCGCTGGTCTGTATGGCGCAAAAGGATTTGAAAAAGCTGGTGGCGTATTCCTCGGTGTCGCACATGGGGTATTGCCTGCTGGGCATGGCGGCGGTCGGTTCGGTGGCGGGGATCCAGGGGTGCATGTTCCAGATGTTCGCGCACGGCCTGATCACGGGCGCCCTCTTTATTTTGGTCGGCGTGATCTATGACCGCGCGCATACACGGGAGATCGATGCTTTCGGCGGCCTATGGCTGAAACTCCCGGTATATTCGGGAGTCATGGTGTTGTTCGTCATGGGTTCGCTGGGGCTGCCGGGGCTGGCCGGATTTATTTCAGAGTTTATGGTGTTCATCGGCTCATTTTCGACATTCACCTGGCTGACCGGGGTTGCGGTGTTGGGGGTAGTGTTGACCGCCGGGTATTTCCTGCGCATGGTGCAAAAAATATTCTTAGGCGAGTTTAACACCAAATGGGACGGCAAACTCCCCGATATGAATTTCCGGGAGATTTTCACCGTGGCGCCGTTGGCCGTGTTGATGATCGCCATTGGTTTCTATCCGAAAATCTTGTCGATGTGGATGCAGCCGACAATACAGGACCTGGTGCGGTTAATTGCACGGTAAGTTGATGGTTCGAAAATGAATATGTCGTTCGCGGAAATGTACGGCGATTTGAGTTTAATCATCCCCGAGGTTGTGCTGTTTGTCTTTGCCTGCCTGGTGTTTGCGATGGGCGCGCGGGGCAAGCAGTCGACGGGGTCCATGGCAGTGTGGTCGTTTTTCGGACTGGTGATCACCACCATCCTGTTGCTCATCACTGACAAGGGCCAGGCATTCGGCGTGATGTTTTTGGCCGATGATTTTGCGCTGGCATTCAAGCTGATCATCCTCGTCGCGGCGATGTTCACCGTCGCCTCATCGATCGATCTGACCGGGAAATTCCCCGCGCACCGGGGCGAATATTATGGCATCGTGCTGTTGTCGGCGGTGGGCATGATGTTCATGGTTTCCGCCGGTGAGTTGTTGTCGATGTATGTCGCCCTGGAGTTGTCTACGGTCTCTTTATTTGTGCTGGCCGCGTATAATAAATTCAATACCAAGTCCGCCGAGGCCGGGTTGAAATATGTGATCCTCGGCGCGATTTCCTCGGCGGTGCTGATTTACGGCATCGCGTTGATGTATGGCCTGACCGGCACCACAGAATATGGCCAAATCAAGGACGCGCTATTACAATTGCGCTTTTCCGCCGGTGAATTCCCCCGCGGGTTTTTTGTTGCCGCGGTGTTGTTGATCGCCGGGTTCGGGTTTAAGCTTTCACTGGTGCCGTTTCACATGTGGGCGCCGGATGTGTACGAAGGCGCGCCCACACCCATCACCGCGTATTTATCCACGGCCTCCAAAGCCGCCGGGCTGGCGGTGTTCCTGCGCGTGTTTTTCGGCGGGCTGGTGATCGCGCAAAGCGAGTGGCTGATGATCCTGGCGGTGCTGGCCGCACTGGCGATGATTGTGGGCAATATCACCGCGGTCGTGCAGAAAAATATCAAACGCATGCTGGCGTTCTCCTCGATTGCGCATATCGGGTATATCCTCGTGGCGGTGGTGGCCACCAACGCCGCCGGGGTGTCGTCGATGACGTTTTATATGATGGCCTATTTGTTCGCCAATATGGGCGCCTTCATTGTGGCGATTGTCGTGGCGCAGAAAACCGGCTCGGATTTGATTATGGATTATTCCGGGTTGTCCAGACGCTCGCCGCTTCTGGCGGGATATATGCTGATTTTCCTGTTGTCGCTAACGGGCATCCCGCCGCTGGCCGGGTTTGTCGGCAAATACTATGTTTTCATGGCCGCGATCGGCCAGGGGTATATGTGGCTGGTGCTTATCGCGCTGTTAACCTCGGTGATTGCGTTGTACTACTACGCGTATGTGATGTGGCGGATGTATTTCGCCAAAGAGGGCGAGTATCCTGCCGACCCGGTGCCGTTCCCCGTATTACCCAAAATCGTGCTTTCGGTGGCCGTCTTGGCGATCCTCGTCATCGGCGTTTTCCCCGCCCCCTTCCTCGATTTTGCCCGCACGGCGGCGCAGAGCTTTGTGCCGTAAGTGATTAACGTCAATACAGGAACCCGGCGACGTTAAATACTATAAAAGAAACAGTCTTCCTGCCCACCATGGAATGGTGGGCCACCTGGCCAACAGCGCCAAGTACTGTTTCCGGAAGACCCCGATGCAGACGTTTTTGGATTCGCTGTCGCTGGCCAAAGACAAAATGCTGGATTCGATTGTACAGACAAAGGTACTCGTGTCAGGTTAAGTCTAAACTTTTACAGTTTATGCGACAACGGCCTTTTCTTCCACATCGGTAAAAGGCGCCCGATCCATGATACCAGTGTCAATCGCTTGCTGATATGTCAGCATAGATACAAGTTTAATACCCGCGCGTTTCAAATCATTGAGAGCTCCTTCCTCGCGATCATAAAGGACTGCGGCCGCAACAACATTCACTCCCGAATCTCGCACTACCCGAACTGCGTCGAGCATCGTGCGTCCCGTCGTTGCAACATCACTCACAAGAAGCCCGGCATGCTCAACCGCGCGCCCCGCTGACCGGTCAGTAACAGCGCCAGCCTTGAGTCGCCGACGAGGCCTAACAGTCACAGACGGAAGACCTGTCCTAAGCGAGAGTAGATCCTTCGAGGTAAGTACACCTACCGGTCCTGCTGTTTTCTCCACAAAAGCGAGCATATTCACGTGGAGCCCTGAGGTGCGTAGTTCACGAATTGCATCCTCAAACCATAAGGCGAACATCTGCACATTCTTTGGCTGCGAGAGAAACCGATCGGCATTGAAAAAATAATTGGATTCTCTGCCTTGCACCAGAATGAACTTGCATTTTGTAATGCCGAAATCAGCTGCGGCAACTTGAAATGCGACTGCTTTACGCCTTACACTCAGAAACCACACTGCCATACCAATTACTATTAGCGGTAGGGCAAGTGTTATTGAAACCAATGCTTTGACATTGGCTAATTGCTGGATCAATTGCTCCATCTCAACCTCCCTTAGCGAATCATCCAAGCTTGAATGATAGAGTAGAATCCCAAAATGTGAATGACCGCCAAATTGAAAACTAGCCTTATGCGTGGGGGCCTTGCCAGTCCTTGCTCGAAGAGAGACTCCCTGATCGCAATGTAGCTCTTGTATGAAACCTGGTACATGAAGAGAAACAGAATAGCCAATACCACCTGCCATTCCAGCGGTATGGGATTTGCTGCTATCTTCAGTCTCGAGTCGGTTGCGACCAATGCACCGAAATACAACGCGAAGGCAAGCAAGGACACGTCAGTTATTGCTCTCAAGTACACTTCCCTTAGCCTTCCCTTGCGTTCGAGAATTAATCGGGCAATAACTCCGACAGAGAAGACGATTATTGGCGTCGCAAGATTACGGCCATACTGATTTACTAACTCGATCAGGTTTGGCATAGGGAGTTCCTTATTCCGGCAATGCGCTCGCCTGAGCTAATTGAGTAATATAATCACTTACCAATCCCTTGCATGCAGCATATATAGCCGGACCTCTGTCGACGACGAGCTGATTTGACATTTCGACCAAATTTTGGCCGATCTTAGAGAGGGCGGCATGCTGAATGTCATTGAAAGTCTTCGAGTATGGCAGGTCTCCAGCAAGATTATAGAAGAAATCATCTATGAAAACGCAAAGAAAGAAGGCCAGAAATCGGAGATCTGCATCCTGAGATTCGTACTGAACTTCCAATAATGCCCGTTGAGTTTCCCTCAAGGGCCGTGCATCTTGGGAATCCTTTATAAGAGCGCTCCCGTGCTTTCGCAGTACGTCCGAGACTGTCTGAAAGGTGGTCATGTTTCGACTCTAGTTTCAATTTCACGTACAATTTTCATGGCGGCAGCCCGTTTGTTGTTGGCAGCTAGAACTGGGCGACCAACAACTAAAATATCACTTCCAGCCTTGATGGCGTCCGACGGAGTAGTAACCCTTTTTTGATCTGCGACGTCGGCTGCCCACGTAGGTCTGATGCCGGGGGTAACGACCACAAAACCGGATCCTCTCGCTTTTCGGATTGACTGAGTTTCCTTGGGAGATGCGACGACGCCGTCTAGATTTGCTGTTGCAGCCAATTCGGCAAGAGCTAACACCTGGCTCTTGAGTTCGTGTTCAACGCCAAGCTCATTCCGAAGCTGAGGCTGAGAAATACTGGTTAACACCGTGACTGCAAGCACGCGAGGGGCTGGGACACCTAGTCTATCAGCCTCTTCTAAAACCGCTTGTCTAGCTGCGGACATCATTGCAAGGCCACCGCTAGCATGCAGATTGAACATGGCAACATTTAGTCGCACAACCTCACGAGCGGCTGCAGCGACCGTATTCGGAATGTCATGGAACTTGAGATCCAAAAACACCCGGCCGCCGAGGCCGTGAATTGCATTCACGATGCGCGGTCCCTCAGCAGTGTAGAGTTGAAGTCCGATCTTAAACATCCCAACGATATCTGCTATGTCGTCGACAATCTTTTCTGCCTCACGGAGAGTGGGGACATCAAGTGCGATACAGAGTCGTTCTCTAGCTTCCATCGCTAACTCCTGACTTTCGACCTCCGAAGAATCTGCTTGATCTCATCTAGCGTCTTGCCTGCTTGTTTCAGACTGCGGATTCGCCTTAGAGCCTCGCCCGTGAGTTTCAGATCGAAGAGTCTGTGTCCTGAAGAAGTGGTGTCGACATGGCGAATCAAGTCCAACGAAATATAGTAGTTCAGCGCGCTTACCGTGAGGTCATACATTTCAGCAATCTGCCCGATGCGAACAAGTGGTCTCTCATCCTTCATCACTGAAGACTCCCTTATAGTACACACCTCAAACCACACAGCATACAGCACGTTTCACGCTGTGCTGACTGGAAAATGGGATCTATGCCGCGGTCGCGCAAGGGAAAAGTTGCGTGAAATGAGCGAATTCACGCTTTAGGTGGGTTTCTCTACCGGCAGCCCACCATTTCATGGTAGGCAAGTAAGCTATTGTTGTACCAGACACTTATGCGTTGCGGGCGTCACGTAGCCCCGGCCTTCGCCGGGGCGCATGGGCACTTGTCCGCCTTTGGCGGAAGATGCCCATGCCACGATTAAATAAATATGGAAATCCCAGCCGCCTACGGCCAGCGTGGCCTGGAGCTCCGGGGTTCTAGGAGTGTCTCCATAGGCAAGTACGGGACACCGCCAGCTCGCTTCGCGATCCGGGATTAAGGGGGCGTGTTGAAAAAGTCCTTGTGTGTGGCTATTGGATTTTCTAGGTAGAGGTATGCAGACAAAACGGGAACAGTTTCAACAGGAGCTGACGCTCCTCCCGCCGCTGGAGACGCTGATTCCGGCCGATCATCCGTTACGCCGCCTGAATCGGGTGCTGGACCTGAGTTTTGTGCACGATTCGGTCCGCGAGCGGTACTGTCAGGACAACGGTCGGCCCTCGATCGATCCGGAGGTGATCATCCGCTTGTTTTTGATCCAGGCGCTGACGGGGCTGACCCGTGTGCGGGAGTTGATGCGCGAGGTTCAGGTCAACCTGGCCTATCGGTGGTTTATCG
>Ga0172362_10006419_pt1 | contig 10098 bp, 8 predicted proteins | sample LakKivs1_kivu2a2_FD_114534 | JGI IMG/M metagenome (GOLD analysis project Ga0172362, IMG submission 114534) | Sediment microbial communities from Lake Kivu, Rwanda - Sediment s1_kivu2a2 | ecosystem: Environmental > Aquatic > Freshwater > Lake > Sediment | place: Rwanda: Western Province, Lake... | reverse complement strand
TGTTTGCCGTCTGCCTCCCTAATTGCCTTTTGTGCCATAATTTTAACTCCCCTTTCTACAATTTTTTCTTGAGCCTATCTGCAATTGCATCGATAAACTCTTCGGTATAAACCTGTTTATTTTTTGGACTTGGTGCAGCTACTCTAATGAGATCTCCAGTCATTATCCCGCTTTCTATTGTTTCAATGGATGCCTGCTCTAGTTTGTGTGCAAAATCCACGACATCTGGTGTTTTGTCAAGTTCCCCTCTTTTCTTCAGCGCACCGGTCCATGTAAAAATAAGGGCTATCGGGTTTGACGAGGTCTTTTCGCCCTTTAAATATTTGTAGTAGTGTTTCTGGACCGTCCCGTGTGATGCTTCGTACTCAAAGTATCCTTCAGGTGAAACTAGAACTGAAGTCATCATCGCCAGACTTCCGTACGCTGAACCAAGCATATCTGACATCACATCACCGTCGTAGTTCTTGCAGGCCCATAGTATGCCTCCTTCCGATTTCATTATTCGTGCGACCGCATCATCAATGAGTGTGAAGAAATATTCAATGCCTGCATCCTCGTATTTTTGCTTCCAGTTTTTCTCAAATTCTTCCTGGAAGATTTGTCTGAATCTCGCATCGTATGTTTTTGAAATCGTATCTTTTGTTGCAAACCAAAGAGGTACTTTCTGATCAAGAGCGTATGTGAAACAAGCTTTTGCAAAACTGGAAATTGATTTGTCAGTATTGTGAATTCCTTGCAAAATACCCGGTCCTTTAAATTCCTGGATTGTTAATCTAATTGGTTCTCCACCTGCCGCTGGCGTGTACACAATTTCCCCTTTACCCGGTCCCGGTACACGTATTTCCTGATTCTTGTAAACATCACCATATGCGTGTCTTCCAATGTGTATAGGTTTCTTCCAGTTGCGCACAGAGGGCGGTATATTTTTAGCAAGAATCGGGCTTCTAAATACTGTTCCATCTAGCATGGCCCTTAGCGTTCCATTCGGGCTAGGCCACTCTTTTTTAAGATTGTATTCCTTTATTCTATCTTTGTTTGGTGTAATGGTTGCGCATTTTACACCGACGCCGTACTTTTTAATCGCATTTGCTGCATCAATTGTTATCTGATCATTTGTTTCATCTCTTTTTTTAAGCCCCAAATCATAATACTCCAGATTCATGTCAAGATATGAAAAAAGTAGTTTTTCCTTTACCATCTTCCACATGACGCGAGTCATTTCATCTCCATCAAGTTCCACAAGTGTGTTTTTTACCTTGATTTTTTCATGTTGTTTTTTCATATTATTTATCTCCTAAAAATCTTATTTTATATAGTTAAGTGTTCCACCAGCAAGCAAAATTTGTTTTTCTCGTTCGGAAAGGTCATATTCAACTTCGAAAGTCTTACTTTTTGTTTTGTCTTTTACAACCAACGGTTTACCTTTTTTAAGAAGAGCAGGAATGTCGGGTATCTCCAGTTCATCGTTTTGATCTATAATGTCATAGTCTTTCTCATTTTTGAATTTCAATGGTATGATTCCAAAGTTGACAAGATTGGCCTTGTGTATTCTTTCCATTGATTTTGCAATAACTGCTTTTACACCTAGATACATCGGGCATAGTGCCGCGTGTTCACGCGATGAACCTTGGCCGTAACTGACGCCACCAACTACAATGTTGAATTTTCCAGAGTCTTGAATTTGCTTTGCACGCTCATGGAATTTTGGGTCAATAATTTCAAAGACAAACTCTGAGTATTTTGGGACATTTGATCTGTATTTCATTCTTGCACCTGCTGGTATGATGTGGTCTGTTGTGATCTTGTCACCGACTTTTATGGTAACAACGCCGTTGATTCTATCTGGCATTGGCGTGCTTTTTGGTGGTTCACCTATGTTTGGTCCTCTGTATATCTTTATATTTTTACCGTCTTTTGGTGGTTGTATGAACATGCTGTCGTCAATGTAATATTTCTTTGGCATCGAAACGGTCGGATACTTAAATCCCATTTTTTCCAAATCTCTTGGATCTGTGATTTTTCCGGTTATTACTGCTGCTGCCGCTGTTTCAGGACTCACTAGATATACTTGTGCATCTTTTGTTCCTGATCTGCCTTCAAAATTTCTATTGCTTGTTCGTAAAGATATTGCACCGGTCTTTGGTGACTGACTATTTCCTATGCAGAAGCCACATGCTGATTCGGCAATTCTTGCACCAGCTGAGATGAGTTCCAATAGTCCGCCGTCTTTTCCTATGTTTTCTATAACCTGTTTTGAGCCGGGTGCGACAATAAAACTAACGTTTGGATGCACTTTTTTGCCATTTAAAATGTGGGAAACTTTCATTAGATCGGTATATGATGAGTTCGTACAGCTTCCCAGACAAACTTGATCGACATCTAGTCCCTTGATTTCTCTAACTTTTTTTATGTTGCCAGGGCTGTGCGGTGTTGCTGCAAGTGGCTCAAGTTCACTTAAATTAATTTCAACGATGCGGTCGTATTTTGCATCGTCATCTGCTTTGAGTTCAATCCAGTCTTTTTCTCGACCTTGAGCTCTCAAGAATTCTTTCGTTGTTTCATCGCTTGGGAAAATGGAGGTAGTTACTCCACATTCAGCTCCCATGTTAGTAATGGTTGCTCTGTCTGGAACTGAAAGAGTTTTTACTCCTTCTCCGCCGTATTCAAAGACGCATCCTACATTGCCTTTCGTCGTAAATATTTCTAAAACTTTTAAAATTACATCTTTAGCTGACACCCACGGTCTTAATTTTCCTTTCAGTTCAATCTTAATCACTTTTGGATATATCAAATAAAATGGTCCGCCCGCCATTGCAACAGCAACATCAAGACCACCAGCACCAATAGCCATCATCCCTATTCCACCGCCAGTTGGCGTGTGCGAATCCGAGCCCAGTAATGTTTTTCCCGGTTTACCAAACCGCTCTAAATGAACTTGATGACAGATACCGTTTCCAGCTCTTGAATAAACAATTCCATATTTTGCTGCTATTGATTGAAGATATCTGTGATCATCAGCGTTTTCAAAACCTATTTGTACTGTGTTGTGGTCAACGTAACTTACTGACAGTTCTGTTTTAACTTCCGGAACGTCCATTGCCTCAAACTGTAGATATGCCATTGTACCTGTTGCGTCTTGAGTTAAGGTTTGATCAATTTTTATTCCTATTTCTTTTCCTTTTTCAGGTTTACCTTCTACTATATGTTTAGAGAGTATTTTCTCGGTTATTGTCATTCCCATAAGTGTTATCCTCCGATATTTTTGGTTGAAAAGCGAATATTACTTTGTTATATAAACCTTTTTAATTTGTTTTACATATAGACAATTAACATAATATGAAAATGTTATTTTGATAAATATAAAACTAAAACTGAGCCTTTTTACAATTATGGAAATATATTTTGTATAAATGAGAAAATTTATATATCGAATTATTCCATTATGTGATTGTGAAAAAAACATTACTAACAAAGAACGAAGAGAAGGTCCTTTGTGGATTGATGATGCATCCTGAAAAAAATGACAGCGAATTGTCATCAGAACTAAACGTTAAGCTATCAACACTTACATCTATAAAAAAAAGACTGCATGATCAGGAATTCTTCCGTAAACTAAACGTACCGATGTTGGATCGCCTCGGTTGTGAACTACTTGCAGTTACATATGCACAATTTAACCCCGTAATACCGCTTGAAGAGCGAGTTCAGGCAACTAAAAAAACAATAGAAGTTTTTGATGAACTTGTCTTCTCAGTAGGTGAGCAAGAAAAAGGTTTTTCGGTCAATCTATCTAAAAACTACACAAATATTGGAAGAATAAATGAAGTGCGAACAGAAACTTTTGGTAGATTAGGCTTAATTGAAAAAGAATATCCAAATGAGGCCATATTTCCTTTTGAGACAAGCCAAATAATAAGATTTTTTGATTTTTATCGCGTGCTTAACAAATTTTTTTCTTTAGAAAACCCAAAAATCTCCAAAACAAAAAATTGGTTTAACAATCTAAAAAAAACTGAGTTTACAGATAAAGAAAAAAAAGTTTATGCTGCGGTTATCGAACATCCTGAGGCAACTACTCAGGAAATAGGGGATCTAGTAGGTCTTTCTAGGCATACCGTATCAAGGATGAAAAAACAGTTTTTTGAAAACGATCTGATTAGAGAGACTACCATTCCAAATCTTAAAAAATTAGGTTTTGAAATCCTAGTTTTTTATCATATAAAATTTAATCCCAATAAAGCACCAAATGAAAAAGATATTTCTTATCTAGATTCACCATCTACAATATTTTTAGCTTGTAGAAAATTTGAAACTTTGATAATATCTGCTTATCCAACTTATCAAGAATATAAACAGGATGAAATGGATAAAATTAGGTTTTTAAAGGAGAATGGCCTGATATCCCATGCTCCATTTATTGGAACATATGCTTTTGAGCACATGGTTGTTATAAAAGATTTTGATTTTGCGCCAATAACAAAAAAGATTTTGGGACAGAAAAGTATGATGAAATATAATTTACATAAATAATTATGCAAAATTTCTTATACTGCAATTCCATTCCAGGAACCCTCAATATATGGGGAAAATCGCTCTGAAGACCGATTGAATAGTATATTGAAAATCAGGTTTTCTGGGGCACAGAAATGATTGTATAATGGAGATGTTGAAATATGGTAAAGGAAGATATATCCGTACTACTGGATGAAAAACGTGTTTTCAAACCATCTGAAAAATTTGTGAAACAAACAAATGTTAAAAAATGGATGGATAAACACGGCATTAAAACGCTGGACGAACTTTATAAGAAATCGGAGAACTTAGAATGGTTTTGGGGGGAAGTTGCAAAGGATCTTGTCGAATTCTATACTTCTTACAAAAAGGTTCTTGAGTGGGACGAGCCGTGGGCAAAATGGTTCGCTGGTGCAAAATACAATATTGCACATGATGCAGTAGATAAACATGCAAATGGAAAAAATAAGAACAAAATCGCCTACATATTTGAAGGTGAACCCGGCGATGTCAGAAAATTGACTTACACTGATTTGTACATTGAGGTTAACAAACTTGCAAATGCAATGAAAAAATTGGGCATTAAGAAAGGAGACCGAGTTGGCATCTATCTACCAATGATTCCAGAACTTCCAATAGCTATGCTTGCTTGTGCAAAGATAGGAGCTATTCACTCGGTAGTATTTTCAGGTTTTAGTTCAATGGCTTTTAGAGAGCGAGTAAATGATTGTGAGGCAAAAGCAGTCGTTACTTGTGACAGTTTTTACAGACGTGGCAAAAAAGTAAATTTGAAAAAGCAGACTGATGAAGCCCTCATGGAAGCACCAAGTGTCAAGAACGTAATTGTATACAAAAGAACAGGAGATCCAGTCGATTGGAAACAGGGAAGAGATGTCTGGTGGCAAGAAGCGGTAAAAGACGTGCCAAAAGAATGCGAAACTGAAAAACTTGATGCAAATGACCCATTGTACTTCTTGTATACATCAGGTACAACAGGAAAACCAAAGGGTATCATTCATGCCCACGCAGGTTATGCGGTTGGTACCGCTTTGACCCTCAAATGGGTTTTTGACGTAAAAGATGATGATGTTTACTGGTGTGCAGCTGATATAGGCTGGGTTACAGGTCACTCGTACATTGTTTATGCGCCACTCATTCTTGGGGCAACATCAATTATTTATGAAGGTGCTCCTGACTGGCCGCAAGCTGACCGCTGGTGGGACATCATTGAAAAGTACAAAGTAAGTATTTTGTATACTTCACCAACCAGTATCAGACTATTTATGAGATTTGGTGAGGAATGGCCAAATAAACACAACCTCAATAGCTTAAGGTTATTGGGCTCTGTCGGTGAGCCGATAAATCCTGAGGCTTGGATATGGTATTTCAAAAACATCGGTCATGAAAAATGCCAGATCATGGATACGTGGTGGCAAACTGAAACCGGTCATTTCGTGATTTCACCATTGCCGATTACGCCACTGAAACCAGGTTCTGCAACAAGGGCATTGCCAGGTATGTTAACGGAAGTTTATTCTGAAGAAGGCAAACCAATCAAAAACGCAGGTGGAAACTTGGTAATACTCAAACCATGGCCAGGAATGCTCAGAGGCATATACAAGAGTCCCGACAGATACAAAAACACATACTGGAGCAAATTCCCAGGCGTGTATCTAGCAGGAGATGTTACCAGGCGAGATGATGACGGATACTTCTGGATCCAAGGAAGAGCCGACGATGTATTGAAAATCTCAGGTCATAGAATCGGTAACTCTGAAGTTGAATCAGCCCTTGTAAGTCATCCGATGGTTGCAGAAGCTGCAGTCATTGGCAAACCACATGAACTCAAAGGGCAATCGATCACGTCCTATGTTGTCCTAAAGAAAGGTATTGAACCTAATGATAACTTGAAAGTTGAACTGATGAATCATGTATCCAAGGAACTAGGTAAAATAGCAAAGCCTGATGAGATATGGTTCGTCTCGGACGTCCCGAAGACCCGAAGCGGAAAAATCATGAGGCGTGTAATTCGAGCAAAGGCACTTGGTCAAGAGGTTGGAGATACTTCAACGCTTGCCAACCCAGAAGCAGTGGATGAAATTTCAAAAGGAAGATAAAAGCCATCCACAAATCTTTTTTTCTTTTTTCATTCTTTTTTTGTTTTTTGAATCAAAAATAAAAAGAAAGAAGAGATGAACTAGATTTTCTTGTTAGTTGGTTTTATTGCCTCTATTATTTCCAGGTTGAGGCAACCTGTGCCCTGTTGGGAATCAATAACTACTAAACCTGAATCATGGTCGATGTTTTTTACAATTCCAAAAATAACGTGAGCTCTCTCTTCACCAGGTTCCTTAGTTACGATCTTACAATATTTTCCGACAAGCCGGTCAATACACCTCTTTTTCATCTTCTCTCCGTCCAACCATGATAATATGTGTCAATGTTAGTATATAAACCTGTCGTGTCAAAATGACATTTAAAACTTGTGATTCGTTTAATGGAAACGCGGCCTTGGTCCGTGATTAAAGCGACGGTGGTGCTGGCGATGTTGTTGGTGTTGTTGCCCTCTGAATGATCTTCCTCTCTGTTCAAATCCCCCTCTCATGAAAGGAATTCTTGTGAAATCAGGAATATCTGCTCTTTCTATAACAAGTTCATCGTTGCTCTGCACCCGTCTGAAATTGTCATGATCGCGTTGTGTGAGTAGTGTGATTGCAGATCCGTTTGCCCCAGCGCGCGCAGTTCTCCCTATGCGATGAATGTAATCTGTAGATGTCTTTGGTACATCGTAATTGTATATGTGCGTAACGTTCTTTATGTCAAGACCACGAGCTGCGACATCGGTTGCCACAAGAACATCCGTTCTTTGATTCTTCAGAGCATCAAGCGACTGCAATCTTTTGTTTTGGCTCATTCCGCCATGTATCGCAGAGGCATTTACGCCTTGGTGTCTGAGATTTCTTGCAACTGCATCAGATTCTCTTCTTGTGCCGCAAAACACTATTGCTAAACCTGATGTATTGTTCTTGAGCAAATGAACAAGAATTGAGAACTTTTCGTTCTGTTGATATATGTCGTAATACACCTGTTTTAGTTTGCTTTTATCAACAAAGGATTGAGTTTTCACAACCAATGGATTGTTGAGATGTTTATTCATAAGTCTATGAATGTCACCGGATATTGTCGCGCTGAACATGAGCGTTTGTCTTTTCTTTGGAACATAACGTATGATTTCCTCTACGTCGTCAACAAAGCCCATCTCGAACATTTTATCGGTTTCATCGATTACGAGAAATTGAACATTTCTAAAATCAATGGTTTTCCTTCTCAAGTGATCAAGTAATCTGCCTGGTGTTCCAATAACTACATCAGAATTACGTATGTTTTTTATCTGTGGTTCTATTGCAACGCCACCGTAGACACTTGTTGTCTTTATGCCAAGCGATTTACCATACTCAAAGAATACGTCTGTCACTTGAACACAGAGTTCCCTTGTTGGTGTGATAATGAGAGCTTGCGGCCCAATACCAGGAACAATTTTGTTAAGTATCGGAAGACAAAAAGCAAGAGTTTTTCCTGATCCAGTTTCTGCTTGACCGACGACATCTTTTCCATCAATGATTCCCGGTAGACATTTCTCCTGAATTGACGTTAGATCTTCGAATCTCTGTTCGAGTGTTTTATCTATTAGTTTTCTGTTTATTTTTATTTCCTCAAATTTCATTTTTTTTCACCTATTATATCATTTATCCTCAAATAATCTTCAAAATTTTTTTATGATATTATTTTGAGTTATTTCTATTCATATTCGTTTACATCCCATATTACTTTATAAGATGTTTAAGAAGAAACAAAAACGCAAAATTTCAAAGATTCAAAGAGCTGAAAAATGAAACTCTAGTCTCTATTTCTTTAGTAGGTACTAGGGTTTACCTTCCTTAAATAGTTTTGCATGGCTACTTTTATAATTATTTTATTACTGTTTATCTAATAATTAAATCTTCCAATAATAGTTATATAATGCCTAATCGTTTTGTCTGCAGACTTAAAGGGAGCAAATATTGATTTTCACCTAAAAGAGTGATTAAAAATGGCTCGGAATGACATAAGGGACGGCATAGTTCAGCTAATAAGAAAAGCAGAAACGGAACTGCCAAAAGACGTAGTTAAAGCTCTAAAGCAATCTTACGAACTCGAAAAAGGTATTGCAAAGACGCAACTAGAGGTAATGCTTAAAAACATAGATGTAGCAAAGAAAACTGGGCGCCCTATATGTCAGGATACCGGCGTTCAGACTTTTTTTGTAAAGGTCGGTTTGGATTTTCCTCGTATTAATATTTTAAAGAATTTGATTGCCGAAGGAGTTAAAAAAGCAACAGTTGTCGTTCCGCTACGTCCTAACAATGTGGATCCGTTTACGGGTAAAAACCATATTAAAAATGCCTCATGGGATGACGTTCTATCTATAACATGGGATTTCGTTGAAGGCAGTGATGTCACAATAACAGCTTTTCCAAAAGGTGGCGGCAGTGAAAACATGAGCAAGCTGAAAATGCTTGAACCCAGTGCCGGAATAGAAGGCGTTAAAGATTTTGTAGTTAGTGAGATGATAAAAGCTGGCGGAAATCCATGTCCACCAACAGTTGTTGGCGTTGGTATCGGGGGAGGAGCAGATCTTGCTATGAAATTAGGCAAAAAGGCCCTTCTACGACCCGTGGGCGTCCGTCATAAGGATAAAGCTATTGCAAAAATGGAAGAAGAGATTATCAAAAGAATCAATGAAAGCGGCATAGGTCCGATGGGTCTTGGCGGTAAAACTACTGTTTTGGATGTTCACATTGAAAAAGCGCACAGGCATCCAGCAAGTCTTCCTGTTGGCCTCGTCGTTCAGTGCTGGGCTGCAAGAAAGGCAGACATGATAATACATGCTGACGGAACGTTCGAGGTGAAGTAGGCATGGAATATCATTTAAAAGTCCCTGTTGTCAGCGACAAGATAAAAAAGTTGCATGTTGGAGATATTATCTACATTACTGGAAAAATTTTCACGGCTAGGGATGAAGCACACAATAAGATGCTTAAAGCGGGTAAATTACCATTCGACCCATCTGGGATGGCTCTCTATCATTGCGGCCCGCTCATGAAAAAAAAAGGCAAGGTCTGGAAGGTCGTCTCTGCAGGTCCCACTACAAGCAGCAGAATGGAAATTTTCGACGATAAATTCATGAAAAAATATGGCATAAATATCATAATCGGCAAAGGTGGTATGGGTAATAAAACAAGAAAGACTTTGCAGAAAACTATCGGCGTATATACCTCATATACCGGTGGCGCAGGTGCACTGGCAGCATATCATATTAAAGATGTTTCATCCGTCTATTGGCTTGATGAACTTGGTATGCCTGAGGCCGTTTGGATATTTGAAGTAAAAGATTTTGGGCCGCTTGTTGTGGCAATGGATTCTCATGGGAAATCTATATACAAATAATATTAATGAAATCAAATTATACGTAAGCAGACAAAGGTGATATCATTGGGTATTAATCTAGCAATAAATCCTGAAGAAGTGTCTACAATCATCAAGGAT
>Ga0172362_10006418_pt1 | contig 10100 bp, 6 predicted proteins | sample LakKivs1_kivu2a2_FD_114534 | JGI IMG/M metagenome (GOLD analysis project Ga0172362, IMG submission 114534) | Sediment microbial communities from Lake Kivu, Rwanda - Sediment s1_kivu2a2 | ecosystem: Environmental > Aquatic > Freshwater > Lake > Sediment | place: Rwanda: Western Province, Lake... | reverse complement strand
GGTCGCCGTGACGGGCGCCCGCGGCGACGGCGAGGCGGAGGCAGCCGCCAAGAGCGTCGCCAACAGCCCGCTGTTCAAGTGCGCCGTGCACGGCGGCGACCCGAACTGGGGGCGCATCGCGGCCGCGCTGGGCAAGAGCGCCGCGCGCGTCGTGCCGCGGCGCCTCACCATCCGCATCGGCGGCGTGACCATCTTCCGCGGCGGCACCGGGCGCAAGTTCGACCTGCGGCGGGTGGAGGCGCACCTGGCCGGCAGGGAGGTCCGCGTCGATTGCGACCTGGGCCTGGGCAAGGGGCGCTTCACCGCCCTCACCTGCGACCTGTCGCGCGAGTACGTCACCATCAACGCCGACTACCACACGTGACGTCGCGCCGCGTTCTCCCGCCCGGAATCCCCCTTCGCGCCGGCGCGGGGCGCGGTACAATGCGCTCGTGAGATAGTGGAGACGATTGCCTCAGGAGGTGATCGATGTGGCGCCGATTGGACATGCGTCGTAAGCTTAAGATGGTGTTCCTGATCGTGCTGAGCTTCGCCGCGATGTGCTGACGCGCCGGCAGGCCCGGCGCGCCCCACTCCGCGCCCCCGCCGGGGGCGCCAGCGAACGCGGCTTCCGCACTTCCACGTGGAGATACTCCCGGTTCGGATTTTCCATTTTTCTCTTGACATGCGGGCGGCAATCGGGTAGGGGATCAGTTGTGATTCACCTTGTGCGCCGAGGAGCCTACTCGGAACAGATGGATGGGCGCACCCTTGTAGCGTGTTCGGGCACCTGGGCAGTTCGGTGAACTGGCCGCACGTCGTATCACCGCCGGTCATCGGGCGCAGGGGCAGAACGCCGAAGGGCTCCACCGAAACACAACCGGTCCGTAAGCTGGCGGGGGGCGCGCGTCCCGAGTCGTCGCGGCAGCGGCAGGGTCGCGAGCGGCCCACATGAAGCCGTCGGCCTACGGGGAACAGAAGGCGCGCCGCGTTTGAGCCGCGGGGCGCGGCAATTGCCCCCTTCCTGTCGGAGGTGCGACATGAGGCAGTGGCAGAGCATCTTGGTTTGGGCCTGCGCGACGGCGGTGGTCGCGCTGCCGGGACTGGCCTTGGCACAGGTCCAGTACGACGTGGACCCGAAGAAGAGCACGGATGGCACTCCCGTGCCGGACGTGGACAAGCTGGGCGTGCCGCCCGCGCCGGCCGGAGATGACATGGGCTGTTGGGCGGCAACGGCCTCCAATATCCTGGGCGCGTCGGGGTGGGGCATCGCCGGCACGGCGCAACAGAAGGGCAACCAGATCTATCAGGACTTCATCAACAACTTCAAACTGGCCCCAGGAGACCAATACCTCAAGGCCACGGGGAGTTGCTTCGCCGCCTCGCAGTGGTGGGTCAACAACATCGGGCTCAACGCTGCGAAGGCTGGCGCGGGCTACAGCCCCGCCACCACCTACGTCAACTTCCGCGTCAAGGAGATGACGCTTTAGGAGGCGGACTACAACTTCCTCCTCAACGAACTGAAGCGATGCCAGTACGTCGGCGTGAAATGGCAGATCCCGCTCCAGGACGCCGGGCATGGCATGACCTTGATCGGGGGCAACTACGGTCCCGCAGGGAACCCCAAATTCATCCCGTCCCAATCGGTCTGGCACAACTCCGACGGGGAAGGCCCCGGCAACGTGGACGACGAGGTCTACCTGAACACGTGGGGCCCCAGCATGGAGTGGAAGCTGGACTTCGCGGGAACGCCCGCCATCCCCAATGACGATTGGTGGGCCGACGGGTACTTCCTGTCCTGCCCCGGCGTACCCAAGCCCGCCAACGCCATCGGGAACTTCGACGTGCACTGCTACAAGGGGATCAAGATCCCGTTCACGCCGGGCAATCCGCCGGACTACGGGACCGAGACGCAGCTCCTGACCACCGGCCAGCAGCGTGGCACCTACCGTGGACCACAGGGCCAGACCGACGGCTACTGGGACTCCGGCGCCCAACTGCCCACGCTGATCGTGCCCAACCTGGCCGTTGGCGCCGGGCTGCACAAGGAACTCTACATCTCGGTGGACTTCAACGACCCCCTGCCTAACCGCGTGGCCCCCAACATCCAGGTCCTTGACGACCAGGGGAACCTCATCGGGCTGGCCAATTCCCAGTGGGCCTCTGACAACGGGCAGGTCCTGCTGCAGTACACATTCCCCAGCCAACCCCTCTGGGAGCAGGTGATCTTCCCCGGCAACGAGTACAAGGACCTCCTGGGTCTGCCGAACTACAACGTTGTGGGGTGGAACATCGCCACGGAGTGCGTGCCGGAGCCGGGAACGCTGGCGCTGTTGGCGTTCGGCGCGATCGTGGCGTTCCGCCGGCGGCGGCGGAAGTAAGACGCGGGCGGCACAGGGCAGCGAGCCGGACCTCGGCGGCGCGCGGCGGTTCGTCCGCACGCGCCGCCGGGCATCCCGTCACGTGCGCCCCAGGCGGCGGACGAACTCCGCCTCGTCGATGACCTCCACGCCGAGGGAGCGGGCCTTGTCGAGCTTCGAGCCGGGCGACGCGCCCGCCACCACGAAGGCCGTGTTCTTCGACACGCTGCTTGCCGGCCGCCCGCCGGCCGCCTTCACCGCGTCCTCCGCGCCCGTCCGCGTGAAGTTCTCCAGCGTCCCCGTCACCACCACAGTCAGACCGAACAGCGGCCGCGCAGCCGCCTGCTCGCCGCGCGGCGGGCGGCGACGCGCCGTCATCTTCACGCCGGCGTCCCTCAGCCGGCCGATGGTCTCCTTGCCCGCCGGGCTGTCGAAGAACTGTCTCACGTTAGCGGCGATGACGGGGCCGATCTCGTTGATCTCCGTCAGCTCCTCCTCGCCGGCCGCGGCCAGCTTGTCGATGTCGCCGAAGTGCCCGGCCAGCACCTCCGCCACGCGCCCGCCCACGTGGCGGATGCCGAGGGCCGCCAGCAGGCGCTCCAGGCCGCGGGCCTTGCTCGCCTCGATGCCCGCCAGCAGGTTGTCGGCCGACTTGTCCTGAATCCTGTGGACGACCGTCTTGCCCTTCTCGTCGGTGTGGCTGGACAGCTCCATGCCGACCAGGTCGGCCTTCCGCAGCTTGTACAGGTCGGCGAAGTGCTTCACCAGCCCCTTGTCCACGAGGCGGTCGATGACGGCCGGGCCGAGCGTGTCGATGTCCATCTGGTTGCGCCCGGCGTAGAAGCGTAGTCGCTCGCGGATCTGCGCGGGGCATTCGGGGTTGACGCAGCGCAGGTACACGCCGCCCTCGTCGCGCACGGCCGGCTCGTCGCAGGCGGGGCAGGCCTTCGGCGGCGCGACCGGCCGGGCGTCGTGTGGGCGCTTCTCGTGCACCACCTGCACCACCTGCGGGATGATCTCGCCCGCCTTCTCGACCAGCACCGTGTCGCCCACGCGGACGCCCAGGCGCTCGACCTGGTCGAAATTGTGCAGCGTGGCGTTCGACACCGTCGTGCCGGCAAGGGCCACCGGGTCGAAGTGCGCCACCGGCGTGATCGTGCCCAGCCGTCCCACCTGGAAGTCCACGCTGCGCAGGACGGTGGCGGCCTGCTCGGCGGCGTACTTGTACGCGATGCACCATCGCGGGTACTTGCTGGTGGCCCCCAGCTCGTCGCGCAGGGCCAGCTCGTCGACCTTCACGACCATGCCGTCGGTCTCGTAGTCCGCCTCGTGGCGGCCGGTCGCCCACTCGTCGATGGCCTTCAGCACCTCCCCCACGCCGCCGCAGACGCGGCTGTGCGGGTTGACCGGCAGGCCCCAGCCCGCCAGGCGCTTCATCGTCTCGCCGGCGGTGTCGGCCGGGCGCTCGCTCATCTCGCCCAGGCTGTGGACGACGAACGCCAGGTCGCGTTCGGCCACGATCCGCGGATCGAGTTGCTTGAGCGTCCCGGCCGCGCCGTTGCGCGGGTTGGCGAACGTCTCCTGACCACGCTCGACGCGGCATGCGTTGAAGGCGTAGAACGCCTTGCGCGGCCAGTAGACCTCCCCGCGGACCTCCAGCACGTCGGGCCAGCCTTCGCCCAGCAGGCGCAGCGGGATGGCCCGGATCGTGCGGGCGTTGTTGGTGATGTCGTCGCCGCGAATGCCGTCGCCGCGCGTCGCCGCCAGCACCAGCCGCCCGCCCTCGTAGCGCAGCGCCGCGGCGACGCCGTCGACCTTCGGGTCGGCCAGGTAGTGGAAGCGCCGCTCGCCCAGCGTCTTCCGCACGCGGGCGTCGAACTCGCGGACCTCGCCTTCGTTGTAGGTGTTGTCGATGCTGAGCATCGGCCGGCTGTGCTGAACCGGGGCGAAGCCCTCTATGGGCTGGCCGCCGACGCGCTGCGTGGGGCTGTCGGGCGTGACCAGATCGGGATGCTTGTCCTCCAGCGCCTTCAGCTCGTCAATGAGCCTGTCGTACTGGCGGTCGGAGATTTCGGGCGCGGCCTGGACATAGTAGAGGTAGTCGTGCCGCCGGATCTCGGCCCGCAGCTTCTCGATTCGTTCGGCGTCGCTGGGCATGGTCGTCTCTCCCGCGGGAATCATAGCGGCTGGCGGCCCGTCAGGGCAGCACCACCGCGCCAAGCGGCTTGGCCGACGCGGCGCCCGTGGCCGCCGGGCAGTGGGCCGCGAACCCGTCCATCCGCGCCGCCGCCAACACCGCCAGGCACGCCGGCGTGTAGCCCCGCAGATCGAAACCGTAGTGCTCGACCGTGTACGTGCTGCACGGGCTGAGCAGCGAGCGGATGCGCCCGGCCAGGTGAATGTTCCTCGCCCCCCCGCCGGCCAGGACCACCTCGTGCGGGCGCTCCGTCAGGCCCAGCACGTCGCGGGCGATGATGCGTGCAGTCAGCTCGGTGACGGTGGCAACGATGTCGACGGCCTGCGAGAGGTACTTTGCGGCCATCATCTCCACGCGCTCCAGCGCCGGGCCCATCCAGTCGCCGGCGCAGGTGAGCTTCGGCGGAGCGCGGTGGAGGAACTCCCCCGCCTGCAGTTCGTTGAGCAGCGCGCCGCTGGGGCTGCCCCGCGCGGCCGCGGCCCCGTCGCCGTCCATCGGCTGCTCGTACAGCCGGGCCATCAGGCCGTCGATCAGGGCGGTGCCCGGCCCCACGTCGCAGGCGACCACTTCGCACGCCGCGGCGGCCGTGCCGACAAACGCCAGCGACGCCACCGCCCCCAGGCGGACGACGACGCGGCTGAGCCGGTCGTCTCGGAAGACCAGCCAGTCCGGCCAGGCGGTCACCGGCCCGCCGACGCCGCCGGCGGCCAGGTCGCTGGCGGCGAAGCCTCCGACGGCCGCCGCGCCCAGCCGCGACGCCACCATCGCCGGCTCGCACAGTTCCAGCATGGCCGGCGGCGCCTCGTCGCCCGCCTGCCGCTGAGAAGCAGGCAAGGCCGGCGCCGTGCAGCCGGTTTGCGGGCCGCATACGCCCACCGCGGCCAGGTCGCGCCCGGCCGTGCCCGCCTCCTTGAGCAGCGCCGAACCCGTCTCGGCCAGCAGCGCCGCCACGTCGCGCCGCAGGGCGGCGAAGCCCTTGGCCGAATCCGCCCAGCCCGTCTGCACGCTGAGCAGCCTGCGGCGAAGCTCTTGCGGCGCGGGCCGGTGCAGCGCGGCCAGCGGCCGGACCTTCATCCCCTCGCCCCGCCCGGCGATGCGGACCAGCGCCGCCTCGGCCCCGTCGCTGGCCGGACCGGCGTACAGACCCAGGAACGTTCTGGCGCGGTTGGCCATCGTCACGGCCTCCCCGGCACGGCCAGCAGGCCGAAGCGCTCGGGCAGCAGTCGTCCGCCCGGCTGCGGCTGGTAGTACAGGGGCACGTCGGTCTCGCCGCCGCGGGCGACGGCACGAAGCTGCAGGCCCCACAGAGCGGCCTCGTCCGGCCGGGGCGTCACGGCCGCCAGCGGCACGGCGATCTCGAAGGTGAACGCGCCGTCGCCCTTTCGCCCCTGAAGCGGGAAGGCCCTGGTGTCGAGCGCCGCGGCCGGGCCGTTGCGAAAGACCAGCGTCGCGCGGCGCTGGCCCAGCGTGTCGCAGTGCAGCAGGAGGTATGTCCACGCGTCGCGGTCGGAGTCGATGGCCAGGTCGATCGACCAGCTCCGCCCCGGCGCATCCGACAGACGCAGTGCGAAGATGACGAAGCGCCCGGCCGTGCACACGGCCTGCATCGTCGCCAGCGGCGGTCGGCGCGTCACGGCAAGCCCGTTGGCGTCGCGCGCCGCAACATTCCGGTCTGCGCCCTCCAGTGCCAACTGAGGCGCCTCGCGCCAGGCCTTCTCGTCGAGCGCGCCGTCGAGGCGGCCGGCCTCGCTGACGGATTCCGCGATCGCCCGGCGGCGCATCGGGACAGGCACATCGAGCGGCACGCCGCGGCCCGCCTCGGTGACCGCGAAGGCGAGCCAGTCGCCCCCGTATGCTGCTCCCTCGACGATGCCTTCCAGCAGCTTGCCGGCGGCCGGGGCGTCGCCAGCCGCCGCCAGCACATGCGCTCGCAGCACGCGCACATCCGCCTCCTGCGCCCAGAGGGGCGCCTGCTCCAGGGCCCCCGCCGCGCGAACCAGCGCGTCCCGCGTCAGGCGCCGCGGCCGGCCACGAACGCGAAGCTGCGCCTCCCACTCCGCCGACACGCCCGCGGCCAGCGCCGTCAACTCCGCCTGACGGGCCAGCGGGTGCGGACGGCCCTTCAGCGCGAAGTCCCGCAGCGCCGCGTCGGCCTCGACGATCTTGCCCTCTTCCATCAGCCGCCAGGTCGCCAGCAGCAGCCTGTCGGCCGCCAGCGCGGCGACGTTGGCATCGGCGGTCTTGTCCATCGTGGTCGTCAGGTCGGCCGCGGCAAGCGGCGTCTGGTCGCGCGCGACGGCGGCCCTCAGGGCCGCGGCGCCGGCCAGCGACCGCGCCTCGCCCTGGCCGGACGACATCGCCGCCCGCGTGTCGGTCGGGCCCGGCGTGAACAGCGCAAGCGGCGGAGCCGCCGCGGCCGGCGGCAGCTCGCCCGCCCGCGCATACGCCGTGTGGACCGCCGGGCGATCCATCAGGTCGGCTTCCGGCAGCAGCCAGGCCGCACGCGCCGCCACCAGCTCCAGCGGCAGGGCGCTGCCGCCGATGAAGCGGTGGGCATCGAACGCCGCCGCCCGCTCGCGCGGGTCGATCTTCGGCCCGTCGGCCCACGGCGGCACATATCGCTCGTTGGCCTCCAGGCCGACGAAGACCCGCCGCACCGCATGGGGGCGCAGGCCCGCCGTGTCCAGTTCCGCCTGCCCGTCGCCCGCGGCCAGCTCCGCCGCCCGCCGCGCCAGGCGCGCCGCCAGGCGGTTCTCCGCCCGCCGCCCGGTGGGCCCCCGCCCGTCCGGCCCGACGGCCAGCACGGCCGGACGGTACAGCCGAACCGCCGCCGCAAGCTGGCGCACCATCTCCGGCTCGGCGGGGATGTCCATCTCGGCCGACCAGCGGTGCAGGATCTCTCGGTCGGACAGCCCGGCCGCGGCGGCGTCCCAGGCGATCGACGGGAAGTCCGTCAGCGTGACGGCTGCGCAAGCCCCCGCCGCCGCGGCCGCCGCCCGAAGCGGCTGGTCCGCCGGCACGCCGGACGATGGCGGCACGCACGTCGCGTACACGATCGCCACGGCCTGGCCCGCCATCGCGTGCGCCGCCGCGGCCGGGTAGATGCTCACATCCCCCGCCGCCGCGACGAACAGCACGTCGATTCCCTCGCGGCCGCGGACCAGCCGCCACGTCGCCCCGGCGTCGGCGGACCGCCAGATGCAGCCGGCGTCGCCGGCGGCCAGCAGCGTGTCGGCGTCGAGTGCGGCCAGAGCATGGATGGCGGCGCCGCGCGGCGCCGGCAGGAGCGTCCAGCGGGCGCCGTTGTCGTCGCTGCGGGCAACGCTGCCGATCAGCCCCCCCGCCACCCACGCGCGCGCCCTGCCGCCGGGGGCGAACGCCACGGCCTCGAAGTCCGCCAGCCGCCGGGCCGCCGCGGGCAGCGGGCGCGGCAGCGGCTCCCACGGCCGCCCGCCAATCGCCGGGCTGCGGTACACCGCCCCATCGTCGCCGACGGCCCAGCACGTGTTGGCGTCGGCATACGCGGCCGCGCGGAACGTCCCGGCGGCTCGCGGCACCGGCGGGCGCACGGCCGGCTCGCCGGGTCCCCGAATGCTCACCGTCCGCAGGCCCGGCCCGACCACCCAGCCCAGCCGCGGCGTGCGAAACGCCCCCGCCATGGCGAAGCCGCGTGAGTGCACGGCCGCGGGTTGCCAGCGCCGCCCGCCGGTGATCGTCCGCCACACGCCTCCCGGTGCGGCCGGTCCCGCCTCGCCATAGACGGCGCCCACGTCGCCGACGATCGCCCCGCCATAGAGCCAGCCCGGCGGGGCCGGCAGTAGACGCCACGTCGCTCCGCCGTTGGCCGACCGCGCGATGGCGCCGAGCGCCCGCGCGGCCGGATGGCCCGCGGCGGGCAGCCCGCCGAACAGCGTCACGCCCTCTGGCGAGCAGCGGATGGCCTGCCAGTGTGCCGGCGCGTTGGCGTCGGCGCGGCGCCAGGAAAGCCCGCGGTCGTCGCTGCGAAGCACGCAGCCGTTGTCGCCGGCGGCCCAGCAGGTGTTGCCGTCGGCCGCCAGCGAGCGAAGGGCGGGCAGCGGCGCGGCCGCCCGCGAAGGCCCCGCCGCGCAAGCCGACAGCGCCCCCACGGCAATTGCGGCAAGACGGAACATATCGCTATCGTAACCGCCTCGCCGCGGCGCGCCCACCGCCGGGCGAGCTAAGGCGACACTCACAAGGGCCGGGAGAAGCGCCTCCAGTTCGTAGTTCCGCCGTGAGGCGGTCTTTCCCGGCCTCCGGCGGCTTGCCGAGAGCCGCCTTACGGCGGGACTACGAGCGCGGCCTGCCGGGAGTGTCCCCTTGCGGGCGAGAGCGGCGTTCGGGCTGTCGCTCCGGGGCGGCGAGTGGTAGAAACGACGTTCGCCCGCGGGCGCGGCGGAACGCTTCGCCCGCGCGGCGGTTTCAAGAGCAGTCAGTCGTGCCTGGGAAGACCCGGAATACAGGAGCAGCGAACATGGCAGTGGACAAGGAACTGTTGCGGACCGCCCAGATGCTCAACTTCGAGCTGATCTACGTGCGCCAGTACGTGTGCAACTGGGCGCCCGAGGTGGCCGCCGACCTCTGGCCCGACGGCGAGCCCAGCCCGCGCGAGAAGCACGCGCAGGACCTGCTGGCCGCGGCGGAGCGTCGCGACACCAGCGCCCCGGTTTCGGGCAAGATCGCCCCCTCGCCCTCCGTGCCCTCGCGTAAGGGCGAGTGAAGCTCCGCCGGCGCCGAGCCGCGTCGGCCAAACCGCATAGTCAACTGTTGTCCCGCCGCAGCGGCTGCATCGCCGGCGGGACGGGCAACTGGAAGGAGAAAACGCGATGCCGCGCATTACCGCCGCGGCGGCGGTGCTGGCTATGGGTGTGTCCCTGTTCGCGGCTGACGCGCAGAAGCTACTGGAGTCTCTCAAGTCGCGGTACAAGTCCGAGCGCGACAACGCCGTGGCCCAGATCATCAAACTCGACGACAACGCCAGGGCGGCCATCGTGCCCGACCTGGTGAAGCTCGTCGAAGCCGGCGACTGGCAGCCCATGCGCTGCGCGGCGCTGGCGCTTCAGGGGATCGGCCCGGCCGCCGCACCCGCCGCGGCGAAGCTCAAGCCGGCCCTCATTGCCGCCATTCGCCAGCCGCGCCCCGCCGCCGTCGAGCTGCTCCAGACCACCATCGCCAAGGTCTCTCCCGGCGCGCAGAAGGGCATGGTCGCCGAAGTAGCCGCCCTTCTGAAGGACAAGGACGACGGCGTCAAGAAGCATGCCTGCGTGGCGCTGGAGCGGATCGGCCCCGACGCCGGCGCAGCCGCGCCAGCGCTGCTGGAGGCGGCCAAGTCGAAGGTCCCCACCGTCGCCGCCGCGGCGGCCGAGGCGCTCGCCGCCGTCGGACCACCCGCCGACGCCGCCGCGCCGCTGGCAGCCATGGTCGAAAGCGACAACACCGCCGTTGCCCTGGCGGCGCTGAAGGCGCTCGGCGCGATGGGCGCCGGCGCCGCCGGGGCCGTCCCGCAGGTCGCCAAGCTCGCCAACGCCAGCCGCAACGAGCTGGTG
>Ga0172362_10006417_pt1 | contig 10101 bp, 7 predicted proteins | sample LakKivs1_kivu2a2_FD_114534 | JGI IMG/M metagenome (GOLD analysis project Ga0172362, IMG submission 114534) | Sediment microbial communities from Lake Kivu, Rwanda - Sediment s1_kivu2a2 | ecosystem: Environmental > Aquatic > Freshwater > Lake > Sediment | place: Rwanda: Western Province, Lake... | reverse complement strand
CGTAAGTTGTCTGCTCATTTAAGGAGCAAATAAAATGAAGATTCTAGTCAGTGATCCCTTATCCGAAGAAGGCTTGAAGATACTTAAAGATGCCAAGGAATTTCAGGTTGATGTCAAGACTGAGCTAAAACCTGAGGCGCTGAAGGCGATAATCAAGAACTATGATGCCCTTATTGTCCGAAGTGCCACTAAGGTGACCAAGGATATAATCGAGGAGGCTGGGAAATTAAAGGTAATTGGTCGGGCAGGCGTGGGGTTAGATAATGTAGACTTAGAGGCAGCCACACAAAAGGGTATAATTGTGATGAATACGCCTGCAGGTAATACTATTTCTACAGCCGAACACACGATGAGCATGATTTTGGCGCTCTCCAGAAATATCCCCCAAGCCAATGCCTCCCTAAAATCAGGGGAATGGAAGCGTTCTAAATTTATGGGGGTTGAACTTTATAATAAGACATTGGGCATTATAGGCTTAGGCAGAATAGGTACAGAGGTAGCTAAACGGGCTTTATCCTTTGGGATGAAGGTCTTGGCATACGACCCATTTTTATCCGCCGAAGTTGCGGAGAGCCTAGGCGTAGAAATAGCGGAATTAAAGAGTTTACTTGGACGCTGCGATTATATTACTGTACATACCCCGCTTACTGAGGAAACAAAACATATGCTCTCTGCTGAAGAATTCGGCCTGATGAAGAGGGGTGTACGCATAATTAATTGTGCCCGCGGCGGCATAGTTGATGAGGCAGCATTATTAAATGCAATGAAAGAAGGTAAAGTTGCTGCAGCTGCCCTGGATGTCTTTGAGCAAGAGCCACTCTCGCCTGATAGCGAATTGCTCAAATTAGATAATTTTGTCGCCACTCCGCATTTAGGCGCATCTACAGAGGAAGCCCAGGTTAATGTCGCCATTGAAGTCGCAGAAATTGTGCGCGATGCACTCTTAGGTAAAGGTATACGTAATGCCGCAAACTACCCTTATATAGAAGCAGAAGTCCGCAAATTTTTAGAGCCGTATATAAATTTAACCGAGAAATTAGGGGTCTTTTCCAGCCAGTTAGTTGAAGGAAGATTCCAGGGACTGAATATAACTTATAGCGGCGAGATTATACAATATGATTTAAGCGCCCTGACCATGGCTTTGGTTAAGGGGCTACTTTCACCCATATTAAAGGAGACAGTAAACTTTATCAATGCTACAAGTCTTGCCCAGGAAAGGGGTATAAAAATTAAAGAGGGAAAAACTTCTAAAGAGGAAGAATTTGTGAACTTGGTTCAATTGGAGATAAAGACCGATAAAGAGACAAGGCTTATCGCTGGCACCCTTTCAGCGAATAAACAGCCGCGTATTGTAAAGATTGATGACTATTATGTGGAGGTTTCGCCATCTGGGGAGATGATCGTGATACAAAACTGGGATAGGCCGGGTATTATCGGTAATCTCGGCACGCTCTTGGGTAAACACAATATCAATATTGCGGCCATGACCTTTGGCCGTCAAAAACCCGGCGGAAGAGCGATTACTGTATTGAATGTGGATAGCCCTGTATCAGGTGATATCCTCGATAAAATAAAGAAGACCGAAAATGTATTGGCAGTGAGAGTAATAAGGCTATGATTGAAAAATTCAAAATTCAAAATTCAAAATTCAAAATAAATTCAAAATTTCAATGTCAAATACCAAAACTGATAGTTTTTATTCATTTGGTATTTGTGCTTTGTGCTTATTTTGGATTTTGTGCTTTGTCATTTGTCATTACCCCTTTATTTGCTCAGGAAATTAATATACTATACACCGGCGAGACTCACGCCATGCTTTACCCTTGCAATTGTCCTAAAGAGCCAGACGGTGGCGTTGCCCGCCGAGCCACTTTGATTAAACAGCTAAGAAAACAAAATCCTCATACCTTGCTTCTAGATTCAGGCAGTTTTTTCTCAGGGGGTCTAGAGGATGAATATACCCAGAATGTCACATTGGATATGCAGCGGGCCCTGGTAAATCTTAAGGCAATGGAATTAATGCAATATGATGCCCTGGCAATCGGAGACGATGAATTTAATTTTGGCAGAGAATTCCTCCAGGAAAATATGATGAAGACAAACCTGGTTTTCCTTTCCTGTAATATTTCCGATACCAGCCAAAGGCGAGCATTGTTTAAGCCGTATATTATAAAAGAAGTTGCCGGAAAGAAAGTCGGCATCATTGGAGTGACTAGTCTTTTGGCTATGCAAAAGGTAAGTGGACTTAAATTTATGGAGCCCAAGATAGCGGTTAAGCAGGCAGTGGCAGAATTAAAAAAAACCAAGGTAGACATAATTATACTTTTAAGCCATTTGGGTGAAAGTGAAGATTTAAATTTAATAAAGGATGTCCAAGGTATAGATATTCTTATCGTCGGTCATGGCCGGATGAAAGAAGACCTTTTCACCAAGATAAATCATACTTTAATCTTAAGACCCTCCTGGCAAGGCCGCAGGCTGGGGGAACTGACTATAACTATAAAAGATAAGGCCATAACAAATTATAAAATAAGCGAATTGCGTCTTTGGGATAAGATAACTGATGACCCAGGTATACTTTCTATTTTACCACGCTGTTTTTCCGATAATAATTGTAAACAGGAAGGCCAGATAGGCATATGCCAGGACCCTGGCACGCTAAAATCTCAGTGTAAATTTAGCCAGGCACCTCGGGTTAGTCTTTTAATTATTACCCCCAAGTCCTGTAATGTATGCAATAGCGAAGGGACAGTAAGGTATTTAAAGACGTTATTTCCTGGCCTGGTTACCTCTTACCTATATTATCCTAATGCCAAAGCCAATAAACTAATCAGTAATTTTGGGATTAGGGCTTTACCGGTTTATCTCTTAGGCAAAGAGGTAGAGCAAGAAAAAAGTTTCGATAATTTTAAAGACCACTTAGAAACAAAGGGTAATTTTTATATGTTAAAGCCCAGTTTTAGCGGCATTGCTTATTATCTGGATAGAAAGAGCATTAAAGGAAGGTTAGATTTATTTATAAGTTTATACGACAAGAATACAGCTGTGTTATTAGAGATGATAAAAGAATTCAATCCTGTAATCCATTTTTTATGCATCGAGAAAACCAAGGGCAACTTCGAAGCACAAGGGGATAACCTTGAAGTTGAAGAAAATCTGCGTAGCGTCTGTGTCCAGAAATATTATCCTGCCAATTTCTGGGATTATATTAGCTGCCGGGCAAAATTTATAAACACTTCCTGGTGGCAGAATTGTTTAGGTGGATTGGATACAGATAAAATCACTAGGTGTGCGCAGGGCGAGGAAGGAAAAGAACTTTTAAGAGAGAATATTAGCCTGAATAGTGAGTTAGAGATTATATTCGGGCCTGCTTATCTTCTGGATAACCACCAGATATTTGGTTCGCAAGGCGTGCCTCAAAAAGAAGAGTTTAGAAAGATTTTTAATAAGAAGTAGAGAGTAGCGAGTAACGAGTAGCGAGAAAAATCTCTCTACTCTCTACTTGCTACTCGCTACTTAAGTAAAGAGGTGGTTATATGGCTACTAAACCCAAGATATGCATTATTGATGTAACTAACCGAGACGGGGTTCAGACTTCCAGGATTTGCCTTTCTAAATTAGAGAAGACAATGATAAATTTGTATTTGAATGAGATGGGCATATTCCAGTCAGAATTTGGTTTTCCCGTTACGCATCATGAGACAAATTACCTAAATGCTAATTTAGAGTTAGCCAAACAGGGAGTACTTTCTTCTATTCGCCTAGGTGGGTGGTTAAGGGCAACCAAGGATGATGTGCGGACTGCCTTTAAACTCGTACCCGGAATAAAACATGTGAATTTATCTATTTCGACTTCCGACCAGATGATTCTGCATAAATTTAAGGGAAAGCTCGACCATGTCTCAGTGATAAAAGAGATGGTTGAGGCAGTAAAAGAAGCACGTAAATTAGGGGCTGAATCCATAGGCGTAAATGCAGAAGATGCATCGCGCACCCATATGGATTACCTGATTGAATTTTCCCGGGCAGCCAAAGAGGCGGGTTGCGACAGGATCCGTTATTGCGATACATTGGGATGTGATACGCCCTTTACAATTTATGAACGCATAAAACTTCTGGCTGAGGAAATCAGGATTCCCATTGAGATTCACTGTCATAATGATTTGGGACTGGTGGTAGCAAACTCTATTGCCGGAGCCAAAGCAGCTTGCGACTCGGGTCTAGATGCCTACATCAATACCTGTGTTAATGGCATGGGTGAGCGCTCAGGCAATGCGGATTTAGTCTCGGTAATCCTGGCAATAAAATATGGTAGCGGTATGCAGGATTATCTTCTCGATGAGAAGATAGATTTAAAGATGGCCTGGAAGATTTGTAAATACGCCTCTTATGCCTTTGGTGTACCCATCCCTATAAATCAACCCGGTGTGGGTGCAAATGCCTTTGCCCATGAGTCAGGCATCCATGCTGATGGGGCTTTAAAGGACAGGCGCAATTATGAACTTTATGATTTTGAGGAATTAGGCCGGGGAGAGCCTGAGATAATTGAAACCGGACGCAAGATTACTGCAGGCGAATATTCGGGAATCAAGGGTTTTAGGAATGTCTACGAAAAATTAGAGGTTGTTTTTCGCGATGACACAGAGGCGACTCAGGTTCTGGAATTGGTGCGTTATGCCAATGTGCATAATCAAAAGCCCCTGGTGGATGATGAATTAAAATTTATTGCTAAGCATCCGGAGATTGCGCGCAAGATATTCACAATGAGTCCATAAGTAAGTAGAGAGTAGCGAGAGACGAGTAGCGAAAAAAATCTCTCTACCCTCTACTTGCTGCTCGCTACTTTAATAGATATCAATGAACACAGTAATTGTGGGCACACAGTGGGGAGATGAAGGTAAAGGTAAGATTATTGATCTCTTATCCAAAGATGTAGATTATGTCGTACGTTATCAAGGCGGCAGTAATGCCGGACACACTGTGGTCGCGGATGGCAAAGAATACATCTTTCATCTTATCCCTTCGGGCATTCTGCACAAAGAGAAGATTTGCTGTATAGGTAACGGAGTAGTAGTTGACCCTCAAGCGCTAATAAAGGAAATTGAAGATTTAGCCAAAGCCCATATCCATATTGACCGGCGATTAAAAATTTCTTCTCTTGTCCATGTAATCTTACCTTATCATAAGGTCTTGGACCGATTACGCGAAACCAGAAGGACTAATAAGATAGGAACAACCGGCAGAGGCATAGGCCCATGTTATGCGGATAAAATCAACCGTTGCGGCATAAGGATGGTTGACCTTTTGAATCCAGGTGTTTTTAAAGAGAAATTAAAGGATAATCTAAAGGAAAAGAACGAGATTTTTAAGAAAGTCTATGGGCATCCTGGATTCAGTTTTAGTCCAATCTACAAAGATTATTTAAATTACAGTAAGTCCCTTTCTAAATATATATGCGACATCGCTTCATTATTAAATAAGGCTACCTTTAAAGGGAAGGACATTCTTTTTGAAGGTGCCCAAGGGACATTCTTGGATATTGATTTTGGGTCTTATCCTTTTGTTACTTCTTCTTCAGCAACCGCAGGTGGGGCCTGCGTGGGCACGGGTTTGTCTCCGCTAAAAATAGATAAGGTAGTGGGTGTAGCCAAGGCTTATACCACCAGGGTAGGGGAAGGCCCTTTCCCCACTGAATTCCCGCCTGCTTTCGCAAAGTTCATTCGCAAAAAAGGAAACGAATTTGGCGCTACTACTGGCAGGCCGCGCAGGTGCGGTTGGTTTGACAGCGTAATGGTAAAAGAAGCAATTTTATTAAACAGTATATCAGAATTGGCAATAATGAAGTTAGACGTCTTGGATGGCTTGAAGACTGTAAAAATATGTACTGCCTACAAATATAAAGGGAAATTATTCAAAGAATTTCCCGACGATTTAGGGGCGGCAAAGTTTGCAAAACCAGTATATAAAGATGTGCCTGGCTGGGAGGGGAGGGTAAATAAGATAAGACGCTATCAAGATTTGCCTTTGAATGCGAAAAGATATATATCCAGGCTCCAGGATATCCTGGATACCAAAATTTCCATGATTTCCGTGGGTTCATCCCGCGAAGAAACTATATTTAAGTGAGTCCGCCAAGAATTGTGGCGGACGAACTTACCCCACACCCAGAAAACCATAGCTATGTAGCTTGCTGGCTGGGTGTGGGGTTAAATTCGTGCAGATAACTTATGTCGGCTGTTGCCTCCATAAGTTATGCACTCATTTAAAACCCCTTGACGAAACTCATTGATTATGTTAAAATTAAGTCCTATTTTTAGGAATTCCTTTCTAGGTCTTCTGCAAGGAGGTAAGTCATGAAGATTAAATTATGGAAAACCCTAGGGATAATATTTTTGAGTATTTCTCTTACAGGGTGCACATTTATCTTTCAGAAAGGGAGACGTTCGGACCAGCAAAAAATTGAAGAATTGTCTCAACAGTTGGATGAATTGAATCAGGCAAAAAAGACCCTGGAAGATACGCTGCGCAAAGAAATTAAAGATAGACAGGTAAAATTAGAGATGATGGAAAGGGGTCTGGTGATTACAATAGTAGGCGACGTCTTATTTGATTCGGGTAAAGCCAAGATCAGGTCAGAGAGTTTTCCTATATTGGATAAGATCGCCAGTGTCCTAAAAGAGAATGTGCCAGAGTTAAATGTAGGAATAGAAGGCCATACAGATAACCAACCGATTAAATTTTCAGGTTGGAAATCAAATTGGGAGTTATCCACTGCCCGTGCCCTAAGCGTGTTACATTATCTGGTTGAGGATAAGAATATTTCTCCTGAGCGCATATCAGCTGTTGGTTATGGCGAATACAGACCGGTTGCTTCTAACATTACCAAAGAGGGCCGTCAGTTAAATCGCCGCGTGGAGATTGTGATTTTGCCCCAAGTTACCAAAATAAAAGAAACAAAAGAAACGAAAGAAACCGGCCTTAAGGAACCGGCAGAGAATTTAAAATAAATTTTCCTGTTCTAAAAACCTTATATAATTTTAATAATCGGGAAGCTTATGGAGGAAAATATAAAAAACAGGGTTATTTTAATATTGGCAATATTGGCGATAATATTTTTTATGGGAGCAGTTCGCTCCTGTGGTACGGAGGGGAAACTTAAAACGACTTTAATTGAACTGGATAAAGAAAAAGCCATCAGCTGGGATGCGCAACAGCAAATGAATGCACTCAAGAAAGAAAAGGATGCCCTGGCAAAGGAATTGGAAGACTTAAAAAATGAAAATGAAACTACCAAAAAGGCCTTGGTACAGGAACAGTTAGTAAGTGAGAGCCTAAAGGGAGAGTTAGAGAAGGTAACTAAACTTAAAGAGAAATTAGAAGAGGATTTAAAAGAGGCCTTAGTTAAAGGTAAATCTGCTAAATAACATTGTTTTTTAACAGACAGGGTAAGAAAGTCGAAAAAATGAAGTAGAGGAGGCAAACAAAAATAGACCTTTATAAAAAGGGGATAGATTGTCCCCTTTTTTATTAAGTGAGTCCGCCAAGAATTGTGGCGGACGACCCTGAATGAAATGAAGGGTCTCGCAGATGCTGGAGATTAGTTAACCAAGCAGCTACAATTTACGGAGTGTAACTGCGTAAATTGTCTGCTCATTTAAGGGGGGCGTATGGCTATATTACGCAGGATAAAAGAGAAGTTAACAAAGATAACGCAAAAAGAGAAAAAAGCAAAAATTATTAAAGACTTACCGAGAAAAACAAAAGGCAAGGAGATTTTAGAGAAAGAAAAAAAAGAAATGCTTGGTCAACAGGAGATGGCGATACAGAAGGCCAAGTTCTATACAGTCCAGGCTCCTGGCTTGCCGCGGCCCATGCCGCAGGAACTACCCCAGCAGTATGGTCAGGATAAGATTGTATTGCAGGTACGCGACCCCTGGTGGATACATGCTTATTGGGAGATAAGCAGCTCAACCCAGGAAAGATTAAAGAATGAACTTAAAGATGGATTTTATAAGGCAAAGTGTATACTTCGCATATACGATGTAAGCCAGATTATCTTCAATGGCAGGAATGCCCATCGCTTTTTTGACATCCAGATAAATGAGCACTCCAACAACTGGTATATTGATACTGGCGGACCAGGCAGGTCCTGGTGTGTAGATTTGGGGTTGTTGTTAACGGAGGCTAGGTTTATAACGATAGTGCGTTCAAATACAGTCTCTACCCCTATCGAAGGCCCTTCATGGATTACTGATGAGGAGTGGATGATCCCCGAGGATATGTTTGCCCGGCTTTACGGTATGGGTTTTGGATTAGGAAGAAGTTCTCCGGTGGGAAAAGGCTGGCAGGAGAGGGTAAAAAGGGAACTCATTTCTTCTCCAGGAATTTCTTCTCTAGCCAGCCCCCTCAAGAAAGTACCGGCGGAAAGAAAATTCTGGCTGATGGTAAATACGGAATTGATTGTTTACGGTGCAACTGAACCTGACGCAAAGGTGTATGTTCAAGATAGACAGATAACCTTAAGGCACGATGGAACCTTTACGATGCGTTTTGCCCTTCCCAATGGTAAACAAATCATTCCTGTAAGAGGAATATCCGCTGACAAAAGAGAGGAACGCACAGTTACTCCCATAGTAACCAAAGAAACCAAATAAGTGAAGCCACGACTTATGGAGCGATAGCGAACATAAGTCGTTTGGCTGAACTTACCCTTGACAATTTTTGGGTTAAGGGTAAATTTCGAAATCAACCCACATTTCAAAAATTGTCAAGGGTTAAATTCGCACTTATAACTTACTCATCCCGAAGTTTCGGGATTCGTAAGTTATGTGCTCATTTAATATGTATAAAGGATATCTTTGTTTGGTCTTGCACAGTCATCTTCCCTATGTACGGCATCCTGAACACGAAGACTTTTTAGAAGAAGATTGGCTCTACGAAGCTATAACTGAGACCTACATTCCTTTAATTTTGACTTTAGAGAGGTTAGAAAACGATAATATCGATTTTCGCCTGACCATGTCTCTAAGCCCTACGCTGATATCTATGCTTACCGACGGACTCTTGCAGGATAGATATCTGCGGCATATAAATAGACTTATTGAATTAGCGCATAAAGAAGTGGAGAGGACGCGTTGGCAGCCAGAATTCCAGCATTTGGCAATAATGTATCTGAATAATTTCTGTAAGGCACGCGATACCTTCCAGAGATTTAACCGTAACCTGACTATTCCTTTTAAGAACTTTCAGGATGCCGGTAAGCTGGAAATTATTACCTGCGGTGCAACTCACGGCTTTTTCCCTCTAATGGATATATGCAAAGAATCGGTCAGGGCCCAGGTCAAAGTTGCGGTCAGCCATTATCAGGCTGTATTCGCTAGAAAACCAATAGGTATATGGCTGCCTGAATGCGGATATCATCCTGGCCACGATGAGATTTTAAAAGAGGAAGGCCTACGTTATTTTTTTAGTGACGCACACGGCGTATTACACGGCGCGCCCAGGCCAAAATACGGTTGTTTCGCACCGGTTTATTGCAAGGGAACAGGTGTGGCCTGTTTTGGCCGTGACCTGGAATCCTCTAAACAGGTCTGGTCATCCATTGATGGTTATCCTGGAGATTATCTTTATCGGGAGTTCTATCGCGATATCGGCTTTGATTTAGATTACGAATATATAAGACCCTATATTCATCCTGACGGGGTAAGAATAAATACAGGGATAAAGTATTTTCGTATTACAGGCAGTGAAAACAAGGAACCTTACAACCCCCATTGGGCCAGAGAGAAAGCCAGTGAGCATGCCGGTAATTTTATGTTTAACCGTGAAAAACAAATTGAGTATCTTTATGATTTTATGCACAGAAAACCTATTATTGTTTCTCCCTATGACGCTGAATTATTCGGCCACTGGTGGTATGAGGGCCCGATGTGGCTTGAGTTTCTTATACGCAAAATAATCTTTGACCAGAAGACCATCCGTCTTGTTACCCCTAGTGAATATCTATTAGAGAATCCGCGCAATCAGGTAATCACTCCTTCTTTATCCAGTTGGGGCTGGAAGGGCTATAGCGAAATGTGGCTGCAAGGGCCGAATGACTGG
>Ga0172362_10006414_pt1 | contig 10102 bp, 9 predicted proteins | sample LakKivs1_kivu2a2_FD_114534 | JGI IMG/M metagenome (GOLD analysis project Ga0172362, IMG submission 114534) | Sediment microbial communities from Lake Kivu, Rwanda - Sediment s1_kivu2a2 | ecosystem: Environmental > Aquatic > Freshwater > Lake > Sediment | place: Rwanda: Western Province, Lake... | reverse complement strand
GTCTGGCGTGTACACAATCCGGGCACCTGTTACGAAGACGGCTGTTTTAACAGCTTCTGATTCAAACGGTTTAACTTTACCTTTACGCTTAGCCTTTTGCTTAGGCGGCTCCGGCGGCGGAGCCGCAGGTGCAACCAGCGGCTGTGTAACTTCGGGTTGAGCCGTATTTAATTCGGGTGGAACCGTATTTACTTCGGGTGGAGCCGAATTCTTTACGGGTGGAGCCGAATTCTGCGCAGCGATAATTGCATTTTGCCGCGCCTCATTCAGCATCTTACTGGTGCTAGACCGCACAGTAGGCGTAATTTGAATGTCTTGCGCCTGAAGTATTTCAAAAATCTGCTTTGGCTTAATTTCTGACAATTGAGCTTCTGAAAAACTTTTGATTGCTCCGCGGATACGATCCGCAATTATGACTTTGCCCGTGGTAAACGACGGTTTGACCAGTTTCTTCTCTTTTACCGGCTTTGGCGCATCCTCAGCTGGCTTTGGTGTATCTTCGTCCGGTAGAGGTTTAATTGAACCCTGCAGGTAAGGCTCGAGCATTACATTCAGGTAATCAATAAGCAGAATGTTAAGTTCTTCACCCGTAGCTGTCGCTAAATCCAGCGCGTCTACGTACAGCGCCATCAAATCCAGTTGCCGCGGCACGCTGACTTTACGCTTAGCCAGCGAATTTATTGCATCTAACGGGTACTTATGGTTATCAGAACCATAGTCAGCCACCGGCTCAAACCGCTGCAAAAAAGTCTCCAGCGTTAGCCCAGGCGTCATCATACGGCACCAGATGTAATCAGCCAAAAGCGTAATTTTGCTAGAATCAGTTTTCCAACCGGCGCCGTTGAGTTTTTCGGAAAACTGGTTCAATTGTTCTAAAGTCGAACTCATTTATCTCCTCTTTCTTTACTTTGTAAAACAAACCATTTGCCGTAATTAGGTTACGGTTGCGCAGTACGGTAAATACGCGCAAAGACTCCTTTGGTCTTCGATAAAACCAATGCGGCGGGTAGCGCAAAGCATAACACGTCAAATACCGTAACTCGTTTAAGTCAAGGTTATCTATCACCCGCACGTAGTCCGGACCGTCCGGTACATCAGATAAATAATACAGCAGTTGGCTCATAACTACCGTGCAGCCGTGTAAATCACGGCCAGGTAGCAATTGTACAAAAGATAAACCGGCTGCGGCACCAGACCGCCGCCAGTACTGTTTAGCATCAAACTTCGCTAAATTAACAGCGTTACCCAAGTTATCTTTTACGTCTAGCAGTTCGCCAGTGTACCTTTTTTGGCGAAAAACCAGCTTACCGACAAAGTTATGTTTGTTAAGCACGTACGCCAGCCGCTTGTACCACTGGTAAACGCTACGGGCGTGACAGTAAGGGCAAATCGTCAGCCGGCAATAGTATCGTTTACCTAACGTGCCAAAGAACGCAGGTTTACAGCCCAAGCAGCGCGTTGTAAGCAGCATGTAGCGCGGCGGATCAGCTTCCAGCCGCAGCTGCTCAATACGTTTACGCCAGCGCGCGTGGAAAGCTTTTGCTTGCTTCAGTAGCTCGGGTCGTTCAATTCCACGCCGCTTTGACAAAAACCGCTGTAAAACCACGTCTTTCTTATCAACTTTTGACTTAGACTCTCTTTTCCTCGCGATAAACAAGCGCGCGGGCAGCAAAGTAGAGTGAAGCTCAACCCTCTGCTGCTGCGATAATCCCTTCGAAGGATAAAACTTAAAAACAAAATCCTCTCGCACAAACCCCTCGGCAGTTAATAACAACTGAACATAACTTTTGATAACTTTCTAACTTTTGAGTGTTCACTTTACGCTAAATAATATTGTAGCCGCAGCGGCGTCGCTTCGTTAGCGATGCCTTTCTTTGCTACCATATTACAAAACCAAACAAGTTTGGTGGAGAAACGCAAGCGTTTCTTGAGAAAACGCAAGCGTTTTCTTACTTTTGGAAAAGAAGAAAGCTGGCCTGAAACTGTCACTTTAAAGTCAAAAACCTTAAAGCAACAGCAATCAGACCAGCTTAAAATTTCTCACCGACCAAATGTCCACCGAACATTTTGTTGAGTATTTCTACTCAGCTTAAATTTTTAGCCGGCGTGTTCAACTTTGCTTTCAAGCTTCTTTGCTTTTGCTTCTGCGAGCTTTAGTCGCTTAAGCGTTGCTGGTAGCTGTCTGTAAGCTGCACTAATTGCTTGCGCGAAGTTTGCAGCATCAGAACCACCTATGCTCAAGCACGCGTCGTGAAAGTCTTCGTAAAAAGACTGATCGTGTGAATGCTTGTCTGTATCGGGCACACTGTGCTGTAGCTCGTGTAGCGTAACGAATCCAAGCCGTAACACGCCTTCCAATGTAAATGGCAGCGAGTTTAAAAAGACTTTGTCGTACGCGATGTACGTTCTACCGTCGGTCCACGCCGTAGCAACTGCGCTTTCCCCGCACATAGCGATGCGCGCGGGTTCTGTGCTGTAGGCTGACGGCATCAGCTCGATAATTAAGTCTGCAATATGTAGCCAGGCCTGTTGGGTCTTGCTGCAGTCGCTACTGTCAAAGGTTTCGTAATCGTCACGATAACCTTGCGTTAGTGCCTTGAACGCCGAATACTTGTCTTTCAACTTATACATAACGGACGTAAACCCAAACGCGCCGTGATAAATCCAGCGATCTACCAAGTCAACAAAGCGATCAGCTTTGAACAGTTTGAGGGTGCTGTCAGCTACCACAAATGCCATTCCACTGCGCTGCAGCTTGTCGCCAACGCGACTACCGTCTGGAGCTGACGTGAAATAGTTGTATTTGTTCAACGCGTTGCAAAGTTGCCGCATTGAGTACATTCGCCCAGTAACTGACCGAATAATCTTGGCCTCAAACACGGATTTATTGATGTATTGCTTGGTACTTAATAGCGTACTAATCCTTTCAATTTCCGCATCGCTGTAAACTTTATCTGCAGTGAAAGAATCGCCAGCCAGTTTCTGCAACACTTCGCCGATCCGCTGCCAAACAGGACAGGTTGATTGAATATCGTTACGGGCAAAGTTAACTTGCAGTTGCTTTTTGCTGACAACAATACCGCCAATACCAAACGAGCTGCCTGAGTAAAAGTCACGAACCTGGATGCCGATGTTGTAAACGCTCAAATTATTGCTGGCGTCTGTCTTGATGTAAGCATCTTCAGTTTCCATTGTCCATTCTTCTTGAGAAGGGTCTTTGGAAATCAGTTCGCCGTTGAAGTAGATTGGTACTGGAGCGTATGCCAGTTGCCTGACAAGCGCGCGCTCAATCCCGTAAATCTGGTACTGCCGTAGCTTCTGATACAGGTCGATTGTGATGTGGCAGCCGTGATGAAACTCTTCGGCTTGCTCAATATCGTAGTTCAACCCTTTGTTATCGATATCTACAAGCAGCGTGTACAAACCTGTACGCCAGGTGTTTACACCGAAGCTGAACATCTGGCCGCGGCCCATGCGGAAATTAGCCCAGATTTTGTTTTCTTCTTCCGTGTGCGGCGCACCAAACATTTCAAAGCACCGCTGAATCTCATCTAGTGCTGAAAAACCACGACCGGTGTCGACAATTTCGATCTTGTCTTCTGTAGCCGTTACACGAACTTCTGGGCTACCGGCTTCAATTGCGTTCATCACGCCTTCGGTAATAGCTTTCTCAATAGAGCCAGCTTGTCGTTTGATGACATCCAGCAAAAGCTTTGGATGCATTGTGAAATCGCGAGTAATTGTAGACATTTGTTTCCTTTGCATAAAAAAACCCGCCAGCGTTTGCTGGCGGGCGGTGTGAAAGTAAGTTGTTACGTTTAGTTACCAATCAAACCATTCAAGTTGTTCGTAAACTGAACCATCGGCATCGAATAATACAAAATCGCAGTCTTGTGCTACTGCCCATTCCAAAATAGTTTGCACTTCAGCCGGAATAGGGTCTTTGCACTCTGCGATATCTGGGGCGTCAATATAATAATCTTCAAGTCTTGTGACGCTGACTAACCAACCGTACTGACCTTCGATCATGGCGTTTTCTGAAACCCAGCAGCGGCTTTCTCTTTTAATGTGGCCATTACACACATCAAGAATTTTCATTATCTGCGGCTGCGTTATGTTTGTGAGCGGTTTGTTAGTCATCTGTTGTTGCTCCATCTTTAATATACTCATCGGCAACAGCGCGTACTGCGTCAAGTTCATATTCTTGGCAGGAGTGAAAAGCTTCTCCAAAGCTGCACAGCTCGTACTGGTCTCGCTGCTCTTCTGGCAACTTCAACCATTTTTCAGCAGTAATAATTTGCTCCGCGCTAACGCCGTCTTCATAAGCGCCAACGAATTCCATTTTAGTGTCTGGGTCTAAAACAGCCCAACCACTAAATTCTAAAATAACTCTGTCTTGTGACATTGTGTTACTCCAATGTGTTTAACCAAAAACAACGTATGTGGCGTTTTGTAGTTTACCTATAAACCGCTCACCTGCAGGTGTAAATTGATACACACCTCCAACTTCAAAAATGCAATTGTCGTGATGCGAAACTTCGTCATAACGATCGCCACTTTCTTCGTCATAATAAGTGAGAAATAGTTTTAATCCTTCTCCATTAGTTTCGGTAGCTTTACTAAAAGCATTGCACAGAGCGTCAACCGACGGTTTGTAAGGCAAGAAATCTTCATCCTCACACCACAAACCTCTTGCCAAATCGCCCCAAGTTTCAAACCCTTCAACTGCTTCAATCGCAGCAACTTCTGCAGGGCAGAGTTCTTTAACGTCGGCGTACTTAAATGCTTGAGTTACACAAGCTGCGTACCCCATACCCATGTCAAACTTCCTTAGTTAGTGTGTACTTAAACAAAAACCCGCCAGCGTTTGCTGGCGGGCGGTGTGTTTTACGCGTTACTCAATCAGCTTACTGATCCTTCAGTTGTTCTAAGTTTGCGCTTAGCTTTTTGCTTGTTTCAATCCAAGCGTTTTCAAGTTCCATTTGCTGTTTTGCTTGTACGTCGCAAAATTGTTGCATTACGGAACCTAGCTGACGCATAGTCATAATAATTTCACCGGGCGTTGAAATGCCGCCATGCCGACTTGCGGCCATGCCAGCAGGAACACCTGTGTCGTTATTTGTCCATGTCAAAATCAGCGTAGCGCATTCTAGTTCTGGCACATGCGTAAGCAGTTCATTGCTGAACTCTCGCCAGCGCTGTTGTGTTTCTTCCAGGTATGGAAGTCTTGTTGGTTTTATTGGTTCAGCCATTAGTCATCCCTTCTGGAAAACTTGTAATCTGCCGGCATTACTGCATCTTGAAACTGCATCAAGCGCACGCCAGCAAGCCAGTACACAACAATCTTGAGCACAACAGCCAGTTTGTGCCAGCTTGGGTTTGAATACGTATCAAACTCCCACGATAAGCCGAGCATACCGAGTGTCAAAGCAACTGCATGAAACTGGATGCAGTAAGGGCACGTCCACGCCCTGGCAAAGAAATCAGGCGTCAACCAATCCAGTAAAGCGATCCATCTAGGAATTGGTAAACTTTGGGTATTGTCTACTTCTGGCGCCTCGTCAACTGCTGCACCATCCGTGTCAGCCGGCACAAACCGACCGTTCAACAATCCGCGAAGCACTTCAAAGATTTCGCCATGCAGAAAACAATCTGCAATAGCACCAGCCGCCAGTACGGCTAAGACAAATTCAATCCACATTTATCACCTGTCCACATATTTGTAAAAAGTGGGCAATACGATTGCCCAAACTAAAAGGCACGCGATACCTGAAGAAACATCGGCTACAATTGCCAAGATGCCGGAGCTTGCAAACGCAAGCAAAGCACTGTTGCCGAAAACACTACGCTTTTCTTCTGGTGTAAACATTTGTTACTTTCATACTTGTTCCTTTGACCCGTGTACCCACGGTGTTGTAAGGCCAGCCGGCGTTACGCCGAGTGTTTCCTGGTAAACAACATCTGGGTCTGGCAAAGGAGGATCTAATGGTAAATCATGAACCACATTCATCCTTGGCTGCAAACGCGAGCCGGGACGCCTGCGGGTGGGTCGATCCTCTGGAATCCGTCTTTCCTGATACAACTTCGCGCTAAAACTAAGCTGTGGCGTTCCTGCCATAAATCGACCTCCTAATTGAACTTGACCAATTCGTCTATTCTCACGTTATTGCTTAAAATGACAACAATCATTTCACCAAAACCGCAAAACGACCAACTTTCAGAGCTTGTAACAGAAGCTGCTAGAAATCCGCACGCTTCAGATTCAACCGCAGTTGCGCGAGTTAAACGCATCAACGATTGGATTGCCAGTGGGCGAGTTCCAACACTAGAACCTCTGCTGCCCCTGATGTTTACTCTGAACGGTCAAGCATACACGCTTAAAGAACACTTTCCGATGTCACCGTTGTTTAAAACAACGATGTCGAAAAGGACGTTATTCCGCACGGGTCGACAGGTGTCAAAATCGACATCTATCTCTTCGCATGGAATACTTCTATCAAATGTTGTGCCTTACTTTCGTACATTTTTCATAACGCCGCTGTACGAACAGATCAGGCGATTCTCCAACAATTACGTACGGCCTTTTGTTGCCACGTCTCCTATCAGATCATTGTTAGTTGATACTCGCTGCGAACAGTCCGTTTTGCAACGGTCGTTTCGCAACGGGTCGGTAATGTTGTTTTCATTTGCGCTGCTGGATGCGTCCAGAACGCGCGGTGTTTCATCTGACTACAACCGGTATGACGAAGTGCAGGATATGGATCCTGACCACTTACCGATCATTGACGCCGCAATGTCGCACAGCAAGTACGAACTGCGGTCCTATACAGGTACGCCTAAAACGCTTGACAATCCGATTGAAGGACTGTGGCAGCGGTCGTCTCGGGCTGAGTGGGTTATACCTTGCACAGCCTGCGGGTTTGATAACATTCCATCAATTGAATACCACCTGGACGGTATGGTAGGACCGCTTCGAGACGATATCAGTGAAGAACGCCCTGGTGTTGTTTGTTACAAGTGCCGCCTGCCTATTAACCCGCGCGGCGGCCACTGGTGGCATCGCCATCCAGAACTTCGGTATGACTTTGCCGGATACCACTTACCTCAAATTATTCTGCCGCTGCATTACGCCCGATATGACAAGTGGGCTGAAATTTTAAGGACACAGGCAAACGAGCCTCCGCACATTTTCTATAACGAAATTATGGGTGAGGCGGTCGACTCGGGACAGAAACTAATAACCGAAACAGAACTGCGAGCAGCCGCCAATCTTGAATGGAAAAACAATCCAGACGATCCTAACCCAGCAGTTTTTAAAAGACTTAAGGAATTACCAGCAAAAGTGCTGGCAATTGACTGGGGCGGTGGCGGAGCTGACGGCGTTTCGTTTACGGTGCTTGCGTTGCTGGGAATCACGCCAAACAAAAAGATTGAAGTGCTATGGGGTAAACGTTTGGTTACCTCACAGGATCACATGAAAGAAGCAAGAGAATGCCTGTACTGGCTGAAAAAGTTCAAGGTTGACTTGGTTGCGCATGACTACACCGGCGCCGGCGTAGTTCGCGAAACTGTGATGGTGCAAGCAGGTTTTGATTTGTCGCGGATCATGGCTATCGAATACGTGCGGGCTGCATCGTCTAACCTGATCAAATTTGTACCCGCGACCCCGCTGCACAACCGCGACCACTACCGCTTGGACAAAACACGGTCTTTGCTGTACGTCATGCAAGCAATCAAAACAGGACTGATACGTTTTTACAAACAAGACATTGACGACAGAAGCCACAACGGGCTTTTGCGCGATTTCCTTGCGCTGATTGAAGAAAAGACAACATCCCGAGCTGCTGGTGACATTTACGTAATTACTAGAAACCCGATGCTTACTGACGACTTTGCGCAGGCTGTAAACATTGGCGCAGCCGCGCTGTGGCATTCTAGAAACGCGTGGCCTAACTTTGCAGAAGCAGCGCAGATTGCAAAGATTAGCGCGTCAATTGAACAGGCCGCCGGTAGCCGCGATTACGGCTGGGAAACTGATTCTCGTTTTATGGAAAGACCTTGACGCGAGTATAGCGAAGTGTATGTACGACAAGCTTCAACCCACTTGTCTAGCTTGTAAATGTAATAGTCGTCTGGGTTTTTGACTGGCGCCAGTTTGCCATCGCATCCGCTGCTAAGAGCATTTACCGGAATAGAAGCAATGTAATTGTACCGGTACGCTTCAAAATTGCGTTTTGAAATGAATACATGGTCTGCGTGTGTAAAAACAAACAGTTTGTGGTCGTCGACAATTCTTGGTTTTTCAAACTCTTCAAACAAATACGTCTCTCTCACTATAAACGAGCGTAGGTTGTACGACAGGCCTGACTTAAATACAGCCGGGTTTTGCGCGCAAGCTACCATTGCGTACTCGGGTGTCGTTATTAGCCTGTACAAATCGCGCGCGGCTTCAAGCCCGGCAGTGCTTGCACCAATGTGCAGCAGCCATCGCTCAAGCAGCGAATAGGTAAACATTAATTCGTGACTGAACGCCATTGGCCCTAGCCTTTGCTGCAGCATAAATTGCAGCACGTTAGGAAGCATGTGCTGCATAGTTATCGGCCAGTTGTCGACGTTGTATCCAATTGGCTCAGGCACTGGTAGCCAATTCATAGTAGCGGCTGCTGCAGGCGACACTGCTACGATTGTTTTTTTGGCAAACTCCTTCGCTTCCAAGTCCAGCAATTGTTTTGGTTTACAGTACCTGAGCGCAATCGGCCAATTGTTGTCATCGGCAGCCTTTTCTTTCTTGTACAAGCGCTCATCGCCCCCGTCGCTAGTGGTAGCGACGCAGCAGCCTAGAAAGTTTGCTGCGTACAGTAGCGGGCTGTTTTTATGCTTTCTTGGGCAATACGCCGCTACAGTAATGCCTGTCATGGGTCTACCCACGTACGGCGCTAGTATATTGTGCAGCACGGCTGCAGCCAGCATCCAGTTTGCTCGCGAACTACTGTCAGTTTGTTCTAGCGGCGCGATTAGGTCGCTGGGAAAGTTGATGCTTGGCGGTGGCAATTTAGACGTTGGAATAACTTGTGCTTTGCCGTTTTTTCTTGAAACCCAGTTGTTATTAACTGACCCGTCGCGATTAATTGTAAAACCGTAAAACACAAATTGTTGCGCCGCCGCACTCCAACCAATAGTTGGAATAGTTTTGACAACGCGCGGCGTATATGCCGCTATCGCCAGATCAAATGAACGACTGTTCCACTCTTGCATGTACCAGAAATTAATGCAGCCATGCTCTTCTTTTAAGTAGTTAGCAACCGCTTTAAATAACCCGCGGTCATTGATACTGCGCATTGTCAGTTCAAATGGATAAATTGCACCTTTTAGTAGCACCCGACCGTCTGCTCTTGCGGATTTACTAAGTTCGTTAGAAACGATGCGGTCAATTCTGATTGTTCCGTTGGTAATCGCTTTTTTGTTTTGTAAGTGCCAGCCGTTTGCCGTTTCTACAATACTACGCCACTGGAACTGGAATGTACGCCAGTTACCCTCACTAATCGGCGCTGTAAGTTGCTGCTTTAACTCGAGTGGTACTTGGTTGATAAAAGCTTCGCGGCTGCTTGTATTGATGTCCATTTTCATAAAGACATCTGTACGCTGTGTTGCTGGCAATTCCATTAACCGGTCGACCACAACCTGCTGCCAAGGCAAGGCGTCGTCGCGCATTTTCTGCATTTGCACCAGCGTGTTCTTCATGTTTTTAAAAGGATAATCGTAGACAAGTGCGATTTGCCCTCCACAACTAGCCGCGTAGCCAAGTGTGCTATCCAATGAACCGGCAAAGACCAAGTTTGCTGGCGGCAGCGATTGCCAGACAGTTTTAGAACTTTGAAGTGATTGCTGTACTGGTATTACTAAAGGTAACGGCTCACTGCTGGATTTAGCCCAGCGCAGCAAACCTTTCACAGCAGTTACTGTATCGCAGTAAACTACTATTTCAGGCGCCGAGTACGGCTTTGTTTTATTTTCTACAATTGCCTGAGGTAAAAAAGCAGCTCCTGCACAAATGTTGTATTTTTTTAGCCCTAGTAGCTTGGGGAAGCTGCGGTATCCAAGC
>Ga0172362_10006413_pt1 | contig 10105 bp, 9 predicted proteins | sample LakKivs1_kivu2a2_FD_114534 | JGI IMG/M metagenome (GOLD analysis project Ga0172362, IMG submission 114534) | Sediment microbial communities from Lake Kivu, Rwanda - Sediment s1_kivu2a2 | ecosystem: Environmental > Aquatic > Freshwater > Lake > Sediment | place: Rwanda: Western Province, Lake... | reverse complement strand
CGACCGTCTCGGGCATTCCGGAACTGGTCGAGGACGGCCGGACTGGTTTCCTCGCCCCCGAACGGAACCCTGTGGCACTCGCGCAGACCCTGAAACGCCTGCTTTCCGACATGGCCCTGGTCGCGCGGTTAGGCAGGGCGGCGCGCCAGCGGGTCTTGGCCGAGTTCGACTCCGGCGCGGGCCAACGGAGGAACCTCATTGCCGGCGTGGCCGCCGATGCGGGTTGGGCTCCGAAAAGATAGTCGCCGGATCCTCCCGATTTCACGCCGACCGGATGGGCTGCGCCGACGACCCCCCGCCGTCGTGCGGCCGGCCCCGGCGCTACTTGGCGGCGGCTTTCTCGAGCGCCGCCAGGCTGCGTTCCATGCGACCGAGGGTGCGGGCGGCGGTATTCCGGTGCAGCGGACCACGATTGGCGGTCCGATGCAGAAGCCGCGCACAGGCGCGCAGCGACTGCCGCGCCGCCGCCAGGTCGTTGGCCTGGACCGCTTTGGCGAACACCCGCCGCGCGGTGCGGATCCGGCTCTTGACGGCCCGGTTGACCCCCGTGCGCCTCTCGGTCTGGCGGATACGTTTCTTGGCGGACAGCGAATGCGGCATGCGGAATCTCCTGCTTTCGTGTGGGCGGGTCAGGCCTGTTCTTGGGCTCCCGACGCCTTTCGCCGGAGGATTTCCAGGCGTTTGGCGGCGTCGCGGTACTGGTAGTCCTGCTGGACGATGCCGCTGTACCACTCAATCGCTTGCGGGAGTTTGTTCTGGGCCTCGAAAACCATGGCGAGGTTGTAGCGCAATTCCTTGGCCAGCGGATCGCCCGTCAACTCATATTGCTGGATCGCCGTCTCAAACTGGTTCTGGGCTTCCTGGGGGAGCCCCTTGGCCAGAAAACATTTCCCCAGGGCGTTCAGGGCCAGGATGTGCCGTTTCGGATCGCGCGTGGCCTGCTGGAACGACACGAGGGCCTCGTCGTGCAGGCCCTTGCGGTGCTGGCGGATGCCCAGTTCGTAGCGGATGCCCATGTCGGTAGGGTATTGCTGCTGGCGTTCCGTGAAGACCGCCAGTTCGAAGGTGTCGCGCTGGGCGACGATCTCCTGGCGTTTGGCCTTGAGATCGGCCCGGCCGGGTTCGGTCTCCAGTTGTTCGTCCAGTTCGCGGATCCGGCGCCGGAGTTCGGCCATCCGGATGTCGTCCATGCGGAACTTGAAACGGTATTCCTTGGTGGACTCGAGCGCCTTCGAGAGGAGGCCCAGGGCGTCGTCCACGTCGCCGCGCCGCCATTGGCACTCGGCCAGGGCCTGGAGTTTGAAGAGATTCGTCGGGTCGGCGTCGAACTCGGCCTTGAGTTCCTTGTATTGGGCGTCGAGTTGCTCCCGGGTCCGGACGACCTGCTGGGTGGCGGAGGCGGCCGCCTGGCGGCGGTCGCGGATCATGTCGTGGAAATCTGAGACCGATTCGAGTTTCCCCTCTTCGATGCTGGCGGACGCCGAGAGGTCCCTGGCGCGCTTGTCGAGCATCCGGTCGGCCGGGTCTATCTTGATGGCCGTCGTCAGTGCGTTGACGGCGTCCTGGAATCGCCGCTGCGACTCGTACATGTCGGCCAGGGTCGTGAAGACTTGCTTCTGGGGCTTGCGGGTCTTGAGCGTTTCCTCGGCGGCGATCTCACCATACCAGATGGCCACGTCCACATAATCCAGCCGTCGGGCCGTCTGCATGATCTGCATCAGGAGCGTCACGTTCTGAGGGTCGCGGCCGAGGGCCTCCACCCGCTCCAGCATGGCGTCCTTCTGGCGGCCGAGCATTTGGCTCCAGGCTCCCTTCGCCTGGCCCAGAATCGCCCCAAGACCGCCGCCTTGGCCTACGCTGCGGCGCTTCAGGGCACACTCGCGGAGGCCCTTGTGGCCCTCGACGTCGCGCGGATTGTAGCGCAGACCGTCCAAATAGAGGTGCATCGCATAGTCGAAATTGCCGCGGACGGTGGCCTGCTGGCCGCGCTCGAAGCATCCCGTGGCCATCTCGCGGGCTTCGGACGTGATGACCTCGACCGGTTGGGTTTCCGGCGTGCCTTCCTGGGACGGCTTCGGCGAAGCGCCCTCCGCCTTTTCCTGGGGCTCCTCTGAGTTCTTCTGAGGCTCCGGCACCCTTGCTGCCTCCTTGGCCAAAACACGGGTGACAACCCCCTGGATTGCCGCCCTGTGTTGCTCAAAACCGAATCAATATACCCATATCCCGCCCACTGTCAACCCCCTCAGAGGCCATTTTGGCGCACCGCGCCGGCTGGGCGCTGAAAAGGCCCCCTTGTAGCAGCGGGAAGGTGGTTCTATAATTTGTGTCGGTGGCTGGTCGCCTCAGGCGTCCGGCCTCGAGGAGAAAGTGCGTGGAGATCCGACAGTATCCTGACCTGATGCTTCGCACGCGGACGGCGGCCGTTAAGGTTTTCGATCCGGCCCTCGCCGACCTGGTGCAGGAGATGGTACGCACGATGCGGGCAAACACCGGCCTCGGGCTGGCGGCCACCCAGGTCGGCGATAGGCGCCGGGTGGCCGTGGTCTCCCCCGAGGGCGACGCAGGGCACGAGACGGTCCTCGTCAATCCCGAGATCCTCGATACAGCGGGGTGGCAGGAAGCCGAGGAGGGGTGTCTCAGTTTTCCTGGCATCTACATCAAGATCGGGCGATTCCTCAAGGTCCGCGTGCGATACCAGGACCTTCAGGGGGCCTGGCACGAACTGGCGGCCGAGGGCCTCATGGCCAGGGCCGTCCAGCACGAGGTGGACCATCTCGATGGGCGGCTCATTGTGGACCGCATGTCACCGGTTCAACGGGTCGCCCAGCGTCGCCGGCTTCATGAACTCGTCCAGCGGTACCGGCGCCGCACGGGCGAGGCGGGGGGGGACGAGTCGGCCGGTCAGGTTTCGCGCGACTCCACAGGGGGCCGAGCCGCACACGGCCCCGGCCTCTCGCGCTGAATCGGGAATCCATTATGCGCATCCTCTTCGCGGGGTCAGGGACCTTCGGCCTGCCGGCGCTTCACGCCCTGGTGGAGGGCGGCCAGGACATCGTCCTGATCGTCACGCAACCGGATCGGCCGGCCGGCCGCGGACAGGTCGTCCGAATGGGACCCATCAAATGGTTCGCCCGCGAGCGCGATATCCCGATCATCCAACCCGAGGACGTCAACGCCCGGCCGGCCCTCCGCCGCATTCGCCAGGCGCAGCCCGACCTCTTGCTCGTCATCGCCTACGGCCAGAAGATCGGCCCCGACCTCCTGGCGATGCCGCGGTTCGGCGCGATCAATCTTCACGCTTCGCTCCTGCCGAAGTACCGCGGAGCGGCGCCGATCAACTGGGCCTTGATTGGAGGCGAAACCGAGACCGGTCTGACGGTCATCGCCATCACCGATCAGATTGACGCCGGCGACATCCTGGCCCAGCGCGCCACGCCCATCGAGCCCGACGAGACCGCCGGCGAACTCCAGGAGCGGCTGTCCCGGCTCGGGGCCCGCCTGGTGACCGAGGTCGTCCGCGACCTCTCGCTTGAACAGGTCGAACGCCGGCGCCAGACCGACACCCAGGCGACGCCGGCGCCGCGCCTGAAGAAGACCGACGGCCGCATCGCCTGGGGCCGACCCGCCCAGGAAATCTACAACCAGATACGCGGCACCACGCCCTGGCCGGGAGCGTTCATGCACCTTCAGGTCTCGGCCGGCAAACCGCCGGTGCGCATCGTGATTGATAAGGCCGCCCTGCCGGCCGCACTCGCCAAGGAAGACCCCGGCACGGTTCAGGCCGCCGGCCCGGAGGGGATTGACGTGGCCGCAGCCAAGGGCGTCGTCCGGATCGTCCAAGTGACCCCGGCGGGCAAACGGACGATCAGCGCCGCCGATTTCGCCAACGGGTACCGCATCAAGCCCGGGACCCGGTTCCTGACCACCCTGGACTGATCGGATGGCAGCCGTGCTGGATAAGACCCTGATCGCGTTGAACAATCTGGCCGTCCGCGTGCGCCGCACGCGATGCCGGCCCGAGGAATTGCTCGTCCTCTTCTCGCGCTGCCTCCAGCGGTCGGCCTGCGAACGACAACTCCAGGAAGACCTCGCCCAGTGCGCTCGATGTGGCCGGTGTGCGGTCAAAGGGATCCTCGACCTCCGCGACAAGTACGGCATTCAGGTATTCATGGCCGCCGGCGGCCGGCAGGCCGCTGACCGGGCCGCGGCGCCCGGCATCCGGGCCATCGTCGCCGTCGCCTGCGAGAAGGAACTCCGGGCCGGCATCTTCGCGTCGCTGCCGAAGGTTGTCCTGGCGCGGACCATTGCCTGGCCCTGCGGCCCATGCAAAGACACCACCGTCGAGATCGCCGCAGTGGAGGAGGCCGTCCGGTGGTTTCTCCGTTGAGCGGGGAGGGCGGGTCCGCCAGGCAAGCCGCCCTGGAGTGCCTCCGGCGGGTGGACCGCGGCCAAGCATTTCTCCGCGACGAACTCCACGCCATCTTCGACCGCCTGGGCTTGGAACCGCGAGACCGGGCACTCGCCACGCAGTTGGCGACCGGGGTCGTTCGCCACCGGCGGACCCTGCGCCTCGTACTGAGCCACATCCGGGGCGGCCGCAGCCACCAGTTCGAGATTCAGGCCCCCCTCAGGCGGATCCTCGAACTCGGGGCGTTCCAACTCCTGTTTCTCGACCGCGTCCCGGCCTATGCCGCCGTGAGCGAAGCGGTCCGCCAGGCCCAGGCCGCCGTCGGCGGCGCCGCAGCGAAAAAGGCCGGCGGATTCGTCAACGCGATGCTTCGCGGCGTCGCGCGACTGGTCTTGGATCGGCGGTCGGAAGGCCGGCCTGCGCCTGATGCGATCCCCCACCCCGAGGGCGGCGTCGTTCAACTCAAGGAACCCGTCCTGCCGGACCCGAAGGAAAGCCTGGCAGCGTTTCTCGGCACGGCCTACTCCTATCCCGACTGGCTCGTGGCCCGCTGGTTGACGTCCTTCGGTCCGAAGGAAGCCGAGCAGGTCTGCCGCTGGAGCAACCGTCGCCCGAAGACCTTCGCTCGCGTGAGTCCGGCCTACGCGGCGGCAGCCCGCACAGGAAGCGCGCCCTTGGGAGAGCCGCTGGCGCCCGGCCCGCGACCGGGAACTTATGATGTTTCGCCTTGGCCGGTCGAGCGCCTGGAGGAACTTCTGGCGGCGGGCGCGCTGACGGTACAGGACCCCTCGGCGATGGCGCCGGTCGAGGCTCTGGCCCCGCAGCCGGGCGAATCCGTCCTGGACTTCTGCGCCTCGCCTGGAACGAAGACCACCCAGATGGCCGAGGCGATGGACGACCGCGGCCGCCTCGTCGCATGTGACCGCAGCGAGGAGAAACTGGGGCCGATCCGCCGCACCGCTGTCGCGCGCGGCCTGGCGAGCGTGACCGTCTGCCTCTCAGGGGTCGCCGCATCGGCCGCGCCGCCGGGCGGCTTTGACGCCGCCCTTGTGGACGCGCCGTGCTCGAACACGGGGGTCCTGGCGCGGCGGGTCGAGGCGCGATGGCGCCTGAGGCCGGAGGACCTCGAGGAACTTCCCCGGATTCAGGCGGACCTCCTCGAGCGCGCCGCCGCTCTGGTTCGCCCCGGCGGCCGGCTGGTCTATGCCACGTGCAGCCTTCAGAAGGAAGAGAATGAGGAAGTCGTCCGGGTGTTCCTTGCGGCGAATCCTTCCTGGCGGTTCGCCCGCTCGGGCCTGATTCTGCCGGGGTCCGACCACGACGGCGCCTTCTGGGCGCTACTCAGGCGGTCGTAGAAGCCCATTAACTTTAATCGGGGGAGTGCCACTGGCGACTTGTCCGCCAGTGGGATGAAAGCACGGGCTGCCCATACGGGTCTTCGCTTCGCTACGACAAGCAGCCCGTGGCACCCGGCGCGTCGGAGCAGAAATCGTTTGTCGGCGCTGCCGGCGTTGCCTAAGATGGGGCCATGGAATTATCCGAGCACGTCAACAAGGGATACCGCCAGGCCTCCTTCGCGACCTGGATGACCATCGCCGCCAACAGCCTGCTTGGCGCGGCGAAAGTGGTTGCAGGAATCATCGGCACCAGCGAAGCGCTGACGGCCGACGGCGCCGAGAGCCTCAGCGACAGCCTCGCGAGCCTGGCGGTCATCTGGGGCCTCCGGGCCGCACGCAAACCGGCCGACGCCAAGCACCGCTACGGACACGGCAAGGCGGAGTTCCTTGCGGCCGGGGCCATCGGGGCCGTGCTCGTCCTGGTGGCGGTCCTGATCGGATACCGCGGGGTCACGCAGATTTTGTATCCGACGCCAGGGGCGTTCCCCCAAGGCTACACGATCTGGTTCGTGGTGGCCACCATCACTATCAAGGAGGGGATGTTCCAATACAAAATACGAGTCGGCCGGCGGCTGCGATCCGAAAGCCTCATGGCCGATGCGTGGCACCACCGCAGCGACGCCGTCTCCAGCGTGCCGACCCTGGCGGCGATCGGCCTGGCGCTGCTTCTGGGGCCCGCGTGGCGGGTCCTGGACCCCATCGGCGCACTCATCACGGCCTTCATCATCCTGGGCATGGGCCTCTACACCTTTGTCCGCACGTCGTCGGCCTTGATGGACGAAGCGGCCGACCCCGCCACGCTGGAATCCATCCGGCGCGTCGCGGACACCGTTCCCGGCGTCCGGGGCACCGAGAAACTGCTGACCCGCCGCAGCGGCCTCGAGACCCACATGGAACTGCACGTCGAAGTGGACCCGGCGATGCCCGTCGGCACGGCCCACGAGATCGCGACGAAGGTCTCGGAGGCCATCCGGCGCGAAGTGCCCGGCGCCACTCGCGTGACGGTTCACATCGAACCCTACTTTCCGAGCGACCACGCGCCGACGTAGGCGAGGGCGCCCTTCCCGGCGATGGACCGGCGGCTCCGTCGCGCGGCCCGTTTCAGGAGACAAAGAGGCCAGCCCCATTTGGGGTCGGCCCCATCGGTTACAAAAGAGGTCGCTAACAGCCGGTGCGATTACAGGACAGCCAACTTGGCCGCCTTGGCGATGCGGAACTTCAGAACCCGCTTGGCCGGGATCTGGATCGTCTCGCCGGTGGCCGGGTTGCGGCCGAGGCGGGCCTTGCGGTCCACGATGATGAGTTTCCCCAGGCCGGGAATCGTGAAGCCGTTCTTGGCCTCTTTGTAAGCCAACTTGACCAGTTCATCCACGAACGCCACGGCCTCCTTCTTCTTCATGCCGCACTTCTCCGCCAGCGCCGCCATGATCTGCGACTTCGTCATTTTCTTACCCATTTACGTTGCTCCTTCCTGATGGTGACCCTATCCGAAATCCCACAGGCCACGAGCGTGGCCGTGATGGTTTTCCGCCCACCGGACCCGTTTCTGCCTGCTGGCAGGCAGAAACGGGGTGGCCCAGCGAAGCGCACTCTATGCATGTTGCGCGGTCGAAGGTGTCGCGTCAAGAAGAAATACGAATAAAAACGCAGATTCCGGGGCCTTCCCGGATTCCCTCTAACCGCCGCGCGGACCGGCCTGCGGCAATCGTATAAAAGGTCAGAGGCTTGTACGGTCCGGCAGCGCCGCAAGATGTCGAAATACGTCCCGCCGCGCGAAGCGACGCTCCGGACCGATCTCGCCAAGAGAGAAGGGGGCCTGCCGTGAGACACTTCTTTCCGCCGATTGTCCTGCTGCTCTTGGGAGTTTTGCTGGCCGCGGGTTGCGCCGCGCCGGCGGACAAGACCGTACCGAAGGCGGAATCGCCGCCGGCCTGCCGGGCCGGGATCACGGACGAGGAAGTCGTGCGCACTATCGAGAAGGCCAAAGATTGGCTCATCGAGCAGCAACTGGCCGCGAAAGTTGAATTGCTTCCGGCCAAAAGCCCCGCGGTCACAGACGAGGACGTCAAGAACGCCATTGAAAAGGCCAAGGAGTGGCTCATCAAGCAGCAACAGGAGGACGGGCTCTGGCCCGAAAAGCCATCCGAAGAGGCCCCCGGTATCCTTGGCTCAAGCGAATTGGTCCTCTACACACTGGCCCGCCTCGGCGAACACCCGAGCCAGCCAGCAGTCGCAAAGGCCCTTGAAGCGGTTATGAAACGGGAACTCGACAGCACCTATGCCGTAAGCCTGAGGGCCAGGGCCCTCGCCATTATCCAGACCCGGACGCAGGTCCCGAATCGCGATGCGGTCCACGAGGCGCTCTTGCGCGACGTCCGGTGGCTCGTCAAGGCCCAGGGGAGCCACGGCGGCTGGAACTATAAGAGTCTGAACGGCGGCGCGGGGCGGTTCGACCTCTCGAACACCCAGGCAGCCATCCGGGCGCTCGGCGATGCCACCCGCGGCGGCATCGAGATTCCCGACATGGCCTGGCAGCGCGCCCAGGCGCTCTATTACAAACTCCAGCAGGCCGACGGGTCCTGGAACTACGGCGATCCGGGCGACAACGAGTATGGCGGCGGGGCGCCGGGCTACGGCTCGATGACGGCCGCAGGCGTGGCCTCGCTTCGCATCCTCGCCGATATGCTCGACCTAAACAGCGGTTGTCCGTGCCGCGATGGCAAGTCCAGTCCGCCGCGCGGCGAACTCAACCGACGGATGGACGTGGCCTTGGCGTGGCTCGGCAGGGAATTCAAGGCCGACGATAACCCCAAGCGGCACGGATACCAGAAACTCTCGTGGCTCTGCGCGGTCGAGGAGGTCGCCCTCAACGAGGGGTACAAGCACTTCGGTGATCACGACTGGTACAGGGAGGGGGCCGGGTTTCTCCTAAAGAGCCAGCGGCCGGACGGGTCGTGGGACACCGACGGCGACCCTTTGGTTTCGACCTGCATGGCGGCCCAGTTCCTCAGTGGAGGCCGCACGTTCGGCGTGTTCCAGAAACTCGATATTCCGAACTGCGCGTGGAACAACCACCGGCGGGACTTCGCGAACCTTACCTCCTATTGCTCCAAGGAAATGTGCGGCTATCCGTATTGTTGGGAGATTGTCAACCTCCGCGCTTCGGTCGAAGAACTTCACGACGCGCCGATTCTTTTCATCTCGCCGGAGACCATCCCGGACTTCTCGGCGGACGATAAGAAGAAACTCCGCGAGTTCACCGACACCGGCGGCACGATCCTCTTTGAGGCGTCCTGCGGCAACCCGGCGGTCCGCGCCTGGTTCCTTGAGTTTGCCAGGGAGGTCTGGCCGGAATGGCCCCTCACGCCGCTTGCGGCCGACCACGGCTCGTTTATAGATCCTTACCCCTTGAAGCAGCGGCCGGAGATACTCGGCATTGACGACGGCGTCCGGACGTGCGTCTTCTACGCCATGGACGACGTCTCCTGTCCGTGGCAGACCAAGGCCATCGTCGCGCGGGAGTACCTCTTCAAGTGGGGCATCAACCTTTTCACCTACGCGACGGATCACGCATTCTGGAGAACACGGCTTCAAACCGCGATACCGGATTGGCGCGGTGACGATAAGCCGCGATACACCTCCGATGTTAAGGCCGGGCCGAAGAACACTATCCGCCTGGTGCGGATGAAATATGAGGGCAGCGGCTGGATGACGAATCGCAACTATAAAGGGTTCGAGAAGATCGCCGCGGAACTGGCGAAGCGGGCCAAAATTACGCTCAAGGTGGATGAGGACGGCGCGGCCGCCACGGAAATCAAGAGCGCCGATGCGTTGTACCTGACCGGCTCGAAAGATTTCGCGCTCGCGGAGGCCGAGCGGGCGGCGCTTAAGGCGTACCTTGCCAAAGGCGGGTTCCTATGGGCCGAGGCCGCAGGAGGGGCAGGGGCCTTCGATGAGGCATTCCGCAAACTGGCCAAGGATGCAGGCTGGGAACTAAGGAGCATCGAGAAAAATCATCCGCTGATGACCGGCGCGCTGAAGGCGGCCATTGGCTACAACCTGACGGCCGGCGTCCAGTTCCGCCGCGCGCTGCGGATCCCACGGGTTGGGCGGCAATACGCCGACTTGGTCGGCATCTATCAGGACGGCAACCTCGTGGGCGTCTATAGTCCGCTCGACGTGGTCTTCTCGGCCACGCCATATGAGGCCTATGCCTGCAAAGGTTACAAACCGCAGGACGCGGCGGCCGTGGCGACCAACATTGTGGCCTTCCTGACTGACCGCGGCCGATAGAAGTCGG
>Ga0172362_10006412_pt1 | contig 10105 bp, 13 predicted proteins | sample LakKivs1_kivu2a2_FD_114534 | JGI IMG/M metagenome (GOLD analysis project Ga0172362, IMG submission 114534) | Sediment microbial communities from Lake Kivu, Rwanda - Sediment s1_kivu2a2 | ecosystem: Environmental > Aquatic > Freshwater > Lake > Sediment | place: Rwanda: Western Province, Lake... | reverse complement strand
GGAAAACGAAAAAAATATTTTTTTTTATTATATACTATGGGCGAACTGGTTTATATAATTTTTGTCTTGAATAAAAATCGGAATCTCTTTATCAACAACCCAAGCAGGTCGATTGATTTCGATAAACTCACCGGGAATGATTTTACCTTTTTCATCTCTTTTTTGTATTTGTCTATCAACATTTTTCTTGATAATACAAGCACCGCGTTTTAGGTGAGTATCTAAATCATTCCAATTAATAGGAGTATCGAGAGACATCAACATATCTTGGATTTGGCTATTGTTCTTGTTGTTTAATTGGTTATGGGAAAAATGCGCACGAGCAAGCATTTGTACGCTATTTCTCGTACAATCATTTTGCCGCCAAAGAAAAACATTGTTAATTTCATATTCAGGAACTATGAAACCACGGCAATCAAACTCAGCCATTGCATTTAAATCGGTGTGTTTGAAGTGCCAATTGAAAGCATTAGTTGCTTTAGAAGCCGCAGCCGACATTATTTTATTAATTTTTTTATCAAACCATGGTTGTGAATTAATATCCATATCATCTCTGATAAGAATAGTAATCTCATCTGATTGCACGTAAGCCACCTGAGCACCGGAAATACTTTCACATAGAGTCTTCGCAGTGAACCACATGGCTTCGATTAAACTATTGTCAAATGGTTTAGAACATTTCCATTTTTTAACATTAGTATGAAAATGGATTCCATCTAAACGGATAATTAAAGGAAGTCTAATCGGAAACGCCTGATTAAAGGCATTTTCGTATTTCTTAATTCTGTCTCCAAGTCCGTCAACCATGATAATTTCCTTTATCTATTTTCATATAACTATGTTTTCTTCTTTTGGGGGCAGAAACCAGTCAATATTATCCATAGTAATTCCTACTGATTTCAATGCTACATCGTTGGCATTTACTGTATTATAAACCCGTTCTCTGGAAATGGGGTGTGTAGTAGCAGTTTCATTATTTCCACCTAACCATGTAAAAATAACTTGAACAAATAATCCCGCTAAGGCAATATGCCCACTAAATGGAGTGGTAATCGATACACTACTTGCGAATAGGTCAGCTTGCCGTTCGTCATTTCTGGAAATTTCATCAGACCTGTCTTCGCGTAATGTATGGGAGAGACAAATATGTCCTTGTTCGTGTGCAATAACTGAAAGAATTCCACCGGCAGCGTATGCTTTAGATTCAATCGCAATCTGGCCGCTGATATCATACTCCATTTCATTAATAACTTCCTGCATAGAACTTATTGGAAATATACCTTCATTATCAATTATTTTATTGCCAAGATTACGCATACATAAAGCCAATCTACCAATACCATCATCTCGATGTGATCCTCCGTATTCTTTAAAATATGCAAGTGCAACCGCAGATGTCTTTAATGCATTGCATATGCCATTAAACAAAGTTATCCCGTGTTGTTCTGGTGTAAAACTTCGGGCATTTGCATTTACCGTGTTATCAGATTCGCTAAATTCTATTTTTGTATTTTCTGCTTTTTTTGAATAATCAATGTTAGTAGATACGTAATTACTCTTTCTTACCATCTCGAATAAAAGCTCAATGTCCTGTCTTGTGGTATGAAGGGGAAAATTAGTAAGTCTGAATATACTCATTTCGTTTCCTCGGCTAATAGTTTATCCAATCTAACAATCTCATTTTTCATATTAAGTCTTGCCTGTGCTTCGCTTTTAACTCCAAAATATCCACCCGGCCAGCCACGTGTATAAAATATGTTTTTATTTTCGAGAGTTTTGGATAAGAACTCTTTCCTTTTTGTATAATAAACTGCCGCATTTGGAACAACGTTTAGGTATTCTTTTGCTATATTATCTGAATATTCCCTATACATTTCAGAGGTTTCCCCTAAAATAGCCATATCAGCATCGAGAAAAATCTCTTGGATGTAATTCGGAATTGATAACTGAGTGTTTACCTTATGAGTTTCTGTTAAACGAATGAGATTTTCTACATCACAAATAGTCTTTTCCTCAACATTTATGCTGTGTAGTTCTCGTCGTGCAATGACAGAACTTAAAAATTCATTTGATGGATTCTTATTAATATTTGCTGGATCATAATAAATGTCATGAAAAAATGTGGCTAATTCAGCGATAATATATCCATATTCATATACATAATCTTTAATTGATTCATTTATTTTCGATAACATGTGCTCTACATGTTCAATCGTATGATAGAAACGTTTATCATCTTCATAAAATTTAAATATTTTACCTAATAGGTCTTCGTATTTTTCTGTATATCCTGACCGGTAACTACTCTCTACCGAGAGTATTGTAAGCCATCTTTCCCGTAAAAAGTCTTTATTCATTGGTTTCTCCGTTAATTATAAGATTTTCAATGGTGGTGAACAGATTTTTCTCTGTTTCATTTAATTTATCTTTTTTGTTTAGCCAACGAAGTTTAATATAAAACTTCCCAATATCTTGTTCTTTGGCATTGAACTTACTATTTCGGGGTGCTTTGTGCTTTTCGGTGACGTATTCAAGCAGTTCTTTAAACATATCATTTCTTCTATGCTTTCTCGGGAGTGGTGCATATTGCAAAATTTGTTTGAGGATGCCTTTTTCTTCATTTGACAATTTCTCATCCGATAATATTTTTACAACGGATAGAAATTCACCAAACCTTTTTTCAGTTTGATCTTCCACGTGTTGCCTTGGAGTGCGCTTATTTAGTTCACAGAATTCCAGTATTTTTTTCAATTTGTCAAGTCTACTCGATTTCTTTTTATATGAATTGATTGCATTCATTAGTTCTTGCTCTGCTTTATCTAATTTACCTGCACGTTCGAGATTTTTTAAAGAAACCATTTTTTTAATAATACTTTTTTCTTCGTCAGTGCTGGCATTATAACTTGGAATCATTTCATGCGTTGAGCAATACGCCAATACAACATTAAGTTTACTAATAGTAGTCTCTTTATATGTTTCGATTTCGGCTAACCTCTGTATCTCTTCCTCAGATACACCAACAGACGATTTTTTCTGATCAAATCTCTTCTGTATATTCCATTTATTAACCAGAAAACTACGCATCTGCCGCTCATTTGTATCCTCTGATTTGTAATAAGGAAGCTTACTATGTTCTTTGCAAAATGCGATGATAGCATCGTATTTATCTGATGTAATAAGTTTTTTAAATTCTGACATGGTATGTTCCTTCGTTATATTTCCCAAAGTTTATTTTTTACCCATTCTAATGGAATGCTAGGGTTGAAGTCTCCGTTAAACCGAACGGGAACAATTTGCCCTGCGTTTAAACCCAATAGAGGGGGTATCCCTGATTTTATACCACATGTATTACATAAAATGGCTAAGGTCAAATCCGTGCATTTTGGATCATCATATTTGACTATATCACGTTTTCTAAATAGACAAATCACTCTTTCTCCAACTTTATTATCCTCATCAAGGAAGATATCCACATCTCCATAGGCATAGTAATCAGGGTTAAATAACCTAATATCCCAATTTGACTTGGGTAGATGCCTTAGATTCATACCAAGAAAATAAAAATTTCGATGGAAAAAGTCAAGAAGAAAAGAAAATACTACCATTTGAGCATAAAAATACTTATATTAAGTTAAAAGGGGGCGCATTGGTTTCAACGTGATATTGATGTGCTGACTTGCAACTCGTGGATACCGTTGGCCACGTAAATCATCGGTAAAACAGTAAATGCAGAAGAATATTCTTATGCTATGGCTGCGTAAGCGGTCATTAACGAAATCCTGAGGGGTTTCGCTCCGAGTAAGTTTCCCTGTCGGGCTTACAAGGAGTCATATAGGCAGGAAAGTCCGACTGTAGATGGTCATAGCAGAAGGATTACAATGACTGAAGATGTGGCACACGATGAGCCTAAAACTTCCTAAAATGAATTGTCGTCATAGTTGTGGATGAGGTTAGTATTGAGAATTTACGGACAGGGGTTCGACACCCCTCGCCTCCATAAAAAGAAAAAGGGCTGCAAAGCCCTTTTTTGTTGGAACGTTTCTTAGATTCAATTCTGAATGACTGTTCCGGTAGGCAGTATCATTTTACGACCGCCATTCGCACGTATATTAATTTGGATAGGAATGATTTGGAAAGAGTCATTGTGAGTTACCACAAGAGCAAATCCTAATGTATGGTCGCAGGGAATTCCTTTTTGATACAATAGGTTACTCTTAGCTAACGCACCGAACGACCACGCGCCCACTGTTTCATTTCCAATTGGATTACGTTTTATGTATGATTGGGTTCTATGGGTATGTCCGAAGATGAGAGAATTTCCGCCCATAACTCTATCGAGGTGTACTTTAGCGGCATTAATAGCAAATGACCATCCATGGACGCACAAAAGTTTAGGAAAGATTTCTAATACACCTTCGCTAATATCTTCATTACCATAGGGAGTTACATGTATTCCTAAATCTTCATAGAGATTTTTGGGACTGTAATCATCGAACATTGATTGGGATAGATCGCATGCACCTAATCTTTTTGCAAGCCATTTATTAATTCGATCTTCATGATTTCCGAGTAATGCATAATAATTAGAATTTGGAAACGCGGCCTTTACTGGTTTCCAGAACTCTTCTACTGCCCAGTCTAATTCATCAGCGTATGATGGGACTGAATCATATACGTTAGTTATTGGATGGTTAGAAATTTCCCCACCTTCTAACAAATCTCCTAACTGGATTACTTTTGTTACTGGATATTGTTTATTAATAACAGGCAATGCTTCCATGCATAAGCTATATGCTTTCTGATCGCGTTGATATGAATGTACATCTGGGATTATAACAAAACACTGATCTATTTTAGACGGTGTTTTATTAATTGGTTTTGCTTTTGGGAAGGCTTTTGCTGTTGGTATGTTTCTTTTATATTCTTTTGTAGTGTTATTAACAAATCCTTGTTTATTTTTGTCTAAAAAACGCCGAATGGTATCATTCATATGTGTCCTTTGTTTGTTTAATTACTTACTCTAAGTTATGTTATTTTTTTAATTAATCCAAAGATTTACTGGTTCTTGTTCCCCTTCGGTTGTAAAATTGGATACTAATCGGTATCCGCATTCTATTAAGTATCTATTAGTTGTTTCATCTGTAGAAGGTGTGACAATAAATAAGTTTGGTGAATTGCTTTCTAATTTTTGTTTTAATTCTTTTCCAACTTCTGAAGAATACATATCTGGTTTAAATGCAAAAAACTCTTGCTGTATTCGTTGTTCCAGTGATTTACCTGATTTAAGTTCGTAATAGTCACCGGTTATAATACCTTGGTAATTTTCAATAGTTGGATCTTGTAATAAAGAAACTGCTATAGGTAGATTATCTACATTAATATACGCAACGGCTATGGAATTTAAAATCTTATCTTTTGATGCAGGACCTGGCTGTTCATTTTCTTTAGTATCATCGGTTGCAAAATGCGTTTTACCGTCTATAATATCAGATAACTGATATAATAAATCTTCTGCTATTTCGGCAGGATTTACAACAAAAGATTCGGTATTTAAAGGTGTTTCTGTAATTGGTTCTGGTGTCTCAGTTTCGTCTTCAGTTTTTTTATTTAACACTGATTTAACTTTATCATTAAAATTATCCATGTCTGAAACTGTTAAAAAGTCATGTGCCGTACGCTCGTTTCTATTTTCCATCATATACCTTACATCATTTCTAAGTAGTTTATAATATAAGAATTTAAAAACACTAATTTAGTTTATTTTTGCAAATATTTAACTGTTTCATATTGAAACAAAGTAGCCTTATATAACTTAAATCAGTGTTTTTAAACGCATTATGCGCTTTGGCATGCCTCTTGCTCTAAAGGAAACTAAGACATTAACAAAAGGAGAAAAAATGTTCCCAGTACTCAACACATCATTAGAAAACATCATCGATACTTTTTTTGGTATTCCTACTAGTAGATACCAACCTAATAGATACCAACTTACATCAACCCGCAACGACATTGTGAAATGTGCTGATAGATATGAGTTGATTCTTGACGTTCCCGGTATATCTAAAAATGATATATCAATGAAAGCAGAGAGAGATAAACTCACTATCTCTTTTGACAATTCAATCAAACATGATGATAGCGTGGAATTGCTAACGAAAAATCTGTCGCGTGGTAAATTTGACCAATCTTATTTATTACCAGAAGACGTAGATAATGAATCTATTACCGCCGAATGCAAAGATGGAGTTCTTATCGTTAAACTTCCAATGACAAAAAAAGCACAAGGTAAAAAAATAAGCATCGCTTAATTATAATAGCAGCACTGCCATTGATATTAATAACGCTATACACGTTATTGATATCAATGAGCAGAACGCTATGAAAAAAAATCCCAGCGTTACAAACCAAAACAGTTTTCTATAATTTATAGTATTCGTCTGTGCATTATACACCGAAAACCATATAAGAAGTTCTATTAATTCGGTTACTATAAATAACCATGCTATCTCTAAGATATTATGGTAATCATATTGGGCGTCTTTATTAAATTTTACTATCATAAATTAAATAATATTCTTTTTTACCTAACAGAAGTGAAAAATCTATCGCATTTTTTATATGCTTAATTAAATCTTCGGTTAATTTATTCAAGAATCGATGCTTTGCAGTTAAGAGATCTGAAAGCTTCATGTAAATCGGAAAAAACAACCGAGGAATCATCTATGTAGAAATCGGCAAAAATCTTACGCCCCCACTTATAATCCGGCATCGCTTCTTCATCAATGCTTGCATTTATAGCATCAAATTCAAGCCCAAAGCCTTTGCACCACTCAACTGCCTCTGTAAGGTAGTTACGGGGTGTCCAGTAGCACTTTATTCCAGGGGGTATATCTTCCCTACATGTCCAAAGTATGAGCTTATAGCCACTCTTACGCCACTCTATGGCCTTTTTAATAAGCCACATCCTGGGTTGTCCAATATTGGGAAATCCATGGTCAATTGTGAGCGTTGCATCAAAGTCTATAGCAATCGTGTGTCCGCGTACCATAAAAAACCTATCTTTCTATATATACCTCTAATATAATATTTTTAGGAAGGAAAAATGAAAGATATAAAAAATATAATATCCGAAACACCGAATGCTTTCTTATGGGGAGACGGAGAAACCGTAGATATTACCATCGATGATGAGGATGATAAGACATTTATCCAAATTCTTATAGATTATAAGTGCCTTGTATGCGATAATAGAATAGTTATGGATAATGAAAAAATGTTCCGCGAAATTACTGATAATATTAAAGGAATGGAACTTAAATGTAAATCATGTGACCAAAAATGGTTTATCCACAAAAAAATCAATCTATTTTAACAAAATTTCCGTCCATTTCTTTAATCACGCGTTTAGCCCGCTCTACTTTCTGTTCTCTCGTCTCATCGTTTTCCGTCCCATAAACTCCATCTGCGCAGGTACCAATGTGAACGAAGTGCTCATCATTACCAATGCCGTTGAATTTCAATCCGTAACGAGCTAGATTTCTAGAGAAGCAATACTCATCCAATATGTGCTGGCGACGAGTTCGGGTAGACGCAACATCATACCCGAATTCCAATGGTGTCCAAAAATCGTGACATGTGAATGGAACGACCATCATAGTAGCTGCAATACCAATATTTCTGCCATCACGCAAAAAATATTGATCAGCCGCAAACCAATGACTAGCCTGAAACATACCTCCAAAAAGTACAGTGTCCATTCTAGACCAATGCAAATTCGTTAAATCAGGAGCTGTTGGACTCACTATAACATCGGCATCTATTAATATATTCCAGTCGCTGTCCTTTCCTAATTCATATATCTGCGTCTTTTCATATGTAGGAGGAAAATCAGGGTTCTTACGTTCGCTAATAATCTGAACATCCGCTCCAATTCGCGAAGCATATGCCTGAATACGAGGAAGCGTAAGTTCCCACATCTCAGGAAAGAAGTTGTCTACATTAACTAAGTGAATTGTCTTTTTCATATATCATCTAACTTCAACTTTATCTACTATCGGATTAAACTTGAATTGACTTCTTAGCAACTTTCTATTCTCGTCAATCTTATTTTGATCGAAACATGTCGATTTTCTGTCAGTACCAACTTCATGATACAATTCTTTGGCGGCAGAAACTACTTCCTCTGGATCTGGTAAGAACGAAATAATACCTTCGGCAGGAACACCATCTATGGTCGATCCCGTGTAATTAGTAGGTAGACTGTCATAATATGTCCACAATGGCTTTTTGTATAGCCAACGTTGACGCCAAAATTGAGAACGATTCCTACAAGGGGCGATATGCTCAGGATGTTTGCAAGTAGGAATTAAAACAATCCCACAATCAAACGCACCAGCAATATGTACCGGAGATGAGTCATTTGAAACAACAACCCGACACTTGCTAATAAGAGATAACAGTTCTCCTATTGTGGTTTTGTTTCGGAAGTCAATCACCCCATCCACTTTGACATCTACAATACCCTGAGACTCATTCATATTGCGTCCAATCAACCCAACAGGCAATCCAGTTTGTACCATATTAGTTATGACTTCCGACCACCATTCAGTTGGAAATGTCTTACTTGGCCAAGAAGCCCCTGAATGAACTAATATCAAGTCTTCTAAACGGTCGTAAATCTCGCGCATCTTATCAATCTCTTCCTGTTTAGACATCAGTTGAATCTGTCTCTCATCGCTTGTCAATGTCCTCCGTAGAAAAGACAGTGAACTATAATCCGTTACATGATTCATTGTGTGTGATAAATACTTTGCTTCTATATCTTCTGTCTGAGGGAAAGCATTGAACGTGATAAGTGACGAAACCGGAGATCGAGTACCAGGCAAAGAAAGGATTACCCGATCAGACAAATGCTCGTATAGTCGGGGCCATGAAGTAACGATAAATATGTTCTCTCCTTTATAAGCTACATCAGCTACATAGCGGACAACAGGCTCCTGATCAATCACATCCCCCATACCACCTGAAACTTGAACACAAACATTACGCTTAAACTTATATTCAGGGGCAGATGACTTCCATACATCCAAGTCCTCACGAATCGTCTCTAAAAATGGTTCTATAGGTAGCGGACATCCTGCATAATGGACAATCCAACTGGCATGCCTCGGTTCTCCAGTATACTTATCCATAACAGACATTCGGTTGAACTTATAATCGATGTCTTTCATCACTACCTTGTTATTGATAAGCAATATATTCAACCAACTCTGACAACCAAATCCCGCTACCTTTGGATCCGCCACTTTTGGGTTTGTAGACAACTCCATAAAAATATCTCGATGTAATGCGGAGACGACCATAACACCAGCATTCCAATATTTGCCTTTCCATTCGACAGGATTCATCTGAATTTGTTGTCCAGACAAGTTGGCTGCATATTCCAATGCTTTCATACGTTCAGGAATGAAAGCACCTTCGCGAAAAGCCCCAAACTCTGTAGGTTTTACTAATTGAAACAAATCCGGACAATCATCCCGAACAATACAGTCTGTGTCTATATAATTAATCCTGTCATATTTCAATAGAAGGTCTTGAAGTTGAGACTTTTCATAATCACAGTGGTAATCTGGCCACTTACGTTCGTTTATTACCACAAAGTCCGCACCGATGCGGTCAGCATATCTTTTAATCGTGGGATGAGTCAATTCCGCCATTCTATCAAACTTCTCGCCAAACTTCATAGTAACTACTGCACGACTCATATAGATTTTCCCTTTATGTATAATAGTTGATCTACTCACAGGACTGAATTATAATATATATTATTTATCTGATGTTCGCTCTTATGACTAAAGTCGTGGGAGTAAGTCAAGATTCAGTTATGGATTTGCATTAATGTCATCACCATTATAAAAACACCCTAACCACTTGAACCGGAGAAGAACTATCAACTGTGCTATTATCCCCGAGTTGACCGTATTGGTTACCTCCCCATGTCCAAGCAATACCATCTGATTTGAGAGCAATTGTGTGCTCCCATCCACCAGATATGGCTACGAAATCAGATTGACCAATTATGTCTGTCGGGATGGATCTGTTAAAT
>Ga0172362_10006408_pt1 | contig 10106 bp, 6 predicted proteins | sample LakKivs1_kivu2a2_FD_114534 | JGI IMG/M metagenome (GOLD analysis project Ga0172362, IMG submission 114534) | Sediment microbial communities from Lake Kivu, Rwanda - Sediment s1_kivu2a2 | ecosystem: Environmental > Aquatic > Freshwater > Lake > Sediment | place: Rwanda: Western Province, Lake... | reverse complement strand
GACCAGACGCACGCCGTCAGCAGGGTTCGTAGTAGCCGTAGTAGCGACTTCAGTCGCTTCTTCCGGACGACTAAAGTCGTCACTACGAAGCAGTTCGCGAAAGAGCTGGTCAATCCCCCACAAGAAAGCGGCCAGCGTCTTGCCAGAGCCGGTCGGGGCCAGGATCAGGGTGTGCTCACCGCGTTGAATGGCCGGCCAACCTTGCGCCTGGGGCGGCGTGGGCTGGTCGAAGCTTTCCTGAAACCAGGCCCGCACAGGGGCCAGGAAAGAGGATAGCCCATTTTCACAACCGGCCGGATTGGTTTTCGACATAATGACCATTGTACCATTTCCCCTTGTCTCGCGCAATCGCCAATCTCCATTCTCCATTCCTCATTCTCCATTCTCCATCGTCGTCGCTGGCATACTGGCAAGTTCTAGTGTATACTTCGAGGTGGTCTGGGTTCGCAGTCACGATACCTCCCACTGGCGTGGGGGGCCTGCCGGGGCGGTCGGGTGAAGCCCCCCACAAAGTGGGGGGTGGGGTCACGGTTGAGCCAGGCGGCCTGGGTTAGCGGTCACGGTACCCTCCACTGGCGTGGGGGGCTATATGGGGGCTTGCGGAGGAGAGATGCTGGCCGATCAACTGCTTGTCAACGGACGGATCTATACGATGGACGCCGGGCGGCCGCGCGCCTCGGCGTTGGCGATTGCTGGGGAGCGCATCCTGGCCGTGGGCGACGATACAGCGACAATGCGCGACCTCCTGGCTCCTGGCGGGAGGGTGTTCGACCTGGGCGGCCGCTGTGTGCTCCCTGGCCTGGCCGACAGCCACATCCATTTCGCCTGGTACGCGCTGAGCCTGCGCCAGTTGGACCTGGCAGAAGCGGCGTCGCTGGACCACGTGCTGGCGCTGGTGGCCGGGCAGGCGCGCCAGACGCCGCCGGGCGAGTGGATCCTGGGGCTGCGCTGGAACCAGGAGCAATGGCCCACACATCGCTTTCCGACGGCCGCCGACCTGGACCGCGTCGCGCCGGACCATCCGGCCTTGCTCAGGGCCAGAAGCGGCCACGCATTGGTGACAAACTCGCTCGCACTGCGCAGGGCCGGCATCACCGCCGAAACGCTCGACCCGCCCGGCGGGCGCATCGGGCGCGACGCGAGCGGACAGCCGGACGGGATGCTGTTCGAGGACAGCGCGATGAAGTTGGTCGCCGACCTGGTGCCGCCGTCCGGGGTGGAAGAGACGGCCAGCGCGATGCGGGAGGCGTTCCCGAGCGCCTGGCGCGTGGGGCTGACGGCGATCCACGACGTGGACGAGACCACCGCCTTCGCTGCCTACCAGTGGCTGCACGCGCGCGGCGAGCTGGGCCTGCGCGTGGTCAAGTACCTGCCGGCTGAGACGCTCGACTGTGCGCTGGAGATCGGCCTGCGCGGCTCTCTGGGCGACGACTGGCTGCGCGTGGGGGGGATCAAGGTGTTTGCCGACGGCGCGCTTGGCCCTCGCACGGCGGCCATGCTGGCCCCCTACGAGGGGGAGCCGGGGAACGTGGGCATCCTGACGACGGATGAGGCGGCATTGCGCGCGCTGGCCCGCAAGGCGACGGCGGGCGGGCTGCCGTTGGCCATCCACGCCATCGGCGACCGCGCCAACCGGATGGTGTTAGACGTGTTGGCCGAGGTGGGCATGGAGGGCGGGGGCAAGCCCGGCCCCTACGCGGGTGGGGGTATGGGAGAGGGCGGGGGCAAGCCCCGCCCCTACAGGAACCGCATCGAGCACGTGCAACTCGTCCACCCCGACGACGTGGGGCGGCTGGCGGCGCTCGGCGTCGTGGCCTCGATGCAGCCGATCCACGCCACGCAAGATTCCGAGATGGCCGACCGCTACTGGGGCGAGCGCTGCGCGACCGCCTACGCCTGGCGCAGCCTGCTGGAGGCCGGCACGGTGCTGGCCTTCGGCTCCGATTGTCCGGTCGAGGACCTTAACCCCTTCCTGGGCATCCACGCCGCCGTGACGCGCCGCCGCGCCGACGGCTCCCCTGGGCCAGAAGGCTGGATTCCCGCGCAGCGGCTGACGGTGGCCGAGGCGGTGCGCGCCTACACGCTCGGCGCAGCCTGCGCCGCCGGGCTGGAAGGCCGGCTCGGGTCGCTCGCGCCGGGCAAACTGGCCGACCTGGTCGTGCTCGACCGCGACGTCTTCACGTGCGACCCGCCGGCGATCGCCCAGACGCAGGTCGCCGCGACGATGATCGGCGGGCGGTTTGTGTACGGTGCACAAGCCCCCTACGCAGTGGGGGGTCTGTGACAGCCTGCCCAGGAGCCTGGCGCAAGTCCCACACGTCAGGCCGTCTGCTCTGTGTAGAGCTGGTAGGCGTCGCCGACCGTTTCTACCTCCCAGGCCGCCTCGACCGGGATGCTGATCCCCATCTCCTCCATGCGCAGCATCAGGTCCACCAACTGGATGGAGTCGGCGAGCAAATCATCTATAAATGAGGCCTCCCGGACCACTTTGCCTCTCTCCACCTGCAGCCCCTCGGCAATGATGCTTTGAAATTCATCGAAGGGAATGGGCGCCGGATTTTGCTTCTGGCTCACTGTGGTTCACCTCCTTCCATTGCCTGGATTGCCATCGCACGCAGTTTGAACTTTTGCGGCTTGCCCGTCTCCGAGCGTGGGAACTCGGCCACGAATTGGACGCGGCTGGGGATCTTGTACGGCTCCAGGGCGGCCCGGCAGTACTCCAGCACCTCCTGCGCGGCCATCTGCGCGCCGTCCTGGAGGATGACAAAGGCCCACGCGCTCTCACCGCCCACGGCCGAGGGCACGCCGACCACCGCCGCCTCCCGGATCCTGGGATGTGAGGTCAGGTAGGTTTCGATCTCGGCCGGATAGACGTTCTGCCCGCCCCGGATGATCACGTCCTTCTTGCGCCCCACGATGCGCAAGTAGCCCGCCTCGTCTATCGTGGCCAGATCGCCCGTGTAGTACCAGCCGTCCTCGTCTATCACCTCGGCCGTCGTGTCGGGCGCACGATAGTAGCCCAACATGACGCTGTCGCTGCGGCAGGCCAGTTCCCCCACCTGCCCCGGCGGCAGCTCGCGCCGCTCTTCGTCCACGACCTTGACTTCCATGCCCGGCATCGGGCGGCCGACTGTCTCGGACTGCCGCGCGGCGGAGTCGGCGATGCTGGTGGCGGAGATGCCCCCGGCCGTCTCCGTCGCGCCGAAGCCGATGTGGACGGCGCAACCGAAGCGGCGCTGGATTTCGCGCGCCAGGTGCGGCGGGCACGGCGCGGCGCCGGTGCCGCAGATCAAGAGCGACGCCGTGTCGTAGCGGTCGAACTCTTGCACTCCCAGCATCACCTGGTAGGCCATCGGCACCGCGACCAGGACGGTCACGCGCTCCTGCTCGACCAGCCGCAGCGCCTCGCGGGGGTGGAAGCGCGGCATCACGACCAACCGGTCGCCCATCAGCAGTCCCTGGAGCATGACCTCCAGTCCGGTGATCGTATGCCAGCCGACGGTCGAGAGGAAGGTCTGGGGGCGGCCGGCGGCGCGCAGCAGCCGCTCCCGGTAGCGCGCCAGCGCGATGGCCGTCTGCCCCAACGTCTTGAGGCTGGGTCGCCGGAGCCACAGCTCGCGCAACTTGACGCTGGCCACGACCGGCGCGATCAGGCTGCGGTGGCTGTGCATCGTGCCTTTCGGCGTGCCGGTCGTGCCGGAAGTGTAGAGCAGCGTCAGCAGGTCCTGGGGCGAGACGTCGGCCGGCGGTGGAAACGCGGATTGCGGGACGGGGACGGATTTAACGAGCGCAGCCAGGGATAGGCCATCTCCATGTTCCGTATCCGTGAAAATAACGTGGCGCAGGCTGGCAGCCTGCTGGCGTACCTCGTCCTCGATGAGACGGGAGGTCACCAGCGCTGCCGGCTCCGCGTCGCGGAGCACGTCGCTCAGCCCCCGCTGGCGGGTCTGGGGGTTGAGGGGGACGATGACTGCGCCCAACTCGGCCGCGGCGAAGAACAGCGCGACGAACTCTGGCCCCGGCGGCAGGAGCGCGGCAATTTTATCCGCCTTGCGCACCCCCAGCCGGTAGAGACCCCCGGCCAGCGCGTGGATGTGGTCGAGCAGTCCACCGTAGGTGACCCGCACGTCGCCGCAGACGAGCGCCTCCTGCATGCGGCGCGTCTCAACCACCTCGCGCAAAGCCTCTGCCATCGTCATCTGCGTATTGAGCATCCCTCCGCCCCTATCTCCCTCTCCCCTTGTCTCCTTGTCTCCCTGTCCCCTTGTCTCCCTGTCTCCCTGTCCCCTTGTCTCCTTCTCTCCCTGTCCCCTTGTCTCCCTGTCTCCCTGTCCCCCTGTCTCCTTGTCTCCCCGTCTCCCCCTCTCCCTGTCTCCCCGTCCCCTCGTCCCCTCACAGGTCCATCTTGTACAGCCGGTAGTGCTTGTAGCGTTCCGCGCCCAGCCGGTGCGCGATCAGGTTAACCATCGGGTTGAACTCGGAGGTCAGCGAGCCGTCCAGCCAGGCGTAGCCCTTGTCAAAGACCGTCTTGACGGCCTCCAGGTACAAGAGCGCGTCGATGCCCCGGCGGCGGTACTCCTCCAGGACGCCCATCAGTTTGAAGGAGACGACGTCAATCTGGTGGATGTAGCGGTTGATCTTGAGCCAGTTCAGCGGGAAGAGGCGGCCGTTGAGGCGGATCAGGACGCGGTTGATGTCGGGGACAGCGACGCAGAAGCCGACCACCTTGCCGTCTGACTCGGCGAAGAGGGCCAGGTCCGGGTCCAGGAAGGGGCGAATCTGGCCAGTTAAGCGAAGGAACTCTTCTTCCGTGATGGGAATGTAATCGGGCAGGTGGCGCAGCGTGATGTTGAAGAGGTAACGCGCGGTGGCGATCTCTTCGTCCCACTGTTCCAGGCGTACCTTGCGGATGGTGACGTTGGCGGCCTGGCGCGCCACGTCGGCCACGCGCAGGAGTTCGGGCGGGAGGTTCTCGAGTTCCTCGCCGATCTGCGAGCGGAAGGCGCGCCAGGCAAAGGTGTCCTGTTCCTTTTCCATGCCGTACTGCTCCAGGAAGTCCTTGTAATAGAGCGGCGTGTGCCCCTCGAGCATCACGGGCGGACAGGTGGTTTCCTCGACCAGCACGCCCGGGCAGTCCCAGTCGCCAAAGTTGGTCGGGCCGCGCATCTGGGCCATGTTGCGCTCACGCAGCCACGTACAGGCCGCGTCCAGCAACTGCCCGGCGACGGCGTAGTCTTCGACGACCTCGAAGAAACCAAAGCCGCCTTCCTGCTGGCCAAAGTATTCGACGCGCTGGTGGTCTACGAAGGCGCCGAGCGTGCCCACGGTCTCCCGGCCACGGCGGGCCAGGAAAAGCGCCACGTCGGCGTGCTTGTAGAAGGGGCCTCGGGCGGGGTCCAGGTACTCGAGGCGCTCGGAGATCAAGGGAGGTACCCAGTTGGGGTCGTGCCGGTAAACCTGCCAGGGAAACGTGACGAAGGCGCGCAGGTCGCGCCGGCTGGTGACCGGTTGGATCTGGATGGATGACATTGCTTTGACTCCTTTAGAAACCAGGTTTTTTCCGGTAAGCGGAGCGGCAGAACCTGGTTTCTTGTCCGATCATAGATCAACAGTACAGCCTAGCCCAGGCTGGTCAGTGGCGATGAGCCAGCCCTCCTGCAGGAGAAAACCAGGTGTGGTAGGGTCGCCGACGAGGTCGAGGTGGCCGTCGAGGTCGCCGTAGCGGACGTTGGGGCTGCTGAGCGCGAAACTCAATCCGGCGGCGGTGAGCAGCGCTGGCTCGTTGACGCAACTGACCATCGTGGCCATCTGAGCCGCGCGGGCGATGGTGTCCACCTGGCGCGCGCAGCGCAGCCCTCCGCACGTGGCCAGCTTCACGCTCAAGCCGTGGGCGGCGCGTCGGGCGGCAATCTCGAGCGCCGAGGCTGGCCCAACCACGCTCTCGTCGGCCAGGATGGGCACCGGGCTGTGTTTTGTGACCTGGTACAGTGTGTCCAGGTCGGCAGCAGGGGTGGGCTGTTCCAACATCTCCACGATCCCCTGCAGCGCGCGGGACACGTCGAGCGCCTGTCCGGCGGTATAGCCCTGGTCGGCGTCCAGGCGGAGGGTGCAATGGGGCAGTGCGTCGTGGATCGCCCGCACGCGACGGACGTCCTCGTCGGGATCGAGACCGCCCTTGACCTTGAGGATGCGGAAGCCCTGCCGGGCGCGCCCGCGGGCCAACTCGACGGTTTCCTTGACCGGCGCGATGCTGATCGTCACCGAGGTCTGGATGCGATTGCGGTAGCCGCCGAGCAGGCGATGGAGGGGCATACCGGTAGCCAGGCCCAGCAGATCGTGGAAGGCCAGGTCGAACGCGCACAGCGCTGAGGGGGTGCGCTCGGTGAGCGGGCCCAGTTCGTCCAGCGCGTACTCGGTATTCAGCGGGTTCAGATCGCGAGCACGCTCGGCGCATGCGCGGCAGGCCCGGACGACGTCCTCCAGCGTCTCGCTGGTGAGCGCGGGGTCAAAGGCGGCACAGCCCCAGGCCACCTGTCCCTGGCGCGTGATGACGTGCACGAACACGACCGTCACACGGTCAACTGCCAGGTGGTAGGCCGTCCGATAAGGCAGGCGCAGGCTCAGTTCGACCGGAACGACTTCGACGTCAGAGATCTGCACGGGGCACCTCCTTTCGCGTGTAGCCCCTACCTTCCCACAGGCATATATATCACTGATTGCGGATTATGGCAAGTGAGGGAGGAGGGAAGGGCGGGAACGTGCGATACCTAGCGTCGAAGATGGTACGGGGCGTCAATGATCACCCGTTGAAAGCCGAGGTGGCGCCGGCGATAGAGCAGCGCAGCCCTGATCAGCCAGGCTGTCTGGTTGTGTAGCAGGCCGTGCCACCATTTGGCCGGGACAATCTCCGGCAATACTACGACGGCCAGTTGTCCGTCATTGTGCTGCCGGTCGGTCTCGTCGAGAAAGTCCAGCAATGGCCCGATGATCGAGCGATAGGGCGAGGGGACGACCGCCAACGATACGCCCGGCCACCAACGTTCCCATCTCTCGCGGATATGCGGCCCGGCGCCTGGTTCCAACTCGACGTACACCGCCGTCACGTTTTCGGAGATCGAGCGGGCAAAGTTGACGGCGTCAACAATTCCGCGATGGACGCCAGAGATAGGGACAACCACTCGCGGAGACGGAGATGGCTCGAGCGGAGGTGGCAACCCGCGCTGTGACAGTTGCCGGGCCACCTCACGGTAGTGGGCGCGGACCTGCAGGAAGGCAGCGACCAACGCAGGGATCAGCAGGATGGTGATCCAGGCCCCCTGAGAAAACTTGCTGGCGCCGACGATGGCGAGCGTCGTTCCCGTAGCCAGTGCTCCGACGCCATTGATAGCTGCCTTGAACCTCCACGCTTTGCCCCGTCCCCGCCACCAATGGACCACCATGCCGGCCTGCGAGAGCGTGAAGGCCAGAAATGCGCCCACGGCAAACAGGGGTACCAGCGCGTGGGTATCGCCTCCGAAGACGACGATCAGCACGCCGGTCGCCAGCGCCAGGAACGAGATGCCGTTGGCAAACACCAACCGGTCGCCCAGCCCCATCAGTTGGCGAGGCGAGAAGCCATCCCCGGCCAGGATCGCTGCCAGGCGTGGAAAGCCGGCGAAACTGGTGTTGGCCGCCACGGCCAGGATGAGCATCGTGCTGACCTGGATCAGCACGTACGCCGGCCCATTGCCAAACAAGCGCCGCGCCAGCGCCGACAGGATCGTCTCTTCTGGCCTGGCGATTACGGCCAGGGTCTGCGTCAGTCCCACGCTGCCGACGAACAGCAAGCCCATCAACAGGGCCATCACGATCAGCGTCCGCCCGGCGTTTCTTGCCTCAGGAGATTGGAAGGCGGGTACCCCGTTGCTGATCGCCTCGATCCCGGTCAGCGCCGTGCAGCCGGCCGAGAACGCACGCAATACCAGGAGCATCGTCAGCGCTTGACTGGCAGGTGGGGCGGCGGCGGCCAGGTTGCCCGGCCCATCTAGCGTGGCACGCACCACGCCATAGGCCAGCATGGGCAGATAGGTGAACAGGAACAGGTAGACCGGGACGGCCATCAAGGTGCCCGTCTCGCGCAGGCCCCGTAAGTTGGCCAACGTGATGATGAGAAGAAAGCAGAGCGCCAGAGCCACGCGATAGGGCCACAGCACCGGAAAGGCCGAGGCAATGGCTGCCACGCCTGCGGTCAGGCTCACGGCGGCGGTCAGCAGATAATCCACCAGCAGTGCGGCTGCCGCGACCAGCCCCGGCAGTGTCCCCAGGTTCTCGCGGGCCACGACGTACGAGCCGCCGCCCGAGGGATAGGCGTGGATGGTCTGGAAGTAGGACAGGGCCACGATGGTCAACAATCCGGCGATGGCCAATCCAATGGGCAGGGACGTGGACAATCCGGCGCTCCCGGCGACGATCAACCCAAGGTAGATCTCCTGGTTGGCGTAGGCAATGGACGAGAGCGCATCTGGCGAAAATGCGGCCAGCGCCCGTATCTTGTTCAACCGTCTGTGTGCCAGGTGGTAGGTAGGTAAAGGCGAACCAATCAATACGTGTTTAATTTTGCTCAACATGCGACACCCTCTGGTCCAAGTGTTCTAAATCCCTGCCTCATCTTCCTCCCCCCGCAACACCGCCCGGCCGCGCGCCAGCGCCGCCTCTGGCGTCTCCTCTCGCTGCCCCATCGCGGCGTAGAACTCGGGCGTGCCGTAGGTGCGCGTGCGCACGACGACCGGCATCGGCACGGCGTGGCCCAGGATGAGCGCCTGCTGGCGCGTGTCCAGCCGCGCCAGCACCTCCCGCAGCGCAGCACCTCCGCTGATGCCGGAAAAGACTGCCCGGATGTCCGCCTCGTCGTCCAGCAGGCACGTGACGCGCGTGCCGATCTGGCTCATCACCTCCGGGTCAATCCCGCTGGGACGCTGGTCCACGATCAGCAGCGTGACGTTGTATTTGCGCAGCTCGCGGGCGATCGCGCCGAAGATGGTGTGCCGGGCGACGGCCGGATCGAGAAACTTGTGCGCCTCCTCGATCGTGATGACGAGCGGGCACGGCTCCTCCGCCCCTCCACCCAGCGCCGCCTCCTTGCGCCTGACGTAGTGGGCGTGGATGCGGCGGGTGATGTAGTTGGCGACCAGGAGATACGCCTCCAGGCTGCTGCCGTAGCGCCCGAACTCCATGACGACGTTCACCCGCCGGTCCAGGTAGTCCAGGAGCTGCTGCACGGGGTCCTCTGATACCCGCTCCTGCAGGAAGTCGAAGCGGCGGAACATCCCTAACTTGCGCTGGATGGCGCCCAGCGTCCCGCCGTGGAGCGTGCCCCGCTCCAGCGCGCCGGCCAGCTCCTCCAGCGGGTCGTTCTCGTCCAGCAGGCGGGCCACCCAGCGCTGTCCCAGCCACCGCCGCAGGAAATAGAGCGCGCCCACCTGTACGTCCGAGAGCGCCAGCAGCCCGGACAGGCTGTCCACGTCCTCCGGCTCGATCTGGTCGTAGCCGATGCGCACGACGCCATCCACCTTGCTCCCCCGCCGCCGGGACGATTCTTCATCCAGCGTGAAGACGGAGACCTGCCCGGTGGGAAAGAGCTGCCGCAGTCCCTTGACCTCCTGGCGGGCTTCGTCCTGGCTCTTCCAGCCGTACTCGTTGTGCATGTCGAACACCAGGTTGACGGCCACGCTCTCCCGCACCAGCCCGGCCAGCAGCGTGCGCGTGAGAAAGGTTTTGCCGGTGCCCGTCTTGCCAAAGACGCCCGCCGAGCGCTCGACGAAGCGGTGCAGGTCGAGCGCCACGTGGACGCCCTCCATCTCCAGCGGGTCGCCGATGTAAAAATAGCCCGGCTGTTTCTCCTGGCCGAAGATGAGCGCGACCTCATCCGCGCTGGCAGGGTAGACCGCCGTGAAGTGGGCGGGAATCGTCTTGACCGGCTTCGGTTCTATACCCCCCTCTTTCCCCCCCACCGGGGGGGAGGTTCTTCCCTCTTTCCCCCCCACCGGGGGGGAGGTTCTTCCCTCTTTCCCCCCCACCGGGGGGGAGGTTCTTCCCTCTTTCCCCCCCACCGGGGGGGAGGAAGGGGG